>Ga0073932_1004612_pt1 | contig 16060 bp, 11 predicted proteins | sample DewCreD2012metaG_FD_76967 | JGI IMG/M metagenome (GOLD analysis project Ga0073932, IMG submission 76967) | Hot spring sediment bacterial and archeal communities from British Columbia, Canada, to study Microbial Dark Matter (Phase II) - Dewar... ... | reverse complement strand
CTTGATGAGATCCAGGAGGGCGTCAATCTTTTTTGTCCCCCGGCTCACAAAATCCCGGGGTTTTTCCTCCAGGGGTCCGGCCAGACCCTCCAGGAGAACGCTGTTCAGCTGGCGCATGGCCACCAGAGGGCTGCGCAATTCGTGGGCCACCATGTTGACAAAATCGGATTTCATTTGGTCGAGCTGTTTGAAATCGGTGATGTCTTCAAGAACCGTGACCGTGCCGACCACCTTGGCTTCCGGTCCCATGAGAGGAGCGGATACGGCTCTGAGCGTCTTTTTCCCGCTTCCGATCTCCTGAACCGTGGCCTCCTTTTCTGAAGTTTCCCCGGAGACCATTTTCTGAAGGGTGGCTAGAAGAGGTTCCTGGGTCAGAATCTCCCGGGCAGGGAAGGGGGGCTCCATCTTCCTGGAGATTTCCAGGAGGCGCATGAGGGCCGGGTTGTGGAGGACTATTTCCATGTTTCGGTTGGTCACCATCACCCCGCTTCCCATGCAGTGGATGATGGTGGTGACCCTGGATTTCTCGATGGCCAGATCATAGAGATTTCTGCCCCGCTCCTCTTCAAAAAGGCGGGCCTTTTCCTCCAGTCGTTTTTTTTCCGCCGCTCTCTGCACCACGATCAGAAAAGGGTCGAGCTGAAAGGGTTTGGTGATGAAATCATAAGCGCCTTTTTTCATGCACTCCACGGCCGTGTCCACGGTTCCGTGGCCCGTGATGATGATGACCGGGATGTGGGGATAGCGGATCCGGACGATTTCCAAGACGTCTTCCCCTGCCAGCACAGGCATCTTCAGATCCAGAAGAAGAATGTCCACCCGCTCCCTGGCGAGGATGTCGAGCGCTGCTTGGCCGTTTTCCGCCAGGAGCACCTCATAGCCCTTGCCGGTAAGAACCCTGTGGCATCCCTCGCGAATCGGTCTCTCGTCGTCGGTCACGAGAACCCTAATGGTGTCGTTCATGATCCATCCTATTCCACAAATACAGGCTCTTCTCCAAGAAAAACCGCCGGCTCGGAGGGCGCGTCGGTCGACAAAAAGGGAAGTTCCACCGTGAACACGGTTCCGCCTTCCGCGGGGCAGTCGAAGAAAATACGGCCACCGTGGATCTTCAGGATGTTCTGGGAAACGCTCAGCCCAAGGCCGGTCCCTTTTCCCACGGGCTTGGTGGTGAAAAAAATATCGAAAATCTTGTCCCTGCACTCCTGGGGAATTCCCGGGCCCGTGTCCGCCACCTGGATGACAAATACGGAGCGGTCGGCGTCAAAGGTCGCGGTGATGCGGAGCTTTCCTCTCCCCTCCATGGCATCGGCGGCGTTGATAAACAGGTTCGTGAACACCTGCTGAAGCTGGCTCATGTCTCCGGTGAGGTTGGGCATGTTCGTGTCGATGAGCGTGGTCACCACGATGTTCTGGAAGTTCGCCTTGTTGACGAGCAGGGCGAGGCACTTGGTGATCAGGTCGTCCAGGCTGAAGGAAGAGAGCTTACCCGCAGACTTTCTGCTGAATTCCAGGAGGTCTGAGGCAATCTTCTTGCACCGCAGGGTCTGGTCCATGATTTCCTGAAGATCCTTCAAAACCTCAGGTTGGTCCATGAAGCGTTCTTTCAGGAGTTCTGCGTAGATCAGGATCCCGGACAGGGGATTGTTGATTTCATGGGCGATCCCTGCGGCCATGCGGCCGATGGAGGCGATCTTCTGGGATTGGATGAGCTGAATGTTGGCATCCTCCAGCTCTTTTCGGATCTTCAGAACCCCCCGCATGTCGGTGAACACCCCGACGCTGCCCATTTCCTTGCCGTCGATCGTGATAATGGAAGCGGAAAGGGTGACCGGTATCTCTTCCCCGGTCTTGGTCTTGATCGTCATGCTGGTGGGGTTGAGCTTTCCATAGGGCCCGAACTGATCACTTCGCATTTTCTTCATGTTTTCCTTGGCCACCTGGATATCGTAAAAACTTCCCAGGTGCCCCTTGGTCATGATCTCTTTTGCGGAGTAACCGGTGAGCTGTTCCATGGCCTGGTTGAAAATGAGCACCTTGCCCTTGGTGTCGACGACGACAATCCCGTCCACGATGCTCTGGATGAGTTTTTCAAAAAACGTGTTGGCTCTCTGGGCTTCCCGTTGAAGGCGGATCCTTTCCGTCACATCCCTGGAGGCTTCAAGGACCTGTCGCACCCGGCCCTGCTCGTCGTAGACGGGCGCCGTGGTGCACACGTCAAAGCGGGTCTCTCCGTGCTCATCCCGGTATTCCAGGTAGGTGCTGACCAGGCCCTTTTCCTTGAGCTCCTCCAGCCGATCCCTGAGCGGGCAGGGTCTTCCGTAATCCGAGCAGGGCTTGTCGAGACCGTATCTCACGGTGTAACACGGCTGTCCCAGCACTTCCTCATCCCTGAGCCCGTGCTCTTTCAGGAAAGTGCGGTTCACCACATCGATGGTCATGTCCATGTTGACGACCATGATCCGATAGGGGAGGGAGTCCAGAATGACCTGGGTCTGCTCGCGGCTTTTTTTCTGATAGGCTTGCCGCTCCTGCTCCAGCCGGGTTTTTTCGGATTCGATCTGGATGAGATCCCAGAGGAGCCTGGCCGCCCGGTGATCCATCAGGGAAACCCCGGCCGGCCGTCTGGCATAGATCTCATCTTGAACCTGTGCGTCGCCCGTGAGCTCGATGAGAAGGTTGAGGCCTTCCAGGTGGAACAGCTCCTCCAAGCGCTGAGTCACGAAGAGGTTCAAGGCTTTGGCGTAACGGAATCCTGGGGCATCGGAGTTCCTGTCAAAAACCCCCAGGATTTTCATTTTAAGGCGGGAGAGCCGCTCTGGGTCAAGCAGATGCAAGAGATTCTCACACGCCTTTCCTCCTCCCACAATCGCCGCATGCAGTGGGACCCCGGCCTGGCTCCCCCTCCGGATTTGCAGGGCCTCCATGGGAAAAACGGTTTCAGCGTTATGTCGAGCCTGCTCCATCCCGGCTTGACCTCGATCCTTTCTCTTGGCTCAGTCTCAGGACGACCTTTTGTTCAAGGTCTTGGGTAATGGCCCTCATGGCCGCGCTTTCCCCGATAGGACCGGATTGATTCCAACCCTTTTGAAGAGCCTCTGCTTTCTTCTTGCGGAATTCTTCCACGCTCGAGGCCATGGACTTCCAGAAAAAAAGCTTCTGGAGAACGTGCCGCTCCGGAGCGTTGAGGTCTGTTTCCGTGTCAAAGGATTGCCCGTTTCCAAGGGTCAGAATCATGAAATATTCACACGTCTTTTACTGGAAGAAGAGTCACCGGTTAGCTCTTTGAAATAAACTGAGAAAAAGGTCGTGGGGGTCTCTCTAAAAACAGAGCAACGAAGAGGCCACACCCCCACAGCTCTTTTCTGTGACTATTTCAAAGAGCCAAACCGTTACGAAGAATATCATAAGGGTAGGAAAAATCAAGCGCTGTCCGCTGAAACGGTGCAGCTTGAGGGACAAAGGAAGACAGGCGTAAAGACGCAAAGGGTCAAAGGTCAAGATCAGGGCTGTTTTTCCGCTTTGTGCCTATGTGCCTTTGCTCCTTTGTTCCTACATCGTCCATGCACAACCCAAAGCGAAGGGATCGCCCAAAGGAAGGGGGGCGTCCCACGTGCCCGACAAGGACCATCAGGAAATCTTCGGTCTTGGGAGCAGTCCCGCCCTTTCTGCGATCTCGGGAACCATATGCTCCCACTCGATGGCCATGAGGTGAATCCCGGCGATGCCCTTCATCTCCTTGAATTCCTGGATCTGTTCGACGGCAAACCGGATGCCTTCTTCTGCGGCCTTGCCCTTTCCCGCGCCTTTCAGCCGCTGGATAAGGGTCTCAGGGACATCCATCCCGGGGACGGACTTGGCCATGTATTGCGCCATACCGACGCTTTTCATGGGGGTGATGCCCGCGAGGATATAGGCTTTTTCATGGAGCCCCATGTCCACCGCCATTTTCATGAAGGTTCTGAACTTCTCCATGTTGTAAATGCACTGGGTCTGAATGAAGTCCGCTCCTGCGGCGATCTTCATGGCCAGGCGATAGACCCGGAATTCAAAGGGGTCGGCAAAGGGATTGGAGGCGGCGCCGATGAACATCTTGGGCGGGATATCGATGTCTTCTTCGTTGAGGAATTTCCCCTCGTCCCGCATTTTTTTCACCAGGGAGATGAGCTGCATGGAGTCGATGTCGTAAACATTCTTGGCCTGGGGGTGATTCCCGAAGGTCTGATGATCCCCGGAGAGGCAGAGCATGTTTCGAACGCCCAGGGCATAGGCGCCGATAATGTCGCTTTGAATGGCGAGGCGGTTCCTGTCCCGGCACACCATCTGGAAGTTGGGCTCCACCCCGTTCTGAATCATCAACGCGCAGGCGGCCCAGCTGGACATGCGCACCACCGCCGTCTGGTTATCCGTCACATTCACCGCATCCACCACGCCTTTGAGGTGGGAAAACTTCTCCTTGAGATGCTCTACATTGGCGCCCTTGGGAGGACCGCACTCGCCCGTCAAGGCAAAGTGCCCGGCCTTTAGAACCTTTTCGAGATTGCTTCCGGATTTGAGATCGTTCATGGTGCCAGTTCCTCCCTCACGCTTCTTCGGGGCCCTCCGTCACGAGCGGTTCGCCAGTCCTTGTTCGGCTTCATCTTGGTCAGGTCCTCCAGACGGCCCTTTTCCATCTTTTTCTTCACGATCATGTCCCAGATACAGTCGACCTCCTTGGAGATCTCGCACTTCCCCTTCGCGGAGCCGCCGCAAGGTCCATGAAGCAGGCTTTTGGAGCAGCGCGCAATCGGGCACATGCCGTCAAAGTGGTGGATCACGCAGGTGCCGCAGCCGGCGCAGCGTTCCGCCCAGATTCCATGCTGCACCGCGCCGCCGAAAGACGTGGTGTTCACGGCAGGGAAGAAGCGCTGATCGGGGTAAGCTTCGCTCAGGAACTGGGGACCCACGCCGCAGGCCATAGAGATCACGGCATCGTACTGGCCGACCAGGTCTTTGACCTGGGCAATGTATTCAGGGTCGCACTGCCGCTCGATCGTCTTTTCATCCACCTTCAGGGGCCGTCCTTCTTTCTTGCGGGCGATTTTCAGGATCGATGCCAGCACCCCGACCTCCTTGGTTCCCCCCACGTTGCACACCGTCACACACCCCTTACACCCCAGGATGAGCACCTTGTTGCAGTCCTTGACCATCTCCAACAATTCGCCAAGGGGTTTTCGGTCAGCAATAATCATACCTCACCTCGTCACGCCGCTTTTTTCATTTTCACTGGGCTCGGGCCGAGTTTCGTTGCGCGTTCAACCATTTCCCGCGCGATTTCAGCGAACCGAGGCCCTTCTCCAGCGGAGAGATTGAACATTTCCACCCGCTCCGGTTCGATGCCGAGCTCCTTGAGCACTTTCTTCACGTACTGCACCCGTTTCTTCGCCTTCAGATTGCCCACCAGGAAATGACATTCTCCTTCCAGGCAGCCGGCTACATAAACCGCATCCGCTCCGTCCTCCACGGCCTTGAGAAGGTGAATGATGTCCACCCGGCCGGTGCAGGGCACCTGGATCACCTTGACATTGCTGGGATAGGAAAGCCTCATGGAACCTGCCAGGTCCGCAGCGGAATAGGCTCAGTACTGGCAGCAATACGCAAGCACTTGGGGTTCAAAGTCAGTCGCCATCAGGATCCCTCGTTTCTTTCAAAAGATTTCCTTTGCTCAACCCTTTCAGTTTTCCAACACGCAGGTCCAAGGAACAAGGTTCACGGTACAGGGAAACCCCTTGATCTCGGTCTTGCCGTCTACCTTGTACCTTGTACCTTCCTCACGCCCCCTCCGCTTGGAAAAGGGCGTCGGTCTTGGCCAGGATCTGTTCATCGGTGAAATGCTTCAAGGCAATGGCCTTGCCCGGACACTCGGCCACACAGGCCCCGCATCCCCGACAGGATGCGGGATCGATGATCGCATACCCCTCTTCACCGATGCGAGGAGCGCCGTAAGGGCAAGTCCTGACGCAGGTGAGGCAAGCGGCACATTTGTCCGGGTTCACAGAAGCGACCACGCCGCCCACAAAAATCCCTTCCTTGGACAGGATGGTCATGGCTCTGGCCACAGCGGCCTTGGCCTGGGTGATGCTTTCGTCGATGGGCTTGGGATAGTGGGCCAGGCCGGCCATGAAAATGCCCTCGGAAGCGAAATCCACGGGCCTGAGTTTGGCGTGCGCTTCGATGAGGAACCCTTCCTTGTTCACGGGAACCTTGAAAAGCTCGAAGAGCTTTTTGTTCTCCGTGGGAAGCACAGCGGCCGCGAGGACAACGAGATCAGGCGCAATCCGGAGCGGCCTCCCGAGCACGTGATCCAGGACCGTGAGGGACAGGAGTCCGTTCCCGTCCGCGGTCAGCTCCGGCAACCGGTCCAGATCATACCGTACAAAGAGGATTCCCTTTTTTCTGGCCTCCCGGTAAAGATCTTCCCGGAACCCGTAGGAGCGCATGTCCCGGTAAAGAATGAAAATGTTCATGTCCGGGTTCACGTCCTTCAACTGGAGGGCGCTCTCCAGGCTGTGGGTGCAGCAGATCTTGCTGCAGTAAGGTCTTTCAGGGATTCGGGATCCCACGCACTGGATGAAGACGGCCGTTTGAGCCTTGTTCAACCGCTCCTCCCCTCGAAGCATCGCCTGATCGAGATCCAGATGGGTCAGGACTCCGGGGTGTTTCCCGTACAAATACTCCGACGGCCTGTATTCCCCACCGCCCGTGGCGATGATCGTGGCGCCGTGGTCCACGGTGACGGGCGACCCTGAGGCCTTCCGGGAGAGGAGCGTGCTGGTGAAGTTCCCGAGAATTCCGGAAGTGGAAGTCACCTCCGTTTCCATGAAGATCTGAATTCCTGGATGATGGGTCACTTTTTCCACAAGACCCTGGACATAATCGGCGATCTTTTCTCCCCGCCAGGTGCTCCGCAGCCTTGTGGCCACCCCTCCGAGGGTGTTGCTCTTCTCCACCAGGTACGCCTGAAATCCCTGTTCCGCAACGCCCAAGGCGGCTTCCATGCCGGCCACGCCGCCGCCGATGACCAGAACGTTTTTCGTGACCGCAAGCCGGACCTGTTCCAGCGGTTCCACCAGGGCCGCTTTGGCCACGGCCATGCGCACGAGGTCCTTGGCCTTTTCCGTGGCTCTTCGGGGATCGTTCATGTGCACCCAGGTGTTCTGATCCCGGATGTTGGCCATTTCAAAAAGGTACTTGTTCAACCCCGCGTCCCGGATCGTCTCCTGGAACAGGGGCTCGTGGGTTCTTGGGGAGCAGGAAGCCACCACCACCCGGTTGATTCCTTTTTCCTTGATGACCTGCTTCATTTTGTCCTGCGTGTCCTGAGAGCAGGTGAACAGGTTGTCTTCCACGTGGACCACGTGGGGCAGGGTCCCGGCATATTCCCGAACAGCCGGGACATCGGCAATGCCGCCGATGTTGATTCCGCAATTGCACACAAAGACCCCGACCCGAGGCACCTGGCCGGAGACATCGAGTTCCGGCGGGAGCTGCTTGGACCGGGTCATGGTTCCTCTGGCCGGAGCCAACACTTCGGTGGAGGCCGCGGCCGAGGCGGAGGCTTCCATTACAGACTGAGGGATGTCCTTGGGGGACTGGAACACGCCGCACACGTAGATCCCTTCCCTGGAGGTTTTCACCGGCGCGAAACTGCTCGTCGCCGCACACTGGTGCTCATTGAGGGCGATCCCCATCCGTTTCGCGAGCTCGGAGACACCCTCCACCGGTGCCAGACCGATGGAGAGGACGACCATGTCAAAATCTTCCTCTTTCACGTCACCGGATTCGGCGGCAAAGCGGATCCTCAGGTTTCCATTCTCCGCCGGCTCAATACTGTGGATTCGGGAACGGATGAAGCGGACACCGCTTTCCTCTTGGGCGCGGTTGTAGTATTTCTCGAACTCCTTGCCGTAGGTTCTCATGTCCATGTAAAAGATGGCGGCATCCAGGGGTTGCTTGCTGTGCTCCTTGGCAATGACCGCCTCCTTGATCGCGTACATACAGCAAACGGCCGAGCAGTAGCTGTGGTCGCAGCGATTGATGTCCCTGGACCCCACGCACTGGAGCCACGCAATCTTTTGCGGTTCCTTGTGGTCCGAAGGTCGAACCAGATGTCCTTCATAGGGTCCGGAAGCCGAAAGGATCCGCTCGAATTCCAGGCTGGTGACCACGTTGGGGTGGCTGGAGTAGCTGTAGGTTTCGTAGCGGTTCGGGTCAAAGGGGGTGAAACCCGGGGCCAGAATGATGGCCCCCACGTCCAGAACCCGTTCCCTGGGCTTCATGGAGTGATCCACCGCGCCCGCCAGGCACGCGGTCACGCACTGGTAGCATTCGGAACAGATCCCGCACTTGAGGCACCGCTGCGCTTCCTTTCGCACGTCCTCTTCGGTGAAGCCCAGAGCGATCTCCTTGAAGTTCCCCTTACGCTCGGACAGAGAGAGCTTTCTCATGGGCCGTCTTTTTTGTTTCTCAAGGCCGGTGATGTCCGGCTTCTCGTAAGACCAGTCCTGGCTTCGGTCTTCTCGGAGATCACGGCCGTTGAGGTAGCGGTGGATGCTCTCTGCCGCGTCCTTTCCGCAGGCGACCGCTTCCACCACGGACTTGGGTCCGTACAGGGCGTCTCCTCCGGCAAAGACCCAGCCCAGCGGGGTCTGAAGCGTGACGGGGTCAGCATCCAGACCTCCTCTTTGGGTCACCGCCACCTTCTCGCCTTGTGCAAAAGAGAGGTCCCCGGCCTGACCGATGGCGATGATGGCTCCCTCCGTTTCCATGACGGTCAAGTGGGTTTCGTCATAGCGGGGATTGAAGGCGCCCTTTTCATCGAACACGGCGGTGCAGCGCTTGAATTCAATGCCCGCGAGCTTCCCACTTTTCTCGATGAATCTCTTGGGACCCCAGCTGTTCTCGATCTTGACGCCTTCTTCCAGGGCCTCCTCGATTTCGTACTTCCAGGCCGGCATCTCATCTCTTTTTTCGAGACAGACCAGGGTCACCTCCTGAGCGCCTTTGCGAAGGGCCGTGAGCGCCACGTCAATGGCCACATTGCCGCCGCCGATGACGATCACTTTGTTCGGGAGGCTCACAGGGCTGCCAAGGGCCGCATCGCGGAGAAACTCCACGCCGCGCAGCACTCCTTGTGTTTCTTCCCCCGGCACGTTCAGTTTGCGGCTTACGTGCAAGCCGGTGGCCAGAAAAACGGCCTTGTAACCCTCCTTCTTGAGACCGTCGAGCGTGACGTCCTTTCCAAAGGTGACTCCCGTTTTGATCTCCACCCCCATATCCCGAATGACCTGGACTTCTGCCTCGATGATGTTCCTGGGAAGACGGTACTCGGGAATGCCCACGGCCATCATGCCCCCGGTGACCGGGAGTTTTTCAAAGACCGTGACCGGGTACCCTTCCTTGGCCAGATAGTAAGCGGCGGTCAAGCCTGCAGGACCGGCGCCGATAACGGCGATCTTTTCTTCCCGTCGCTCCTTGACCTTGGGAATGAACCGGCCTTCGCCGGAAAGCTCATAATCTGCGAGAAATCGGTGGAGATATTCAATGGCGATGGGCTCATCCAGATCGCCCCTGGTGCAGACGCCTTCGCAGGGGTGATGGCACACGCGGCCGCAGATGGCGGGGAAGGGGTGGGCTTCCTTGAAAAGCTCCAGGGCCTCCCGGTACTTGCCCTGGTTGATCAGCGCGATGTAGCCCTGCACGCTCACGTGGGCCGGGCAGGTGGCCTTGCAGGGTGCTGTGCCCCGTTTCTCGATCGCATAGGCACTCGGCATGGCCTGAGGGTAGAGCTTGTAGGCGGCCTTTCGTTCCCGCAAACCCTCATCAAAACGGTTGGCCACATCAATGGGACAGGCCTTGGAGCACTCGCCGCAGGCCGTGCACTTGCTCATGTCGATGTAGCGGGGCTTCTGCAGCACCTTGACCTTGAAATTCCCCGGTTCACCGCTCACGTCCAGGATTTCCGTGAGGGGCAGGAGATCGATGTTGAGGTGCCGGCCGCACTCCACGAGCTTGGGCGAAATAATGCACATGGAGCAATCGTTGGTGGGAAAGGTTTTGTCCAGTTGGGCCATGACTCCGCCGATGGCCGAGTTCTTTTCCACCAGATAGACGAGGTAGCCTGAATCGGCCAAGTCCAGAGAAGCCTGGATGCCTGCAATACCGGCCCCAACTACCATTACCGATCCTGTTGGATTCTTTTTGCTCATGGAATAAACCGTCTCCTTGCGAGAATACGCCGTCCCATAGGGAATGAAATTCGTGATTGCGTTCTTGTAAAGGCCGAGATAGCCGTGAGGCGGGTGTTTCGAGTTAACATGTCCGATTTACAATCAAATTTGGATAGGGGAGCATGGCACAGCGAAAGGAGCAGTGTCAAGCAATAAAAGCATTCACAAGGAAAAAAGCTTGGGCTAAGCAGATGAGAAATTGATATATATAAAGCGCTCTTTGGTTTGAAGAATCGCACCACCAGGAAGGGGCAAAGGGAAAGAGGCACGAAGCAGAAAAACCATTCGGCTGCATCCTCTTTTCCTTCTCTGCCCTTGTTTCCTTATCGCCCAGGGTCTCGGGTTCATGCGACAGCAATTGGCTTGAGCCCCCATTGGGCAGGATTCGAGCAAAAACAGGAGAAAAACAGTGAGAGATTCCGGAACGGGGGAGGGAAGGTGGGTGGAACTCGACGAGGTGGCGCAAGGACCCGGTCCATACACCATGAGCTATGGTTTCACCCTGGAGGTTTTGTGTGAATCGGTGGCAAAAGCAGGAGTCCTGAATCCTCCTCTGGTGAGCCGGAACGAAAAGGGCGGATGGGATGTGGTTTCAGGGTACCGAAGGATTTTGGCGTTAAAGGCGCTGGCACAATCCAGGGTTTTTTGCAGAGATGTGAGCTCTGCAATGCCTTCTGCTGCAGAAAGGCTGCTTGCCGGTTTCTATGAAAATGTTGCAACAAGAAAGTTCAACGATATTGAAAAAGCCATGATCCTTGAAAGGCTTCAAAAGTTCTTTTCCAATGAAGAGATCTGCGCTTCTTTCATGCCGTTGCTTTCACTGCCCTGCCACGAGGGCACCTTAAAGTTTTACTTGAGGCTCTTGAATCTCGAAGAGAACATACGGCAAGCCGTGGCCAAAGAAACGATCTCTTTGCGCACCCTCAAAGCTCTTTTCGAGTTTGACCATGCTTCGCAGAGGCTTCTCCTTCAAGATATCCTGCGTCTCAGGCTCAACTTGAATCAACAGACTAAATTTCTCGATTTTGTAAGGGATATCGCCCTTCGGGAGCACCGGTCAATCCGTGAAGTGCTTTCTGAGAGACGCTTTGTCGAGGTTATGGAAAATCCGCTCACAAACGATCCCCAGAAGGCGAACGCGGCGCTTGAGCTGTTGAGGCTCAGGCGATATCCTCGCCTGTCCCAGGCACAGCGAGCCGTTCAAAGCAAGATCTCGGCAATAGCCCTTCCGCCCGGTGTGACCCTTTACCATGATCCGTTTCTTGAAGCTCCGAAGTATCGCCTCGAAATCTGCTTTTCGAATGGAGAAGACCTCATACAGTCGATCAAGAAGCTCCATTCATTAGATGAGTTGAAAACCATTCCTGACTTGTGGCAGGCCCATGAATCTCAAAATTAAAACGGCTATCCTGGAAAGGGACGCAAAAGCCTACCCCATGGCGCAAAGAGTGTTATATCGGTTCCAGGACTCGATCAACATCAAAGAGGAGGATGAACCTCGCTTGACCGCGTTGGAGGAGTTCCAGCTGGACAAAGAAACGATGCGGCTCCTGGCTTTCCCTGGTGAGCTCTTAAAGCCCTGTCCCGGAACCCGCGAGTATCTTTGCTGCGGGTATCAGATCCTCCATATCGGCACCAATTGCCCGATGGATTGCAGCTACTGCATCCTGCAGGCTTACTTCAACCAGCCCTCTCTTCGCGTTTTCGTGAACCTGGAGCACCAGCTGGAGGCCATCGGCCGAAGGCTTCAGACCTCTGAAACAAAGGTCTTCAGAATTGGAACAGGGGAATTCACGGACAGCCTGGCTCTTGACCCCATTGTGAAGTGGACTGAGATACTTCCTTCCTTCATTGCAAGGCAAAGGAACGCCCTCCTTGAATTCAAGACAAAGACCACCTGCGTAGAGGGACTTTTGTCCTCCCCATTCCGCGACCGAATCGTGGTCTCATGGTCGCTGAACAGCCCTGCCATAGCCTCCCAGGAAGAGCATGGAGCCCCTTCCATCAGGAGGAGACTGGAAGCGGCAAGGGCATGCCAGAGGGCAGGGTATGTGCTGGGATTTCACTTTGACCCCTTGATTGAGCACCCTTCGTGGAAAGAGGGTTATGCCAGAACCCTCGATCTCCTGGATAGGTTCATTGATCCAAGAGGGGTGATCTGGATCAGCTTGGGATGTCTGCGCTATATGCCTTTCTTGAAGAAGGTGATCAGAACCCGCTTTCCAGGAAGCCGCATCCTGGATGGGGAATTTGTGCCTGGGTTGGACGGGAAAATGAGATACATCAAGCCGGTCCGAAAAGAGATGTACGCTTTTATGAAGGCGAAACTTGAACAATGGGGGGCTGGAGGAATTTACCTTTGCATGGAAAGCAGTGACGTGTGGCAGGAAAGCCTGGGATGGTCCCCTGGGAGTTCTGCGGGACTCTCCGAATACCTCGATGAACGGGCAAGGAGACTATTCCGAATTCCATAGCGACATTCCAACAGGCGCGGTTCAGAAACCGCCATTTTCTTGAAACATTCCCTTGAAGTCGTCCTGAGGATCATGCTATGAAAAGGCGACAATTAAATTGATTCATGGAGGGAGGAATAACGTTGATGCTTAAAGAAAAAGTGGAAAGCGCCCTGAACAAGGTGAGACCGTCTTTGCAGGCTGACGGCGGCGATGTACAACTGATCGACGTGGATGATCAGGGGGTAGTGAAGGTCAGGCTGACCGGAGCCTGCGGAGGTTGCCCCATGTCTCAGATGACTCTTAAAATGGGCATCGAGAAAATCCTGAAACAAAACGTCCCTGAAGTGACGAGAGTGGAATCGGCATAGACCTGTCTGCAAAGAGGGAGGAGACGAAAATGGAAATTCGCAAAATCGGTGTTGTCGGTGCCGGCACCATGGGAAACGGTATTGCCCAGGTCGCGGCTCAAATCGGCTTGGATGTGGTCATGCGAGATATCGAGGATTCCTTCGTGGACAGCGGTCTCAAGAGCATTGACAAGTTCTTGTCCAAGAGCGTTGAAAAGGGGAAACTGGCGGCAGACGATAAAAACAAGATCCTGGGCCGCATCAAGGGAACCACGAACATGGCCGATCTCAGGGACGTGGACTTTGTGGTGGAAGCGGTCATTGAAGACCTGTCCCTCAAGAGAAGCGTTTTCAAGGAGCTTGACGCCCTGTGCCGGCCTGAAGTGATTCTTTCCACCAACACCTCGTCCATGTCCATCACGGAAATCGCCTCTGCTACCAAGCGACCGGACAAGGTTTGCGGGGTGCATTTTTTCAACCCCGTCCCGCTGATGAAACTGGTGGAGATCATTCGAGGCCACGGCACCAGCGACCAGACCATCGCCACCGCCACCGAGCTGGCAAAGAAAATGGGCAAGGTGACGGTTGAAGTGAAGAAGGACTCCCCGGGGTTCATCGTCAACCGGTGTATGATCCCCCACATGATTGAGGCCATCAAGATCGTAGAGGAAGGAATTGCCAGCATTCCGGATGTCGATACAGCCGTGAAAAACGGGCTCAACTATCCGATGGGGCCTTTTGAACTGATGGATCTCACGGGGATCGACATCGCCTATTTTGTGAACGAGTATTTGTACAAGGAGCTCAACAAGGAGCTGAAGTGGGCATCTCCAAACCTGCTAAAGACCATGATTCGGGCCAACCGGTTAGGCAGGAAAACAGGAGGAGGGTGGTACGACTACAGCAAATGAGCTGAGAGGCCGGTCGTTGACGAACAAATAAGAAGGCAGTCCGAACCACCCCGGACTGCCTTCGTTTTTGGTGAGGCACGGCCCTATTTGTTCTTATGGCGCATCAACTTCCTCTGCTTGCGGTACTTGTGTTTCCGGATTTTTTTTCTTCGCTTTTTGACGACACTACCCATTCGCAGAGGTCCTCCAATCGTTTAAGAAGTCAGACGTATCTACACTGATGCCTATCGCATGTCAACAAAATATTTGGTATTTTTGGAGCGGATGTGCGGGGAAGGAGACAACGGCTTACCTGGGTGCGGCAGGATATAGAATGGTCTAAAAGTTTACATAATATATCTTATCAGAAGTTATACGCACCCCCGGGTCTAATGCACCGCGGCGCCGTTCTTTGTCTCCGTCTTGGCCTTGTAGAGGTTGGCGTCAGCAAGGCCCACGAAGTCATTGAGACTCATATTCTCCTTATAAACCGCGTATCCTAAACTCGCGCTCAGCTCCGCGCCGTCTTTGATGGCCGAGCGTACGCGCTTCCCGATCTCCCGCGCGATCTCGAGGTCCGAATCGATAAGCATCACCGCAAACTCATCTCCCCCATAACGGTACCCGGAATCCACGCCTTCCCGGATGCTCTTGAGGATCGCTTTTCCGACGTGACGCAAGGCTTCGTCGCCGGCCAGGTGGCCCCGCCTGTCGTTGTATTCCTTGAAGTTGTCCAGATCGAGGAGAATCAGGGCCAGCGGATGCTTCTGCCTCATGGAGCGCACCATTTCTTCCCTGAGTCGCGAGTAAAACTGGCGCTGGTTGAACAGCCCGGTGAGAGAGTCCGTGATGGATAGACGGCTCAGCTCCTTCTTCAGATCCCTTTCGCTGATGCACCGGATGATTTTGGCCTCCAGTTCGGCGATATCGATCGGCTTTTTGACGAAATCCTGGGCGCCCGCATTGATGATATCCACGTACTTGTATTCGTCCGCGTACCCGGTCATCGCGATGACGCTCACGCCTGGAAAGCCTTCTCCTGCGCGGCGAATCAGGTCCATGCCGCTCATCTCAGGCATTTTCATGTCCGCGAGGAGAAACGTATAGGGTTTTTCTTTGAGCATCTTGAGCGCCGTCTCCCCGCTCGGTGCGGATGCGGCTTGGAACTGCAAAGCTCCGAGAAGCTCCTTCAAGACCTCGCACACCCTCTGATCATCGTCTACTACCAGAATGGATTCCTTAGTTTTATCCATAACCACGGCCTTCCCATCGAGTCCTATGAAATATCTATCCTTTTTGGGACAGGTTAGCTCTTTGAAATGGATGGCCCTTTTCTGATATTATTTCAAAAAGCCGACCTGTTACCTTTTTCTACATGAACTTCTGCACTAAGTCAACTCTCCCCACAGGGAATTGAATGAGGAGCGCTGAATTTTAACATTAACTAGTTTTCCTATTAAATTGGAATTACATCTAAAATTAACAACTTTATTCGTCGTTGTCCTCCCTGTCATTTGTTCGCCCTTCTTGCTCGTCCCTTCAACCAAAACCTGGGTGATGTTCCCCTGCAGCTGCTTGTTCTTCTTGAGCGTGATGTCTCTTTGAACCGCCTGGAGCCGCGTCAATCTCGCAAGTTTCACATCTTCAGGCACCTTGTTTCGCATCCTTGCAGCCGGTGTGCCCTCCCTATCCGAGTACTGAAAGGAAAAAAGGTTGTCGAACTCGGTTCTTGCTATGAGATCCATGGTCCTTTCAAATTCCTCATCCGACTCGCCCGGGAAACCCACCATCACATCGCTGGTGACCGCTATGTCCGGCCGAGCCGCTCTGAGCCGCCGAATGAGTTCCATGTATTGGTCACGGGTGTATCCTCTTTTCATGGCTTTGAGAATTCTGTCGGAGCCGGCCTGAAAAGGGAGATGGATGTGGGGACACAGTTTTTCCAAATCCGAAAAGCACCGGATCAACTCGCCCGAAAGATCCTTGGGGTGAGAGGTTGTGAATCGTACCCGATAAAGTCCTTCCACCCTGTCCATGGCTCGGAGGAGTTCAGGAAAACGAACGGCGCCGCAGGCGTAGGAGTTCACGTTTTGGCCTAG
>Ga0073932_1004611_pt1 | contig 16060 bp, 15 predicted proteins | sample DewCreD2012metaG_FD_76967 | JGI IMG/M metagenome (GOLD analysis project Ga0073932, IMG submission 76967) | Hot spring sediment bacterial and archeal communities from British Columbia, Canada, to study Microbial Dark Matter (Phase II) - Dewar... ... | reverse complement strand
TTTTCTATGACTTTCGTGCTAAACTCCATGATGAGCCTCCTGTTCTGATTTTCGATTGAGAACCGCTATCTTAACAGGTTGGCTCTTCTTTTACCCTTTCCTAACAACTTTTGAGTACACCCTTTAAATCCAACTGCCTTGTCAATTTCTTGCCGGGCGGATAAAATTAGTTTCCCTAATTAACTATTATTTTGGTTAACCATTGTCAAGGCTTGCGCCGCGGCCGATTATCGAGTAGTCGCTGGTCGAGTAGCGAAGTGTATCGAGACACACGGCATATCGCGCCTCAATAACATAAACAGGTCACATGCCAAACCAATCTACAGTCGATGAAGTCATCGATAAATTCTGGGAGAGCATCCCGCCGGCCTGGCGCGAGACGCGCAACACCATCCGCCGGGTGGCGGTTGAGCAATTTTCGATGACCGTCGGGCAGTTCCAGGCGTTGCGGCGCATTCGCAAAGGCATCGATACCGTCAGCGCGCTGGCCGAAGCCAACCGCACCAGCCGCCCGGCGGTCAGCAAGGCGGTCGATGCTCTGGTCAACAAGGGCCTGGTCTCGCGCCTGCCTGATGAACGCGACCGCCGCCACATCCATCTGACCCTGACCCCCGAAGGAAACCACCTGCTCGAAGCGGTCTATTCCCAGGCCGAATCCTGGCTGCGGTACAAATTCCAATCCCTGCCCCCCGACGAATTGGCAACCTTGCGCGAGGCCCTGCCCATCCTCCAGAAAGCCTTCGACAACTCCAACCCATGATGAACAACCCCCTCCTCCGCTTGCGTTTTGCCGTCAGGCCTTACCTGCCCCAAATCGCTGTGAGCATGCTCAATCTGACCGCGCTGACCGCCCTCAGCCTGTACATCCCCGCCATCATCCGCGATGTAATTGACGAGGGCCTGATACGCTCCGATAGTGACTTCTTGGTTCGTGCGGCGCTTCTCCTTCTCGGGCTGGGACTGTTGACCGCCGCTATGAACGGCTTCCAGCGGTTCATCTCCGAGTGGATTAGCGGTCACATTGGCTACGACATCCGCAACCGCCTGTACAACCACATCCAGAACATGTCGTTTTCCTACCACGACCATGCCCAAACCGGCCAACTCATCTCGCGCTGCATCGAGGATGTCCGCTCGGTGCAGCAGTTCATCGGCAGTTCCATTGTCGAACTCGCGCAATTAATTTTGCTTCTGTTCGGCGCGCTGTGGGTGATGCTGGCCGCCAACTGGAAATTGACCCTGATTGCCATTCTGCCGATTTTCCCGCTGGTCTGGATGACCTTCGATTTTGGCAACCGCATCACGGCCCTGTTTTTCAAGGTTGATACTGTGCTGGGCGATTTGTCCTCGCGCTTGCAGGAAAACGTCAGCGGGGTACAGGTGATACGGGCCTTCGCGCGCGAGGACTACGAGATGAAACGTTTCGACGAGACCAACCGCGCCTACTATAACGCCCGCGTGCGAGTCATCAATACCTGGTCGAGGGTTATGCCGACCACCGATTTCTTTGTCACGCTCTGCACCATCCTGATTTTGTGGTTCGGTGGGCAAATGGTCTTGAATGGGACGATGACGGTTGGCGAGTTGGTGGCCTTCAACGCCTATGTGCTGATGCTTGCCACGCCTGCCCAGCAACTCACCTGGCTGGTCAACGCCGCTGGGGAAGCCTCCGCCGGGGCGCAGCGTGTCTTCGAGGTGCTGGATGCCGAGGAGGAGATTGCCTCGCCGCCCGAAGCAGTGAAACTGCCCCAGTTGCGGGGCGAGGTCGAGTTCCGGAATGTCTCGCTCAAATATTTGGCCGAGAAAAAAGATTCTCTGGCCGATATCAACCTGCGGGTGCCGCCGAATCAGTTAATCGCCCTGATTGGCCCGACCGGCAGCGGCAAGACCTCGCTCGTCAACCTGATTCCGCGCTTTTATGATGCCACCGAAGGCGCGGTACTCGTAGACGGGTTCGACGTGCGCCAGGTAGATTTGACCAGCCTGCGCAGCCAAATTGGAATTGTGCTGCAAACTTCGCTCCTGTTTTCGGACACCATCAAGGCCAACATCGCCTATGGCCGCCCCGAGGCCAGCGACGAGGAGATTTTCGCCGCGGCCAAAGCTGCCCAGGCACACGAGTTTATTTTGGGCTTCGAGAAAGGCTACGAGACGATCGTAGGCGAGCGCGGCGTGACGCTTTCAGGCGGACAGCGCCAGCGCGTAGCAATTGCGCGCGCCTTGCTGATGTCCCCGCGCATCCTGATTTTGGATGATTCGCTCTCCAGCGTGGATACCCAGACCGAGCAGCTCATCCAACGCGCGCTCGACCAACTGATGGAGGGCCGCACGACCTTTGTGATTGCCCATCGTTTAAGCACCGTGCGCCGCGCCGACCAAATCGTGGTGATGGACAAGGGCCGCATTGTCCAGGTGGGTACGCATGATGAACTGCTGGCTCAGGGTGGCTTGTACCGCGAAATCCACGATTTGCAATTGATTCATAACGCCAGTGACGAGGAAGAGCAACTGGCGGTGGTAGAAAAGCCGGTCTATCATTCAAAGGATTTGGGCTAATGTTCAAAACTCCCCGCTGGTTGCCTGCCGCTGTCCTGATGGCGGTTATCTTCCTCTTTTCCTCCACGTCCTCCTCCGACCTGCCCAATTACGGATTGTGGGATACGCTGGTCAAAAAAGGTGGACACATGACTGGCTATGCCCTGTTGGCGCTATCGTACTGGTACTGGCTGGGATTCGACCCGAATAAGGGATGGCTGGCCTGGCTGCTGGCAGTTTTGTATGCCGCCAGCGACGAATTTCATCAATTCTTTACACCTGGGAGGCATTCTTCAATTCAGGATGTGCTGATTTATGATAATTTGGGGGCGCTGCTGGCCGTGCTGTTGGGCGGTTTGGTGCTGAAACGCAAATCCACCAGCGGCGCATAACCGCTGACGATTGTTGAAGGCCGCGCCGAATTTGAATCAACAACAAGCGGGATTTCCCCGCTTGTTTTGCTTAACTAGAGTATCTGCGTTTTCGCTGTCTCTACGCCCTGCTTAAAAACTCCCGCGTGGCGGCAATTTTTTCAGCAGGCACTTTGCCGGTGGCTTCCCAGTCATCCAGCAGTTCGCCGATGGTCAAGACGGCGTGCAGGCGCAAACCGGCCTGCTCCAGAGCCTCCTTTGCGCCAGATTGCCGGTCAATCAGCACCACGACATCCTGCACGAGCAGCCCGGCGGCGGTCAGTTTTTCGATGGCCTCGAACTTGCTCCCGCCGGTGGTGGCCAGGTCGTCGATGATGAGCGCGGTTTCGCCGGGGTGGTATTCTCCTTCGATTTCGGCTTTCGTGCCGTAGGCTTTGACTTCCTTGCGAGGGTAAATCATCGGGTAGTTCCCGGCCAGCGAAACGGCGGTCGCAATCGGGATGGCGGCGTAGGGCAGCCCGGCCAGCCGGTCGAAGCGCAGCGGACGAATGAGGGGCAGGTAGGCCTGCCCAATTTGGGCCAGCAGTTGGGGGTGCGAGATGACCTGTCTCAGGTCAATGTAAATGGGCGATTGCAAGCCCGATTTGAGGGTAAATTCCCCGAATTTGATACATCCGGCGGCCAGCAGGCCATCGGCCAGGGCGGTTTTCTGGGCGTCCATTACGCAAAAAATCCTTTCTGAATGTCTTGCCAGGGTTCGGCGGGGAGTTTCATGTATTTTGAGAGAAGCGGATGCACGCGCTGAATCTCTTCGGCCACCCGCTGGGCGATTTTGCGGATGGAAAAATGCGCGTTGGAGGCGGCCCGCAACTGGCAGAAGGCGTAGGCTTCGCGCAGGTTGAAAGTCGCCAGCACGCGGCGGTAAAAGCCGTTGGGGACAACGTACTGCGCCACAAGGGGATGAAAGTCGTGTAGTTTTTCCCAAAATGCCCAGGCGGTGTCCATTGCGCGGCGGTATTCCTCGCCAAACCCGGCCTCGACGATGCGGCGCGGGGTGGCATAACCGAGCGCGGCAGTTTGGATTTGCGGGGTCTGGGTCATCATGCGGTGACGCTTAAATTCGGCATAGGCGCCCTGGTCCATCATAAGGTCGAAGGTGTAGGTGGTGTGTTCCAGTTCTCGCAGAGGGGTGTCGAAACGCCCCAGCCGCGAGAGCAGGGTTTCGGCCAGGGTTTCGGGGCCGGCGGAGTTTACGGCTTGCAGCGCCTGGCTGTAACTCATATTCCCAAAGCGGTACAGCGCCGCTGCCAGAACTTTCTGCTCTTCAGCCGGGTCGTAGTCTACCAATACGCAAAAGTCATCTGATTTTCGATTTTCGATTTGCGATTTGCGATTTTTCGCCAGGTTATTCAGCTCGTTACTTGTTTCAATTAAATACTCCACCGGCTCGGCATACTTCACCAGAGTCGGGATTTCGCCCTGCGCCACCTGCTTGACCGCCTGGCCAATTTCGCGTACTTCGGCCAGGCCGTGCGAGCGCCATTTGCGGATGGCGTTTTCTAGCACGCGGCCATTGGCGGTCATGCCCACGTTTGCCAGCGAGGCAGCCGGCAGCAGGAAACGGCACGAATCGACATATTGCGAGCGGATGCGGCGGTCCCAGGCTTCTTCAGATTCGTTCTCGCGGCGCGGGAATTGTTTTTGAACCAGGCTGCGAACCGGTTGGAGCGAGGCCTGGTAGGTCTGGAACAACATGCGGCAAACGGAAATATATTCCTCGCGCAGGGGGTGTCCCTCCAGTTCGGCGGGCGTGTGGAAGTTGTCGCAGTCCCATTTCTGGTAGCGGGTTGATTTTTCGGTGTAAGAGGCCAGCCGGTTCGACTCGATGGCCTCCATTGCCAGGCGCGAGGCGTTTTCGATAGCCAGGTGCAGCACGGCATGTTCGGCGACCGAGGCATGGCCGTAGCCAACCACCCATTTTTCGTGAAATTGGGCGCTTTGTTCGTCGCTCAGCTCGGCTGCTATCTCGCGGAACGATTCGGGTGAGCGGCTGGTCTTGGCAAAAGCGACAGCAATGGTTTCAGGACTATATTGTTTGGGGGATAAAAGATAGATTTCTCGTTTGGGCGCGGGCATGGGGCGGACTCCTTTGGTTTCAAGTAGCGATAATATAGCGGGGAAGTGGTAATTGGTAAATGGTAATTGTGGAGGAAAATTGGGGATAGGGAGGGAGGGGGGACAAGGAAGCAGGGAAACAGGGAAGCAGGGAAACAGGGAAGCAGGGAAGCAGGGAAACAGGGAAGCAGGGAAACAGGATAACTGGATAACCGTATAACTGGATTACAATAGCCTCATGAGCGAAATTCTTCGTGAAAAAACCTTCTCTGGCGGGCAAAAACTACAAGTTGCGCGGGGCGATATTACCCTGGAGCCGCTCGATGCAGTTGTCAACGCGGCCAATGCTCATTTGCAGCACGGCGGCGGGGTGGCGTGGGCCATCTTGCGGCGCGGCGGCGATGCTATTCGGCGCGAGAGTGATGAGTGGGTGAGAAAATACGGCCCGGTGACGCACGAAAAACCGGCTTACACCAGCGGCGGCCTCATGCCGTGTAAATATGTCATCCATGCCGTTGGCCCGGTGTGGGGCGCGGGCGATAAGCAGCGCAAACTGGCGGCGGCGGTGCGCGGCGCGCTGGAATGCGCGGCGGAACTGAAACTGGCTTCAATCGCTTTGCCGGCCATCTCGACCGGAATTTTCGGCTTCCCGAAGGAATTGGCGGCGGGAATCATTTTTGCCGAAATCGGCAAGTTTTTTGCCGAAAACAAAGATTCTACGCTGAAACTAGCCCGTCTGACGCTGTTCGATGCGCCGACGGTGGAGGCGTTTTTGAAAGTTTGGGATGACCGCGCAGGATAACATCCTGCGCCACAAAAATATGATTACTTCACCCCACAACCCCAAGATTAAACAGATTCGCGCGTTGGCTGGGCGACCCAAAGAGCGGCGCGAGGCGGGCGTTTTTTTGGCGGAGGGTGTGCGGCTCATCGAGGAGGCGCGCGCGGCGAATTGGCCGTTCGAGTATGTTTTGTTTAGCGCAGAAGTATCGAACCGGGCCAAAAAACTGATTGAGCAGTTGCGTGCCGAGGGCGTGGACGTGGAAGAAGCGCGGCCAGATGTCTTTCGCTCGGCCAGCGAGACCGAAACGTCGCAAGGGGTAATTGCTGTGTTGAAACTGCCCGACTTTCGGATTCAGAATCCCGATTTGCTGACCTTTGTCCTGATTCCCGACCAAATCCGCGACCCGGGCAACCTGGGGACGTTGATTCGGACGGCGGCGGCGGCGGGCGCGCAGGCGGTGCTGATTCCGCCCGAAACGACCGACCCCTGGGCGCCAAAGGTCGTGCGCGCCGGGATGGGGGCGCATTTCGGTTTAACGGTAGCAAGTTTGCAGTGGGGAGAAATCCGGGACCTTTTAACGGGATTCACTGTTTTCCTGGCCGATGCGCAGGGTCAGACCCCATGTTGGGGCGCCGATTTTAAATCCAAAACTGCCTTAATTGTGGGCGGCGAGGCCGAAGGAGCCAGCCAACCGGCGCGAGAACTGGCGAATGTTTTTGTGAATATTCCAATGCCGGGTAAAATAGAGTCACTCAACGCAGGCGTTGCTGGGGCGGTTCTGATGTTCGAGGTCGTCCGGCAGAGAAACGAGGCAGTATGAAAATTCGCTCCATTACATATTTTCTAAACGTTGGCTGGCCGATGAAGGAAGACCGTATTCAGGCGGCGGGGATTTTCCTTTCGACGGCAAAAAAGGCCTTCGAGGAGGCCGGGTATGAAATTCAGACCACGCGGATTGCCAGCGTGCCGTTTACGCGCCTGCTGGGGGCCGATTCGATTGGTCTGACGACGCGCTTTGCCCAGCGCTTGAGCAAGTCTATTGCCGAAAATGGGATTGATTATGCCTCGCTCGGCCCGGCCTTGCCCGATGTGCCGGAGAGTTACGAGATGATTCCCGACGCAATTGGGGCCTCAAAGAATGTCTTTTTCTCCGGCGTGATGGCCGATGCCGAGCATGGCGTATACCTGCCAGCGGTGCGTTCGTGCGCCGAGGTGATTACGCGGAATGCCACCCTTTCGCCAGATGGATTTGCCAACCTGCGTTTTGCGGCGCTGGCAAATGTGCCACCGGGCGGGCCGTTCTTTCCGGCTGCCTATTACGATACCGAAACGCCGACCTTTGCGCTGGCGATGGAGGCTGCCGACCTGGCGGCGAAGGCCTTCGAAAATGCCCGTTCGGTGGAGGAAGGCCGTCAGGCATTGATTAGAGAGATTGAGAATCATGGCCGCAAACTGGCCTATGCCGCCGAGCCGCTCAAGTTTCGCTTTAATGCGCGCTTTGGCGGAATCGATTTTTCGTATGCGCCTTACCCGGGCGAGGCGCTCTCGCTGGGGGCAGCATTCGAGAAATTGGGCGCGCCCAAAATGGGTCTGCATGGTTCGCTGGCGGCGGCCTCGATTTTGACCGATGCCCTCGACCGAGCCGACTTTCATCGCGCCGGGTTTTGCGGGTTGATGATGCCCGTGTTGGAAGATTCTATCCTGGCGGCACGGGCAGCAGGCGGTACGCTGACAGTCAAAGACCTGCTGATGTATTCGGCGGTCTGCGGCACGGGGCTGGATACCGTTCCGCTGCCCGGTGATGTGACGGTGGAGCAAATCTCGGCGCTGCTGTTGGATATTGCGGCGCTCTCGCTGCGCCTGCACAAACCGTTAACCGCCCGGCTGATGCCCGTCCCCGGCAAAAAGGCAGGGGATGCGACCGAGTTCGCTTTCGAGTATTTTGCCAACAGCAAGGTGATGGCGCTGGAGGCCGAGCCGCTTGCGAAGTTGTTTGCCTCGAATGAGACGTTTACGGTGAAGCCGAGGCAGAAGTAGCGCGTGACAAGTGATGTGTGAGAGGAAATTGACGATTGTTCATTGGAGTTTCGATTGGTTCCTGAAATCAATGTGAAAGAGTTGGCAAAAAAACTCGAGCAGGGTGAATGCTTTACCCTGCTCGATGTGCGTGAAGAGTGGGAAATTCGATTGGCGGCTCTCCGCGATGAGCGCGTTTTGGCGTTACCGATGAGCGTACTGGCGCGCCAGTTGAAGGATGCGTTTCCTGAATCATTGCGAGACCCCGTTGCCGAAATTGTGGTGATGTGCCATCATGGGATTCGCTCGGCAAATGTAACGGCCTGGATGCGCGCGAACGGCTGGAAGAACGTATTTAGCCTGGCGGGGGGAATTGCGGAATATGCGGCGAAGATTGATGCTTCGGTGGGGTTTTATTAATCCGCGCTCATGGCGCGCCGCTCCAATGACCAAAATAAAAGGTTGAAAGCCCGCAAGGAACCTTCAACCTTCAACGTTAAACCGGTTTTCCTAAAACACAAACTGTCCGTTGCGATAAATAACCTCGCCATCGACCGCAATTTCTGCGTCGGTTCGCATGTCGCAAATCATGTCCCAGTGGATGACGCTCTTGTTCTTGGAGCCGGTCTCAGGGTAGCCCGCGCCGAGCGCCATGTGGAAGGTGCCGCCGATTTTCTCGTCGAACAGGATGTTGCCGGTGAAGCGGTCAATTTCGAAATTCGTGCCAATCGCAAATTCGCCCAGGTAGCGCGCGCCGGGGTCCGAAGCGAGCATTTCTAACAGGTAACTTTCGTTTTTCTCGGCTTTGGCTTTGTCCACGCGCCCGTCCGAGAATATCAACTCGATGCCCTCGACCGCCACCCCGTTGTAAATGGCCGGGTAGGTGAATTTGACCCAGCCATTGACCGACTCTTCAATCGGGCCGGTGTAGATTTCGCCGTCGGGCATGTTGTGGGTACCGCAGGAGTTCATGAAGGTGCGGTTTTTGATGGACAGAGTTAAGTCAACGTTGGGGCCGCGCAAAGTGACCAGGTTGTGGCCTTTCAGCCGTTCAATCATTTTGGCTTGTTCGGCTTCCACGTTCTTCCAGTACGCGACTGGGTCGGCTTCGTCGGCGTGGCAGGCGCGGAAGACGAAATCCTGGTAGGCGTTCCAACCCATGCCGGCTTCCACGGCGTAGCCTTCGGTGGGGAAGAGCGTGGTCAGCCAGCGCAGTTCGCCTGTTGCGCCGCGCTGCATTTGGGTCTGGAGAACTGGAGCAAGGGCTTTCTGGCGGCGTCCTAGCGTATCGGGGGCGATTCCTGAAAGGGCGCGCGGATTGGTGAATGAGTGAATGCGGATGCGCGACTCGAAAGTTTCGTAAGCCAGTTTTTGGAAGGTGGGCGGGTAGTCTAATTGACCTTCTTTGGCTTTTTGGAAGAAGATTTCTTGCTGGTCGGGGAATTCCAGCAAAACGTGCGGATGCGCGCCCACTTCGAGCGCGCGGCTGTATAGGGCGCGCACCAGCGGCTCAGCAGCGGTGGTAGCTTCGATGAGAACCCGGTCGCCGGGGCCGAGATGGGTGGAGTAATCTACCAGGATACGCGCAAAACGGTCAATTCGAGCATCACTCACGGGAGGCTCCTTGGGAATGGGGAATAGGATTCAATTATATCACCCGAATTAAGGCCAAAATCTGTATGGTCAAGAATAGGATGGAAAACATTAGGACACGGAAAACGCGGAACACACAGAGAAACACGGAAAAGCCGTTTTGACAAGGCACTTTCCGCTAGATTCCGCGAATTCTGTGCGTCACCTGCACTGCGCGCAGGCGCAAGTATCCGTGTACAAGGTTTGAGTTTAGCATTTTGGGCTCTCCCGTTTCTGGCGGGATTCGTCCACAGATTTCGCAGATTGCACAGATTTGGTTTTTAAAATCGGCGAAAGCGGTGTCATCTGCGGATAGATTTTTACTTCTTCCCGTTAAGAACGGTAGAGCCGCATTTTTATGACCCTTACAAATTAAGGCCAAAATCCGCCGTTTCGGGCGGATTTTGGTTGCAGGACAGATTCGATTTTATGGCAAATTCAATCCACAGACGGTGATGCCGTCATGCCGCAGGAACCCGGCGTGATTGCGGTCGAAGAGCTGGGTGGCGCTGACCCAGCAGCCGCCCGATTCGCCGTTGCAGGTTTCAGGAGTCCAGGCGTAGTTGCTGATTTCACTGCAGGCCATGGCCCCAACGGCATCGAAGGTGTCGAAATCATAAATTGGCAAGCGCGTGGGGATGGTCAGCGTGAAATCGACCTGGGATGAGATAGAATTCGGATGGGTCACGACCAGCCGGGCAAAGTAGTTGCCACAGTTGACATAGGCCTCCCCGCCCAGGTCGAGGGTGCTATCGTAGGTAAAGTAGGCAACCTGGTCAGGCAGGGTGTTCGTTACCACCCCATCCCGGCCAATTTCCCAGTGGTATTTTACCAAGGCCGGACCGTCCGTGCTGACCGAGGCAAGCAGGCCGACTCGCATGCCCCCGGCGCAGTTGACATAAGGCGGGATAATGGCAATCGTTCTGATGGATTTCACCTTCCCGCCCACCGAGTAAGAGAAGACTTCCGATGCGAAAGCGTTCGGGCTTGTGATGACCAGTTGGGCGGTGTAATTGCCGCAATCCACCTTATATGCGCCCTCGTCGATTTCATACGTCCCGGCAGCGAGGTAGGTCACGGTCTGGTCGGCTGTGGTGCTGGTCTTGTCGCCGCGCATTTCCCAGTGATAGGTCACTGCCGTCGGGCCGTTGACCGTAATCGTTCCCCTGACATCGACCGGGTTGGGCTGTCCGCAGATTGCAAATGGGTTGAGCGGGATCACACTGACTGTCGCCCCGGTCACAACATTGGGGGGGGCTGGCGTAATGGTGGCGGTGGGTGTGGCGGTGGGCATGGAAGTAACCGTGTTGGAGTTGACGATGCGCGGCTGCCCCCAGATGGCGCGGTCGTTGGTGGCGGGGCCGGCGGCAAGCAAGGTCAGGATGAAGCGCACCTTCTTCCCGACCAGGCTGCTCAAATCTTTATCCAACTGGTAGATTTTGCCCTCGTTCTTTTCGCTCCATTGCCACAGGATTTTGATTGGGCCGTTGTTGATTTGGTAATCGAGACGGTAGGTGACGTAGCACGCATAGCCATAGGCGCAGCCGACCGAGGTCTGGAAGCGGTCGCCCGGCTGGACGGTGTATTCCGGGAAGAAGCCTTGGATGTAGCCGTTGTACTTGTTCTGCGGCGCGACCAGCAGCCCGGGGCCGCTATCGATGACGCCATTTTCGAGGCGCGGAGTCTCGACTCGCAGGGCAAAGCCGCGCGAATCGCCCTCGGCAAACGGGCAGGGCTGTGGGCTCAGGCTGGCGCCGGTCATCCAGCGCGCGGCGCAGATGTCGGCTGTGAAGTCGAACGCTGTTCCGGGGGCGGGCGGCGGCGCAGGGGGTGGGGGGGTGACTGTTGCGGTTGGCGATGGGGTGGGTAGACTGGCGACCTTGATATCGACCCAAAAGGCTTTGTCGGCGTTCGTTCCGATGCCGAACTTGCCCCCCGAAGCGTTCTTGAGCATCCAGTAGCCGCGATAACTGCCTGGCGCGGTTGGCGCTTTCATGTTGACGGTGATATCGACCATCTGACCCGGCGCAACGCTAACCGGCATGGATACCGAAGCAGGCGCGCCCAACTGGCTGCCGCTGGTGAAAACCAGCCCGTAGTATTTCGACCAGGTGCAGGTTCCAATATTTTTCAGCCGCCAAGTTTTGACGAAGGATGCGCCAGGGTTGAATGTCGTGCTATCTGGCACGGTGACATCGGCCACGAACGCGGCCCAATTGCAGACAGTAGCCGCCGCGGCGTTTTCGACGTTGGAGAAGGGGAAAAATTGGAGCAACAGCGCTGCAAGCATGAGCGCGGTGAGCAGCATACCCCGCCTGAGATTCATACGGACCTCCTTGCCCGTAGCAGCGCGGGCAGTTAACAGGCGAATCCCCCCTGCCTCGGGACAAGACAAGCCGGGAAAAAAACCGCCTATTTTCATTATCCCCTGTTTGGAAGGGCCGATGATTACTAAATGATTGCAGGATATAGAAAACGTCCCGAATGTAACGTAGGACAAGATATTATCTTGTCCTACGTTTGAGATTAGATGACCGGCACGCGCGCGCCCGCTTTGAGCGCCGAGCGAATCATCAGGTATTCGGTGATGTTCTCCGGCGTGATGATGCCGACCAACTGCCCGGCGTGCGTCACCGGCAGGACTGGGGCGCCGCTTTCCTGGAGCCGCATCAACGCCCTCTCGACCATCTCATAACTATCGAGAATCGGCAGGTTGGTGTGCATGACATGAGTGACGGGCCAGTGTTCGCCATGCTGCATGAGCGCCTTCAGGAAATCATCGCGGGTGACAATGCCCACGACACGGCCAGAATCTACCACAGGAAAATCGCGCTGTGAACCGGCCAGCATCAACTGCGCTACCCGCGAGAGGGTATCACGCGGCGAGAGTGTTTGGAAATCGGTCAGCATAGCGCGCGTGACCGGGATGCCGCCCAGCGCGTTTTTAATTTGTACCATGCTGGCCTCCTGTGACGCGCCCATCCAGACGAAGAAGGCGATGAACAAGAGGAAGGGGTTGCTGAACAGCCCGATGAACCCGAATAGGAAGGCCATGCCCTGACCGATGGTGGCGGCAATCTGCGTCGCGCGGACATAATCCATATTCATTGCCAGGACAGCCCGCAGCACGCGCCCGCCGTCCATCGGGAAGGCTGGAATCAGGTTGAAGACCACCAGGAAGACGTTGACAATCATCAGCCGTTCGATGAACGAGCCGGTCGCCAGGGTCAATTCGCGCAGGGGCACCAGGCTGTTGGTGAAGACCAGCCAGCCGAACAGGATGATTGCGATGACCACGTTCACCGCTGGGCCGGCCAACGCTACCCACAACTCCTGGATGGGTTTATCGGGCATGCGCTCCAGGCGCGCCACGCCGCCAATGGGGTAAAGGGTGATGTCGCGCGTGCGCACGCCGAACTTGCGCGCCGTCAGGGCGTGTCCGTACTCGTGCAGGGTCACAGCCGCGAACAAGAGCAGGATGAAGGCCACGCCCTCCAGCGCGCCAAACAGCGTGCCGGTCTGCTGCCAATAGATAAAGGCGTACCAGCCGACAATCAACAAAAACGTGGCATGGACGAACACGTCAATGCCCGCAAATGTCCCTAATTTCCATTGCCATTTCATAGGTTCAACTCCCGTCGTTAAAATCTATTCTCGCATATTTCCAAAGCACTTGTTTCTAGTCTAAACCGAATATATAAGAAAAACATTATAAAAATTCAAGATGGGTGTTAGCAGAATCACCCGATGGATGGAATTGCTAAACTGGAGTTTCTTTGTCAAAATATAGGTGTTTATCTTTCGTAGGAAGTGTTTTCGCATGAACGAGATTGCCACCCTTCTCGGCATCACTGCTACCCTGATGATAGGGCTGCTCATCGTTGGCACAGTCGTAAAAATGCGGGAAGTCAAAGCCGCCCAAATCTGGCAGACAGCGCGCGGGAAAATTACCCGCTCCGAAGTGCGCTCGAAAAAAGTGAACGACACGACCCGCCGGGGACAGAAGACGGTCAATTATCCCGCTGTGACCTACGAATTCTTCGTCAACGGACGCCGCTACACCGGCGAGCGCATCAGCCTGGCCGAAATCATCCCCGAAAGTGACATCGAGCCAATCCTGGAGCGCTACCCGGTCGGCGCGGAAGTGACGGTCTACTACAACCCTCAAAACCCGAGCCAGGCCGTGCTAGAGCGCGACCTGCCGGTCGATTTTGCCAAAGGGTTGACAGGGGTGTTCCTCTTCTTTGGCGGCGGCGCGCTGCTGGTCGTCCTATGGGCGGGCAAAGTCCCCGAACTGGTTGCGCCTTACTTGCCGAACCCTGAAAATGCCTTGTTTTCCACCCTGTCTGCCGGGATGGGGGTTTTTGTTGTGTTGGTTGGCTTGGTCCAGCACCGCCAGTCGCTCGCCATGCAAACCTGGGTTTCCGCGCCCGGCACGGTGCTCAGCGCCGAGATTTATTCCTACACCCAATGGAAAGATGGCCGCCAGCACAGGTATTACGCTCCGCGCGTGACCTACCGCTACACGGTTAACGGACGCCAGTACGAAGGCGACCGCCTCAATCTGGCCGGAGAATCGGCCTGGAACCGCCCCGGCCTGGCCGAGCGCGAACTGCAAAAATACCCGCTCGATGCGCCCGTCACAGTCTACTACAACCCCAAAGCCCCCGCCGAATCGGTGTTGGAGCGCTCCCTCACCGACGCCCTGCTGCTCTGGTCGCTGGCCCTCGGCCTGTTTGCGCTATCCGCCTGGAGCGCGGGGATAATCTGACAACGGAAATCTGAACGGGGTGCGATAAAATAGCAGTGTAGAGAATTTCTGGTGGTTTGTGCTTGTAGGAGGTTGTCATGTCGCTTCCAGATAACCCCAGCCTTGCCAAACGCATCCCTGCCATCGAATACCATGATTCGGAGTACAAGGGCGGGCAGACGGTGCAGATGACGACAGCCTGGTTCCTGGCACAGTTAGAATGGCTGAGCGAGAACGGCTATCACGCGCTCAGCAACGAGGAAATCCTGCGCTTTGTGCAGGGCGAATACCAGCCGCCCAAGCGCTCGTGCTTCCTGCGATTCGACGTGGGCATGCCCATTTATAAGAACTTGCAGGAAGTCGTTGTACCGGCTCTGGTCAAATATTCCTTTCACGCCACTTTTTTCGTGCTAACCAGTGCTATCAAGGAAACCAGCAAAACCAACTACGTCTGCTGGAGTCACCTGCGCGAATGGGAGCAGACCGGCTTGGTGGAAATCGGTTCGCACGGCGTCTATCATCCCGATTACCGCGCTGCGCCCACTGCCACGCGCGTTTGGGACGCCCGCGAGAGCAAGCGCATTATCGAAACCCAACTCGGCCACCCGATTCCCTTTTTCTGTTTCCCCTACGATTCCGTTCCGAACAACCCGGGCGCATTGCTGAAACTGTTCGGTTATCAATTGGGATTTGCAGGGAATTCGCGTACCAAAGACCGCAGCATCCAGTTCAAAGACCCCAACCCATTTTCGCTGCCGTGCTACTATCCTTACAGTTATAAGGCAATCTATCCACTGATTACCGGAACCGCAAAACTGACTTTCGGCCAGATGATGGAAGCGGCGATAAAATAACGAACGTCCCGAAGGCTGTCAAAACCTTCGGGACGGTTGGTTGCCTGGTCAGACTGCGATGGTGTACGAGAGCAGAATCCAGCCAACGCCCGGAATCTCTCCCCAGCCGTTCAACTCACGGGTGATTTCGACCACCTGGTCTTTGCGCAGCGTCCCCGCCAGGGCAGCGTTTAGGGCTGGGCCTTTGCGGATATTCAGAGATAGGATGTTCACCCGTACCCGGCGCGCCAGCTGGAAGCCGAGCGCGTTGGTCGGAATCAGGGCCGAGCGCTCGGGGATAGGGGATTGAGACTCGGTGGCGGTCTCCTTCCATGCCCTCCAGAAAATATCCAGCGGGATGGCGCGCGCCGCGCCCTCTGACGGATTGCTACAGCGTGGGTTGTGCAGATAGACGTGGCGGATATCCAGCCCCACTACGACGACGAAATGCGGCCCACCGGGGCCGTGTTCCGCGAAACCGGCTTCGGCCAGCGTCTGGTAGCGTAAGGGGGCCAGGATGGGTTTGCCCGCCGCCAGGAAGGCGAACAGGTCTTGCATGCCCAATCCCGCGCGCGATTCGGTGGAAAGTCCCAGACTGGCCAGGGCCGCGAATCTGCGCCAGGTTGAAATGCGTGTCGGCGGGCAGGGCAAAGCGGGCCGAGAAAACATCTGGCGTGAAGGCTGAACTGGGCTGGTAAGCGCGCAGCAGCATGACCGCCGCAGCCGCGCCGCTGTCGTTTTGACGGGAATCGGCCCCCGGCCCAACCTGCGAAACGAAGGGGACGGGCAGGGTGGTCAATGGCTTGAAGGCGGTTTCCAGCGTGACTTCAGTTTCCGAACCGGTATCGAGATTTTTGACCTGGTAACGCATCGTTTGCTCCGTGTGAGAGACGTTTCCCTTACTATAAATTAACGTGAGTTCGGGTTAGGCCACCAGAGCAGGCAGAGTGCCTAAGCCGAGAGAGGGTTTCTTGGGCTGACGACAATAGGCAATCAGGCCGCAAAGCAGATTGACCAGGAAGTT
>Ga0073932_1004607_pt1 | contig 16076 bp, 14 predicted proteins | sample DewCreD2012metaG_FD_76967 | JGI IMG/M metagenome (GOLD analysis project Ga0073932, IMG submission 76967) | Hot spring sediment bacterial and archeal communities from British Columbia, Canada, to study Microbial Dark Matter (Phase II) - Dewar... ... | reverse complement strand
TTATCGAACATTTCCTTGATAAATAATGACAATAATTTTTTCATAAAATATTTTCAGTCAATAGCTGTAAAACAATAATTAGACGTATATTTAAAATATAAAACCAAGGTATACCAAAAATCAATAAGATATTGAAAAAGGTTATTACTTTGATTACCGAGCTTTTTTTGCAGAATAGACGGTATTGGGTAATTGGTTTTTGATTTGTGAAATACGTAAATAATTATTTATCTTATTTATTTATAATAATTTTATATATTTTAAAAAATCAAAATGCGCTTATTTTATGAGTTTTGCTTGTAATCTCAACCTTGACTAAAATATGTACTTGTGAGATTAACTTATCATCTGTTTTCCTTTGGCAAAGAATGTAGTAAAATAAAAGATAGAATAAAATTGAAACCAAAACTTGAAACGGATAATATTAATTATATTTTTATAAAAAATTAAACTTATATTAAAATAATAATATTAATAATTATGAAAAAATTTTATTTTAAAAATATTATTACGCTTCTTGTCTCTCTTTGTATTTGTTTTTTTGTTTGTGAATCTCTTTTGCGCACAATTCCCATCCCAGGCATTGAAATGAGACCCGTCATAGATTTTGATAGTGACATCCTTTTATATAGATATACGCCGCATTCAAAAATATTGAGATGGAACAGGAGCAATGTGCTCATTGAAAGAAAAGTAAATTCTGAAGGGTATTTGGACAGTGAACATTCAGTGGAAAAACCAGATAGCGTATATCGAATTGGTTTTTTTGGAGATTCTTATGTAGAAGCAATACAGGTGTCCATCGAAAATACCTTTTTCAAAATTATAGAAAATAAGTTAAAAAATTATAATGTCGAGACATTGGCCTTTGGAACATCTGGCCATGGTACAATACATTCATATTTAAAGAGTAAAAAATATGCACCTTATTTCAATTTGGATCTGGTGGTATATGTTTTTTGCGAAAATGATCTCGGGGACCAAATCAAGGAAATTAAACAGGTTGATTTTTTGCCCTATATTAGGATTGTTAATGATCAATTGGTTATTGATAATGAATCGGTAATAAAATCTCAATATAAATATCGCTGGGGTAAACTAAAAAGATTTTTTTATGCCAACTCTATCTTATTCCAAAATATTGCCAGAAGATTATCGCTTATAATAAAATATGGCATAAAGCTTTCTCCAACAAAACAAGAACTACAAATGGCAAACTATAGAACACAAAGTAGTGTTCCCAATCAAAATGATTTGCCTTCTACGTGGCCTCAGTCATTTAAATTGCAGGCAATAAAACAATGCGAAAAAGTCATTGCTCAGTGGTTCAAAGATTTAAAAGATCAGAACAGAAAATTTGTTATATTGTATATTCCGAGAGAGACTGAATGGAAAAAAGCATTGCCTAACCAAGATTCGTGGAAGTCTTGGTTGAAACATTATTGCGAGCAACTAAAAATCGATTTCATTGACCCAACTGAGTCATTTATGGCTAAGTCCTACGAAGGTAAAAAAATTTTTGATGGACACTTTTCAGTATACGGGCATGAGGCTTTTGCAGAGGCTTTTGTTACCTGGTTTATAAGGAATAAAACGCAGAACAATTTAACTGTGCATTATTAGCTCTGTATTTTAGCCCGTCATTAGCAACTGAGGTATTTAACCCGTTTGCACAAAGCAAGCTTTAAGATACTTTAAGATATCAAAAGAATGTAATTATGTATATGCATTACATCATAAAAACAGTTTTATCGTTCTGCCTTAATTTCCGATAAAACTTAAAATAGTTACTAATAATTAAATATTATTTATGAACATTCTTGGTATTTCAGCATTTTATCATGACAGTGCGGCCTGCCTCGTGCGCGACGGAAAAATAATTGCCGCGGCGCAGGAAGAGCGATTCACCCGGAAAAAGCATGACTTCAATTTTCCGAAAAACGCTATCTCCTATTGTCTTAAGGAAGGAAACATAAAGTCGCAGGATGTGGATTTTGTTGCATTTTATGACAAGCCGTTCATTAAGTTTGAACGGATACTGGAAACCTATTTAGCATATGCGCCCTTTGGCATTAAATCATTTATTAAATCCATTCCGTTATGGATCAAGCAGAAACTCTTCATGAAAGAATTTATCAAAAAAGAGCTTGAGTATGACGGCAAAATTCTTTTCACCGAACATCACGAATCCCATGCTGCTTCTGCTTTTTTCCCTTCCCCGTTCCAGGAAGCCGCATTTCTCACTATGGACGGCGTTGGCGAATGGGCAACATCAAGTTATGGGATCGGAAAAGATAATACGGTCACATTGCTTGCAGAAACCCGCTTTCCCCATTCCCTTGGTTTACTGTATTCAGCATTTACATATTATACCGGTTTCAAGGTCAATTCGGGTGAATATAAAGTTATGGGATTAGCACCTTATGGAGAGCCCAAGTATAAGAATTTGATTTTAACTGAACTCATGGATTTGAAAGAAGACGGCTCATTTAAACTGAATATGGAATACTTTGATTACTGTGTCGGGCTTACCATGACCAGCAGAAAATTTGAAGATCTATTCGGCGGCCCGCCCCGCAAACCTGAAACGTTACTTACGCAGCGCGAGATGGATTTAGCCCGTTCTATACAGGAAGTTACCGAAGAGGTTATGCTGCGCATGGCACGCCATATTTATCACGAAACCGGACAGCAGAATCTCTGCCTTGCGGGCGGCGTTAGTCTCAATTGCGTCGGCAATGGAAGAATTCTGCGCGAGGGTCCCTTTAAAAATATCTGGATTCAGCCGGCTGCCGGTGATGCCGGCGGCGCCTTGGGGGCAGCACTATTTGTCTGGTTTCAATATTTAGAAAATTCACGAATTGCCGACAATCAGCGCGATTTGCAGCATGGTTCATATCTTGGGCCAGAATATAAAAACGGCTATATTGCCAACTACTTACAAAAAAATAACATTCCCTACACAGAGTTGCAGGATTCCGAGATTCCGGACAAGATTGCCGATTTGATTGCGCAGGAAAAAGTGATCGGCTGGTTTGAGGGTCGCATGGAATTCGGTCCGCGGGCGTTAGGAGCGCGTTCTATAATAGGCGATGCCCGTTCCCCCCGTATGCAGGAAGTGATGAACCTGAAAATAAAGTTTCGTGAAAGTTTCCGACCATTTGCGCCATCGGTGTTGAAAGAGCGGGTTTCGGATTACTTTGAAATGGATTGCGAAAGCCCGTATATGCTTCTCGTGGCACCGGTAAAAAAAGAACTGTGCCGGGAGATGACCGATGAGGAGCAGAAACGATTTGGCCTTGATAAACTGCATGTCGTGCGCTCAACGATACCGGCAATAACGCATGTGGATTATTCTGCCCGAATTCAGACTGTAAGCCGTGATGATAATCCTTTGTTTCATGACGTGATTAAGAAATTTGATGAGAAATACGGTTGCCCGGTGGTCATAAACACTTCATTTAATGTGCGGGGAGAACCTATAGTATGTACTCCTGAGGATGCTTATCTCTGTTTTATGCGCACGAACATAGATTATCTGATCATGGGCAATTTCCTTTTGGATAAAACCCAGCAGAAACCTCTGGAAAAAGACATTGACTGGCGTAAACAATTTGAACTTGATTGACAGTAAGCCATGATTATTGAAGAAATCAAAAAGATTAAAAGCGGTACTGTAGAATTACGAAACTTTGGCATTACCCTTGGGATTGCTTTGGGGGTATTAGGCGGTTTATTTTTGTGGCGCGAAAAAGCATACTATATTTATTTTTTTATAGTTGCCGCTGCATTCTTATTATTAGCTTTTACTGTTCCTGTTCTGTTGAAACCCCTCCATAAGGTGTGGATGTCTATATCCATACTTATGGGTTGGGTTATGACCCACATTATTTTAATTATTCTTTTTTATGGTATACTGACTCCGATAGGTGTCATTGCCCGTTTATGCGGTAAGGATTTTTTAGATAAAAAAATTGATAAAAACGCTAAAAGTTATTGGGTCCTGCGAACGTCACCAGCACCTGATAAAAAATCGTATGAACAACAGTTTTAATAAGCGAGGTATAACGAGATGAGCAAATTTTCAATAATTTCAGAATTCTGGCAATTCCTCAAAGTGCGTAAAAAATGGTGGTTAGCCCCTATTGTGATCTTCCTTTTTCTGCTTAGTGCGTTAATTATTTTTACCCAAGGGTCTGCCGTGGCTCCGTTTATTTATACTCTTTTCTAATAGACAGAATCGCCGGTTTTTGAACACAGGTTACATAACGGCAGCACCTGATTTATAAACCATGAAAAAACCCGGATTTGTTTAACATGTCCGGGTTTTTGTTGTGTTGTGCCTTTAAAATAAGTGCTGTTAACGGTAAAAAGATAGATACCACGATAAAAAATGGCCTATTCCTTCCTGGATGGTGGTATGAGGTTGATAGTCAAGATCCTCAATTAAATCTTTCACATCAGCCCACGTCGCAGGGACATCGCCGGGTTGCAGGGGTAGTAACGTCATTTGAGCTTTCTTTCCTAACTGTGCTTCGAGAGTTTCAATGAATTCCATAAGCCTGACGGGATTATTATTTCCAATATTGTAGATTTTATACGGCGCGGTGCTTGAAGATGGGTCTGGATGCTTTCCACTCCAGTGCGGATTGCTCTGCGGAGTCTTATTTAAAACCCGCACCACTCCTTCAATAATATCATCTATGTACGTAAAATCGCGCTGCATGTTACCATAATTATATACCTCAATTGGTTGATCCTCGAGAATTGCCTGGGTAAATTTAAACAGCGCCATATCCGGGCGTCCCCACGGCCCATACACAGTGAAAAACCGTAATCCGGTAGTGGGAATTTTGTAAAGATAACTGTAGGTATGTGCCATAAGTTCATTGCTTTTTTTGCTTGCTGCATACAGGCTTATCGGGTGGTCCACATTATGATGGGTAGAAAAAGGCATTTCTTCATTAAGCCCATACACGCTCGAACTGCTGGCATAGACAAGATGCGCTATGCTATGATGCCTGCATGCCTCAAGGATATTTATAAATCCGTGAATATTACTATCAATATAGGCATACGGATTCGTAAGTGAATATCTGACTCCAGCCTGGGCTGCAAGGTGGCACACCTTATCAAACCTGCATTCGGTAAAGAGCTTCAATAGCCTTTCCCGATCTTCTAAATTGAGTTTAATGAACCTATATTGTTGATAGATTTTGCTTTCAATAATCTCTCCATACTCAATCCCGTCGCCGGATATCCCCGTTTCAGAGAGTCTCCCGTGCTTGACTCTGATATCATAGTAATCATTAATGCTGTCCAACCCAATTACTTCGTCTCCCCGTCCAAGGAGTCTCTTTGCAAGGTGAAATCCGATAAATCCGGCCGTGCCGGTTACAAGAATTCTGCTCATCGTTCGTTCTCTTCTCTGGTGATCATGTGAGGGTTATCGTCAGTTAAACTTCAGGCATTCTTCCACACTGCTACAGATGTGGTCTCTATTTTTCTGTAAAAATGTCTGAATTCTGTCCATATATCGGTCATCAACGTCAGGATGGGTGGGAAGGTTTATTATATGCTGGCTTATTTTTTCTCCGATAGGATTCGTGCCCCAGCGATAATTCCAGTGCTCAAAATTATTCTTAATGGGATGGATCGGAGAAAGAAACCAGTCTCCTAATTCAATTTTTGCATCTATTGCTTTTTTGAATATACTATCTCTGGATTTAACGAGCAACGGATATTTGAGATAGGCGTGCTCAGCGTAAGAGGGGACAAAAAGGGGGTCAATGCCCTGCGTTTTTAAAAATGAATCATAGCACGCTGCAGTTTTCCTGCGGTGCTCCAGCGTTTTTGAAAATTTCATTAACTGCTTTATTCCTGCTCGTGCCTGAAAATCAGAGAACCCTTTAGCGAAATATTTTGGTTGGACTGGCGCTTGCAACTCTTCCCCCTTTGATGAGCCAAGGATAAGGTTGTATCTGCTGAGCCAGCGATAGAGTTTAAGCGCCAGCCAGTATGTTCGGGAAGTCAGCAGATATGTCCTTGTTATATATAATGTTCTCAAGAGCGATTCTTCAAATAAAGAGGGAGGTATGAAGCTGTCTTCAAATTCCTTTAATTTACTGGCTACATCCATATTTCGAGTAACTGCTATGCCCCCCAGTCCTGTTGAAAATGGCTTATTCCACTGCGTTGAAAAAAATGCCGCTTCAGCTACCGTGCCGTTTGGCTTCCCCTTGTAGGTTCCACCAAATCCATGCGCGCAGTCTTCAATGACTGTAATGCCATACTGCTGGGCAATCGCAGTGATGGCATCAAAGTCGCTCGATAGGCCAAAGGTGTTTTGTGCCATGATAAATTTTGTTTTTTTGGTTATGCGTGATTCAATCAGGCCTATGTTCATGTTGTAAGTGCGCGGATCTATGTCAACATATACCGGCATTCCACCCAGATACAGTACCGGATTTGGAACCACCACACAGGTAAAGGCAGGCATGATAACCTCATCCCCAGGCCTAATGTTGAGAGCTTTCAATATGGCATAGAGCGCAACCCTGCCTTTCCAGAAGGTAAAGACCTGCAATAACTGATCGCCGAGAACCGTTCTGACCGCTTCTTTAAATTTTATCTGATATGATGAAGCATAACCCATGATGTGCAACCTTTATGTACTTCTATTTCTGTTACCTTGGTTGCCCCCATTTTTTGATAAAAACAAATTGCCGACATTAATGTGCTGCCCACAATTATCTTAAATTCTCGCACACCACTCATCTGAAAATACTTTTTTAAGCGCTCATACAGCAGTGTGGATATCCCCTTACCCTGATAAGGACGATCAACTACTATAGAAAGCAATTCAGCCTGCGGCAAACCTCCCAGTTCATGCTTCTGGGGATAGAACAGCGTCTCAAGCGCCCCTTTAATTCTGTCCCTCGTTACCAATTTAGGCAGCAATACAAGCCCCCACAGTATGTTTTTTATTATAAAACGGCGGTAAAAGCTTCTCACATCAACTGTTCCGGAAACAAATCCAACGACCCGTTCCTTATCCATAGCAACCAGTAAAACGGCGGTGTCATCCCTTGCCATGAAGGCATACATACGAGCCAGAAAGTCAATCCCTAAAAATGATAAAAATCCATACGGGATATATTGTAGGTGAAGTTTTGCCGCCCCCAAAAATTCCTGCTTTGTATGTGCTTTTTTAATCTCTACTGAATGCCCCATCTTTTAGAAATTTTAATGAATATCAAAAGGATAGCCCTGCATGGTGTTCAATAAGACCCCGTAATGTTATAAAAGAAAAATCAGAGAGCAAAGAGTTTAATTTTTTGCGTTGCCTTGTTCCTCTATTATGCCCTTGTAACAGTGTGTGAATTTTTAATTTCATACAAGCAGATTTGGTAACGGTGGGAAATCTATTTTCGAACTCATACGGATGCATATATACAATTGCCGGACGTTTATGCCTTTGGAGGTGGTTTATTGCAAATTTGGTCCACCAGTACGGGAAGTGACGAAGGTAACCACCACCTGCAACTGGAATAGTTTTTGAGAACAGTTCTATACAGGATAGCGGTATTTCATAAAGACCGTTCGGCCATCGAAAAATAGTTTTCCTCGCTTCTTCAATGCCATATCTGCGACCTTTTATAGGGTAAATGCTTGAATCATAGATAAAGCCCTCTTCCCTTAAAACATCAATAGCCCAGAATGATTGCTTGGTAATTGAAAAGGCTGGGGCTCGGTGCCCCAGAACGGTAGCCGACGAGGTATCTTCTATAATACCTTTTGCCCTTTTGATCTCTTCTCGAAAGTCATCAGGGGTCATTTTAAATATATAGTTATGATCAAAGCCATGAACTGCCAGTTCATGCCCCTCCTGTGTAATCCGCTTTATTAGCGATGGAAACCGCTGCGCGACATTTCCCAAAATAAAAAAAGTTGCTTTGATGCCATGCAATCCTAATTCGTCCAGTATCCAGTGTGTGTTGCGCACCACCTCTTCCGATGGTGGTATTGTTTCCCCAAAGTAGTCACGGTATATAATCTGGTAATAATCTTCTATATCAACTGAGAGTCCGTGCAACATTACGTATCGTTTCTCCCCAGATTAGGATATTTTTATAGTACGTTATAACTGTATAAACTTATTATCGCAAAGTCAACGCAAAGCGACGGGTAAGAATTAATTCTATTTGACTTTTGCCGCCTATTGAGTTATAAATATTTTTAAATTCGCCAATAACTTATATTAAATTTTTTCAGCTTCAGGAGCACCATGAGTCAAGACGTAAGACAATACTTTAACCGACGTTCAAGAGTTTTTGATGAGTTGTACGGTAAAGGAGCGGAACAAATTTTTAATCGGATTTTCCGCAGGCCACTTTATGATCGCTTTCGACTCACTATGGAAGAATTGACTCCGTGTAACGGTCTGAATATTCTTGATGTGGGCTGTGGTTCAGGAGTCTATTCTGTTGAGCTCGCCCAAAAAGGCGCGCGAGTGGTAGGAGTTGACTTTTCTGAAGAAATGATAGCTCTGGCAAAAAAACGCGCTTACGAGGCTGGTATTGCAGAACGATGTGAGTTTGTGTGCGAGGACTTCAGCAGTTTACCTATTAACCAAAACTTCGATGCTTCATTTGCGATGGGGGTTTTTGACTATGCTCGGGATCCAGAACTTCTGCTGAAAAACATGAAAAACGTTACGGCCGGCAAGGTGCTTGCCAGTTTCCCTGCCCCGACAATTCTGCGTATGCCGCTGCGAAAAATCAGATATGCACTGCGTGGCTGCCCGGTCTTTTTTTATACCCTTTCTCAACTTAAAAAATTATATAAAAACGTTGGGTTTACTAACACTGTCTATAAAAAGCTTGGTCCAGGATGGTATGTTGTTGCAAAAACATCAGGAGTCGTTTAAATTCTTTATTCGCACGCTCATGCTTTTATATATCGCATAGAGTTACCATTATTGAGCCTGCCTAAAGAACATTAACATCAAGATCAAACCTTTGGTTGGACTATTACAACTATGATTTTGTTCAGTCAGTATTAATGCAGAATTCTCGCATTTTAAATGCAATAACCTTCCTTGTAATTGTACTCCTAATAAATTTTTCTTCAATTCAGTCTTCACCGGCACATAATAATCCTACGGACCTTCTCCCTTCTTTTTTCTTTGATATGGGACATCCCCAGACGCCAGTATTCCCAGGCTTCATCAGGATAACCGCTTTATCTTCATACAACCATGAAACTGGATATGGTTGGATTAATCAGAATGATTCATCACTGTCTGCCATACCGCGCAATCTCGAACAACGTCTGCCGCAGACAGATGACGGCAAGCCATATCCAGATGACCTTGTTGGCGACTATCTCTTTTGGCGCGGAGGCAGATATCCCTTACAATTTAGGGTTGATGTTCCAGAGGGGAAATACCATGTGTGGATTTACCTGGGCATGTTTGATGAACCCGCCAAGTATAGAGAATATGCTTATTATAACATAAGCGTGAATGGCATCACAAAAGTAGAGGCAAATCGCAGCCGGGATGATTTTTACCGCCGCTTTTTTCATGGATACGACATCATACATAAACCGAATGAGGATATCTGGGATATGTATGTAAAAAATCAGGCTGCTGTTTTATATGACTTTGACGCAGTGTCTTCGCGTGGGCGTTTGACTATTGAATTCTTCATGGCAGCAAAGCCTCCCGGAGTTTATGCAGCGTTGCTTCCGATAAACGCACTGATTATCTGTCCGGCCCAAGACTACCAGAAGGTTCAGGGTTACATAAAAAAAATAGAAGTACTGCGCAAACAACAGTTTTATGAAAAATTTCATTTTAAACCGTTTCTTGAAAGAAACCGGCTCCCCACCGCTGCACAGGAAAACAATAAGAAGGGTTATGTTGTTTTTGTTCGCAATTTTATGAAAAAGATTTATCCCAATTCGGTACCGCTCGCAGAAGAATTATCAGATCAGTTATCCACATGTTCAGCTCAGGGTCAAAGAGATATCGCCAGTTTCGCCCTATATCCTTTTAAAGATCTTCAACATGTTTCTATCACGGTCTCTCCCTTACAAAATAAAGAGGGTGTTTTACTCAAAAAAGATTCTGTCGAAATTCTTAGGGTGAACTATGAGGTGAAATTCTATAATGTAAGAAGCCGTTTTGATGCTACGACAAAAACATATTCCGACTATTTTCTCAGCCCTTCACTGCTTTTAAAAAACAAACCGGTTTCAATTTACAAAGGTATGAATCAACAATACATTGTGGCGGTGACACCGCCTGTTGATGCAGCGCCAGGTGACTATGAAGGATTCGTAAGCATTGAAGCTCCCAATGTGCCCACCCACAAGCTCCGGCTCAGGGCAACCGTATATCCCTTCCGCCTTGAGACTTACCCTGATGATGATGAGAGGATATGGATTTATAATTCATGGCCGCTATTGCGCGCTTATGGGCCGCGTTTTCTCACCGAAAAAGAAGTATGGGCGTGGGTTGATAAGGATTTGGCATTAATGAAAAAATATCAGATAGCGCCTACCGCTTTGATTCGCTATACTACCCCTATAAGTGATCTTGCAAAATTCATGTCACTATATCAAAAATATGGCTTCCACGGCCGCGTAGCGTTTTCTGGTTATGAAATCTCAACGGCGATTGATGAGTTTGGCATAAAACCCTATTCAATAGATTACCAGCCCTATATTCGGAAGATCAAAGAAGTGCTCGCAACGGCAAAAACAAAAAACTGGCCTCCCTTTACATTTGGATTTACCCAGGAGATTCATACCGGGATTCCTGCCTATCTGGAAGCAAAACGCGGCATTGACATCATCAAATCCGCAATCCCTGAAGCAAATATTTTTGTCATGACTTACCGTGAAGAAGAAACAGAAGTATTTTGCACGTCAAAAGCAGACATTATCGGACCCAATGCCAATGTTATGACCGATGAAGCGATTGAGATGATAAAAAAAGCCGGCAAAAAATTGTGGTTTTATGGGTGGGGTCGAAACCGCTTTCGTTGCGGTCTTGCAGATTGGCGGCTGCGCAATCGGGGCGGGTTTAAGGAGTGTTATACTTATTCATATCGTTGTCCCCTAAATCCGTTTGACGGGAAGGTTTTTGACGGTGTAAACGATTCCCCGCCTTTAATCGGACCAGAGGGCCCAATTGCCACGTTAAGCATGGAGGAAACTGCTGCGGGGAGAATAGACTTTAAATACCTGGCTACACTTGAATTGTGGCTTGAGAGGGCAAAAAAGAAACAGCAAGGTTCATCTCCTGCAAGGAAAACAGAAAAAGCGATCATTGAGGCAGAATCGCTGTTGCGGGAATTGCAGGAAAGAGTGTATCCCGACTACAGCTATTATCAAAAACGGCTTAAGCGGGCTATAGCTGATAAAGATAATGTATTTAATGTGCCGGAAGAAAATATTTTCAAATGGAAGCTTGAAGAGTATGGGCTTTTTCGTCAAAGAATTTCACACTGCATCATTGCATTAAAAAAATACCTGAATGAACTATGAAGAAAAAAATTTTTTCTATCTGGCTGATATTAATTGTTCTCACCTTCCCACGGCCAGCGCCAGGTAGAGAGCCAATCAGGATAACGGCCGACGAATATGAAAAATCAATGCCCCGTTGGTCTCCCGATGCTGAACAGATAAGTTTTATAGCAAACAAACACGGGCGGTTAATCCTTGCTTTGTTTTCTCTCAGATTAAAGGCACAAACTGTACTCTGTGACGATGTCTCCACCAAAGGCGCCTATAGTTGGAGTCCGGATGGAAAATATATTGCCTATACTGCTAAAGATAACGGACGGCCATCCGTCAACATTGTTGAGGTTGTATCACAAAAAAAAGAACGGATTCATGAAGGGAAAAACCCTACTTTCAGTCCAAACGGTAGACAATTAGCATTCGCTACTGATAAAAACATACTTATATACCATTTAGAATTAAAAAAAATTACTCCACTTACTGATGAAAAAGAAACTGCGATTTTTGGTAATTTGGCATGGACTCCTGCAGGGGAAAGCATTTACTATTGTAAAAACGGTGATTTGTGGTCAATATCTTCTAATGGCAGGGATAAAAAATGCGTGCTCAATCATACAAACTTAGGCTCCCCGCCTCCGTTTATTGATAATCCTGCGATAAGCCCTACAGACCATGAAATATATTTTAGTCTTATTACGGAGGGGCTTTGGTCTCACCCCACAAATAACATTCTGGCACGCTACGAACCCAAGACTGGCAAGACGGTTCAACTCTTTGAAGCCAATTCCTGGTCGCTTTCGCATTCGGGGAAATACATTGGATACTCGCTTGGCAAAGAGATTATGATTTTTAATACTGTTTCACAGAAATCAATAAATTTTTGCGAAGGGTTTGAACCATCATTCTCGCAAAAAGAATCCGCTATCGTTTATTCAAAACAAGACAAAACCGCTAATGAAATCGCTATATGGTTTCTAGATCTTAAGGAACCTCTAAGAATTGATATTTTCAGAAGATTGAACCCAGGCTGTTGCATTTTGAGGCACTACAGGCAGAAAGAGGGATATTGATCAGACAATAAGCATGGTAAAACTAAACTTCCCCCGAATTAGTGGACACAGCGAAAGGATAGAGATAAAAGAATAAAAAGTTTATCAAGGAGGTGTGTTTTGATAGAGGGGAAGCGCAGAAAGTATGACCGGGAGTTCAAGGTAGTAGACGTAAAACTGGTAACCGGAGAGGGACGAGGTGTAGCAGCGGTAGCGCGCAATTTGGGGATCCATGAGAATCTGTTATACAAGTGGAGAAAAAAGTATAGTGAATACATGGCGCATGCCTTTCCTGGCAAGGGACGGTTAAAGCCAGCCGAAGAAAAGCTGCGGAGGACAAAACGAGAACTTGCTAATGTGACCCGGGAGCGCGACATATTAAAAAAAGCCTTGGCCATTTTGTCGGAGCCCACATGAAGTATCAGTTCATCGAGAACCACCGTTCGGCATTTGCGGTTGAGAAGATGTACAGGGTATTGAAGGTAATACCGAGCGGGTATTATGCATAGAAGAAGCAGGGTGTAAGCAAGCGGTCACAGTCAAATGAAGGGTTGGATCGAGCCATCAGCGCAGCGCATACGTAGAGCCGGGGGAATTATGGAAGCCCGTGCATAACTAAAGAACTGAAAACACAGGGGATCAGCTGCAGCGAAAACCGGGTGGCACGGCGTATGTAGAAAAACGGGATCGTGGCCAAAACCAAACGCCGGTTTAAGGTTACCACGCAGTCACAGCACAACTATCCGGTTGCTGAAAACGTGCTGAAGCAGAGTTTTGGGGTCACAGTCAGAACCAGGTCTGGGCATCGGATATTACGTACCTGTGGACCCGTGAATGATGGTTGTATCTGGCAGTTGTGCTGGATCTTTTTTTCGGCCAGATCGTGGGGTGGACAATGAGCCATTGTTTAGAGCAGGATATTGTGTTACAAGCGCTGAGGCAGGTACTGTTTCGTCGCGGGCCGGTGCCAGGGCTCATCTTTCATTCGGATCAGGGGGTTCAGTATGCCTGCGGTGCATTTCGAGAGTTGCTCACACACCAGATCGTTCAGAGTATGAGCGGTAAAGGGAGCTGTTACGATAATGCGGTTGCTGAATCATTTTTCCACACATTAAAAACAGAACTGGTGTATTGTGAGTATTATCAAACCCGAGAAGAGTCCAGAAGCAGCATTTTTGAATACATTGAGGTATTCTACAACCGGGAACGCAGACATTCGGCACTGAACTATATGTCCCAGGTGAATTTTAAACGGTTACCAAAACTGCCTAACTGTGTGTCCACTAATTCGGGGGAAGGTCTTATTGAACTGGGGTAATTATTCAACTTTTTTCCTTTTCTGTTAACTAAAATGAAAACATTTAGCATTATGTTTTATATTGTTGCGTTAAGTACAGCAACTATCGCTATTCATTTAAATTATTTGTTCCTGCAGGATCCTGAATATCTGAATAAAGTTCAAATGAAACGGCATTTAAATATTATGGAAGGAGTAGCAGCTGCCCCTTATCAATATAGAATTTTATCAGAGTTGATCGTTGAAGCAGGGTTAATTTTTTGTAAGAAGCTATTAAAATTCAAGTTTGAATCAATATATGTATTTATTTTTCTAAGGTCCATTTATGTCTATATTTCTCTTATATTAATCTATTATTATTATCACCTATTAGGTTTATCAAAATCTTACATCATTGTTGGAATAGGCTTTGTTATTTCTGCTATGAGTTGGGCCTTTTATAATTCTGATTTATCATTAAACATTTATCTTGATTTAATTTTTTATACATTATCAATGATTTTTATTATATCACGTTATGATTACTTAATAATTATAACTTCACTTTTAGGTGTATTGAATCGCGAAACCGCTTTACTTATACCATTCTTATTTTTAATAGTTCGTTTAAAAGAAAGGGGGGTAACGTCGGTATTTTCGTTCAATTTTATAACATTATTGCCTATCTTCTCTTCAATTTTATCTTTTATGCTAGTAAGATATATATATGGGGAAAGATCAATGGCAACTCCAGGAGGTGTTAATCAAGGTTTTGACCTATTTTTTTATAATTTGACTCAACCAAAGTCATGGGTATATCTCTTACTGTTTTTAAATGTAGTTCCCATTTTAATAATAATAAAATCACAAAAATATAAATCAATGCCTACTACTCTTCGTGTTACATCGCAAGTAATGCTCCCAATTTGGATGGTTGTTCATGTGTTTTTTGGAGTAGTTGCCGAGACCCGTCTGTTCCTCGTTCCATTTAGTATTGTTTTGGTTCCTATCGCTATGCTTTCTATTCAAAAAGATAATTAGCAACTACCCAATCTTAAACAATATTAAGGGGACCTCTAAAAATTCACATTTTTAGAAGAGGTCAGACAATTTATTAACTTTTGAGAAATAAGAGTTCCTAATTGGGAGAATCGGTTCGAAAAACGCCCTGGTCAGGGCAGCTTGCACAGCTTATAACGCCTTAATTAATGCCTTTAAAACCACTCATATGAACGTACCGGCACACCTATCCTGTTGTTACCAGCAGCGCATAGCGATTAATATTGTAGGCCAGGTTACGCAGCCCGATCTTTACCCGGACCCGTATCATGCCAATACAGCGCAGGATAAGATTCCCTGCCATCATCGCTTGTACCCCAAACACGTGCTCAATCCGGGATCGTTTCCGTGCCCGCGTCCGGTTGCCCTGCTGCTCCCATGTGGTCAGCTTACGGTTTTTACAGCCCTTGCGTTGCAGATGCTCGCGAAACCCCAGCTCCGCAAGCCGTTCTATCGACTCCGCGGATCGGTAGGCCGAATCGGCATACACATCACGGCTGCTATTGTTTTCATTCAACAGCTCTTCAAACACCTGGCTGTCATGCACCGCTGCATCCGTCACCGCGTAGCCCCGGATGAACTTGTGCTTGACATCAACATCCACATGGTTCTTATACCCATAGTAGGTTTTGCCGTTCTTTTTTACCCAGCGGGCATCAACATCTTTGTGCCGTTTCTTTGCGTCCTGCCACTCCTCCGGCGTTGCCCCGTCCTTGATTTGGCGATTTTCCTCCCGGCTGTTACGCTGCCGGGGTACCGCCACGATACTGGCATCAACAATTTGCCCCTGTTCAGCTGCATAGCCATTAGCGGCAAGAAACTCAGTGAACTGCTTAAACAGATACTCCATGCGGCCAGCGGCCTTCAGTTGTTCTCGAAACAGCCAGATGGTCTTGGCATCTGGCACCGGGTCTCCTGCCTGCAACCCCAAAAACCGCATAAAGCTCATACGGTCCAGTATCTGGTATTCCACCGCCTCATCAGACAGATTATACCGCGACGGCAGGATCAGTATCTTAAACATCAGCACCGCAGCATATGGCTTGGCGCGGGCATTACTCTTTCTCTGTTTGTCCCGAATTGCTTCAAGTTCGGTGCGAAACAACTCCCAGTTCACAGCGCTCTTAAGCTTCCACAGCGGGTCTTTGGTGGTATCAAGT
>Ga0073932_1004603_pt1 | contig 16091 bp, 8 predicted proteins | sample DewCreD2012metaG_FD_76967 | JGI IMG/M metagenome (GOLD analysis project Ga0073932, IMG submission 76967) | Hot spring sediment bacterial and archeal communities from British Columbia, Canada, to study Microbial Dark Matter (Phase II) - Dewar... ... | reverse complement strand
TGGTGGGGTGGCGGTGGTTGGTGGGTTTGGGGGGGGGAGTAGGTGTTTTGGTATAAGTGGTGTCGGTTTGGGTTGGGGTTGGTGGGAGGGGGGGGGGAGGGGGGGGTGGGGGGGGGGGGGGGGCAAGACCATGCGCGTCGTCCGTAACGTTTGGGGCTCCCTGCTTCTAACCTTGCTGGCGATCTCTTCCTCTTCGCCTGCCGTAGGCCAGGTCCGCTCTCCACGTACTGCTGCGCCGCCGAAGTGGAGCGAGTTGGAGAAGACGGTAGGCTCAGAGGACTACGCCCAGGCCAAGGAGCAGGCCGAGGCGATCATTCAGCGCGGCGCGCCCGAGGATCGGCAGAAGACGATGGCCGTCTACGGGCGCATTCTTCTGGCGCTCGGGCAAAAGGACCAGGCCCGGCAGTATCTCGCCATGCTGTCGAAGTCGGGCGGAGGCGAGCAACTGGCCATCTACAACGCCTGGCTCGCGGCGCTGGACAAGCCGGAGGAAGGCATCAAGGCCCTGGAAGCGATGTTGGAGAAGGCCGGCGGCGCGCCCAGCGAAGCCGACGCCGAGGCGGCCGACGTGTTGGCCATGCTCTACATGGCCCGCGGCGAGCAAGAGAAGGCGAAGAAGGCCGTGGACTTCGGCCTGAAAGCCCTCGAATACCGAGGAGTGAAGAGCGGGTACATCTTGGCGCTTCTGCGCGGGCGGCTCACGAGCGACATCGCCGCCGGCGAGGCGAAGCGGCTCTACAACCAGGCCGAGAAACTCCGCGCGGAGAAGAAGTTCGTCGAGGCGGGCCAACTCTTCGCCCAGGTCCGCGCGGCGTACCCGCAGAACCAGTGGGGCCACGCCTCGGGCTTCCGCATCGGGCAGTGCTACGCGGGCCTCAACCGCCCGGCCCAGGCCATCGACTGGTGGCAGAAGTTCATCGAGGAACTACCCGCCGGCCCGTGGCGCGGGCAGGCGCACGTGGCGATGGTCGATCTTGCGCTGGAAATGCAACTCGACCTCACGAGGGCCACAGAGCACGCGATGGCGGCCGGCAACCTGTTGGCCAAGGGACTGGACAAGGAGGCCGAGCCGTCGTGGAAAGAGGCCACCTACGACATCTATCTTCGGCAGGGCATCGTCTCGCTGGTTGACGGCCGGTTCGCCGCCGCCGTGCAAGGATTCGAGCAGGCGAAGCAGTCGGCCCCCAAGGAAACGCCGAAGGAAGTCCAAACGGGATTGGATCGGCTCATCGAGGCCGCGCAAAATCGCGCCAAGCTGGTTCCCGACGAACTGGCCGTTGGCGACGACCGGGCCGCGACAGCCCTGGCGCTGGGCAACATCTACAACGTCCTGCGCCGGTATGACGAAGCCAAGGGCTTTTTCACTTTGCCGCTGACCGGCCCGACGCGGAGCCACTCGGCCGCGCATCGTTCCTTCGCCGGCTTGGGGCTGGCGCGTGCCGTAATCGGCAGCGGCAAGACAGTCCCAAGTTCCAAGTCGAGTCCCCAGTCGTCTCCGCAGCTTCAGGCCAAGGCGATCTGCGAAGCCAGCCTCCAAGAGTATTCTAAAGGCTCTTGGCATGACGAGACGCTCTATCGCTTGGCCACACTCATCCAGGACATGGCCGAGGCGAAGTTCGGCATCCCGCCCAAACCAGCCGCTGACGCCAAGCAGGCGGAACCACCCGCCAGAGTGCCGAACCCGCAGGAGCGCGAGGCCCAAGTCAAAGCCGAGAGAGAGCGCCGCGCCGCCCTGGTGAAGGCCAAGGCCGAGGCCCTGCCCTACTGGCAGGACATTATCAAGCGGTTTCCACAAAGCCCCCGCTCTGAGCAGGCGTCCTACAACGCGGGCGTGCTTCTCTACGAGATGGCCGAGGTTGCGCCGCACGCATCGGAGCGCTCCTGGCGGGAAGCCGGCTCTACGTTGCATCAGTTTACCAGCAAGTACCCACAAAGCCCCAATGCTGGCGATGCGTATGTCCGGCAGATCGACATCGCCCTGGAACGGCTGTTTGATGTCAATAGTGCCATCGTGGTGGCGGCAAGCGCGATGTCTTGGGTCAGCAGCGCCGAGCGTGGAGAGGCGAAATTTCAGACGCGCGAATGGTCGCTTTCTTCGGGCCAAGATCAATGCGAGCCTGCGACTCAGGTTGCGAAGCCAGCGGTCGGCGGAACCGACACCCATTGGACAGTGGGACAAATCAGCCCGCGCAACTCAATCCCCGCCACTTGCCTGGAGCTGAATTTGCGCGCAACCCTGCTCTACTGGATCAATGGGGAGAAGGAGAAAGCAAAGCTGTATTCAGAGCGCGCGAGTTCGGCAGGGTTTGCCAAACAGGGAGACTACCGAGACAGAAAGCGCATGGAACGTCTTAAGGACTTGGTGGCGGGAACCATCGCGCCTCCGACACCAGATACTCTTCAACAGGCTTTTTCCAGCCACCATTGGCTCCTTCTTCGACTTGCCGATCTCTATCTTCTGTGCTTTCAACCAGAACTGGCAGGCAGTGCGTACTGCAAACTTCTCGATTGGACACCACCGACGGGCAAGAGGAAATCAGCAGAGGCGCGGGCATATTTGCTTTGGCGGGCAGGCCAAGCGATGGAGTTCCAAGGACTCCATGAGCAAGCAGTGAAGTACCTTGAGCAGCTGAGAGAACCCGCTTACAGGAATTCGACCTACGCGGCCGAGGGCCTGTTCCGCCTGGGTCTGTGGGATTACAATCGCACCCAGAAGCCCGACGTAGCTATGGCGCGTTACAAAGAGGTCTTTACTTGGTTTCCAGATCACCCTCGGGCTGCCGATGCCTTGTATTTGTTTGCGCTCAATGCCCAGAGACAATCCGACAACAGGGCTGCCAAGGATGCATTCACGTTGTTTCTCGAACGGTATCCACATTCACCATTAGCCAAACACGTGCGTGACGAACTCCTGCCAGAAGCCAACCGGCCTTTGGAAGTCAGAGAGAAGACCCAGTGAAGCTTAGGAGGCGAGGCCATGAGATGCACTTCCGTAATCGTCTTGATGGTTCTGATGGCTGGCAACGTATTGCGGGCTGCCGAACCGGTCACTAGCACGGTTCATATCAACGTGGGAAGCAGACGCACGGACCAATCGGTCCCCGACTTCACTGTTGATCCGGTGATCGGCGCGAAAGATCAGATCATCGTTCATGCCGGGAGCGATATACAGGGGACTGGGGGCTATCCGGTTGACCCCTTGAATGACTGCGCTGAAATCACCGCCTTGCAGGATGTTGGGACGACAACCACGTTTGACGTGCGGCTTCGCAAAGCCTCGGGTGCGATCTATCGCGTTGAGGGACGCTACGTATCGGGCAGCGGCAATGGACCGAACCAATGGTACGCAGAAGCAAAGGACAAGACGCTTGCAGGAACCCTGACCCTGACGGACACCAATGGTGGATGCAGTGTCGCTGATTCGGAGAATGATCCTGCGGCTGATCCGCCCCGCCTTTACTGCGTCACGGCAGACGACGGAAAAGGCGACGTCAGCTTCAATCTCTATGGCGTCGATGGCAACTTTTCGTGGACAATTACTCCTGGCGAGGATTCAGGTCTATTGACCGGCGGCAACTCGTATTCTGCATCCTTCGGCGATCTTGAGGAGGGACCGCACACGCTTACAGTCACGGGGACAGGCGGATTTGTGCGCAGAATCGATTTTTCCATCATTCGGCTAGAACTCAAGGCGTCGAACGGACTGACGAGCTCTGCTGCCGCCGCCACCGTCAATGCTGGTACGTCGTCAAGTCCAAAGACACTACTGGCAGGAATGCACTTCTATTGGCCGGCTGCGGATATGCTGGCTGCCCATATTGACTTGAGCGCATACTCAAATGGGGAACTGACGGAGCAGCAGTTCCCGGACAACGATGTTCCGGTTTGGACAGTCGAAGGGCCAGTCCCGGGAAACTTCGATGGCAACCAGCCAAACGCTGATCGGAAGAAGACAGGCACCAACGTATCGTTCTATGCCGCAAAGGAGGGGCTTTACACCTTAACGTGTGCTGTAAAGAAGACCGCGATCAAGACGATCAAGGTGTACGTTGCTTATCCGCGTATCAACGAGTATCCAGAATACATGTTTGCCAATACTACGACGCGCATTCCGCTGGGCTTCACTATAATGGGTGCCGGCGGAAACAACGTTAAGGTAAAGGATGGTGGCATAAACGAGTTCAGATTGCGGTACTTCTCAAACACGTTCAACATGTACCTTGACCTTACCTACGATAACAACCTGGATAAGTTCGCGCCGACTTGGGACGACACTGAGTCGAAGAACGGAACCTCCGCCTCATACAAGGTGGTCTCCAAAGCGAGCCCCCTGGTGAACATGGAGATTCCCCACACCGCTGGCTTGTACAGTCGCACTTGCCTGAGCCTGACATGTGAGGCACTTCTTGTGATCGGTGAGGAGGAAACGAATTACTGCTGGCTCCCTCCAGCAACGCTGGAAGATGTCAAAGATATCAAACTTGTGGACAAGCGGTGGCAAGTCATCGAGATCGGTACAGACAAGACTGTGAGTAACCACTACGCATGCCTTACAGGAACGGGGCGATACTACCACTTGGCCTCGGACGATAACGACTACGAATGCGCAGGAACAAGTGCATCGACTGGTGAAAATGGCACGTTCGTTGCAGGATCAGATGAGCGCTATGACGGGGTGAACTATCACTACCACTATGGTGACACGAGTACGACGCTGTTCGGCCCGCGTGGATTCGACGAGGAGCCGGCTGCCGGGTGCGAGGGAGACTACGCCGTCGCAGGGATGACGAAGGAAATGGATAGCGATGGACTGGTAGTGGAGGCCCGTCTGTACGACGACGGCGACCTGTGGTCAGACGACGAGGAAGAGTATCTGGCAAAAGCCTTGGGCGGTGGTATCTCGTCAGTTGCGACTGTCGCTTACAAGAGACGTACCAGCGATTACTTCGGCATATTCTACGACCTCCGCGCTGCGGGGCAGGAGGGAAATATCTTCCCGAGAGTTCTTCCAAATGCGCAATGGCGGCTCCACCTTACCGCAGAGGCAACGAGTTGGGCGGGACAATATGGCGGTGCCGCATTGAACGACGCTGGTTTAGCTCTCGCGTTGGCTGGCGGCGCACTACTCATGGCGCCCAATCCTCCCGCGTGGGCGGTTGTCGCTGTTACGGTAGGTGGCATCGTGGTGTCCGGCGCGAATGTGCTGAACGACATTGATGGGTGGACCAGCTATGGCGACCAGAAGGCCATAGCGGTAGTCAGGTACGCATTGGGGACCGTCCACTGGAGTAGCGGCCAGATCAGCACGAACTACACAAGCGCGTCAGGGGCAGGTTCGGACACGCTTGTGAACTATGGGGCTGACGGGGCCTTAGCGCCTGCGGCCACGAGCGGCATCCATGTGGTAGTCGGTGACCAAGTGCGATGCGGCTTTGAGACGGAGGCGACCGCCCAGAATGCGTCGTATGAGTGGGAATCGACCCCTGATGTTATCGGTCGGCTAACGCTGGAGCGAAGCCAGGGCAGCAATGACTTGAGGAGCATCTCCTATGAGTGGAAATAGGCAATTGACGGCGACCGCATTCGTAATCTGCGTGGTCCTGGGGCTTTGTGGGCCTGCCCAGTGCGGTCAGGTGACGATTTCGGGGACCGTTACCGTAGATGGCGCTAAATCAGGAGGCATGACGCTGGAGGCAGTATCGACCAAGGGTCAATTGGCCACGGTAACGGTGGCAAAGGATGGCCGGTACACTGTAACAGTTGACGTGCCAGAAGTCACCCCTCTGGCGTTGCGGCCATTCGACGATAGAGCGTGGGGCACTCAGGCCAAGGGTACACTCATGGGGCAGGCGGTCGCGCGAGTCTCCGATAAGGTGCGCAGCATTACGCTGGATGTACAACTCAGGTCCGTAGCAATGACGGCACGCACCATCCGCGTTCTAACTGAAAAAGGCAACCGACCAGTCGCAGGTGTGCCGGTTCAATGCAAGGTGGAAATCTTATATCCCAACTCTTCGGAGATTCCTTCTCAGGCAGCGCAGTGGATGGCTGAAACTGCAGACGACGGTTCGTTCTCGGTCCGCGTGCCCGAACGAGAGTCGGGGTCGTTCGCGTTTACACTCGATGCCGCCGGAAAAGGGAGAGACCTGGCGCGTTACCTTGGAAGAAAGGAAGTAAGCTTTGAGGCTTTGCGTGATGCGCCCGCTCTCGCGTCATGGGTCGTGAAGCGAAACGCTCTGTCGATGGCAATCCGGTTCACGTGGGATGAGAACTTCTCACGGGAGGCGTTCCGCCCGGACGTGGGCGGCGCGATCTTTAGCCACACCGTCGTTGTTCGTGGTCCCGTTCGTAAAGAGACCGTGATGAATTCAGAAGGGGTGGCCCAATTCTACGGGCTTCCACCAGGTGAGTACGCAGTCGAATTGGCGGAAGCAGGAAAAGTGGTCTACAAGGTGACTAAGGCCCCCAAGGCGGTTACAATATCTCCAGAAGGCGATCCCGCCGCAGAAGTCGAGATTTCGGTAGTTCCGGTAAGGACTATCGCACTGTTCGGGAGAGTTCTTGACTCGTCGGACGGTTCGCCGGTTTCCGGGGCGGTCGTGATGGCTGCTAGTTCTATGGTGAGGACTGCAAAGGACGGCAGATTCCATCTTGAGGGCGTTCGAGAAAATTCCGACCTGACCATTGAACACGCTTCGTACCCCCTTACGCATTTCAAGATCGCCAAAGCCGGCGATCAGGGGGACATCAAGATCACAGCATTTCCATCCTTGAGCGGGATTGTGCTGCAAGGAACTAATGAGTCTGGTGTGCCTTATGCCGTGCTGGAATTCAGGCGCAACAATCGACTCGTGAAAGCGGTTGCTGACGAAGAAGGCCGCTACGCCACGAACCTCCCTCCTGGGAAATACCAACTTTCGATAAAACAGCGGTATCAACCCGAAAAGGGAAAGCCAATTCCCGCTGGCGCTCCGAAGGTGTCTGTGTACGAATCGGTGCTCGACATGCCCGCAGAAGGGCTCAAGAGGGATTTTCGTGTTAGTGGCGTTGGTAAGCTGGTTATCAAGCTTGCGGCCGAGGGCGTTGGCGGAAATGATGGTGCTCGGAGCCTCATCGTGTGCCTCTTGAAACTGCCCGACAACAAGATCGCGGCATCGTGTTCAGTCGATGCCGGTAAGAAGGAAGCGATCCTCGTTGCAGCGGAGGGTCGCTATCAAGTGCTGGTGGCGCAGAATGAACAGCAAGGCCAGCTTTGCGGCGAATCTGTAGTGGCCGTCGGTTCGGTGAAAGAGGCCACAATCAGCCTGGGCAAGTGGATGCCGATTCAGGTGACGGCTGATGGAACGGTCAAGGTCGGAAAGCAGTGACCGGCTACATGCCGCGACATCAGGGAATGGATGCAGGCAGTTTTGGCGTGTGGAATGTCGGGCATCCATAAGCTGGATACGAGAGAAGCTGCCATGTTGCGACCGCTGAAATATGTGCTTCTTGGTTGCTGCATTGCGGTGTTGCAGAGCACCCGGGTTACGGCTGGCCAGACCATTGTTGTCGCTGCCGATTGCGACGTGACGGCTCAGATTGTTGGTGAATGGCGAGATGCTCTGGCAACGCGAGACAGGAAGCAATTGAGCGATGTCGTCATCGAGGTCGGAAGGCAACGAAAGCCGGGAGCGGCCGTGTCGCATCTCGTCGAGTGCTGGATGTCCCGCGCTCACTGGACGGAGTCTGTCCCTTCCGATCAGTACACGTGGAATGACGATGGCATCCACATTACGTATCTCGCTGGGCAGGTGCGGATTCTGCTTGTTGTGCCGCCGCACGGCTCCCAAGCGGCCATGACACTTCAAGAAATCGGCAAGGGGATGCAGTTGGTCCGAGAAGGCGACGCGCCAAACGACGTGCCGTTTGATTCAGCCTGCTACCTAGCATGGAAGAACCATCCAGATTGGGTGAAACGTACCCTCGTCCAAGAATGTATGCTGATAGATTCGGCATCGGAGTTCTTTCGAGCCTTCCGAAGGGATTTCGCGCCTTGTAAGGACAGGGACAACCTTGTCAAGACCCTGAATAGCAGGCCGAGACAGGTTGGTTTCGTCGCGTATGGTCCTGAAAGCGATTTGGATAGGAAGCCGGAGTTGCGGTGTGTGCCGATAGCACGGCGAGTTGGGTGGAGTCCTATTCGTCCCAGGTTGGAGCCGATCATTCAACTGGATTACCCGTTGGCAACATGCCTCCTGATCCGCAGGAGGACCACGGATACCGTCTCAGCCAACTTCTGCGAATTTGCCGTGAGTGAAGCAGGCGCGAAGATTGCAGAGAAATACGGGCTTGTAACGCCGTGGCGGCACACATGGTATGAGGCGAATCGCCGCTTGAACGATGTGCAAGCCGGCAGAGGATTGCCAATAAGCGTTTCGGCGCAGGCAGGCCGGGAGAAGTTGATGAAGGACTTGTCGATAGAGTTCGTCAAGGCCAAGGCCGCGGTGCAACTCAAGTTCCAGAAGGCCGGCACGCTCGACGAGGTGGTCGAAAAGCTCAACGAAGGAATGACCGATTTGCTGCTGATGGACGGGCCGCTGCCTGAAGAAGCAAGTCGGAAGATAGAAGGCGAGGGGAAGGAAGTTGCCCTCATCCCGGCCCTCTCCCAAGGGGAGAGGGAGAAGCCTACGCCGCAATCCCCGCGGATCATCGAACTCGGCCGGATGGCGGCGGGCATCATCGTACACCCGGAGAACCCGCTCGAATCACTGCCGCTCGACGAAGCGAAGGCCGTTTTCAGTGGGCGGATCAGGAACTGGCCGGCGGCCAAGGGCGCGGGCGCGCCGATTCGCGTCGTGGGCCTCGGGCGAAGCGATCCGATCACGCGGTTGGTCAAAGAGGTGTTGGCCCCTGACGCGGCGGAAGGCCCCTGGAAATACACGGCCCAGGCCGACACCGCCAAGGTGATCCTGGCCGTGGCGCGGGACCCGGCCGCGATTGGGTTCGTGGACATGAGCCAACTGCCGCCCAACGAGAAGTCGGTGCGGGCGGTGCGCATCACTGCGACGGAACGTCGGACGAAGGCGGCCGAGGGGACGGCGGGCGGTCCGCGAGCGAGCGGGCCGCACGAGTCGCAGGGGAGAGCTTCGCAACCGGGCGACCGCGGAGCGTCCGAATCCGAGACGAGGGAGATCGCCCAACTGATGCCGCCGCGGGCCGACGCGTTGCCGGAGGACTATCCGTTGGCGCGGACGCTGACGCTTTACGTTTCGCCCAAGGCCAGTCAGGTTGCGAAGGATTTCGCCGACTTCCTCACGCCCGAGCATTGCAAGGAGACCATCGCTCGGTACAACCTTCTCCCGCCGCTGCGCGCCGAGGCAACCAAGTTGGCAGGCCGCCCTCACCCGAATCCTCTCCCGAAGGGAGAGGGGACCAGGCTTGCCTTGGCCGACGAGCCGGTCCCGTTGTTGCTGGACGCCCCCGACGCCCCGCCGGATCAGCCGGAGGCGAAGGCCAAGAAGACCGTCGCAAAGGCCAAGCCCGAAGCGACAACATCGGAGCAGCCCGAGCCGGCCGAACCCGCGTCCGATGCCAAGCCCGTGGCGGCGTCCGAGCCGGCGAGCAAGCCCGCCCAGAAGCAGCCCGAAGCGTCGTCCTTGTCCGATAAGGAGATCGTCTGGATCGTCTGCGGAGTCGGTGGCGCGGTGATTCTGGCGATCGGTATCGGTTGGCTGCAAGCGCCCAATCGCAAGAAACCACGCCGCGCACCATAGCGAGTCCGTGCAGGCAGTGCAATTCGATCCCTATCACGTCTGGCTGGGCATCCCGCCCCGGGAACAGCCGCCGAATCACTATCGGCTGCTGGGGATCGCGCTCTATGAGAGCAGCGCCGACGTGATCGCCACGGCCGCTGACCGGCAGATGGGACATCTGCGGACCTTTCAGTCGGGCGAGCACTCGGCACTTTCTCAGCGGCTCTTGAACGAGGTGGCGGCGGCCAAAGTCTGCCTGCTCAGCCCGGCCAAGAAGGCGGCCTACGACGCGCAGTTGCGGCGACAACTGGTTCCTGCCGAGGATTCTAAGCCGGCCCCGGCGGATTCGTCGCCTTGGGCGCAGCCCGTTGTAGTCCAGGATGCCACACCAGCCTCTTCGCAGTGGGTTGCCGAGTCTGCCCTGCCCGCAGCCCGAACTCGCCATGCCGCCAGGAAGCGGCAGACGAGCCTCGGGCCGATGATCGCCGTCGCTATCGGGGGAGGGTTGCTGCTTGTGGGCGTCTTGGCTTGGAACGCGCCCCGGCAGGCGGACAAGGCTCCGGGGCGAGTGGCCGTTGCCGAGAAGCAGGGGGAGCAGACGATTGTTCGTCCTGGCAACCTGCCTGCGCGGACGGCCCCCAATGCGCCGCCAAGCCCGCCAGAAGACCCGCGCGCCGAACCCGCTACGCTAAGTCAGCCGATTGCGCCCGATCCACCGGAAAGGTCAGCCGATGCCGAGCCTGCTGCTCCCTTCACGCGGCCGATCTTCGAGAAGCCCACTGAGGCTGTCGAGAAATCAGCGGTCCCATCCTTCGACTTCTCGGGCGACAAGCCGCCGGACAAGCCAGCAGAGCCGCCCAAGCCGAAAAAGCGGCTTCCGGCGCCCGATGAAGCCGCGCAGCAGAGGATCGCCGCGCAGATTGGCGGCATCTACAATCCCGCCCGCGCGAAGACGGCAGCCGAGAAGAGCAAGCTGGCCTATCAGCTTCTTCAAGCGGCGAAGGGGGCCAAGAACCAGGACGAGCGATACGTATTGCTCCGCCAGGGGCGCGAGCTTGCCGGCCAAGCGGGCGAGCTGGCCCTGGCGCTTCAGGCCATCGAGATGGCGGCCGAATTCGACATCGACCCGCTTGAAGAGAAGACCGCGACTCTGCTTGCCTTCGCCGAGAAGGCCCAGAGTGCCGACCAGATCAGAGCGCTTTACGGCGGCTCGCAGCAGGTCATCGGCCAAGCACTGGCGGAGGCCCGCTACAAGGCCGCTTCCGACCTGGCCGGCGCGGTGTGCCGAGCTTGCCAACGCGCGCATGGAAAGGAGTTCCGCAAAAAGGCGCTCGACCAGCGGGAATGGGTGACGGAGTTCTGCCAGCGGCAAGAGCAGCGTCAGGAGGCCGAGGCGAGGTTGAAGACCGATCCCAACGATGCCGGCGCGCATCTAATGCTGGGGTGTTGCTACTGCCTGGAGGACGATTGGAAAAACGCCCTGCCCCATTTTGCCAAAGGGAGCGACGGCGAATTGCGGCAGTTGGCCGAACGCGAGCTTGCGCCGCCGACCGAGCCCAGCGCGCAGATCGCGCTGGCCGACGCTTGGTGGGCGTTGGCCCAGGCCCGCCAAGGTGAACAGCGCGATTCATGGCTGCTCCGGGCCGGCTACTGGTACGACCGCGCCCGCGCGAAGCTCTCCTCCGGGCTGGAGCGGCTGAAAGCCGAGAAACGCCTGGAGGAACTCGTCGAGGTCCGTCAGCGCCGCGCCGCCGACCGGCGTCAGTTCCCGTCCGGCAAAGGCTCGGCGGAAGACCTGTGGAACGACATCTTCGAGGAGTGATCGCGTACTCGAAGGGGAAACATGGGAAGGCGGTGCGACGCCGACGCAGAGCGCCGGTCGATGCGGGCAATTGTCCGCGGCAAGCAAGCATCATGGCCGAGGGTTAGCAGTGAGCGACCTTGAATTGCCCGAAGGCTTTTCGGCTTACGGTGTTGTCTCGGCTGCGAATGCTCTTGGCGGTATCACGTTCGGCCGCCGCCACAACGCCATAGGCAACGAACGTGTTCCAGCGTATCGATGACGGCCTTTGCGATCCCCTCGGAATCGAATTGTGCTGACGCTGCAGCCCGCACCGCTTGGCGGTCCATCGCCTGGGCCTGGGCCAGGGCGTCGAGGTAGGTTGCCAAGACCGCCTCATCGTCCTCATTGGCGATGCACTGGCGGCCGGGTGGGAGACGGTCGACGAGGTAGCCGGTGCGGCCGTCCTGGACGAAGGCGGCCCCGGTGGGGACGCCGACCGTGGGGCAGCCAGCCAGGAGGATTTCCTGAAGGGCCAGCGGGCCGTGATCATCGTCGGCCAGGTAGGCGCAGGCCCGGGAGCGGCGGGCGGCCTCGAAGAGTTGCTCCCGACGATACTGGCCGTAGTGAATCTGGACGTGCCGCGGGAACAATTCGGCCAGGTGCTCGAGCAGCCCGGGGCGGTTGCCGTTCTTCGCGTAGATCAACAGGTCGTACTCGTCCGGCAACGGTTCGCCCGGCCAGGGATCGATGGGGTAGGGCCACAGGACAATCGGCGACTGGTTGGCCGGCCCGCGGTGCTTGGCGATCAGATCCCGATACCACTCGCTGTGACAGAACATCGCCCGGCAGTTGGCGGCGTCCAAGAGGGCGCACTCCTCGGCGTCGATCCGCGGCGAGCTGGAGTTGGTGAAGAGCATGTTCGGCCCCTGGACGAACGGCTGGCCTTCGGAGTCCCACCAGGCCGCATAGCGCCGATCGTCCCAATGCCAAAACCAGGGTAGTGCGCCCTTGCTGGCGGGCAGCGGCTTGATCGACAGCCAGTCGAGCCCCTCGTCGATCCGCTTCTTGAGCGCCTTCTGCAACGCGAACATGCCGTTGGTTGGGCCGTTGCCGCCGGGCGCGTTGACCGGACCGATCAACTCGACAGGCATCTTGCCGTCGCGGTGCGAAACGTGGGGCGCGAACGAGTAGCGGCGAATGACCGGCAGCTTGGCGTAGTCGCGGGGCCAACCGATATGCAGGCTCGTTGCCGGGGCCTTGGGGCGGTCGGCCAGCCGGTCGTAGCCACGGTCGTCCATGTAACTGAGGTGGTAACTGCTGTTGTCGTAGCGGTAGATGTAGAACGGCGGGGCAAGCCGTGAAGGGTCGCACTGGGTGACTCCTGCGGCCGCCAACCGCCCGGCGAGTTCCTGATCTTCGCCGTTGTTGTGAGGGCCGTAGCCGCGCACGCGATAGAAGGCCGTGCGCCGCATCCCCCAGCCGCCGTGATACAGGCCACCCGCCTCGTGCTCCTTCAGTCCGCCGCCATGTTCGAGAAGCACAAGGCTCGGCCGCGACCAGTCTGCCTGCTTGAGCGCCTTGGCCGTGGCGCTGAACCAGTGCGGCAAGTAGATGTCGTCATCGTCGGCCACGAGGAACCCTTCAGCGTCGGGTGACGCCAAGGCCGCGCAGGCGTTTCGCTTCTCGCCCAGGGTGTGGAAGCGGCGTGGGATCGATACCAGCCGCCAGCCGTCGCCTTCTTGGTTCTCGTACTGGCCAGCGTCGTCAAGGACCACCAGTTCCCGTAGTTCGCGGGGGTAGTCCTGCCGCAGGAAGCTCTCGATGAGCTGGCCGAGCAGATGCGGCCGATGATAGGTACAGCATAGCGCAGCCAGTTTCATGGCTCACTCCTCGAGGAACTGCCCGACGGCGCGGCACAAGGGCTCGGCCATGCTGCGGACGACTTCCGGGCACACCCGCGGGCGCGGCGCGAACCACGGCGCGTTGGCGATCTGCCACGCCAGGTGGGTGTAGCCGACGTAGCGGTGCTCGGACCACGGCGGCCGGATGAACACGACCGGCGTGCCCATCGCAGCGCAGGGCAAGAAGGCATGTAGCCGTGTCGTGATGACCCACTGGGCCATCGCGTAGCGGTCCAGCAGGCGGCGGGCCTCGGCCTTCCGGTCGATCCCGGGTGGAACGATGTGCGTGACGCGCTCCCCGTAAGCGGCGATCTCGGGTGGCAACCGCTCGATATCCTGCTCGGGGACATCGACCAGGAGGATACTGCCGTCGAACGGAACATCCGGCCGCACCAGCGACAGCGTAGCACACCACGATATCCACCCTTCCACGCCGCGGCGTTCGCAGAGGCCCAGCGTCCACGGATCACGGCAACCGACGGGCAAGGCCGCGCCGGCGGGGATCATCTCGAGCTCGGTTGCATGGACGCCGGCGTACAGACAGCGCGCCCGACCGGGCGGCGGCCACACGCGGTGCATCCCCGGCGCGAACCAGCCGTTGACGATCAGCCGCACGTCGTCGCCCCACTCGCGCGCCGGCGACATATCGTCGCGGTCCAGTCGCAGGTCAACCCGCGGCAACAGCCGCTCCAGGGCCAGCGACTGGATGTCGTCGCCGATGTTGTGGGTGTTGTACTTAAGGATGGCGATCTTCATGCGGCCTTGCTCCTGACCATACTCAGGGAGTCGAACAGCCGTCGCCAGCCGGCCCAGATCGTCTCGGGATGGGCCAGTTCCTCGACCAATCGCCGGTGGGCGCGCTGGGCTATCGCGATCCGCAGGTCCTCGTCATAGGCCAGCATGGCCGTGTAGTGGGCGAGTTCCTCGTCACAGTCGCCCAGGAACCCAGTCTCGCCGTGGCTGATCATTTCACGCCAGCCCCACAGGTTTTGGGCGACGACCGGCACGCCTGCGGCCATCGCCTCCAGGCCAGCGCGTGGCCAGTTCTCCCGCGCCCCGCCGTTGACCGGCAACAGGCAGTGCAACTGCCGGAAGTAGTCTCTCACCGGCATGGCCGTCGGCTTGAGGCAGTCGGCCCAGGCGGGCGGCGGGCCGAGCTTCTGGTGTGTCCGCTCGTCCATGCCCAACATGAGCGCCCGTTTGTTGGCGTACTGGATGCGCCCGTAGATCGGCCAGGTATTGCTGGACCATTTGTCCTGGTCGGGCCGGGCGACGCGGCCGACGACGAACACTTCGCCCTTCGCGTGCGGGCGCGGGTGGAACTCCCACTCGTCGAGGTCGAATGCGCCGTGGATCAGGTGCCCCGTGGCCGGGGCGTAGTTGTAGGGGACCAACTGCGGTTCGAGCTGCGAACGCTGGAATTGCGACTGGAAGACCATCGCGTCGGCCGGGCCGTGCTCGGCGAAGAACCGCTTCTCGTAGTCGAAGAGGAACGTCATGCAGTTGACCCAGACGATGGGGCATCCCAGCTTTCGGAACCGGTGGGCATGGACCATGAATTCGGCGTTGCAGAAGCCGACCACGGGCGTCCCGGCCAGCCCCGGCACGCTTTCGAGTTCCTCGGAACGGATCGCGTGGGTCGTGCAGCCCAGGGCGTCCAGCCGCGTCCGCCAACGGTCGTCGGCGCCCCAGGTGGGGATCAGATGCACATCCACCCCGAAGCGACGCCACAGTTTGATCGTGTGCCACGCCTCGGTGTTGGCCCCGCCCATCTCTCCGGGATAGCCGACCAGGAACACCTTCATCGCTTTGCAGCCTCCTCGATCCACTTCGGCGGATTGTCGGGGCACCGCTCGGTGGCCATCCGCAGCTTGTTAACGGGAGCGGGGCCGTCGCGGCGGACCCGACACCCGCACAGCTGGCACGTCTGCGACGCCGTGTCGAATTGCGGGCAAGGCCGGCAGAGCGTATCGAAGATCTCCGCAACGCGGGCGTCGGCGCGCACGGGCCGCCCGGCCGCGATCCATCGGCCTACCGCACGCCCGAAGCTCAGCCATCTTGCCGTCATGATCAACTCGACGAACCCGTGCCTCCCGACGTGCCGCTCGAACTGTCGCCCGACGAGGAATCGCACAACTGGCACTCCTGGGTCTGCTCGTCGCCGAGCGTCGCGCCGGCGGGCAGCGTGATCTCGCGGGTCTTGATGCGGATCGCACAGTCGAGGCACTCGACGCCCGTCACGACCGTCACTTTCGTCACCGGCCCCGACGAGGAACCGGACGATGAACCGGAACCCGAACTGCTCGGCGGGCCGGAAGAACTGCCCGACGATCCCGAGCCAGACGACGAGGGACCGCTCGACGAACCGCTCCCCGATGACGATCCGCTTCCCGAGGAGCCGCTTCCGCTGGACGATGAACTGCCGCTGGAAGACGATCCCGAACTGGACGAACCGGTCGGGCAGCAATCCACCTCGTTCTCGAACTGGAACCAGTATTCGACCGTCGGCTGCGAGCCGTAGCCGAACCGCACTTCCTTCATCCGCACGATTGCGCCGGTGCCGGCGGGCAGGAGACGGCAGCACGGCGTGCCGCTGCCCGACGACGACTCGCCGCAGATGCACTGGATCAGCCGGTCGATATCGACGCCGTTGCCCTCCTGGCCCTGGCCGTCGTT
>Ga0073932_1004593_pt1 | contig 16143 bp, 12 predicted proteins | sample DewCreD2012metaG_FD_76967 | JGI IMG/M metagenome (GOLD analysis project Ga0073932, IMG submission 76967) | Hot spring sediment bacterial and archeal communities from British Columbia, Canada, to study Microbial Dark Matter (Phase II) - Dewar... ... | reverse complement strand
GACTTTTCGGCGCCGATCCATGGCACTGAAGAAATGGTTGCGGCTCTACAGAGACCACACCCCCCGGTCCCGGGCTCCAAAGATCTACGCATCGTGCATAGAAGTTTCAGTTTAAGACTCTAAAGTGCCTAAAATGAAAACCAAAGTTTATTTCATGCTTTTCGCGTTTCGTGTTTTCTCGACAAATATATTTCTCGCTCCGCGGTTCTCTGCGCCTCTGCGAGAGATGGGGCTTTCACGCCCCCGGCGTGTAGTCCTCGACGATCTCGCGGAGCTTGGCGCGGATGCCTGCAGCATTTTGCTCATGAGCGAGTCCGGCCAGTTCTTCGATGCCCCTGTTGAGGCGGTCCTGATCGCACGTCTTTCCTCGCAGGACCAGGATTTTCTGATGACTGGTGGGCACGATGCCTTCCCCCCTGGTGATGAGCTCTTCATAAAGCTTTTCACCGGGTCTTAGACCCACAAACTCGATCTTGATATCGACCTCCGGCTCAAACCCCGAAAGCCGGATCAGGTCTCTCGCCATGTCCACGATCTTGACGGGAGTGCCCATGTCGAGAATGAAGATCTCCCCGCCTTCCCCCATGGCCCCTGCTTGCAGAATCAGCTGGCAGGCTTCGGGAATGGTCATGAAATAGCGGGTCACTTCCGGGTGCGTCACGGTCACAGGGCCCCCTCGTTCGATCTGCTTCTTGAACAGGGGCACAACACTGCCCACGCTGCCCACCACATTCCCGAAGCGGACGGTCATGAATCTCGTTGCGCCCGGGCCGCAGCCGTTCTGATTTTGGACCAGAAGTTCCGCCACTCTCTTGGAGGCGCCCATGACATTGGCAGGACGCACCGCTTTGTCCGTGGAGACCAGAACGAACCTCTCCACCCCGTGCTCTTTGGACAGATCCATCACGTGGCGGGTTCCCAGGATGTTGTTTTTCACCGCCTTCCAGGGCTGCAGTTCCATCATGGGGACGTGCTTGTACGCTGCGGCATGGAAAACCACCTGCGGCCGGTAGTCGTAAAGTGCCCTGGACAACTGCTTGCGGTCCCGGATGTCCCCCAGAACGGGCACCACCTTGGCCTCCGGGTGGTCCGCGCGCAGCTCCAGGTCGATTTCATACAGAGGGCTCTCCGCCCGCTCGTACAGAATCAAACAGGACGGATTGAAGCGGCAGATTTGCCGGCACAGCTCGGACCCGATGGAGCCCCCTGCGCCGGTCACGAGGACCCTGGCGTTTTGCAGGTACCCTGCGATCCGGCCCTCATCAAGCCGGATCACTTCACGGTTCAACAGGTCCCGGTAGTCCACATCGCGGATTGCCTTGACGCTCACCTTCCCGTCGATCAGCTCCCCCATTCCGGGAACGGTCTTGGAGGGAATCCCGCTTTCCTCACATCGGGCCACAAGGGCTCTCATCTGAGGCGAGGTTGCCGAGGGGATGGCAATGAGGGTCTCCTCAGCCCCGATTCTCCCGGCAACGCTCTTGAGTTCGGCCGTCGTCCCTAGGATGGGCACCCCGTGAAGCAGCCTTCCTACTTTGCGGATATCGTCATCCAGGAAGCCCACGACCTCGTAGCGCAGGCTCGCATTGTCCTGGATCTCGCGGTAGATCTTTTCTCCACAGTCCCCGGCGCCCAGGATGAGGAGCTTCTTGGCCCCGCTTCGTTTGCCCTTTTTCAGCTTGAAGGGGGTCAGGAGTCGGAAACTGCTCAACCGGTCCTTGGGGCCGAGCCAGAAGTAGAGGCGGATGCCCAGCCTGTACCCTGCGATGAGGAAGATCGTCAGGACCCAGTCAATGACGAACGCCGCCCGAGCAAACCCCGCAAGGTCTTGCGTGAAGGCCACCACCGTCACAACGAGCAGGGAGCTGATGCCCGAGGCCTTGATGATGTTGAGGAGGTCATCGATGCTGGTGTACCTCCACATGCCCTTGTAGAGGTCGAAGAGGTAGAAGATCACCATCTTGATGCCCAAGAGAAGGGGGACGAGGTGTGCCATGGCGGCCATGCTGTCCGGCGGGATGTCGAAGTTGAAGCGGAGCAGATTCGCAAAGTACCATGCGAACGCGATCAGGAACGCGTCAATCGCAAGGACAATGAGGAAGTTCTTGTAAAGGGTTCTTGTCATCATCCATCCCACGAAGACCGATCCTACCACATCGAAGCCCATCAGCCAAGTTCGGATTCAAGGCCGGCAATGACCAGACGGGATCAAAAGGATTGATTGGATGTGGAATCTTCCCGGATTAGAGGACCATCCTTCCACTCTCCTCCAGATGCGCTCAAGCCGCGAGGGGAGGGGATAAGAGGGATGGGGGAAAAGGGGCTCTTCAGGGGAAGACCAAGCCGCGGGTGAGCCAGCCGCCGGCCTTTTCGAGGCTGCCCTTCATCTCCAGCACATAATCCGGCCGGATCTCGTCTCTCCACCGGGGGTATCCCCCTGCCCAAACGTACTGGATGAGCTGGTGAAAGACTTCTTTGGCGAAGAGGTATTCACCGATGGAGACGGTTTCGTTCTCTTTGTCGGCCCTGACAGGAACCCTTTGAATCGCGCCCCATTTTCCGAGCAAGAAAATCATCCAGGCTCGATTTTGAAAACCTTCAGGCTTCTGCTTGAACTCAACCTCCTTTTTAGGGAAAGGGAAGTGCTTATACACCTCCCCGATGAAGCCGGTGTAGCGGACACCGCGAATGGCGGACATCAGGTCTCCTATCCTCGTCGGGTCTTGGATGGAATACACGAGCCATGAGACTTCATGGGTTTTTTGCCTGCTGTCTTCAGCAAGCCGGACAACATGCCTGCAAAAATCATCTGCAAAAAGGAAATACTGCTGCAAAAGAAGGAGATCGGTGTCGATGTTAAAGAAACCGAAGGCGATGGTGCCTCGGTTGGCCGATTCAAAGGCTAGGGGCATGCGATGTTCCTCCGGAAACGGGCGTTTGACAGATGCTGAAAGGCCTTGTATACTGGCTCACTTGTGATTAATTTGTAATTTTAAAAAGTTTGATGAATTCGTAAAAAGTCCTTCAGGTCGTCACTGCCGCCCGCCCCGGGCGGGCGGGAATGACAAGAAAGAGCGTTTTTCGACTTCTTACGAATTCATCAATTTCAGCCCTTTGAGATAATCAAGGAAAAGGCCATCCATTTCAAAGAGCCAAACGGTTACAATGTTTGTTACAGGAAATCGAAGAAAAACCCTTGTGGTCCTGTTTCCCTGGGGAAAAGTATTCTATCTTAAGGAGTGAGGAAATGCACGCTGATAATTCAAAGACCAAGTTTACCGGAGCTTCCAAGTATGTGCTGGACGAGGAACTGGCCAAGATCGTGAACATCTCCATGGCCCTGGAAATGCCCCTTTTGTTGAAAGGCGAGCCGGGAACAGGAAAGACCATGCTGGCCCATGCGATCGCCGAAGCCATGGACATGCCCCTGATTATCCTCAACGTGAAATCAAGCATGAAGCTCATTGACGCCCTGTACCAGTACGACACGTTGACCCGCCTCAATGACAGCCGGTTCGGGGATTCCAAGAGGGACGTCAGCAACATCGAGGAGTACATCCGCATGGGGAAGATCGGCCAGGCCTTTGTGGCGGACAGCAAGGTGGTTCTTCTCATCGATGAGATCGACAAGGCGGACACGGATTTTCAGGATGACATGCTGGACGTGCTGGATCAGATGTCCTTTGACATCATCGAGATTGACAAAACGGTCCGTGCAAAGCACCGGCCGGTGATCATCATCACCTCCAATGCCAAGAAGGATCTTTCCGATCCCTTCCTCGGCCGGTGCAATTTCCATCACATTGCTTTTCCCGACGCGGACATGATGAGGAACATCCTGGCGGTTCACTTCCCTGACCTCAGCCGGGATCTGTTGGAGAATACGATCAAAGCATTCTATCGCCTGCGTGAGATACGCGGGATCGAGAAAAAGCCTGCCACCCGGGAGCTGATCAACTGGATCAGGGCTTTGAAAGCGGATCCGGACTTCAAGGTCAAGGATCTGGTCAAGGGGGAGGTCCCGTACCTGGGTGTGCTGTTCAAGAAAAGCCCGGACTATGCCATGGCGCAAAACGCCGTGTCCCGGTTCCGGTTGTAAAGAAGCGATGAGCGGAGAGCAAAGAGCATAGAGCAGGAAACTCCTCTTTCCTGTTTTGATTCTAGGCTCTCGGCTCTTAGCTCTATGCTGGGCGGTTGACCCCCATGTTTACTGAGTTTTTTTACACCTTGAGAAAAGTGGGAATTCCCGTGAGCCCCACGGCGTTCCTGAGGCTTCAGAAGGCCCTGAGCCTGGGGCTCGTCAATTCCATTGACGATTTCTACACCGCGGCGCGCGCCATCCTGGTGAAGAGCGAACGGTACTTTGACCTCTACGATCAGGTCTTTGCCCATCATTTCCAGGGAGCGGAACTCAAGGATCCTGCGGAATGGGAGCTCACGGAAGTGGCCAAAACGCTGCTTGAAGAGTGGCTGAGGGATCCGGAGGGCCTCGCCGAAGCTCTCGGGGCCGATTCGAAGGAACTGTCCAAGATGACCCCCGAGGAACTGATCCAGTATTTTCTCGATCGCTTGAAAGAGCAGACCGAGGCCCACCATGGGGGAAGCAAGTGGATCGGGACCCATGGAACATCGCCCGTGGGGCATTCAGGGTACCACCCCGGAGGCATGAGGGTGGGAGGGGTGTCGAGAAACAAGTCCGCCGTGAAGGTCGCCATGGACCGCCGGTACAGGGACTACTCGCAGGAAGGCCCCCTCACTCAGGCCCAGCTGGGCGAAGCCCTGAAAAGGCTGAGAAACATGGTCCCGGTAGGACCAAAGGACCAGATCAATATCGATGAGACCATCTACCAGACCATGAAAAACGCAGGGGAAATCGAGATCGTTTTCGACCGAAGTTTGAAAGACCGGCTCAAGGTGATCCTGGCGATCGACAATGGCGGATGGTCCATGGAACCCTACATTGAGATGGTCCAGACCCTGTTTAACTATGCCAGGGCCCAGTTCAAAGATCTCAAGACGTTCTTTTTCCACAACACGATTTATGACACGCTGTGGGAAGACCCTCCCCGGCGCTCCAAGCCTCTGGCCGTGGATGAGCTGGTCAAACTGGATCCAGAGACCCGTTTCATCATTGTGGGAGATGCCAGCATGGCCCCCTATGAACTGATGGCGACGGACGGCTCCATTCATCTGGAGGAGCGATCCGGAAAGCCCAGCCACGAAAGGCTCAAGTTCATTGCGAAGACCTTCCGCTACGCGGTGTGGCTGAACCCGAAGCTCGAGATCGAGTGGCCCTACACCCGCACCATCGGGATCATTCGAGAGATCCTTCCCATGTATGAGCTCACCCTGGATGGCTTGGAGAAGGCTGTGAAATACATGATGAGCAGGAATTGACGGCTTCGTAAGAAGTCGTCACCCCGGTGGAAACCGGGGTCCAGACATTGTGGAAGTGTGCTCGAAGAGTCTGGATTCCGGCTTTTGCCGGAATGACAGAGGAACCTTCTACAGATCAGTTCGAAGAGATGAAAGCCGTGGGATTACTTTTCCCCCTGGACGGCGACCAGGGAGCAGACTTTCGCCGTGCTTTCCCTGAGCTTGAGAACAAGGGATCGAATGAGGGCTCTCAGATTGGAGGGAATCTGGTTGAAATCCGTGGAGAGTTTTTCGTTATCCAAAACACCGACCCACACATCCCCGGAGGCAATGACGGAAGCGCTGCGCACCCGCTTGCCCCCCTCGAGAAATCCCATTTCCCCGAACATGTCGCCTTCTTTCAAGGTATCAATGGTTACCATTCCTTTGGGACTTTTCTTTCGCACCTTGGCAGACCCTTCCAGAATCACGTAGACCCAGTCTCCCACGGTCCCTTCTTCAATGATCACCGAATCATTGGGATAAAACTCCTCCGTGGCAATGTAGGCATGGACTGTGGGTTGCAGGGGCATCTTGGGTCGCTCCTCACGTGGGCATCATGAAAAACCACAGGGTTTTTCGGGTGCCGTCGTAATCCGGCAAGTCGTGGAAGTGCATCCCCAGCCTGAGCTTTCCTTGCTGTTTGTGTACATTCACAATCTTGGCGGTGAGCTTCAGAGGCTGGTCATTGGGAAGCACCGTATCGATTCGAAAGGACTTGCCCGAATCATGGGATGCTTGAGACGCATTCCCGGACGGGACCTCCAAACGCAAGCCGGTCATGCTCAGGTTCTTGATTCGGCCTTTCAGCGGAGCGCGGAAGTCTTTTCCTGCCTGGAGAGGAACGTACTCGCAGGGGATGTCCACGGTTTTTCGGTAATAACGCCGACGGGCTTCCTTTGAAGCCTTCAGGCTCTCCGGGATCTCTCTTGCTCTAGGGGTTTTGGGGGCCAACTTGTCCAGCAGCCGTTGCATTCGAAGAAGCCGCTTCAAGACCTGGTCAATCATGGTCTTCAGAACAGGGGAGAGTTCCTCGTATTTTTTAGAAAGATCCTCCGGATGCCACACCTCGAGCTCCGTGTCTTCCAGGGCTCTGGCAGAGGCTGAACGGACTTCAGCGCCTTTGGTCAAAAAAACCATTTCACCGAAAATGTCCCCCGGCCCCATGGTCCCGAGCACCACATCCGTATCTTCCGATTCCCTGAAAACCTCGACACTGCCGTTCAGGATAATATAAATGGAAATACCAAAGTCTCCTTGCTTGATGATCTGTTCGCCCTTCTTGTACTTGAGGACCGTGACGCCGGAAAATGTGGAGGGAGCCTTGGCCATAAATCCTCTGTCCGGAAAGGTGAGAGAGGTTGTGACGCCAATGGTTCGGTTTTATACCACACAAAGCGGGATATTGTCCAGCTCTCTTCTCATCGGCCGCCGGATTCGGCCAGATCCTGGAGCCCGTCGATATTCAGGATCCTGATCCGGCGGCCATCCGTTTCAATCAGTCCCTGAGAACTCAGTTTTCCGAGAATGCGGGAGAGGGTCTCTGGAATCGTGCCCAGCAGGCTGGCAAGCTGGGCTTTGGTGATGGTAAGGTCGAGCTCTTTTGCCCCCTTGTTCTGGTCGCTCAGGTAAAGGAGGTAAGCTGCCAGCCTTCCGGGAACTTCTTTCAAAGAAAGATCGTCGATCAGGGCGGTGAATCTCCGGAGCCGCTTGGAGAGAACCGCCAGCATATTGAGGGCGAGAGAGGGATTTCGTTTGATGAGATCCACAAAGGACTTTCTGGGGAAAAAGAAGACCCGGGTTTCCTCCATGGCCTCGGCATGGGCTGGAAAGTGCTGGCCTGCAAACACGGGGACTTCGCCAAAGGGTTCGCCCGGCCCGAAAAAGTGGAGGATCTGTTCTTTGCCTTCTGCCGAGAGCTTGAATATCTTGACCCGGCCGGAGATCACCACAAAGAACCCGTTTCCATCCTCCCCTTCGGAGAAGATGGGTTGCCCTTTCTGAAACACCTGATCGGTGACGATCATGGCCAGGTCTTCGATTTGGCCGGAAGGAAGGCCTTCAAAAAGAGGCACTCGGGCAATGTGATTCACGATAGACAAGGGCGGATTCCTTTGTGGACAAGGATCATAGAAAGAAAGAGAGCGGATGTCAATGGAGTGGCCCTTCAGACCGTCCGTCGTCCGTGGTCAGTTGTCGGTCAGAGCGGAATGCTCTTAAGTTCATGGAGAACCGCTAACAGTGAACGGTGTACGGATAACGGATCGCAAGGATATTTGGTCTTTATCCACGGAGCCCGATAGTGTATAAGCGACGGGGAAGGAGAGAAAAAAAGACCGTGGAAATCACCTGCCCCAAATGCCACTTTTCCAAGCAGGTTGCCGAAGAAAAGATCCGGCCCGGCCTCCGGTGGGCGACGTGTCCGCGCTGTCATGAGCGTTTTGATTTCACGAAGAGCGTGGAACGTTCCCGGAGACGACTCGGAGACAGGGTTTCGCCTCCGTGGGAAAGACGGGCGGAGATGGGCACAGGGAGGGGGGTTCTTAAGACGGCCAGAGAGGTGATGTTCTCTCCGAAGAGCTTTTTCAGGCACACCGCCACGGAGGGAGGGCTCAGGGAACCGCTCGCTTTCGGAATCCTTTTCGGATCCATCGGCCTGATGCTGGAGCTTTTCTGGCGCTTTCTCCTGGGAGAGGAAGGCCTTCCTTTGGTCGAAATAGAGTTTCTTGGCGAGTACGGAGCCGGAGCCGAATTCCTGGCCGCGGCCCTTCTTTGTCCCCTGGCGGCCACGGCGATGATCTGCGTGACGAGCCTCATGGTCCATCTCCTGCTCATGGCGGTCCGGGGCGGCTGTAACGGTTTTGAGGCGACCTTCAGAGTGGTCTCTTACGCTCAGGCTGCTCAGGGATGGACGCTGATCCCTTACGCCGGTGGACTGGTGGCGACCCTTTGGCTGATGATCGTCCTAGGGATTGGAATTCGTGAAATCCACGACGTTTCTTATCTCAGAGTGTTCATGGCGTTGTTGATCCCCGTGGCTCTCCTGGTTGCGGTGCTCCTGGCCGTGGGGCTTTCTCTATTTCTGGCGGATTAGCGGCAGATCCGAGCGGGCTTGTCCATGAGAATCGATTACGAAAAAGTGCTCAATCCGGCGCAACTGCAGGCCGTCATGTGTCTCGAAGGCCCGCTGCTGGTCATCGCCGGGGCAGGAAGCGGAAAAACGAGAACCCTCATCTACCGAGTGGCTCGATTGGTCGAGACCGGGGTTTCTCCGGAAAACATTCTCCTCCTGACCTTCACCCGGAAGGCCTCGGGGGAGATGCTGGAGCGGGCAGCCGGCCTTGCCGATGAACGGTGCCGGTTGGTGTCCGGAGGGACCTTCCACTCTCTGGCCCATCGAGTCCTTCGGAGCCATGCCCCCCGTCTTGGCTTTCAGAACACCTTCACGGTTCTGGACCGATCGGACATGGAAGAGGTGATCCATTCCCTGCTCCAGGAGATTCAGATCGACAAAGGCGCAGGGCGGTTTCCCAAGCGAGCGACGCTGGCGAATATCCTGAGCAAGGCGGCCAATCTTGAATGCAGCGTCGAAACCCTCATGGAGACCGAGTATCCCCAGTTCCTGGAGCATGTTCCTCAGGTCAGGAAGCTCAAGGAACTTTACCGGGAGCACAAGAAAAACAACCAGCTCATGGATTACGACGACCTGATCCTGCTCTTCCGACAGATCCTTGCAGAACACGAAGACATCCGCGGGTTGTTGAGCGAGCAGTACCGTTATGTCATGGTGGATGAATACCAGGACACCAACGCCATTCAGGCGGACATTGTCCGATGGCTCGCCTTGGCCCACCGCAACGTTATGGTGGTCGGCGATGACGCCCAGTCGATCTATTCTTTTCGGGGCGCAAACTTCAAGAACATGTTTGAGTTTCCCGAGCTTTTTCCCGAGACCAAGATCATCCGGCTGGAACAGAATTACCGCTCCACCCAGCCCATCTTGAACCTGACCAATGCGTTGATGGAGCAGGCCGAAGAGAAATACACCAAGTGTCTTTTTACAGAGCGTCAAGGGGGAGCTCGTCCAAGGGTCGTGGACACGCGGACGGAGCCGGAGCAGGCCATGTTTGTTTGCCGGGCGATCAAAGAGGAGCTTCATCGGGGCCGCACTTTAAAGGATGTGGCCGTTCTCTTCAGGGCCGCCTACCACTCCTTTGAATTGGAGGTGGAGCTGGCACGCCAGGGGATTCCCTTTGTCAAGTACGGGGGATTCAAATTCATGGAGTCTGCGCACATCAAGGATCTTCTGGCCCACCTGCGGGTGCTCGTGAACCGGGAGGACAGCGTGAGCTGGGGAAGGATTCTGCGGCTCATCAAAAACATCGGACAGGGAAGGAGCCAGGCGATCGTAAACTGGATGAGGGAAAACAGGATGGCTCCTTCCCAGGTCCAGGAATGGCCTGGGGCGGGCAAGACGGACAGCGGTCTGAAGGCCCTTGGGGAACTCCTTCTGAATCTGGGCGCCAAGGACCTCAAGCCCGAAAAGGCCATTGAGCTGGCGATCCAGTATTACGAACCCATCCTTCAGGAAAAATTCGACGACTTCCCACGAAGACGGAAGGACCTGGAACAACTCCTGCCCATGGCCAGCCGCTACCAGCGGCTCAGGTCCTTCCTGGATGATCTGGCCCTTGAACCTCCCAGCAGTCAGGCGGACATGAATCCTGAATCGCGAGGGGAGTGTCTCACCTTGTCCACGGTTCACTCTGCGAAAGGACTGGAGTGGGCGGTGGTCTTCATCATCTGGGCCACAGAAGGGTATTTCCCCTCTGCCCGATCAAGTCAGAACGAGGACGGCCTTGAGGAGGAGCGACGGTTGATGTACGTGGCCTCGACACGGGCAAAGGATCATCTGATCTTCTGTTACCCCGGCCAGGAAACGGGGGCGGGCTGGTCCTCAGGCTACAGCCCCTTTCCGCGAGGCCTGTCTTCCTTCATTCAGGCCCTTCCTCAGGGGCTCTTCGAGTTTCGCTCCATGGGTGCGGCGGAGAGGGTCCAGGGGCCCACGAGAGAGTCCCCTTTGCCGCGCGAAGTTCGGGAGCGACCTCCGGAGCCTTCAGCGGGGCTGAGAGCCGGGGACCGTGTCAAGCACCCTGCGTTTGGTCACGGCGTCATCTCCAAACGGGTGGATGAGGAGAAGGTGGAGGTGCTTTTCAGGGACTTTGGACGGAAGTTGCTGCACCTGGGGTATACGAGTCTGGAGAAAATTTAGCAGGTTGCTGAAAAACGCCCATCTACTGCGTTGCCCAGCCAGAGGCTGGCAAGCCTCACCCTTCGTCGTTGCGACGTACTGGACTGTACGACTCACTCCTCGGGGTTTCGGGCGCCTTGTATCTAAGCGTTTTTGAGCAACCTGCGAACACGATCCAAGGTTCACGGCTAATCGAAGAGTTAGCAGAAGGCTTGTCCCGTGGGCCGTGTACCGGGAACCTTGCACCAACCGGGGGCCAAGAGGGTTCAGGTTATGGGGAAGAAGCGAATGTCCTATGAAGAGGCGGTGGAATACCTTTACAGCCTTCAGGTCTATGGGATCAAATTCGGGCTTTCCAAGACCGCCAACCTCCTCAAGGCCTTTGGCAACCCGCACCGCGGTCCCCGTTACGTTCACATCGCAGGAACCAACGGCAAGGGCTCCGTGGCGGCCATGGTGGAATCGATCCTGCGCACCTCCGGCCTGAAGGTGGGCTTCTATTCTTCCCCCCATCTCGTCCGATTTACAGAGCGCTTCCGAATCAACGGTCAAGAGATCTCTCCAGGCACCGCGGCCAGCTTGGTTCAGGAACTGAGGGCCGTGATGAATCCCGCTCAACCTCCCACCTTTTTCGAAGTGACCACCGCCATGGCGTTGATTTACTTTGCGAGAGAAAAAACGGATATTGCCGTCATGGAGGTCGGCATGGGAGGACGATTGGATGCGACCAACGTGATCCGGCCCGCCGTCTCCGTCATCACCAACATCTCCTTGGACCATCAAGCCTTCCTTGGAAACACCCTCACAGAGATTGCGCGGGAAAAGGCGGGAATCATCAAGAGGGGCGTTGACGTGGTCACTGCCGCAAGGCAGCGTCCGGTTCTTGAGCTCTTCGAGAGGACCTGCAGAGAGAAGAACGCTCCCTTGTGGAGGCTGGGCAAAGACATCCGCTACCGCGGCGAGGGGAATAGGATCAGCTATTACGGTTTTGAGTGGAGGCTCAAAGACCTTGAACTGGGCTTGGCCGGAGCCTATCAGCACCGCAATGCGGCTCTTGCTTTGAGCGTGATTGAATTGCTGGAGCGGAAAGGCCTGAAGGTGTCCGAAGAGCAACTCCGGGAGGGCTTGAAGAATACGGTTTGGCCGGGGAGGCTGCAGATTGTTTCCAGGGAGCCGCTCCTGATTTTGGACGGGGCTCACAACCCTGGAGCAATCCGAAATCTCTCGCACTCCCTCAAGGCGGGTTTTCACTTTAAGCGCCTCATCCTGGTCTTGGGGGTGATGGCGGACAAAGACCTGCGAAACATTCTCAGGGGCATTGTTCCCATGGCAGACTATGTTTTTTTCACCCGGCCGGAGTATCCCCGGGCGGCAGCCCCGGAGACGCTGATGCAGATGGCCTTGCCCCTGAGAAAACCCGGTGAGATTCAACCGACTTTGGAAAAGGCCCTTGAGAAAGCCAAGGCCATGGCCGATCGTGAAGACTTGATCCTGGTCACCGGTTCCCTCTTCACGGTGGGGGAAACGATGGCCCTCCTGGATCCGGCGAGACACCAGCCGGATCGAATTCGGTGAGGGATGCTTTCGCGTCGGACAGGCCCAACAAACAGTACGCAGTAAGCAGGAGTCAGTAAGCAGGAGGCACCAAGCCAGGGGGCAAGTTTTTACTGCTTACTGCCTACTGCATACTACTGACTCCGTGCATGGGGAGTGTGTTTTGGATAAATGAAACCCTTCCGAGATCGACCAAGCCGCCCTTACGGAATCTGTGTTTCACTCGTGGTGCTTCTCATGGCAACACTCCAAACGAGTTTTCTATGGGCGGCAGACCGTTCCCTTGGAGACCGTTTCGTTGGAGATCGGAATGCCAAATGGCAGATCACAGCGAACAGGATGAGCTACGATCGGGAGGAGGGGCTGTATGTGGCGCAGGGGAATGTCGTCATCACAAGGGCCGGGCAAGTGCTGAAGGCCGAGGAGGCCCGGTACAATGAAAAAACCGGGATGGTTGAGGCGATCGGAGAGGTGGTTCTGGAAACCAACGGCGATGTTCTCAGGGCTGAGAAAGCCCTGTTTGATTTGAACAGCCAGACAGGAAGGATCACCAAGGGCCGCATTTTTCTCCGTGAGAATCATTATTACATCAGCGGCGATGACATGGAAAAGACCGGGCCGGACACTTACGTGGTCAAGCGCTTTCATCTGACCACCTGCGACGGCGACACACCGGACTGGAGCATCGCCGGCTCGGAAGTGGAAATCACCATAGAAGGTTACGGATCCGTCAAAAACGCCGTTTTTCGAATCAGGGACCTGCCGGCCTTTTATCTTCCTTATGCGCTGTTCCCGGTGAAGACCAAGCGGCAGAGCGGTTTTCTGCCTCCCTCCATGGGGTACTCGAGCCGAAACGGCGTGGAGGTGGAACTTCCTTTTTTCTGGGCCATTTCCGATCGGATGGATGCCACCTTCTATGAGCACTACATGGTTGAGCGGGGGCTGATGCAGGGCTTGGAGTACCGCTACGTTGCCGAGGGATCGTCCCGGGGCGATTTCCTGTTCGACATCCTCTCGGATAAAATCCACGAGAAGGACCTGAGCGATCCGGATGAGTTGGATCTCAGCCCTTTTGCGAGGACGAACAAGACGCGGTACTGGTTTCGAAGCAAAGCCGATCAACAGCTCCCGCTGGGGGTCAGGGCCAAGCTGGATACGGACTATGTCAGTGATCCGGACTATCTTAAGGAATTCCACAGAAGCCTTTTCGGTTACCAGGCCAGACCGAACCTCGTCAAGGAATTTGGAAGGCCTGTGGAGGACCTCTGGTCCCCCACGAGAAGATCATCGCTGCGGCTGGATCGCGATCAGCCGGGGTACAGCCTGCAGGCGGCCTCTTCCTATTCCCAGAGACCGGAGAACCCTGCGAACGATCCGACACCCCAGCCTCTTGGCGGGCTGGATTTCAGCCTGCTTCCGGGAACCCTTCCGATCTCTCCTTTCTTCATGACCCTGGATACGGACTATGACTACGTTTGGCGGGAAGCAGGGGACCGGGGCCAGCGGGCCTCCGTCACCCCCCTCCTGACCTATCCCCTGTGGGTGGGGCGGTACCTGCAGTTTGAACCTTCGGTCCGTTACACCCGGAATGCCCAGTGGCTGGATCGATCCGTGAGCGGAAAAAACAAGCAGTCCAGGGATGCCTATGAAGGCCAGGCCAGGTTCTCGACTGTGGCCGAGAGGATCTACGAGACCGACTGGGAGTCGGCAAAGAGACTGAAGCACAAGATCGTTCCCTCCCTTCTCTATAATTACCGAGTTCACAAAGACCTGAGCCTGTATCGCCCGTGGTTTGAGTCCATGGATGCGGAGGGAAAGATGAACCGGGTCGCTCTGGCTCTTGACAACTTCCTGGACGCGAGAAGAGAAACGGAGACGCAAGGGGCCCTTTATGAGCAATGGACGAGGTTCACTCTGATTCAAGGGTATCGCCTCAACGGGACGTGGTGGGAGGATCGTCTCTCGGGCGAGGACAAGCCCTTTGAGCCGTTGATCGGCATCCTGACGCTGAGACCCTTGTCGAATGTGTATTTGAATGGGGAAGTTCACTGGGATCATTATGACAAAAACATCCCCTTCGCAGATGTGGCTCTGGCCCTGACGATTCCCAGATCCGGCGGCCGGGCGGATGTCCTTGGTGTGAATTATCAGTATGATAAAGAAGGGGAAAAGGCGCTCAATGTCGGCGCTCACCTCAATCTGGACTATGGTTTTTCCGTCGGGGGCTCGGTCAGCAGAGACCTGAATGCAGCGAACAGTCTTTCGCAGACACTCTATGTCGACTACCAGTCGCAGTGCTGGGGAGTCAGGGTGATCACGGACAACCTGGATGGGACAGGGAGCATCATGGTCCACTTTAGACTCCTCGGCTTGGGCGAGCTGGGGAAAAAATAGCGCCGGAAGCGCAGGGCACCCAAATCCACCGTCTAATTCTTAAGACCTGGGCCGGTCGCGGGTTGGGAGCAATCCCTGGACACCAACAAGGCGTCAGATGCTAGGCGCCGAGGAGCGACGAGTGAGCCGTATGGAGCAATACGCCGCAATGAGGAGCGAACGCTTGCCCGCCTCAGGCGGGAGGGCAACGCCGCAGATGATGCCTTGATGGTGGATCAGGGGGCAGCCGAAAGGTTGACACACGGAGCCGCCTGCTCTATAGTTGAAATTCGAGTAAAAAAGGGTGTATGGATATCTTCCTTGGAGGCGGGCGATGAAAACAAGGATTGGCGTGCTCTCCGCGGGCAGAGACTGTGCCGGAATCAATGCGGCGATTCAGTGGGTTGTGAATTCCGCCCTGAATAGGGATCTGGTGCCGATTCGGGGAACCATGTTCGAGGTGCTGGGCATCATTGATGGATGGAAGGGCCTCATTGAAGTCAAGCCCGACAAGAAGGACAGCATGAAGCGCTATGTCGTGCCGCTGGACACGGAACTGGTGCGCACCTGGGACCGTTCCGGAGGCACACGCCTTGGAACCAGTCTTGTCAATCCCTTTGACCCCAAGAAAGACCAGTCCGAGGTGATGATCGAAAACATCAAGAAGCTGGGGATAGACGCCCTGGTTGTCATAGGGGGGTTCGACAGCCTTGGGGTGGCGTACAAGCTTTTCAGGGAAGGCATCCGGGTCGTCGGCATCCCGAAGACCATTGACAAGGATCTCTCCGAGACCGATTACACCCTGGGCTTTGATTCGGCCGTGAACTCCATCACCCAGGACATTGACAGGATTCGCATCACCGCGGGATCCCACAGCCGGATCTTCATCGTGGAGACCATGGGAAGGCGGGCAGGCTGGCTGGCCCTGGAGGGCGGTGAGGCTTGCGGAGCGGCCATCACCCTCATTCCCGAACATGATTTTGTGCTGGACCGAGTCGCCGAACTCCTCAAGATGAGAAAGAAGGAGGGAAAGCGCTACAGCATAGTCCTCGTCTCAGAAGGCGCCAAGCCCAGGGGGATGGAGGAAGTGCATGAGCGTCGAGGCCAGGATGGGTTCGGCAACTATTATCTGGGAGGAATCGGGGGGTTCATTGCCGAGCAGATCGAGAAGACGACAGGGCTTGAAGCCCGTTACGTGGCGCTCCGCCATCTCCAGAGAGGAGGTGACCCTACGGCCTATGACCGGAGGATGGGCCGCAAGTTTGGAATTGCCGCCGTGGACATGATTGCGAATGAAGACTTCGGACGCATGGTCAGCCTGAAGCAGGGCGAAATCACGACCGTGCCGCTGAGAAAAGCCCTTGAGCGGCTGAGCCTCGTGGACGTGGAGAAGCTCTACAACACCAAGAATTACACCTCGAAAGATCAGATTTTGTAAGGGAAAATTTTACCCGGATTGAGAATCCCCCTGGGGTCGAAAGCCTTTTTCAGTCGTCCCATCAGTTCCAAAACCGGCCTGGAGAGTTCCATTTCGATGAAAGGGGCCTTGG
>Ga0073932_1004591_pt1 | contig 16149 bp, 12 predicted proteins | sample DewCreD2012metaG_FD_76967 | JGI IMG/M metagenome (GOLD analysis project Ga0073932, IMG submission 76967) | Hot spring sediment bacterial and archeal communities from British Columbia, Canada, to study Microbial Dark Matter (Phase II) - Dewar... ... | reverse complement strand
GTATTAGCGACGACCGAGATTCCCATCACGGCCACCCCCCATCCAGGCATCTCGATCGGCTGAGGATGCACCAGCCTACCAATGGCCTCGAAGATGATCCAGGCGGCTGCTGCGAAAATCAGGAGCGCCTCAACAGCTGCCGACACGTTCTCGAACTTGCCGTGCCCATAGGGATGCCGCTCGTCAGCAGCCTCGCCCGACTTTCGGACTGCGACCAGCGCGACAAGCGCGGCAATGAGATCGACACCGGAGTGGATGGCTTCCGACACCACAGCCACTGACCCTATAGCCAGCCCCACGACCAATTTGAGGACTATGAGGCTGGAGTTCGATATGACCGAGAGTGCCGCGACTCGGGTCTTCCGCCTGTTCACAGAAGAGCCGCCAGTCAAAGACGCTGCTGGGTCCATGAACCGCTTCCCGTTCGGGAAACGACCATTCTCCTCGTTGATGTTCTGTGGGGTCTGCTCCATTCTTCGCCTGCCACCATAAGAAAAGGCTCTGCGGAACCCTACTTGTCCCACAGAGCCTCTGCTTCTGCTGCCCGACCGGTCGCTGGACCGGCCACGCCCGGCTACGCTCAGGGCCACCGCCTACCGGGGCACCAGGGCTGCCTGTTCATCGCAGAAGTATACGTTCGTGTCCGACCGCTCGCAAGAGAAAACCACCTCCGGGGAGCCCCGAAGCCGAGCCGCCACGTAGGAGAACGAAACAGAGGCCGGGCTACCCTCATGAACAGCCGAGGCGCCGCGGGCCCAACAGCCCGCGGCGCCTCGCTTCTTGCCTATCCCCGCCGACTCTCCGCGTTTCCGTGCGAGTCCCGGGTCCTTGACTCTCTTCTTAGAGCAACATCTACAGACGGGCGACTACTTGCTCCTCTTCACTGCGGGGCGCAGAGCCGTCCAGCCGAGACCGCCGGCCAGAGCTAGGGCTAGTGCAGCCAGTGCCCAGATACCAGTCCCGAGACCGGCCGAGCCTCCGAAGCCAGTCTGGATCTCACTGACCGTGGTGCCGCCACCGGTGGTGGAAGTCTCCTCTCCCACCGTGCTGCTCGTTGACTCAGAACCGGTGGTCGTCGAACTCTCTTCGGCTGCCGTGGTGGTGGTCGACTCGGCGGCAGTGGTCGTTGAAGTCTCCTCGGCTACTGTGGTGGTGGTCGACTCGGCGGCAGTGGTCGTTGAAGTCTCCTCGGCTACTGTGGTGGTGGTGGCTTGAGTCGTGGTGGTAGTGCCGGCAATCCAGTGGCTGATATTCAGATTGAACGTCGAGAGAGATGCGGCACCGACCTCGTTCTGATGATAAAGAGTGCAGTAGGCAGAATCTACCTTGGAGGCACCATAGCTCTCAAAATGAATGGTGCTCTTGGACTCACCCGACGGGAAGTAACCAGGGAATGTGTACCAAGCGGAATCGCCTTCAAACTTGACATGAAGCGTAGCGCTAATTATGTCACCTGGCTGGCCCGTGTCCGTGCAAATCCAGTGGATACTTCCGGGCTTGTTCTCAGCGGTGCTGGTATTGGACCAGTTGACGGTGTACGGCCCATAGCCCGTGGTCGCTAGCGTCACACTGGCCAAGCCCACCAGCATGACAACCACTAGGACACCCATCGACAATGCCAATCCAGACTTGGCTGTGATTACCCTCTTCATACGCCCTCCTCGTAAGACCTTGCTTCCCTAGTCCCATGTACACAACCACGGACTCCGGGCCGGTCTCACCGCTTGCTCGCTCGGAGGACGGGGGCCTTGCGCCCCGGGCGACCGATCTCGCCCTACGAGGTCATAGCTTCCCGGTCGAAACAGTCAGCCAGCTTTCAGCTGTCGCCTCCTGCACCGTTGTTTCCATTATAGCCGCGAACGCAGAAAAGTAAACCTCCGCAAATACGAAAATCTATTTTCCCATGCGAAACACGGCCAGCCACGAGTCACCGCCCGTCACCACCAGCCCCCAGCGAATAATAAGTCGCGCTCTTGCCTACCCCGCGCCTACCCAAACCCTACTCGACCAAGTGGCCGTAGACCACCACGTTGGAAAGGAAATGCCTGGTCTCGGGGTCGAAAGTGCCGCCGCAAGTGACCAGCCGGATGACCGGTTCACTGGTGTTGTTCCAGATACGTTCGGTAGGAAGCTCGGTCTTGAGGATCTCCTCCTTGGAGTCGACCACAAAGACAGCCACATCACCGCTGCCGTCGTACACCTGGATCTCATCGCCCGGTTGCAGCCGCTTCAGGTTGTAGAACACGTCCCGCTCATGGTTGAAGTAGCTGTGGGCGACGATGACCGCAGGTCCCGGAGCCCCGGGCACCGGACCCAGCTTGTACCAGCCCGCGGTACGCGCTGGGGGAGTCTGCATGACGCCCTCCCTCTCCACTCCCACGGGGATGATGTTCGCCGCCGTGCTGATGGCTGGGATGACGATCCGTACAGGGTTCGAAAGTGGATGAGAGTACACGGTCGGTCCTGTGTTGCCCGGTACTGTCGCGTCCGTCGTGGGCGGGATGATGACCACGTTACCCTCTGCCGTAGTGGTGGTCGTGGTGCCCTGGACTCCAGCGGTACCCACGGTGGATGGCGAGGAGACGGCCGGGGTAGCTTCGCCCACGACCAGCACTATCACCGCGACGATCATGACCAGGATGACGCCAGCCAGGCCTACCAATATCCAGAAAGAGCGACTCCGCCCTTCGCTCACGGCTTCCCAGCCAGCGACCGCCCCGCCAGACCCCATCCCGCTTTGGGCGTATGGCGAATGGGAGCCGACCGCGCTTGACCGGCGACGACCCCCGCCCACAAACAGCGAGGACAGGCGACCCTTGGGCTCGACTTCGTAGTAGGTGATCTTGTCTCGAGGATGATTCACTTGTTACTCCCGTAGACGGCCCAACGGCTGCGGACCGTTCCCGCGAATCGATTTCCCAGGGGCCGAACTCTGTTCCCGGCCACACAAGAGGTAGGTGGAGGCGGGGGGAATCGAACCCCCGTCCGAAACCCGTCCGGCCCGGGCCTCTACGAGCGTAGCCCTTACCACAAGTCTCGCCTCACGCCCCCGTAAGAGCTAGGTGCGCTCGGCCAGCCACCTGAGTGTCCTCCCGGCGACGATGGCAAACGCCGAGAGCAAGCCCGCCTGGTTTATGCCGCGACCCTCTCCGGCAGGCGCGAGAGGCGCGACAGGCGCTTAAGTCTTACTCAGACTAAGCGGCCAGAGCCAACTCAGGTTTGGCAGTTGTTTTTTCCAGCCTGTTTAACGAGAACGGCCGGGATCTCGGCTCGCTACCCGAACTCAGACATGGGCCCCGTCGAAACCATGTCGCCCCCACGGGACCCAGACGCCAGGTTCCTGAGACCTTGCCGTCTGAGTGCAGGGATTATACCCCACGCTGGACCTCGCCATACCTCAAACGACCGGTCGTCTCAAGGGACCATGAACCGCGTGTGACTCCCTTGAGGCCCACCCCGGACCTCCAAGCGAGCATCGATGACCTCCCGGAGCTCGGGGACATGGCTGATGACGCCCACTAGGCGACCGCTATCTTTGAGCTCAAGCAGCGCCTCCATCGCCAAGTCAAGAGAATCAGGATCCAGAGCGCCAAAGCCCTCGTCCACGAAGATGGTCTCTAGGCGGGTCCCTCCTGCCTCCTCCTGGACCGTCTCTGCCAAACCCAGCGCCAGAGCCAGAGCAGCCATGAAACTCTCGCCCCCGGAAAGCGTGACTGCGGGCCGTGTTCGATCGGACCAGCCATCAAACACGGCCAAATCCAACCCTGCCGCGCGCCGGCGATCACTGGTGTCGCGCTGGCGCTCCAGCCGATAGCGGCCCTTGCTCATTACGAAGAGCCGCCGAGAGGCGCGAACCAGCACTTCGTCCAGGTGCGCCCCCAAAACCCAGCGTTGGAAAGAGACCTTCTCACCCCCGGCTTGACCCATCGCAACCTCCGCCAGCCGGCCGACCACCGCATAGCGAGCATCCACGGCGGCACACTTCGTCTCCACTTCCGCCACCTGACGACTGACCTCCATCAGCTGCTCGAGGCGTGCTTCGCTGTCGCTCAGGCTCTTCTGTGCCTCCTTGAAAAGTCTTTCCGCCTCGAGTGTCTTCGTCCGAAGCGCCTCCACCTCCAGAGCCGCAGGGCTTCCCCCCCAGGCCGCCTCAGCTTCGCGCAGACGTCCGACGGCCTGGGCTAAGGCTTCTTTGTGGCCCGCGATCTCTTCCTCTGCCAGGCGGCAAGCGGCATCGTCCATCAGAGCCGCCTCACATTCGTTCCAGTCGGCGAAACCCTCTCGCGAAAGAGCCTCCGCGAGTGCACCAGCGGCACGTTCGTGGCGAGCCAGTGCCGCTTTGACGGCCTCCTCGGCGCCAGCCAGCGCCTCCCGCGCCGCTGCCCATTCGTCAGCAGCTGCCTGGGCCCCCGTGCGAGCCTCCTCCAACTCTTTTTCCAACGCCTCGAGCGCGGACTGCGCCTCCGTGAGCGCCCGCTCCAAAGCCCCAGGTTCACGCAGTTCTGCGGGCAGAGAGGCGGCCAGCGTCTTGACCTTCTCCGACCGGGCGGCCATCTCGGCGACAGCCGCCCGTTCCGCCGCTTGAACCACAGCCAGCCGGGCTTCCGCCTGCTTGACTCCTTCCTCAGCCAAAGAAACGAGGCCACTGGGATCAGGACATTCTTGGATGAGCCGTTCCAGGGTCTCTTTCTCGCGGCGGTACTCCTCCGCCTCCTGTCGCGCCAAGTCAGCAGTGACATGGGCCGGAAGAGCCGCCTCGAGTACCTTAAGCTCGGCCTCGCACTCCCTCACCGCGCCTTCGGCTGTCGTGAGGGACCTGCGGGCTTCGTCCCGCGTCGCGCGCGCAGACTTAAGGGCCGCGCGTGCCCGGTCCAAGGCCGCGTCATCGGTCATGCCCCCGAGGACGACGGCGGGCGCGGGATGCTCGGTGGACCCGCACACCGGGCAGGGCTTCCCGGGCACAAGGCCTTGGGCCAAGAAAGCTGCGCGGTCGGCTCGCCAGGCTGCTTCCACCCGGTCCGCCTCAGCTGCAGCCCGCTCCAAGTCAGCCTCGGCTCTAAGACACGCCGTCTCCGCCTGAGTCCGCTTCTCCCGAAGTCCACCAAGGGCGACCAGCAGGTCCTCACGCTTGGCGCAAAGCGTAGCCCGCTGCGTCGCCTCCTCGAGCAGCCGAGCGACTGACGCGGACTTGGCCACCGCGGTCTGCACCTCGCTAGCGCGGCTACGGGCCTCGTCCAAAGCCGCCGTAGCTTCCTCTCGGGCGGCGACAGCCCGGGCCAGCTCTTCCACCCGCCTGGCCAGTCCCTCCTCGGCAGCCGCCCGCTCGCGTTCGGCCTCCTCCCACTCCCGCACCTTGTTCTGAAGTGCAAGCAAGCTGCGGACCCGCTCCCGGAGTTCGTCGCGCAGTGAAGACCTTTGCTCTTCGCGGGCTAAGCGGGCATCCGCTTCTTGCTTGTCTTTAGCCGCCTTTTCGAGACGCTCCTGAGCCGCCGCTAGACTCCGCCGAGCTTCTGCCAGGTCCTGCGCCACCTCCTCAGCTGCCCGCTTATAGGGAGTCACTCTGGCTGCTCGATGGGCAAGAGTGACACGTGACTCGAGTAACTCGATGTGCGGTCTTTCGCCTTGCAACTGCTCGACCGCGGCTCGGGCGGCCACGACCTTCTGGTACGCCGCGTTTGTCTGTTCGGCTTTGGAGAGTTCCTCGGCCGCCTGTTTCCAGCCGGCTTCCGTGGCCTGCGCGGCCGCCCGCGCCGCTGAAGCTTCGGACCGGGCGGCCTCCACCAAGGTGAGGAGTTCCTCCTCGTTCTCTGCGCCCACCCCGTTCAGCAGCAGACGTCGCTCCATTTGCAGAGCCTTGCGTTCCTCCTGCACACCTTTCGCGCGTTCGGCGAGCGCAGACTCCAGCGCGGCGCACTCTTCGGTGCGGAACAGCTGTTTGAGTATCTCCTCGCGCTTGTCGGAACCGGCCGTCAACAAGTCTCGGAACTTGCCCTGGGGTAACACCACCACCTGCCGGAATTGTTCAGAGGAGAACCCGAGAAGTTCCTGGACCTTGCGGTTGACCTCCCCGATTTGCCCCGCGATGACCCGGCCTTCAGCACCAGGTGGACTGCCGGTGTTATCCCATAGCGTAGCCCTGGCAGGTTGCGATACCGGCGGGGCACCTGCCCGTGAGGAGAGCAGTTGACGAGGTCTGCGCGAGACCCGAAAAGTCTTCGGCCCTAGTGCGAATTCGAGAGTCACTTCCGTTGCCAGGCTCGGGTCGGCAGACTCGCATCGCATCTGCACTCCCTGCCGCTCTCCACCGCTGGTGTCACCGTACAATGCGAACACCATGGCATCCAAAATGGTGGTCTTGCCGGCTCCAGTCTCGCCGTGGATGAGGAAGAGCCGATTGCTCCCCAGTTCTCTGAAATCTATCGTCTCGGTGCCTCGGTAAGGGCCGAAGGCTTGCATGGTCAGCCGCAGAGGCCTCATGCCTCGACCTCCCGCCGTTCTCGCTCAAGCTCGGCGAGCGCATCCCTCAACTCACGGGCCTCAGCTTCGCTCAAAGACGCGCCAGTCACCTCTTTGAAGAATGCCGCAAAAAGTTGTTCCGTCGTCTTGCCCCGCGTCTCCCGCTCGCGCCCCGCGCCCTCGACTGGAACTGGACTTGTCTCCCTTCGCAAGGCCAAGATGTTAGGGTAGAGCCCACGCAACCGGTCCATCGCGTCGAGCACTGGCTGGGGATCGGTGAGCGTGATCTCCAGATAGGCTTCTCGATGGGAAGCCGTCGCCGCGCCGGCGACCAACTCGGCGAACGAGCCTCGCACGCGCGTCAAGTCTCGACGTATGGGGAGGTGCCGCTCTTCCCAAGCCAGAGAGCCGTCACCCCCCAACTCGACGACGGTCACGCTCTTGACGTCGTCGGCCTCGTCGAAGGAGTATTTGAGAAGCGAACCCGCGTACCGGACCCTATCCGATACCTCCTGACGCCGGTGGAGATGACCCAGGGCCACGTAATCGAACCCGGCGAAGACCTCGGCAGAGACCTCGCCCGTTCCCCCCACCGAGAGGGGCCTTTCCGACTCGCTGGCGGTCGCTCCTCGCACAAATGCGTGTCCGATTAGCACGTGACGCCAACGAGGGTCGGCCCGCTCTCGGATGCTCGCCACTTGCGCGGCCAGCACCGACTCGTGGGTATGAAGATCGTCGCGCCCCATCATCGACCGTGCGGTCTCCGGATCGGTATAGGCAAGCGGCCAGAAGACGAACTCGTTCCCCCGGGCGTCGCTCAACACCACACCCTGCGGTTCGGGAGCCACTGCTCCCACCACATGCACCCCGACCCGTACCACCAGCCCACTAAAGTACTGCAACCGTACCGGACTGTCGTGGTTGCCGGCGATCATCACCACTTTGATGCCCGAGCCGAGCACGAGTTCGGCCACGACTTCATCGAGCAACTCGACCGCTTCGGTCGGGGGAACCGCCCTGTCAAAGACGTCCCCCGCTACCACCACCGCATCGGCCTTGACCTCTTTGGCCAGCGCCACCAGTCCTTCCAACGCGAAGCGCTGATCGTCGGTCAGGTGCAGGTTGTGGAACAGGCGTCCCAGGTGCCAGTCGCTTGTGTGGATGAACCGCATCCGGCGCTAAGTCTCCTTGAGTCCGTGAAGGCCCCGACCCGCCAGCCTGATTCGATAACCATCCTACACTCCGCGCCGGACGGGTGAACCATCTCCACGCACCACCAGACCGACCAGTGGCGGACAGGAGCCGGGTGGCGACCTTGGGCTCGGTGAGCGGGGCGGTACTCAGTCCTCTCGGCCGCGATGGCGCAGACCCCGCTCCATCTCTCTCTGCGCTTCCTTCTTGGCCAGGGTCTGCCGTTTGTCATAGGTGGTCTTGCCCTTGGCCAGCCCCAGTTCCACCTTGACTCGGCCGTCTTTGAAGTAGAACTTGGTGGGGACCAGCGTGTAGCCAGCCACCCGCACTTTGCCGTAAAGACGCCTTATCTCCCGGGCGTGCACCAAAAGCTTACGCTTGCGCAGCGGGTCGTGGTTGAAGATGTTCCCCTGCTCATAGGGACTGATATGGACGCCGACAAGGAACAGCTCCCCGTTCTCCACCGCAGCATAGGAGTCCCGCAGATTGACCCGCCCAGCTCGCAGGGACTTGACCTCCGTCCCGGTGAGGACGATCCCGGCTTCCAACGTTTCCTCGATGTGGTAGTCGTGAAAAGCCTTCTTGTTCTGGGCGATGAGTCTGATGCCGCCTGCTTTCATCTTTGGGCCTAGCCTCCGTGCTCGGGCTGCGAGTATACCGCCGTGACACTCGGAAGAAACACGGGGGCGATGCGCGCAACGCGGACGCCGCCCGTGCTCAGCGCCGCCCTCGCCTCCCTGACGGCGGCCTTCGGGGAGCGCCGCTCCTGCCGCGACGCCCGGTGGTCGGAAACCGGCCCCGTGACGCGCGGTTGCCGGCAGCCGTGCCGCGATGAGCCACGTCGCCCGCATGCCGAGTGCCAGATGCCCTTTCGGTCTCCTCATCCGCCAGGGTGAGGTCGACCCTACCCCTGACCGGGTCCACCGCGAGTACCCTTACGGGCACCAGGTCCGCCAACCGGTACGCCCGACCTGTCCTCCGCCCTACGAGTGCAGTTTCCAGTTCATTCAGCCGATAATCGTCCTCCGGCAGCTCCCGGACCGAGAGGTACCCCTGAAAGACCCGGTCGAAAAGCACGAACAGCCCGCGCCGCGTCAGGCTCATCACCTGTCCCTCGAAGACCGCCCCAGCCGAGGTCCCTTCGTCCAGGCGCCTCTTGAGAAGGTGCGCCAGGACTATGTCGTCTGCCTTGAGCTCGATGCGGTCGGCTTCGCGCTCGGTCAGAGAGCAATGCTCCGCCCAGTCGGCCAAGAACGCGGTAGTGGGCGGCCGCTCCAGGCCCAGGGCCCCGAGCAGGCCGCGGTGGACCAGGAGGTCTGGATAGCGGCGGATGGGCGATGTGAAATGGCAATAGGTCGAAGAGGCTAGACCGAAGTGTCCGATGTTCGCCGTCTGGTAGACCGCTCTTGCCTGGGCCCGCAGGACCTGCTGCATGAGGGCGGCCTTGCCTCGGTCCGCGGGAGTGTGACGATCGATCCATTCGGCCGTCTGGCGAGTCACACGACGGACTTCATCCGACGTGGCCGTCAAGGGGTCGAAGTCGGGAGTGGGCAGGCCCAAACTAGCAAGGACATCGAGCAGATGCTCGACCCGGAAGGGGTCCGGCAGATCGTGCACCCGGTAGACAGTCGGAATCCGCTCGCGCTCCAAGAACGCGGCCACCTGCTCGTTGGCCAGGATCATGAACACTTCGATCAGCCAGTGACTTTCAAGCTCCTCTCCGGGGTCGGCCGCGCAGACCCGGCCGCTCTCGTCCCACTCGAACTCCGGCTCCGTCGATTCGATGCGAAGCGTGCCGCGTTGATAGCGCTGTTCACGTAGAACCCCGGCCAGAGTCCGACCCCAGGCGAGCGGTCCCGTCAATTGAGAGTCGACGGCCTCTTCTCCGCGGAACATCCGCTCCACCTGCTCGTAGTCGAGGCGGCGGTCACTACGGATGAGGGAGCGATAGAAACGAGTGGAGCGTACTATCCCGTGGTCGTCGACATCCATCTCCACGGTGACCGTCTTGCGGTCCTCGCCCGGTTTGAGCGAACAGACCTCCGACGACAGGATGGGAGGTAGCATGGGCTCCACGCCCTTGGCTACGTAGACCGAGTTACCTCGGCGCATGGCCTCACGGTCGAGGGCTGTCCCCTCGCGCACGTAGAAAGAGACGTCGGCGATGTGGACATACACCTTCGTGCTGCCCTCTGAGGTCCGCTCGAAGGAGAGGGCGTCGTCGAAGTCCTGCGCCATGACAGGATCGATGGTGAAGGTGAAAAGATCCCGCAGGTCTACGCGCCCACCCTGGCCCCACACGAGGCCCGCCTCGTCTTCTTCGCGACGGGCGGCGGCCGCTTCGGCCTCCGCCAAGACAACCGGACTGAACCCACGGCGAATCCCGCTGTCGGCGAGTAGGGCCTCCATGACATCTTCCAACTCGCCGCTGTGCCCCAGTGAGCGGATGATGTCCGCCCGGAAGCCATAAGAGAACGTGAAAAGGACCAGCTCCCCCGGCTGCGGCTTGTGGGGTCCTCGCACTATGGGTAGCGGAGGCCCCGGCTGGAACAGTGGTTCCACCTCCAGGCTCTTTCCCCTGCGGACCACAAGCCCCGCGATCTGGGAGGAGCGCCCGGTGGGGTCACCCGGCGGTATGAGGCCGGCCTTGACCAAGTCCACGCGGCGCCGGTCTGCCCGGCGACCAAGGCGGCGTCTTGCCATCGACCCGTCTTACCTTTCCCGGTCCGAGCGGGCTTTCCCTGCAGCAAGAGCGGTCACCGGCAGCAGTTCGAGGGTGAGCCACTCGGCTTCATAGAGGCGCCGCCGCGGCCGCAGCGCGGCCGCGGCGGCCACCCCCAACACTTCCCGCTCCTGCTCCCCCGCCAGGATGCCCGAAACCACGACCCGGACGGGTAAAGTCGGTGCGCCCACGAAGCGGCCCAACAGGGCCCGCACCGGCTCCAAAGTCAGGTTGGCCAGAACTGTTGCTCCGCCAAACCACTCCTCCGCGGCATTCACAAGATCGACCTCGTGCAACTCCACGCGGTCCTCGACCCCGTTGGCCTCTAGATTTTGCCGAGCGGAGACCAATGCCGCCGGATCGTTGTCGAAGGCCACTACTGGCTGGAAACCCAGCTTGGCTGCCGCGATTGCGAGGACCCCAGACCCGGTGCCGGCGTCCACCAGGCGGCCTGGCCGCACATCTGGCTCGGACTCCTCCTCGTTGACCTGCAGCAGCCGCAGAGTTCCCCGAGTCGTGGGATGAAGCCCGGTTCCGAAACCCAACCCCGGGCTGATGACTACGTCCACCGCCGCGGGCCTACTTCGCCACGGCCACGGCGGCGCCGCGCATGACCCGCCGTCTTCTTCCAGGGGTGGCTCCCAGGGCGGCCGTAAACGCACCGCGCCGATCACCACCGGCCGAAAATGCTCCCGCCAATTGTCGGCCCACCCGCGCTGCACTCCGCGTATCTCCACCTCCAGCGTCCGAGGATCGACTAGGCCAGGAGGCAAGCTCTGCAGCAGTTCATGTTTGGAGGAGATGGAGCCGGCTGGCGGATAGAACACCATGGTCACCCTGTCCCCTCGGGCCACCGCACCGGTCGTAGGCCCCTGATCGAGCCCTCCCGCACACCTCATCTCGAAGGGGCCGATGATCTCGAAGGGGCCGAGGCGCTCCATCAGGACCGCTCCGAGAAGTTCGGCTTCGGCGGGCGGTGCTGTCACCAAGATGGCCAGGTCGACGTCGTCACCCGATCTACCGGCAGAAGGTGCACCGCGTCCGAGTTCAGTCATCAGCCGGTGAAGAAAGTGCGCAGACGATGCAACACGCCCTCAGGCCGCGCCTGATAGTGTTCCGGGCCGCAGGACTCGTCGAACTCCTGCAGCAGCCGACGCTGGTTCTCGTCGAGACCGTGAGGGACGATCACCCGAACCGTTATCTCCTGGTCACCCCGACCGTGACCGTTCAGGTGAGGCACCCCCCTGCCCCGTAATACCTTGACCTCTCCCGGCTGCGTACCAGGAGCGAACTCGACCACTTCCTCGCCATCCAGGGTCGGGACCGTCAGTGCAGCCCCGAGGGCGGCTTGGCACATGGTCAGGTCGACCTGCAGCAGGATGTCGTCTCCCCGACGTTGGAAGTGTTCATGCGGAACCACCCGCACACGCACATAAAGGTCACCCGGCCTCGCCCGCCGCTCGCCTGCACCTCCCTTGCCGGTCACGCGAATGCGCTGCCCATCGTCGATACCCGCGGGCACGTGGACGGTGAGCTTGCGGTCCATTACGACCCGGCCTGCGCCCCCGCACTCAGAGCAGGGCCTTTCGATGACTATCCCCTGCCCCGAGCAGCGAGGACAAGGCCCGCTCTGGACGAACTGACCCAGCATGGTCCGTCGGACCACGCGGACCCGACCACGCCCGCTGCATTCCGGGCAGGTCTTGACCGAGCTCACGTCAGGCGTGCCCAGACCTTCGCAGGAAGGACAGGTCGCATAGGACGTGAAAGTGACCTCCTTCTCTACACCGAAGGCGGCTTCTTCCAATGTCAATCCGAGCTCGACAGCCAGGTCGTCGCCCCTGGCTGGCCCCTCCGGCCGACTCGAGCCGAAGGAACCGCCGAACGGACTGCCTCCGAAGGCGCTGTTGAAAAGACTCTCGAAGATATCGCCGAAGCCTGGGAAGTCGTCGAAACCGAAGCCACCCGCTCCTCCCGCGCCGCGCCGGAGCCCTTCATGCCCGAAAGCGTCGTACAACCGCCGTTTCTCCGGGTCACAAAGGACTTCATAGGCTTCGGTCGCTTCTTTGAACTTCTCCTCACACTCTGGGTCGTTCGAGTTCACATCCGGGTGGTGCTGGCGCGCCAGCCTCCGGTAGGCCTTCTTTATCTGCTGCAGATCGGCGTCCCGAGGGACGCCGAGTACTTCGTAGTAGTCTCGTTTGGCTTGGCGATCGTCGGTCATCGGCCGAACCTCACTCGTACCGTCCTTCGACCAGTTCGGATAGTGACTGGGCCGTTTCGCGCACCGTAGTGATCGCTGTCTCGTAGTCCATCCTAGTGGGCCCGACCAGGCTCACGGTCCCCAGAGGACGCTGCGGCAACCCATAGCTGGCCGCGACCATGGAGAACGGTTGAAGAGCCTCGGCTTCATTCTCCCGCCCGATGCGCACCATGACCGAGCCTACGCCCAGGGCCGCCCGCAGCGCCTGAAGTAGCAGGTACTTCTCTTCCAAGAGCGCCAGCAGGTCGCGTAGGGATGACACGTCTTTCAAACGCGACTCGGCGAGAAGCCGGGCTGTCCCTCCGATGAACAGTTCCTCTTGGTACTGCTCGTCTACCAGCTTAGTGAAAGCGGGGCTCAGTGCCCGCAAGAAGGACGCTTCCCGCGGACTCAGCTCGGGGTTCTCGAGCACTCGGCGGACAAGACGAGCGGTTATGATGCGGTCGTTCAGCGTCTCGTTGAGGTAGGTGCGCGCCCATTCCACCAGCCCCGGGTCGACCGGGTGAGGCCAGTCGACCACCCCTTTCATCACCCGGCCGGTGGAGACGATGAAAACGTACATCAGCTCCGTCGTCTGGAGACGGAGAAGCTCCACGTGGCGCAGTCGGGCGCCGCTCACCCGGGGAGCCAGAGCCAAGGCCAAGAGGTTGGTGGCCCGGGACATGGCTTCCGTGACTTGGCGCAACGCCGTGTCTATCTCCCCCGCCAGGTCCTGAGGTTGGAGACCCACCGGACTCGCCGTCCGGCCGCACGGGCGGCGAGATGCCGAGCTCAGCAGATGGTCGACGAACTCACGATACCCCAAGTCGGTCGGCACCCTACCCGCCGAGGTATGGGGGTGGGTGAGGTAACCTTGCTCTTCAAGGAGCGCGAACTCGTTGCGGACAGTGGAAGAAGAGCAGCGCAGACCGGCCCGTCCCACCAGCTCCTTGGAGGAGACCGGCGCCCCGGTGTCGATATACCGCTCCGTGACGGCGTTCAGGATAGTGCGTTGTCGTTCGGTGAGTGTCATGGTCTTTGCGGCCCGCCTACGTCGGCTCCACAAGCAGACTCGAAAGCACCGCGTTGCTTACGTTCAAATACTGCGGATGCAGGGAAAGTCTACCACAGCGCTCGACGAGACAGCCTCCGGTCAGGAGTCGGCGAAGCGCATCCTGGTCAAGCACGGGCGCTACTTCGTCGATGCCTACGCCCCAGCTCGTGCGGAGACCGAGCATGGCCCGCTCCCAGCGACGAGTCTCCGACGAGAGCTGTTCGATCGCAGCCGGAGTCCGCGCTAGATACGCCTTCACCTCCCGCGGGTTGGTGCGTCGCAAGAGCCCCACCGTAGACACTGCAGAAGCGCCAATACCGAGATAATCCTCGCCTCGCCAGTAAGCCAGGTTGTGCCGGCACTCGAAGCCCGGACGGGCGAAGTTGGAGACCTCGTAGCGGCGGTAGCCCGCGGCCTCCAGCCGGGCTACCGCCGCCCCCAAGTGTTCCTCCACGAAGGCGCCGGCAGCCCGACGGGCGCCGGCGCCCATCGTCCTTCTCACCCAAGAAGCATACGCCCTGGTGTACGTGAGATCGTACAGTGAGATATGGGAAGGCCCGGCACCCACGGCCGCCTCGATGTCCGCAGCCGCGCTCACCCAGTCTTGCCCGGGGATCCCGAACACAAGGTCTATGTTCCAGTCCTCCCAGCCCATCGCGCCGATGGCCGCGATGGCTGACTCGACCTCCTGTTGGCTGACCGACCGCCCCAGGGCCGCCCGCAACGCCGGATCGAAGGACTGCACCCCAAGGGACAACCGGGTCACTCCGGCCGCAGCCAGCGCCGCGAGTAGCTCCCGGTCGATCGTGCCGGGGTTGGCTTCCACCGTGAGTTCAGGGTTGGCAACACCTGCCTGGAGCGCCCTCAAGTCTCCCACCAGGTCGACCAAGAGGCGCGCAGGTAGAACGGTGGGCGTACCGCCCCCAATGTAGACCGTCTCAAAAGGCCCCGCCCCCCTCGCGACCCAGTCATTCAGCTCCGACCGCAGCAGGGCGACATAGTCCTCGACGCGACCAGCCCGCGCGTGAGGTCCCAGCGGCTCGGAAGCGAAGTCACAGTACCGGCAGCGGGAGCGACAGAACGGTATGTGGACGTACAAGTGCCTCATCTTCGCGCCCTTAGTCCACGGGGGTCGCCATCGTTAGCCGCCGGCCGTCTCCACCGCTCGTCGCCAGACGTCGGTACGGGCGAGCACCTCCCGCCCCTAGCGGCCCAAGGCCCCCAGAACGATGAGCACGATCCCCAGCACGACGGCGATGGGGCCCTGCACAGCGGTCCACTTGTTCCAAGCTTTCCCGCTCCGCACACCCCTCCGCACCGCGTCTGGGTCGGGCCGGCTGTGACGCAGCCACGTCTGCACAGCCCCCATGAGCACCAGGATGGCCCCCAAGAGCAGGTAGCCGACCGTCACCGCTTCCCCTCCTTGCCCTCCCCCAGCTCCAAAACCGCCAGGAAGGCATCCTGCGGTATCTCCACCGTGCCCACCATCTTCATTCGCTTCTTGCCAGCCTTCTGTTTTTCAAGGAGCTTCCGTTTGCGGGTGATGTCACCGCCGTAACACTTGGCCAGCACGTCCTTGCGTAGCGGGGCCACCGTCTCCCGGGCGATGATGCGGCTACCCACCGCCGCTTGGATAGCCACCTCGAACAGCTGACGAGGGATCTTCTTCCGTAGCTTTTCCACCAGGCCCCGCCCCACGGCATAGGCCCGGTCCGCATGCACGATCAAGCTCAAGGCGTCCACCACTTCTCCCGCAATGCGGATGTCAAGCCGCACCAAATCGCCGGGTTCGTAGTCTTTGAGCTCGTAGTCCAGGCTGGCATATCCCTTGCTGCGGGTCTTCAGCAAGTCGAAGAAATCGAGGACGATCTCCGCTAGCGGTAGGTCGTATTCCAGCCGTACCCGGTCCGAGGTGAGGTACTCCATATGCCGGAAGCGTCCCCGCTTGTCGGTGCACAGTTCCATGACCGGGCCGACGAACTCCGCGGGCAGGAGAATGGTGGCGGCGATGTAAGGTTCGCGGACCTCCTTGATACGGCCGGCTTCGGGAAAGTCCACCGGGTTACTGATGGCGAGGACCTCCCCAGTGACCAGCTCCACCTCGTAGCGGACGTTAGGAGTGGTGGCTAAGAGTTCAAGGCCGAACTCCCGCTCCAGCCGCTCCCGGACGATCTCCATGTGCAGCAGACCCAAGAAGCCGCACCGAAAACCGAACCCCAAGGCCTTTGATGTCTCCGGCTCGAAAAACAAGGAGGCGTCGTTCAGCTTCAACTTCTCCAAGGCGTCGCGCAAGGCCGGATAGTCCTCCCCGTCGATGGGGAAGAGTCCGCAGAACACCATCGGGGTGATATCCCGGTAACCGGGAAGGGGCTCGGTGGCCGGAGTGGCCGCGCTGGTCAGGGTGTCCCCCACCCGCAGGTCGGACACCTCCTTGATACCTGGGATGATGTAACCCACTTCTCCAGCCCGCAAGACGTCCGTCTT
>Ga0073932_1004590_pt1 | contig 16149 bp, 10 predicted proteins | sample DewCreD2012metaG_FD_76967 | JGI IMG/M metagenome (GOLD analysis project Ga0073932, IMG submission 76967) | Hot spring sediment bacterial and archeal communities from British Columbia, Canada, to study Microbial Dark Matter (Phase II) - Dewar... ... | reverse complement strand
TGGATCGCCGCGTCCCCCGTGGCCAGGAGGCGCTGCACCTGGTTGACGTTCAGCGCCGCGGCGGGAAGCTGCCCGGCCGCCAGCGCCTGCACCACCGCCCGGCCCCACACCGGCCGCTGCGTGAGCAGTTCGATCACCCGCGGCTGAAGGTCGGGCGGCAGTTGGGTATACACCCGCAGCAGCTCGTCGGCCACCTCCGCCTGTTCCAGCCGGCCCAGCAGCGCCAGCACGCCGGCCGCCAGTTCCTTCGGCGGATTTTCATGCAGCACCTTCAGCACGGCCGGCAGCACCTGGCGGTCGGACGCCGCCACCAGGGCCGCCAGCGCCGCCAGCCGCACCGCCGGCTCGCGCTGCGGGTCGGCCAGCGCCTGCCGCACCAGTTCCACCTCGGTCCGATCGCCCCAGGAGACCGCCACCAGCGCCGCCGCCAGGTGCAGGGGATCGTCTGGCGGGGCCTGACGCAGCGGCGCCAGCTCGGAAGCGAGCGCATCTTTCAGCGCCTCCCGCGCTGGACCGCGCAACTGACCGGTCTGCAACCGCTCGGCCACAAGCAGCAGCGTCTGCTGGGCCGCCTCCGGCTGTGCGACGCGCAGCACGCGCCACAGGCCGGCAATCGCCCCGGCCGGCAGCGGGTCGACCGCCAGCAGCCGCTCCACCGCCCGCGGCACCACAGCTGCCAGGCCTGGCGCCCGGGCCACGGCGTCGACGCGGAGAAGGGAGACGAATGCCTCGGCACGGTTCGCCAGCCGCGGATGCAAGTTCTGCCAGACGATGGCAGGAATGAGCGGATCGTCCCCGCAGGTGGCCAGCACCTCGATCCACAGCGGCAAGGGGTCGATCTGGGGCAGCTTGCCGGCCGCGATCGCCACTTGCAGTTGCACAGGACGCTGGCTGTCGGTGGCAAGCTGCTCAAGACGCTGGGCGATCGCGGTCGAGGCCGTCCGCTGGTTTCCCACGGCACGCACGCCCCACGCCCGCACGACCGGGTCGTCCGCCGCCAAGAGCCGCAGCAGCGTCGCCTCGTCCAGCGGCTGGGCCGATACCAGGGCAAACAGCGCGTGCCGGCGCTGCGGCAGCTCGGCAGAGCGGCTGAGCGCCAAAGCTTCAAGCTGCTGGCGCAAACGCTGCGCCCGTGCCGGATCCCCCTGACGAGCCTGCCAGTAGCGCTCGGTCAATAGCCGCTGCGCCGTGTGCCGCAAAAAGTCGTTGGGAGCCCCCAGGCGCGCCAGAAGCTGCTCGTCCGACTCGGTCGCCAGGTCCAGCCCCACCGCCCGCGGCGTCTGGCCGTACCGGAGGCGGTACAGGCGTCCCTTGAGGCGGTCGATCCCCACCGGGTCGCGGTTGGCGTCCTGGTAGCAGTGATAGCGGTCGTACCAGTCCAGGAGGTACAGGCAGCCGTCGGGGCCGGTCTTCTGCGAAACCGGCATGAACCAGGGGTCGTGGGCGGTGAGCAGGTCGGGCCGTGGCGTGGCGAGGTAGGTGCTGCCGCGGCGGTGCAGCTCGTCCGCATTGATGCAGCCGCCGTGGATGTTGCCCATGTACAGCTTGCCGCGATAGGCCGGCGGGTAGGCGTCGCTGTCGAAATAGTGCAGCCCGCAGTAGGCCGCCTTCTGGTGCGTGTGCTGCACGATCGAGCCGAGCTTCCAGGTGAAAGGCGGATACGGCCCGCCCTGCCGGTGGTAATAGCCGGTTTCCGTGAGGTGCCACAGATGGTCGATCACGCAGGCACTGACAAAGGCGCTGCCCTCCAGGTCCCAGGCGATCCCCCACGGGTTGCTCGTGCCTTCGCAAAACAGCTCGAACGTCCGCGTCACCGGGTGGATGCGGAACATGGCACAGGTGAACTGCCAGCCGGGATGCTCCGGGCGGTAGTTCGGGTTCCCTTGGGCATAGCGCACATGGCTGGGGTTGAACACCCCGTTGAGGCCGTACAGGTAGCCATCGGGGCCCCAGCTCAGCGAATTGGGCAGCTCGTGGGTGTCGGCCCGACCGAAACCGGTGACGATCACTTCCCGCCGATCGGCTCGTCCGTCGCCGTCAGTGTCCTTCAAGAGCAGGATGTCCGGGGCGTTGGCCACCCACACGCCGCCGTACCCTACGGCGATCCCGCTGGGAATGTTCAAACCCTCCGCAAAGACCGTGAACCGGTCGGCCCGGCCATCGCCGTCGGTATCCTCGAGCACCTTGACGCGATCCCGCCCCGGCCCAGGCTCTCGACGCGGATATTCCAGACTCTCGGTGATCCAGATCCGGCCCCGTTCATCGAAGGTCATGGCCACCGGATTAACGATGTCCGGCTCACTGGCCACGAGCTCCACAGTAAACCCCTCAGGAACGGTCATCGACGCGATCGCCTCCGCCGGGCTGCGAGGCGGTCCTGGCGGGCGATCCTGATGGTACGGAATCACCTCCGCCTGAGCGGAGAGGTGGCCGGCCAGCGCCATCGCCAGCACACTTGCCCCGACCTGCGAAAGCCATCCACGACTCCACTGCCACGCCATGAAAGCCCCCCGCCGCAAGCGGAATGTACGCGTCAAACAAACTGGGACCGATTATTGAACCCCGCCCGGCCGACCGCAAGCTTGCCAGCATGACCTGTTGCTGCGAGCGATGCCTGGGAGCGGTTCCATGGAAAAATTGCCACGTTTTTCGATTTATAAGCCTTACACTCGACCTACTTGACGCATTTTTTCCAGGCCGTACATTCACCCAACCATCTCGGTTGCGTTGTTTTTCGACCTGACAAAAGGAGTGATGGAACGATGGTCAAACGCATGGCGATTCTGGGGGCGGTGGCGCTGGCGCTGATCGCGGTTTCGAGCGCGGAGGCCCGCGGGCGGCGGGGCTGCACAAATTGCGGTGGCTGCCCGGGCGGGGTCTGCACAGTGCCGGCCGCTCCGGCGAAGTCGGCTGCGGACGCGAAGCAGGCTCCGGCGGCTGCTCAAACTCCTGCACCGCCCCCTGCGGAAACCCCGGCAGTGACGGGCACGACCAGCAGCAACCCGCGGGGTGCGATTCTGGCCCGCCGTGGCCTTTTGAGCCGCCGGCGGTAATGTTGCGTGCGCGTACGTGCAAACGCGCTACGCGTAAGTTTTTCGGTTTAATGGTTGACAGCAGCCCGGCAGAGCCGTTCAAAGCGGCCTGCCGGGTTTTTTGTTGGAGTTTTATTTTGACGGGGAAAGGTCAGGTGGTGAAACGCGAGTGAGCGACAACCCCTTTCTTGGGCGGGATTAATAAAATTTAAAAACAAGTCTCTCTTGCCAAGAAAAATTTCCCGGCTGAAAGGGTTTTGGTGCGGACATCATTAATAATCGGTAATGTCCTTTGTCCGTTATCGCGTTTTCTGATGAAAGACCACACGTAACCGCAATAGCGGAAGCACTTTGCGAAAATTCGCTTAATCTCAAGTGCTGAGCAGCCTCGGGAAGCGGCGTCCGTTGGTAAGCCGTTCTGGCGGTGTGAAATTCGACGGGAGCGGCATGCATGTACGCGCGCTTTGGACACTCACCGTCCCAACGGGCCATGGAGCCCTGCAATGTAACCGCCGTCGATCTGGAGGATCGCGACGCCTTCCCCGCCTTGTTCCGCTTCCCAGAGCCGTGTTCTGGCTGTTCCGTGGACGTATTGGCTCACGGCGTATGCTCGCTGGGTTGCGGCAGGGCGGTGTGGCTGTGTTCCAATCGCGGGCTGAGCGGCCGGCCTGCGGGAGGTGGGCTGATCGAGTGGCGTGGCTGCGGTTGGGTGGTGGGTTGGCGAAAGTGGTCCTGGGCTGGCGTGGGACGGGCAAGCGGTGCCTGTCACCCGCCAGAAGGACTGGCCAGGGGACGAGGATTGCGACTGTCAGATCGACACCGCGATAGGATGACCAGCAACCGTGGATGACCGTGTTGTGACCGCATCGCCTGCCGGGGAAGCGCCGCAGGCCAGTGAGTCTGCTTGCGATTGGGAAGAGATTCTCGAGCACGCGGTGCACCTGCTGCCGTCGCAGGGACCGATCCAGATTCTCGCGCACCACAACACGCTGCACGCCTTCGAACATCTGCCGTTCGAGGAGGCGGTGGAGTACGCCGCGCAGGTGTACGGCTGCCAGGCCTATCTGGCGGAGGACGATTATCGGGAAAAGCTGGCCAGCGGTCGATTCCTGATGGAAGACCTCAGCGCGGTGCTGCTCGAGGAGCTGGGGGACGAGGGGGAGAAACTGCTGGGGTTTCTGGGCACGCGGCACCGTCTGCGGCTGGCGATGCTTCAGTATCCACTGCGGGCCGGTCCGGAGGCGGAGCTGCGCTGGCTGATCGCGGAGATGGACGCCCTGCGCTGGTTTCGGACGGAGGCGCCCTACACGGTGCGTGAGCGGATGATCGAACAGACGCGCCGCTGGGTCCTGCGAGATTTTCGGGGCGAGCGCCCGGACGCGCATCACGGGCGCGAGGTGCTCCAGAACCTGCGGGAGCGATTCGGCGAAGCGCGGATCGAGGTGTGGAGCCGCAAGACGTGGGGATGATCCGCGGGATCGGCGAGATGCCCAAGCAAAGCCCGTTCGGCGTGGTGGTGGGTTGCTCCGACGCCCGTGTGCCCACGGAGATGCTGTTCGGGCAAGGGTTCAACGACCTGTTCGTGATCCGCGTGGCTGGCAATGTCTTGGGGGATGGGTGCCTGGGGAGCATTGATTTCGCGCTCAATGCCCTCAGCGAGAGCGTGCGGGTGGTGGTGATTTTGGGGCACAGCGGCTGCGAGGCGGTCTCCGGCGCGGTGGATGCCTACCTCCGCCCGGTGAAGTTCTGGTCGCGCTCGATGTCGCCGATGCTCCGCGGTCTGATCCAGCGGATCTTCGTGGCGGTGCGGGAAGCGGCCAACGGTCTGAAGGAGGTCTGGGGTCCGGACGCCCGCGAGCAGCCCGCTGCCGCACCGCAGCGGGGTCGCGCCGCCGGCCCCGCTCGCCCCGCCCCGCCTGGCCTGACGTGCCGCCCGCCAGTCGGGGCCGAACGCACGGGGCATCGCCGCCCCGTTCGCGGGCGGCAGGGGCCGCCGCCGTACGCGGCACGAGTCCTCTCAGTGATGGCCCAGAGCCGGCTGCTGCTGCGTCGGCCAGGAGCTGTCCCACGTCTGGCCTTCCCGGCGGGGCGGCTCGGCCTCGATCAGTTCGCCGGACAGGCCGAGCTGGATGGCGCTGGGGTGGTCGGACAGCGGGCGGAGCTGCTCCCAGTTCACCAGCCGCAGCGGCAGGTCGCGCGAATTGAAATCCTGGACGTAATGGAACAGCGTCTCGGCCGTGGTGTGATCGACCAGCGCGACCCACTTGCCGAAGTGCAGGTCCACCCCCCGCGCCTCCGGCGGGATGTGCTGCAGCTCGCGGATCACATGGAACAGGTTGAAGCAGACCAGCGGCCGCTCCAGGTACAGATGGTAGACGCCATCGCGCAGCTCCCGCCGGACCACCGGATTGCGCACCAGGTTCAGCACCCGCTCCAGGTAGCTCAGGCGGGCCATTCCGTTGAGCGCATTTAAACGATACACCAGCCCCACGTACCACAGATTGATCGCCAGCTTCACGAGCACCCCCGCGAAAATGCCGATCAGCAGGTCACTGGAGACCGTCACCAGCACCGTGGTGGCAAAGACCACAAGCTGCTCCAGCCCAATCTGCGCCACATGCACCCAGACCTTGGGACGGCACAGCTTATAGCCCACGAAGGTCAGGATCGAAGCCAGCACCACGTATGGCACCTGGTTGATCAGCGGCCGCGCCAGCAGCAGGAACCCCAGCAGGAACATGGCGTTGGAGAAATTGGCCCACTGCGTCCGCCCGCCACCGATGATGTTGGCGGTGCTCTTGATGATCCCCGGGATGATCGTCAAGCCGCCGCAGACGCTGGAAGCCACGTTGCTCACGCCCATCGCCAGCAGCGTGCGGTCGGGATTCGACCGGCGCCGATACGGGTCGATCTTGTCCACCGCCATGATCGTGGCCAGCGATTCCGTCCCGTCGATCAGCACCAGCAGGAAGGCGAAATACAGGATGGTCGGCCAAAGCTGCGGCATCTGCCACACCGCCGAGAACCGCGGCAGCACGATCCCATGCTGCAAGGGGTCGGGCACATGGATCAAAAACCGCTCGTCCAGATGCAACCACAAGCTGGAGGCCAGCGTCCCGGCGAAAAAGACCCACACGGGCGGCGGCATCACCTTCAGCAGCCGGCCGGGAATCGCATTCAATAGAAAGATCAGCCCTGTGCATGCCACACCCAGCCCCAGCACCCGCCACGTCGTCGCGTCCAGCGCGCCAAGCCGCTGCGGCAGTTCCTGGAGCATCCCCCAGAACTCGTGCGCTTCGAACTTCTGTCCCAAAAAGTACGGGAACTGCTTGACGATGATCATCAGCCCGATGGCCGCGAGCATCCCCTCGATGGCCGCCGCAGGAAAGATCGCACAAAGCTGCGCGATCTTCAGCCGCGCCAACACCACCTGCGCCAGGCCGGCCAGGCAGATCGCCACCAGCGCCAGTTGATAGCCCTCGGCCATGATCTGATCTTTGGAAGCCCCCTTCCCCAGATACAGGCTGCCCAGCGCGAAGATCGTGGCGTAGATCGACGGCGCCAGCCCAGCGGCTGGCCCGCTGATCGTGACATAGGACCCGCCCAGAAACGGCAGCACGAAGCCAGCGATGATCGCCGACGTGATCCCGCAGATCGGCGGAGCGCCCGACGTGATGGCGATCCCCATCGAAAACGGCAGCGAGATCATCGCCACCATGAACCCGGAACGCAGGTCGTATTTCCAGTGCTTCAGGCCGGCCAGGCCGTTTTGAGGAACTTCGCGCACAGCGCGGCTGACTTCTAGCGGAGCAGTGATTTCGGCCATCGTGGGGATTTCCTTGAAGCGAATAACGCTCACCGTCTGGGGCTGGCGGAAGGCGGGAGAGCAGGTGCCAGCTCTCAGGCAGCAAGAATCCCAGCGCCTTTACGAAGTCTAACCGGATCGAAATCGGCGACGGATCGCGTCTACGACATGCTGGACGATTTGTAATCTGCGCGGGGGCTTGGCAGCACGCAACGAAGGGCCAGTATGACAAATCGGTTAGATTGGCCCCTTTCCTGCGGCGCGTGGCACGCGGGTTCGCAGGCGTGCCGCACTGTCTTTGCCCCCGAAAAAGTGGTGGGCGGTCGGGGCGAGGGGGCGCTTACGACAGCCAGCCTGCGGGTCCGCGAGGGGCGATGGGCGGAATTGCGGCTGGCCGCAGGCGGATAGGCCTTGGAACCGCTGCGAGGGCTGGCGTCAGAATCAAGCCTGGTGTTGGGCCGTGAAGACGACCGCCTCTAGGTTCTCCGCCGCCGCTTCGAAGAACACCTTCAGGTTCTGCAGCATCAGCCACATTTCCATGAAGTGCTTTTCATCCACGGGCCGCTGGTAGGAGGTGCCTTGCAAGGCGAAGAACTTCTTGCGGATTTCCTCCTCCTTGAGTTCGCCCAGCGCGTCGGCGATGAAGCGCGTCATGTCGGGGCGGATCAGCACGGCGGTGTAGTCCGAGCCTTTCAGGAGCTGTTTGCCGCCCAGCACCGCGTGGTTCAGCGGGAACTCGCCGCCGGCAGGGTCCAGCTCGCCGTCGGTCAGGCAGCGGTGGATGGGGTCCCACAGCGTGCCGGTCTCCAGCACCCGGCCGCTTTTTTTCATGTCCGGCCGGGCGGCCAGCTCGTCGAGGAACTTGCGGATCGAGGCATCGTCTTTCAGCCCGAACAGCGTCTTGGCATGCTCGCGTGCCAAGGCAATGTGATAGCCGGGGCCAACCACCGCAGCACCTGAAAACCTTCGTGATGGGAATCAAACAACCATGCCAATCGGTCGCAGCACCAAAAACTCACCTCGCGGCGACGCGGACCAGGCCGTCGGGCGTGCAGCCCGGCCTTCCCGAGCCGGCGTCTGCCGCGGACAGCTCATCGCCACAGATCGTCATCGGCAAAAGGATGAGCGGGCGTGGACAGTTTCGGCTGCGGCAACAGCCGCAGCAGGGCCGCCGCGATCCGAAGATCCTCTTGGGTGGTGATCTTCAGGTTCAGCGGCGAGCCGGTCACCACCGCCACCTTATGCCCGTAGCGCTCGACGAGCTGGGCGTCGTCGGTAGCCGGCGGGCCGCTGCGACGGGCGTACGCGGCGATCAGCCAGTCCCGCCGGAAGACCTGCGGCGTCTGGGCTTCCCACAACTGGTCGCGAGGTACGGTCTCCTGGATCGTCTGGTCGCGAGCGACCCGCTTGAGGGTCCCCGTGACCGGCACCGCCAGGATCGCCGCACCCGACCGGACCGCGGCCGCGAAGACGGCGTCAATCCAGACGCTCGCCACGCAGGGTCGCACGGCGTCGTGCACCGCCACGTACTCCGCCTCGGGCCGGACCCGCGCCAAGGCTCGGGCCACCGACTCGCTCCGTTCCGCGCCTCCCTCCACCACCTCGACCCCCATGAGCGCGGCGTTGCCCGCCCATTTCTCCGCAAACCGCTCGCGATCTTCCGGCGCGATCACCAGCAAGGTCTGCACCACGTCGGCCCGGCTGGTGAACCGCTCGGCAGCATGCATCCACACCGCCCGACCATCCAAGAGGGCGAACGGCTTTTTGTAATGCGGGTCCCGGAAGCGGCTGCTTTTGCCGGCGGCGGGCAGGATCACAGCGAAACGGGGCACGGCCAAACGTCCCGGAGGGGCCAAACGCCTGGGAAGGATTGTCGTTATTGTGCCGCCCCCGCCGCCGCCGTCAAGGTAAAACCCTTCTAGGACGATGCTACCTCGCGGCCGCAGACTGGTTGAAGTGAACCCCGCCGCTGCTGTCAAGACAAAACTCGTCCAGGAGGGCCCCGCTGGCGGCCTGGTCCACCGCTGTCGCATGCCACCTCCGGATCTAACCTGTCTTTCTGGAAAAAACCTTGCGCCGAGGGTGCCCACGCGCCGGTTGGTCTTGCCTGGCTGGGCCGGTTTTGCTACCAGGATGCCTCCCTGGCGGCCTGCCGCTTCCCGACCATGAAGGAGCGTTCTGGATGAGACGTCGCACCTGGCTTTGGAAGGCGATCGGATGGGTGGGCGGGCTCGCCTGGATCGCACGCGGCCGCGCCTTGCACGCAGACTCGCAAGAGCCGACGCTGAACGAGACCCTGCGCTCAGCGCTCAAATGCAGGCGGCCGGAAGAATTCGCGTTCGTCGACCTGGTGGTGACCAAGGTGGAGCAGGGCCAGCTTCCCCGCGCGCTGGTGCTGAACATGATGCAGTGGGCGCGGCGGCGGCGTGCCGATTTGCCGTTCCCCTCCTTCCAGGAAGGGCTGCGACGCCGGGCGGCCGAACTGGGCGTCCAATTGCCGCCATTGACGCCGGTCACGCCGTAGCGCTTGCGACCGGCTCAGGGCGGCAATCCCCGCTGCGGCTCAAGCCCGCCCAAGCAGGCGCCTGCGCCATCCCGCCCCGAGCATTCCTGACGAGGCCCGCTCGGCTTGCACACGCGCGTGAGTCGGCTGTCGTTTGTCGTATGGGCGTCTGTCTGATGGGCGTCCGCTGCCGTCCGTCGCGTGCCAGGGCCATGCTCCGTCCTGGCCGGCTCCGGCGTCTTCCCTCACATCGCTACATGTCGGTGCGACCATTGCGCCCTTTGGCGTCCGAGTTGCCCTTGAAAAACTTGCGCCCAAGCGCCTGGTTGTAACTGGTCCACGCGCTGTCGCCCGCGGCGTCCTCGCGCAAAAGCTGCCCCACGCTGTACAGCTTGGCGTCCAGATTGTCGAGCAAATGCAGGGCGACCGCCTCCAGCGTCATCGGCAGCTTGGGGCTGCCGTATTCGTACTCCCCGTGGTGGCTGAGGATCAGATGCTTCAGCCGCAGCAAAAGCTCGCGAGGAAATGGCGTACCCGAGACCTGCTCGACCTGGGCCACCTTGCTCTGCACCATTTCCACCCCGATCACCACGTGACCTACAAGCTGCCCCTGGTCGCTATAGCCCAGCTCGCGGTCGTAGGTCAGCTCTTCGATCTTGCCGGCGTCGTGCAAAAACGCACCGAGCAGCAGCAGGTCTTCATCCAACTCGGGATACAGCCGGGCGACCGCGCGGCACAGCTCCATCAAGCTGACCACATGGGCCAGCAGCCCTCCGCGATAGGCGTGGTGGTTCTTGATGCCTGCCGGGGCCGTGGTGAAGCCCGCCATGAACGCCTCGTCGGCCAGAAAGCATTCGGCAAGCTGGCGGAGATGGGCGTTGTGCACCCCCCGCAAGATTTCGATCAGCCGCCGCTTGAGCTGCTCGACCTGTTCATTCCCGATCACCACGAAATCCTGCTCGTCCACCTGACGCGGGTCGGCCGGTTCGATCCGGGTGATGATCATCTGCAATTGGCCGTTGTGCACCTGCGTCGTGCCGGCCACCCGCTGGTAGTTCCCGGTGGGGATCGCATGGAACAATTGCTCCGTCGCATTCCATAGCATCCCCGTCAGCGCACCCGTGCGGTCCGTCAGCCGCAATTGCAGGTACAGGTTCCCGTTGCGGTTGACCCGCAATTGCTTGTCCGCGACCAGGAACACCTGATCGACGCTCTCACGCTCCCCAAGCTGATTGATAAAACGACGCAGCGACGTCATCGCAAAAGGCAGGCCGGGACCCCTCACTGGCTCATCGCCCGGACCACCACGGCACGGGAGACATGGCGATTCTAGCGCATGACCCGGCCGCCGGACAGCAGTACTGTCAAATAAAAACAACACAAATCAAAAAGCGTGGAAGCGTGGCTGCGTCCGGCGGCTGGCTACAGACCGTGCACGTCCCTGGCAACGCGCCAACGGTGCCAGCAAGCAGCACGCCACCTGTCCCCGCCGGCGATGCCCCTTCCCAATGCAACCCCTCGTCTGCGAAAAACTCCGGAGAGAGAAATCGGTTCAAATGACGCCCGCGAAGGCGATGCGCCGAAACAAGAGCCTGTCCGCCCAAGTTTTAATGGGTAAGCCTGCCTCCGCCCGGCTTGCCGAGGCTGACTTGCCAGCCCCGGCAGTGCTGACCAAACCAAGGAAGCCTTGACCTTCCACGCGGCAAGAGGTCGAAACCGACTTGCCAGGCGCCTTTTCGGATGGCGATAAACGGGGCCGGCGGCAGTAAAACATAGACGAATTTGGATGCTTTCTAGTGCGTCCGGCGGCAACAATCTAACATCTTTTGGTTGACACAGAGAGGGTTTCCGTGGCGCTTTGTTCGATAGGTGAGGCAAGGATGGCTCTTGGTGCTGAGCTTTTGGGCACTGTACGTGGCATTTGGCGGACAATCTCCGCAGGGGCGTTTGCCTTAAGCTTCTTCTTCACAACAACTTGCGTTGCGAGAGGTGAATCGACGGGTCCGGCCGGCACACCGCGTTCACTCGGCCAATTGGTGTCAAACTTCGATCTGCAAGATTTTCGCGGCAAGAAATGGTCGCTCGACGACTTCCGCGATCGGAAGGCCGTAGTGATCGCCTTCGTGGGGGCTGAATGCCCGCTCGTGGCGCAATATGCCCCGCGGCTCAGGTCGCTGGCAGAACAATACAGCACCCGTGGAGTGGCTTTTTTGGCGATCGACTCGAATCAACAAGACTCTTTGTCGGAGATCGCGCATTTCGCCCAGGTTCACAAGCTGGAGTTTCCGGTGCTCAAAGATCCCGGCAATCGGGTCGCTGACCGGCTGGATGCACGGAGAACGCCGGAAGTCTTTGTCCTGGACCAAGATCGGCGCGTGGTGTACTGGGGCCGGATCGACGATCAGTTCACGTATGGCATCCAGAGGCCCAAAGTGGAGAAAACGTATCTAGTCGATGCTCTGGAGCAAGTGCTGGCCGGGCAGCCGGTCGCCGTGACGCATGCGGAGTCGGTCGGATGCCACATTGGCCGGATGCTTGTGCCGCGGGGGGATAGCGAGGTGACCTACAGCCGCCAGATTGCGCCGATTTTGCAGCAGCGGTGCGTGGCCTGCCATCGGCCTGGAGAAATTGGCCCGTTTTCGCTGACATCGTATGACGAGGTGGTCGGCTGGGCGGAGATGATCCGGGAGGTGGTCGAGCAGCAGCGGATGCCTCCTTGGCACGCCAATCCTCAGTACGGCCGTTTTCGCAACGAAGCCCGCCTGAGCGACGAAGAGAAGTCGCTGATCGTGCGCTGGGTCGAAGCGGGGGCACCGCAGGGCGATCCAGCCGATCTGCCCCCGCCGGCGTCGTTCACGCCCGGCTGGCAGATCGGGCAGCCGGACCTGGTGCTGCACATGTCGGACAAGCCGTTTCGCGTCCCGGCCCAAGGGACGGTACGGTATCAATACTTCGTCGTCGATCCGGGCTTCAAGGAGGACAAATGGGTGAAGGCGGCGGAGTGCCGGCCGGGCAACCGGTCGGTGGTGCACCATATCATCGTGGGGGTATTGCCGCCGCCGGGCCAGCGCGCGGAGCGGCTGATCGGGGAGGGGCTGGGCGACTGGCTGGTGGCGACGGCGCCTGGTGCTCGGCCGATGATCTTGCCGGAGGGATACGCCAAGCGGGTGCCGGCGGGGTCGCGGCTGGTGTTTCAGATGCATTACACGCCCAACGGCACGCCGCAGGAGGATCGCAGCGCCGTGGGGCTGATCTTCGCGGACCCGCAGAGCGTCCGCTGGCAGGTGCACACCGATCAAGCGGCCAATCGGCGGCTGGAGATTCCGCCGGGGGCAGAGAACCACCGAGTCGAAGCGACCCGCCGGTTCACCCAGGAGACACTGCTACTTGCACTCTTCCCGCACATGCACTTGCGGGGCAAGGCGTTCCGCTACACCGCCGTGTATCCGGACGGCACGCAGGAGATTCTGCTGGATGTGCCCCGCTACGACTTCAACTGGCAGAACACCTATGAGTTCGTCGAGCCGATACGGATGCCGCGCGGCAGCCGCCTGGTGTGCGAGGCGTGGTACGACAACTCGGAGAACAACCTGGCCAACCCCGACCCGACCAAGACGGTCCGTTGGGGGGAACAGACGTGGGACGAAATGATGATCGGCTACTTTGCGTCCGTGCGACTGGATGAAACGCCGCCGGTGGCCCGCCCGGCGACTCCGCGGGAGACTCGCTGAGCGATCGAGTGTGCTGGGCAAGCTGTCGGAGGCGCAAGGCAGACCCCGTCGCGGCCACAGCAGGTGGTCGACGTACCCCTCGCTCCAGCCCGCTTGGCGAGCAGCCGCACCCTATGGGGGCAGCCCTCGCTCAGGGAGTCTCGCGCAGGATGCCCCGGTTTTTCAGCCACGCCAGGCAGGCCTGCGGCCAGGCGGAGGTGCCCGGGGTATCCTGGGCCAGGCCCAGCCCATGCCGGCCCTTCTCGTAGATGTGCAGCTCGGCCGGGATGCGATGGGCCAGAAGGGCCTGATAGAACACCAGACTGTTTTCCGGCGGCACACCCCGATCTTCCCAGGTGTGCCAGAGGAAGCAGGGCGGCGTCTGATCGTTCACTTGCCGCTCGTTGGAAAGGCTGGCGACCAGTTCGGGCGAGGGGTCGCTGCCCAAGAGGTTCTGCTGCGAGCCGCGGTGTGTGAACGGCTGGTCGAAGGCGATCACGGCGTAGCACAGGATGCCGAAGTCGGGCCGGCAGCTTTCGCGCATCACCGGATCGGCGGCGTTGGCGTCTCCCAGATCCCAGTGTGTCAGCGCGGTGGAAGCCAGATGCCCGCCGGCGGAGAAGCCCAGAATGCCGATCCGCGCGGGGTCCAGGCCGAGGGTGGCGGCCCGGTTGCGGACGGTGCGGATCGCCCGCTGCGCGTCCAATAGCGGCGCGGGATGCCCATATCCCTTGCCCCGATGGCGATAGTCGCAGATGAACGCGGCGATCCCGTGTTCATTCAGCCAGCGGGCCACCTGATGCCCTTCGTGATCCATCGCCAGCGTGCGGTAGCCTCCGCCAGGGCAGATCACGATCGCGGCCCCGCCCGGCTTCTCCGGGACATAGGAGATGAGCGTCGGGCGATCTTTCGGTTCCTGTCCCTGGGCCAAAGGGGCCCCCTCCGGCCACAGCAGTTCCGTTTTCGGCTCCACGGCCAATGCCAGGCCAGCCGCCAGGCAGAGACCAGCCACCAGGACCGATTGCGAGTGTCGTCTCATGGGCGTTAACTTGGTAAGAGGTTCCGAATGCGGCGGGAGGTCGCCTGCGTGCCGGCCACACCCAGACGCTGGGTCCGGTGCCGCCGCCGGCGCATCCTAGCCGCTGGCCCACCGCGTCTCAACGCCCGGTCGCTGGCTTCCCACCCCCGGCCGGTATTCGCTTGGCAGCCACATCGCACGATCCCGCCATGGTCCGCGATCTTTCCACCGTGCACGAGATGGTCGGCACGCTGTTTCCCCGCCCGACCCGCGAGCAGCTCGAGCGCTATCGCTTGAGCGAGGAGCAAGTCGCCTTCTACCACGAGCATGGCTATCTGGCCGGCATCCGCATCCTCGAGCCGGAGCAGATCGCGGCGCTGCGGGCCGAACTGGCGGGGTTGTTTGACCCGAACCATCCCGGGCACGAGCTGTGGTACGAATACCACACCAACGAGTCGCGCTCGCCCGACACCGTGCTGTTCCATGCCCTAGGCGCCTGGCGGATCACGCCCGGTTTTCACGATCTTCTGTGGCACCCGGCGTTCACCGTGCCGGCCAGCCAGCTTCTGGGCGGGCCGGTGCGGTTCTGGCACGATCAGCTCTTCTGCAAGCCGCCGCGGCACGGAGGCGTCGTGGCCTGGCATCAGGACTATTCCTACTGGACCCGCACCAAGCCGTGTGCGCACCTGACCTGCTGGATCGGCCTGGACGACAGCACCCGGGCCAACGGCTGCGTGCACTACGTACCGGGCAGCCATCGCTGGCCACTATTGCCCATCACCGGGCTGGCAGGCGACATGGAGGCGATCCGCGAGGTGCTCACCCCCGAGCAGTGGGCCCAGTTCCAACAGCCGGTGGCGGTGGAACTGAAGGCGGGCGAGGCGTCGTTCCACCATCCGCTGATGGTCCATGGGAGCTTCGAGAACCGGACCGACCGCCCCCGCCGGGCGACCGTGATTAACGTGTTCCGCGACGGAGTGGTCAGCGATAGCGACGCGCCGCCGCTCGCCGGCGTGCCGCCGATCCCGCGCGACCAGCCGATGGGCGGGCAGTTTTTTCCGTTGCTGTTTGCCGGCCTGTGACGTTGCTGGCCGGCGACGCGGCCCGGTGGCGGGACGTTCCCTCCCTGTGCTGGGAAGCGTACCCGGTGTTCCGCTTGCACCCGCCGCCAGAGCCGCAAAAACCTGACCCAAGGAGGCAATCCTCATGCGACACCTCATGCTGTGGCTGGGAATCGGGCTGGCACTGGCGGCTTCGACCGCTCGCGGTCAAGAGGCAGTGTGGCGCGTGGGACTGGCCGAAACGAAGATCACCCCGACGCAGCCGCTGTTTCTGGCCGGCTATGCTTCGCGGAATAAGCCCATGGAGGGCGTCCACGACGATCTGTACGCCAAAGCGCTGGTCCTGGAAGATGCGGCCGGCACGCGCGGGCTGATCCTCACGACCGACCTGATCGGGCTGCCAGCCGAAATCGCTACGCCTGTCCGGGAACGGATCGCCCGCCAGACCGGCATCCCGGCCACGTCGATCCTCATCAACTCGTCGCACACGCACACCGGGCCAGCGCTGAGCCTGGACCCCACGCCGCGCGAGGGGCGTGGTCCGGCCGATGCCGAACGCACGGTCGCCTATACCCGCGGCTTGATGGATCAGCTCGTGTCGCTGGCGGAGCAGGCCTCCCGGCAGCTTGCCCCGGCCAAACTCTCCTGGGGCGTGGGGGTCGTGCAGTTCGTGATGAACCGCCGGCAGTTCACCCCCGACCGCGGCGTGATTCTGGGAGTCAACCCGCGCGGGCTGGCCGACCGCAGCGTGCCGGTGCTGCGGATCGATGGCGAGGATGGCCGCCTGCGGGCCGTGCTGTTTGGCTGCGCCTGCCATGGCACGACGCTCGGGCCGCAGGACTATCTGGTCAGCGGCGATTATGCCGGGCATGCCCAGCGGCTGATCCAACAGCAACAGCCGGGCGCTACGGCGCTGTTCCTGCTGGGCTGCGCGGGCGATGCCAACCCGTATCCGCGGGGCAGTTACGCCCTGGCGGAGCAGCATGGCCGGGAGCTGGCCACCGAGGTGCAGCGGGTGCT
>Ga0073932_1004589_pt1 | contig 16151 bp, 11 predicted proteins | sample DewCreD2012metaG_FD_76967 | JGI IMG/M metagenome (GOLD analysis project Ga0073932, IMG submission 76967) | Hot spring sediment bacterial and archeal communities from British Columbia, Canada, to study Microbial Dark Matter (Phase II) - Dewar... ... | reverse complement strand
GTGATCACCTTGAGCTGGGCGTGGAAGACATCGTGATCGGTGGGTTCCCACACCACGTCCACAAGCCGCTCCCGTTCCGCGTCCAGCAGGGTCTTGCAATCCTTTGTGTGGATCGTCACTCCGCGGCCCCGGGTCAGGAACCCGACCACCGATTCGCCGGGCAGAGGGTGGCAGCAGTTGGCCATCCTCACCAGCAGGTCGTCGAGGCCTTTCACCTTGATCCCGGAGGTGCTCTTTTTCCGCTTGATGCGGGAGACCATCTTGCTCATCAGGCTCTCGTGGGCTTCCTGTTCCTGAGTGCCGAGCCTTGCCCTGAGGCGGGTGATCACCTGCTTCGGGGAGAGCCTTCCGAAACCGAGGTTGGCAAAAAGGTCCTCCACGGAGTGAAGGGAGAGATCCTTGGCCACGGCGGCGAGTTCTTCGTTCTTGACGGTGCTGGACAGCACGATCTTGGCCTGCTCCAGGGTCTTTTCCAGGATGTCCCTTCCGAGGTTGATGCTCTGGTCTCTTTCCTGCCTCATGATCCACTGCCTGATTTTGGTCTTGGCCCTCGGGGTGACGACAAAATCAAGCCAGTCTTTGCTGGGGTGATGTCTGCTCGATGTGATGATCTCGACGATGTCGCCGTTTCTCAACTGGTAACGAATGGGGACCATTCGGCCGTTGACCCTTGCGCCGACGCACTTGTCGCCGACCTCGGAGTGAATGCTGTAGGCAAAATCAATCGGGGTGGCTCCCTTTGGAAACTCCCGCACCTCTCCCTTGGGCGTGAACACATAGACCTCGTTGGGAAAGAGGTCCATGCGCACACTCTCCATGAACTCCTTGGGGTCCTCCAGGTTCTTCTGCCATTCCAGGAGCTGGCGGAGCCAGGTGAACTGCTTTTCGTCGATCTTGCTGGCTGAGACCCCCTCCTTGTATTTCCAGTGCGACGCTATTCCCTCCTCAGCGACCCGGTCCATCTCCCAGGTCCGGATCTGAACCTCCATCCTCTGGCCCAGAGGGCCGATGACCGTGCTGTGAAGGGACTGGTACATGTTGGCCTTGGGAAGCGAGATGTAGTCCTTGAAGCGGCCGAGCACCGGCTTCCATGCGGCGTGGATGATCCCCAGCACCTCGTAGCACTCCTTGAGGGAATTGACGATGACCCGGAAGGCCACGATGTCGTAAACCTGGTTCGGGCTGAGGTTCTGCTCCTTCATCTTCTTGTAAATGCTATAGAGGTGCTTTTGCCGTCCTTTAATGGCGGCTGGAATGCCCGCCTCCTTCAATTTCTGGGAGAGCAGATCGATCACCTCCCGGATGAATTGCTCCCTTACGTTCCGACGTTCCGCCAGCTCGGACTTGATCCTTTCGTAGATCTCCGGCTCCAGGTAGTAGAGGCAGAGGTCTTCCAGCTCCGACTTCAGCCAGTAAATCCCCATCCGACCTGCCAGGGGTGCGTAGATGTCCAGGGTTTCCTTGGCAATGGTTTCCTGCTTGTCCGCAGGCTGGTACCCGAGAGTCCGCATGTTGTGAAGGCGGTCCGCCAGTTTCACGATGATCACCCGGATGTCATTGGACATGGCGAGGATCATCTTTCGCATGTTTTCGGCTTTCTGCTCCTCGGTGCTGCTGAACTGCATCTTGCTGATCTTCGTGACCCCGTCCACGATGTTGGCGATCTCCTTGCCGAAGAGCCGCTCGATCTCCTCGGGCTTCGCCTGGGTGTCCTCAACCGTGTCGTGGAGGAGACCGGCCGTGACGCTGACCACATCCATTTTCATCTGGGTGAGGACGTAGGCCACCTCCAGGGGATGGGAGAGGTAGGGTTCCCCGGACAGGCGCACCTGTCCCTGGTGAACCTTGGCGGAATACACATAGGCTTTTTCGATGAGGCTCACGTCCGCTTTCGGATGATAGGTGAGGACTTGAGAGGTGATGTCATTTAATCGAATCATAGAGCTCTTTGACTTTGGCCGCGATGATCTTCTGCGCCTCCTGCACGGGGATCACGACGCTTTTCGGCTCGGTGCGAAGCTTCATCTCCACGTTCCCGTTTTTCAGGTTTCGGCCGCCCACATCCACCCGCAGGGGAATTCCCAGGAGATCCGCGTCCTTGAACTTCACGCCGGGCCGCACATCCCGGTCGTCGATGAGAACGTCAACCCCCTGCCCCAAAAGCTCCCGGTAAATCTTTTCCGCCGCTTCCTGCACCGCCGGCTCATGAAGCTGCAGGGGCAGGACGAACACCTCAAAGGGAGCGATGGAGATGGGAAAGAGGATGCCGTCGGGATCGTTGTTCTGCTCTATGGCTGCGGCAACCGTTCGGGCGATGCCGATCCCGTAGCACCCCATGAAGAAAAGCTTTTCTTCGCCCTGCTCATCGAGGAACACCGCGTGCATGGCCTTGCTGTACTTGGTCCCAAGCTTGAAGACGTGGCCCACCTCGATGCCGCGGCCGAAGTTGAGTTCCCCGTCGCACCGGGGGCAGCGATCCCCCCGCATGATCAGGCGCAGGTCGGCGAACTGATGGACCGAGAAGTCGCGCTCCAGGTTCACGTTCCTGAAGTGGAGGTCTTCTCTGTTGCCGCCGGTGATGAAATTCGCCATGTTTCTCACAGCGTGGTCGGCAATGATCCTGGTCTTGAGCCCAACAGGGCCGGCGAAACCCATGGGGGCGCCCGTGACCTCCGCCACCAAGGCCGGGTCCGCCAGGGCCAGTTCATCCGCTCCCAGGAGGTTCTTGAGTTTGACTTCGTTCACTTCATGGTCCCCCCGGATCAGGGCGGCCACGCTCTTTCCGTCCGAGGAGAAAATCAAGGTCTTCACGATCTGATCCGGCCGCACGGACAAAAAGGAGGTGAGTTCATCGATGGTGCGCACCTTGGGGGTCTCCACCTCTTCCAGGGGGTGCATGGACACGCTCTCGGTCTCGGGGGCCGAGGCTGCCTTCACCTCGGCTTTTTCCAGGTTCGCGGCGTAAGCGCAGGACAGGCAATTGACAATCTCGTCTTCGCCGGTATCGGCCAAAACCATGAACTCGTGGGAATAGCTGCCGCCGATGCTCCCCGAGTCGGCTTCCACGGCCCGAAACTTGAGGCCGCACCGCTGGAAAATGCGGGTATAGGCATCGTACATGATCTCGTAGCTCTTGTCTGCTCCCGCGGGATCGACGTCAAAGGAATAGGCATCCTTCATAATGAATTCCTTGCAGCGCATGACGCCGAATCTGGGGCGAATCTCATCCCGGAACTTGGTCTGGATCTGATAGAAATTGACGGGCAACTGCCTGTAGGAGCGGATCTCCTTGCGCACCAAGTCCGTGATCACCTCCTCGTGGGTCGGACCGAGGCAGCAGTCGTGATTGTGCCGGTCCTTGAACCTGAGGAGCTCCTTGCCATAGAAGTCCCAGCGGCCGCTCTCCTGCCAGATTTCCGCAGGCTGGACCGCCGGCATGAGGACCTCGATGGCCCCGGACCGGTTCATTTCCTCGCGAACGATGTTTTCCACCTTGCGGACGGCCTTGAGCCCTGCGGGCAGAAAGGTGTAAATGCCGGAGGCGAGCTTCCGGATCATGCCGGCCCTGAGCATCAACTGGTGGCTGATCACTTCCGCCTCTGCAGGGATTTCCTTGTAGGTGGGGATGAAGTATTTCGTGTGACGCATAGTCCTTGAAACCTCATGTCATTGAATGTAGTCCGTTGTCCGTAGTGAAACAATGAATACAGCCGTCTTCGCTCAGCCTGTGGCGGACGACGCCGAGCCAGGGAAGACAGTAGACACAATACAGAATGAAAATCTAGAACCATAACCACGAAAACACGAAAACCGGAAAGCACGAAAAAGGGCCTTCTATTCTATGACCCTATCTTCTTTCGTGTTTTCGAACCTTCGTGCTTTCGTGATTGTTCTTCTGTTTCCCTTTCATGGGCCAGCTTCATCACCTCGTCGATCAGGACCCTGGCCATGTCTTTTTCCGGGACTTTGCGCAGGAGCCTTCCCTTTCGGAAGAGCACCCCCTGGTGCCGGCCTCCTGCGATGCCCACATCCGCCTCCCTGGCCTCGCCGGGCCCATTGACCACGCAGCCCATGATCGCCACCTTGGGAGAGGCGGTGACCCCGGTGAGCGCGGTCTCCACTTCCTGCACGAGTTTGAAAAGATCCATCTCGCACCTTCCGCACGTCGGGCAGGAAATGATCTCCGGTCCCCTGTGCCTCAGATTGAGGGCTCTGAGTATTTCATAGCCCACCTTCACTTCTTCCGCCGGATCCGCCGAAAGGGAAACTCTCAAGGTGTCACCGATTCCCCTGGACAGGAGGATCCCGATGCCCAGCGCGTTTTTCACAGTGCCGGAGATGAGCGTTCCCGCTTCCGTGACGCCGAGATGAAGAGGGTAGTCCACTTGCCGGCTCAGCAATTCATAGGCCTTGATAGTGTTCAGGACATTGGAAGATTTCAGCGAGATCTTGATCTGATCGAACCCCAGGCTCTCGAAAAGATGGATGTACTCCAGGGCGCTTTCCACCATGGCTTCCGAAGTGGGGTGGCCGTATTTCCTGAGGATCTCCTTTTGGAGAGATCCGGCATTGACTCCGATCCGGATGGGGACGTTCCTTTGCTTGGATTCCCGGAGGACTTTTTCCATCGCTCTGCGGCCGCCGATGTTCCCCGGGTTGATCCGGAGCCCGTCTGCTCCGGCTTTCAGCGCGGCCAGGGCCAGCCGGTGGTCAAAGTGGATGTCTGCAATCAGAGGAATTTGCACCCTTTCCTTGATTTCTTTGAACGCGGCGGCCGCCTTTTCATCCGGTACAGCCAGCCTCACGATCTCGCATCCTGCGTCCTGGAGCCGCTCGATTTGCCGGACCGTCGCTTCCACGTCCCGGGTGTCCGTGTTGGTCATGGACTGGACCACGATGGGCGCGCCGCCTCCGATCGGCACCTTTCCGATATGAATTTGACGAGTTTTTTTCCTTCGCATCTCCCAGGACCGCCAGGATGATTGAACAGGGGTGGGGCAACGCCGGTGATGGGCGTTTTTCAAAAATATGCTAAGACTTTAAACCAAGTTGCGCTGTTAGGGAAGAGATTATTTGAAGTCCTTTACAAAGACGGGAAAAGCCGCTAAAGTTGAAACATGATGCCGAAAGGAGGAGAAGCATGCCCATTGCAAAAAAAATCCAAGCTTCCATCGAAAGATCTTCTTGGATCAGGAAGATGTTTGAAGAGGGAATGGTCAGAAAAGCCAAGTACGGCGCGGAAAACGTGTTTGACTTCAGCATCGGAAACCCCAACCTGGAACCCCCGGCTAAGTTCAAGGAGGTGCTCAGGGAACTGGCTGCAGACCCCAGAGCCGGCCTTCACGGATACATGCCCAACGCGGGCTACGTGGAGACGAGGAAGGCCGTCGCCGAATACCTGAACAAGCACAACCGCCAAACCTTCAGCGCCGACGACATCGTGATGACCGCAGGAGCCGGAGGGGGGCTCAATGTGGTTCTCAAGACCATTTTGAATCCCGGGGACGAGGTCATCATTCCGAGCCCTTATTTCGTGGAATACAACTTCTACCTGGACAACCACCAAGGCGTGCCGAAACTCGTGAAAACCCGGCCGGACTTCGGTCTCGATTTCGATGCCATTGAAAAAGCAATCTCGGAGAAGACAAGAGCAGTCCTGATCGATTCTCCCAACAACCCCACGGGAAAGGTTTATTCCAAGCAGGACCTGGACACCCTGGGAAACCTGCTCGCCGAATACAGCCGGAAGCGCGGGGAGCCCATCTACCTCGTTTCCGACGAGCCCTATCGGAAAATTGTTTACGACGGGATCACGGTTCCCAGCGTGTTTGATGCCTATCCGGAGACCTTTGTGATCACCTCTTTTTCAAAAGACCTCTCCCTTCCAGGAGAGCGCATCGGCTATGCTGCGATCCATCCGTCCATGTCGGACAAGAAGTCGGTCATGGGAGGGATGATCCTCTGCAACCGCATCCTGGGGTATGTGAATGCGCCGTCCATCATGCAGAGGGCGATCCCCAAGCTCCTGGAGGAAAGCGTGGATGTCTCCCTTTACCAGAAAAAGAGGGACATGCTCTGCAACGGACTGGCGGATTGCGGGTACGAGTTCACAAAGCCGGAAGGTGCCTTCTATCTCTTTCCGAAGACTCCCATTCCCGACGATGTGGCTTTTGTGACGGCTCTCCAGGAGGAGAACATCCTCACAGTTCCCGGAAGCGGGTTTTACGGCCCCGGGCACATGCGCGTTGCCTACTGCGTGGACGACCGAACCATTGAAAAAGCCATGCCGGGTTTTGAAAAGGTAATAAAAAAATTCAAGAAATAGGCCTTTGCCTGGTCAATGCCGCTGGGGATTCCTATGGAAGGAGGCGTCAAATCCGAAGCACGAAATCCGAAGCACGAAACAAATTCCAAATTCCAGTTTTCAAATGTCCAAAGAAGAAGATTATTCGGTGATGTTTCCGTTTGAACATTGGGATTTTGGGTTTTTAGCTTGTTTCGGATTTCGCGCTTCGAATTTCGAAGTTTCGGGTGTGACGGAATAGAAAATCCATACCTCGAGGCCTATGTCTGAGTCATAAGGAGCAGGTAAGCCATGTATGCCAAAATGCTTTCCCTTCGCTTTCCGCCGTCGGCGGTCAACGAGCCTATCATCGCAAACCTGATCAGGAAATTCGATCTGGACTGCAATATCCTCAAGGCGGTGATCTACCCGCGAAAAGAGGGGCTGGCCGTCATGGAGGTGAGCGGCCACAGGAAGAACTTTCTCAAAGGCATGCACTACCTGAAATCCCTGGGCGTGAAGGTGGAAAGCATTGCCGAGGATATCAAGCGGGATGAAGAGAAGTGCTACCAGTGCGGCGCCTGCACGGCGGTGTGCCCCACCGGCGCCCTCGCCATCGAGCGGCCTTCCATGGCGGTCCTCTTTGACAAGGAGAAATGCAGTGCCTGTGAGCTCTGCGTGATTGCCTGCCCTGCCAGGGCCATGGAGGTGAAATTCAACAGGAGTCTTGTCGATTAAAGGTGCGGACCACCAGCATCCCTCCAGGGTCGTCGTTGCGCTGAGCGGCGGGAGCGACAGCGCCCTTGCCGCCGCCCTTCTCCAGGAGCAGGGCTGGGCCGTGGCCGGCCTGCATTTCATCCTTCCCTCCTCTCCATCCAGGCAAAAGGCCAGGACCGTTTCAGTTCAGCGGGTGGGGGAACGTCTCGACATTCCCATTGAGTTCATCGACCTTCTGGAGGTCTTTGACCGCTGCGTGGTGGATCCTTTTGAGGAGGCATACCTGAAAGGGCTCACCCCTAACCCTTGCATCCTCTGCAATGAGCGGATCAAATTCGAATATCTGGCCCGGTACGGGGATGAAAGAGCCATGCCTTACCTGGCCACGGGCCACTATGCCACCATCCGGTTACGGAGCGATGGGGTCGCCCAACTGTGGAGGGGCCGAGACAGGGGAAAAGAGCAGAGCTATTTTCTCCACCGCCTGAAACAGGATCACCTCTCGAGAACGATTCTTCCTCTCGGGAACATGACCAAGGTGCAGGCCCGGGCCCTTTCCGTGAAAATGCGGCTGCCGACCGCTTCAGAGCCGGAAAGCCAGGAAATCTGCTTTCTCCCGGGAAACGATTATCGCCTGTTTCTGGAAGAAAGGCAGGGAGAGGGCCTCCGCAGAAAGGGCGACATCGTAACCCGGGACGGAAAGAAGGTGGGGGAACACGAGGGGACCTACCGTTACACCATCGGGCAAAGACATGGTTTGGGAATCGCTTCTCCATCTCCCTATTACGTCATGGAAATCCGTCCCCATGCGAACCAGGTGGTGGTGGGCCGAAAGGAGGAGCTTTTTACCAGGATCGTGACGGCGGTGGGGTTTCACTGGACAGAAGGGAAACCTTTCCTGCGATCCCTGAGAGTTCAGGCCCAGATCCGTTACCGCCACACAGCCGCTCCAGGAACCCTGGAGCCGGTCACGGAGGAAGAGGTCCGGTTCGAATTCGACGAGCCCCAATGGGCTGTCACGCCCGGACAGGCCCTCGTGTGTTATGACGGTGACAGGGTGATCGGGGGAGGGTGGATCTACACGGGGTAAGGGACAAGGCGCAAGGTACATGGGATCCGGGACAGGCAAGAAGAGGGAAAAAGCGAAGCGCATCGAGCGGTGAGCAAAGGACCAATGGGAAAGACGTTCAAAATCATCACCCTCGGGTGCAAAGTGAACCAGTGCGAGTCTGCGACCCTGAGGGAGGCCCTGATCCAGGAAGGCTGGGTTCCTGCTGAAAAGAGCGGGCCTGCGGACGTGAACATCATCAACACCTGCATCGTTACGGAGCGGGCCTCCTATCAGTCCAGGCAGGCGATTCGAAAGGCGATCCGGGAAAACCCTTCAGCGCTTACCGCTGCCACGGGCTGCTACGCCCAGGTCTTCCCTGAAGAGCTTTCCAGGATCGACGGACTTGATCTCGTCGCAGGCAATTCTCTGAAGGGCCGCCTGCACACCCTCCTGAAAGACCGTGAAAAGGGAATCGTTGGTTGCCTTTCTCCTGGAGAGTTCAGGACCTCTCTTCCGGAGGAGGTGCTTCCTTTGTCCGATCGAACAAGGGGCTTTCTGAAAATTCAGGACGGATGCGATTCTTTCTGCAGCTACTGTATTGTGCCTTACGGCCGTGGGCCTTTGCGAAGCCTGGACCCTTCTCGAGCCATGGCCTTGCTGCGTTCTTTGTCCGTCAAGGGATACAAGGAGGTGGTGCTCACAGGAATCCACCTCGGCAAATACGGTATCGATCTGAGTCCTGCTACGTCTCTGAAGGAGCTTCTCATTGCCGTGGGGAAAGAGAAGCTCCCCCTCAGGATCAGGCTCAGTTCCATCGAGCCCAAGGAAGTTGTGCCTGACCTTGTCCGCATGGCGGCCTCGGAAGAATGGCTTTGCCGCCATTTTCACATCCCCCTTCAAAGCGGGGACAACGGCATTTTGAAGAGGATGAACAGGAATTACACCTCCGAGGAGTATGCCCGGCTTGTGGAGGCCATTCACAGGCAGATTCCCATGGCCGCCATAGGGGTAGATCTCATGGCAGGGTTTCCGGGGGAGGGGGAGGGCGCCTATCGCAACACCTACGACCTGGTCAGGGACCTTCCCGTCTCCTATTTTCACGTCTTCCCTTTTTCTCCAAGGCAAGGAACCGCGGCCTGGGATTTTGAGGGCAGGGTGAATGAAAGGGTGATCAAGAAAAGGGCCGAAGGCTTAAGGCTTCTGGGAAAGAAAAAGAGGGAGAGTTTTTACCGATCCTGTGTGGGGCACACCTTTGAGGTTCTTGCGGAGGGCCTGGACAGGTCCGAAACAGGGATGATCAAGGGGCTGAGCGACAATTACCTGCCCATCCTCTTCCCTTTTCCCCGTGTGATCAGGAACGAACTTCTTCCGGTCCGAATTGAGAGAGTTGAACCGGCACAGGGTGCAGGGTGCAAGGTATACGGAGACGTCATACCGGTAATTTAGATGTTTTTTCCCGTGCACCTTATACCCTGCACCTTGTACCGTCCAATCTGCACCTTGCGCCTTGGACCGTCAGCGATCAGCTGACAATGACTCTGGCATCCACGACCGCTGCCCCTTCTCCTTCGGGGAAGACCAGGACGGGGTTGATGTCGATTTCCTGAATTTGAGGGAAATCGACCAGCAGGAGGGAGAGCCTCACCAGGAGATCTGCAACCGTCTCCACGTCGGACCGTTTCTCGCCCCGGATGCCTTCCAAGATCCTGCCTCCACGAATGCTGCCGATCATTCTTTTCGCTTCTTCATAAGAAAGCGGGGCGACTCTCCAAACCACATCCTTCAAGACCTCCACAAAAATGCCGCCCAGTCCGAAGAGAACAATGGGACCGAAATTCTGATCCCGCTTGCCCCCCAGAATCAGCTCCCTGCCCCTGGTGACCATGGGCTGGACAAGCACCTCGGTCTCCTCACCTCCCAGGGCCTTCAACTGCTTAAACGCCTTCTCCGCCTCAGCCTGAGTCTTGATATTCAAACGCACTGCCCCAAGATCGGTTTTGTGGGAGAGGTGGGGCCGATTGATTTTCATAGCGATGGGGCCCTTGACGGCCTTCCGGGATTGAAGGGCATCCGCCTCGGTTCTGGCCAGACGGTAGGTGGGAACAGAAAACCCGTAATGCTCAAGGAGCTGGAGGGACTCATGGAGCAACAGATGTCCTCTCTCTTGCCCACGGGCGAGCACCTCGCCGGCCCGGTCGCGCCGGATCCGGTCAAGGGAGGGAGCCTGAAGGGGCGAAGGTTTCCGGAAGGACCACCTGTAGGACAGGTTGAAAGCCCGCATGGCATTTTCAGGAGCTGAAAAGATGGGGATCTTGACGCTTTTCCTGATGTAATCTCTTTCAAGGGCTGCCGCGAAGATGACACAAGCCACGGGTTTTTGGTAATGCTCAACCAACCCTTCCACCCTCTTGATCAGAGTCCTGGAGGCTTCGCGCTCAAAGGCCGCCTGATATCCATGGACCAAGACGACTCCGTCCACCTCGTCCCTTTTGAGCATCTCTTCCACGATGAAGGCGTAGAATTCCAGTTCGAACAAATCTCCGAGATCCAACGGATTCTGGAGGCGAATGACATGAGCCCTGAGACGGCTTTCGACCTTTTTCAGGATCTCATCGGGAAAGCGGGGCAGAGAAAACCCATAGTGACCGCAAGCATCGGCGGCGATGACGGCGTGGCCTCCGGATCGCGAAATAACGGCGAGGCGGTTTCCCCGCAGAGGAGGCAGGGTCTGAGATTTCAGGTAGTCCATGCTGTCATCCATGGTGTTGAGGCGAATGCATCCTGCCTGTTCCAAAGCATAGTCCACGAGCCGGTCATCCGCGAAAAGGGCGGCGGTGTGCGAATGGGCGATGCGGGCACTGGCTTCGAAACGGTTGGATTTGTGGACCAGGATCGGCTTCGTGGAGGCGGAGGCGACTTCGATAAACCGCCTCGCATTCTTGAACCCTTCGAGGTACACGAGGATGATCTTCGTGCCTTCATCGTGAATCAGGTAGCCCAGCAGATCGTTTTCGTCCACGTTGAGTTTGTTGCCCATGGAGACGAACTTGTTCATGCCGATGTTTTCTTCAGCCAGGAAATTGAGATAGCTCAGGCCGACCCCTCCGCTCTGGGCCAGGATAGACACAGGCCCGAGGCTGATGTCCGTGCGCATGGGCATGAAAGGAAGGGCCAGGCCGTTTTCGAGGTTGGTCACGCCGATGCCGTTGGGCCCGATGAAGCGAAGGCCATGACGGCGTGCGACTTCGAGACAGGCTTTTTCAAGGGGCTCTCCTTCCGCTCCCAATTCGGAAAAGCCTCCGGATTCGATGACCGCATACCGGATCCCTTTGCGGCCGCACTGTTCCAGAATGCCTGGAATGGTCTTGGCCGGAGTGAGGATGACGGCCAGGTCGATGTCCCGGTCAATGCGCTCGATGTTTTCGTGGATCCTTTGCCCGTAAACAACCCCCTGGCTCAATCCCACAGGGATGACCTCGCCCGGATACCCGAAGGAAAGGCAGTTGTAGACAATGTTCTTGCCTAGGTTTTTCTTGTCCGGAGACACCCCGATGACGGCGACATTCCTGGGGTAAAAGAAGGTGGAAAACCGAGCGTAATCTTCCATCACCCTTTGCTCCTCCTCATCTTCCTCGATTCCTCTTTCCATCCTCTCGGCTTTTTTCCGCTGCGCCTGCGGGAGAGATCCGGGTCTCTTTGGATTTGCAGCACGAAAGTTCCTCCCGACAGGATGGAGGGTTGAGGAATGGGTTTTTCTTTTTTGGGCGGCCGGGGTTCCTGGGTTTCCTCCGGCGGAGGAGGCCCGGAAATACACTCTGCAGGAATCTCGCGAGCCAAGTAAAGGTCGCCGAAGGCATGAAAAGAAACGCCCTGCCGTTGAGCAGGGCCGGTCATCACCTCCAGCAAGATCGGCTTTTGATCTCGCCGCCGCCCGATCCTGAGAGCCATGTCGCGCTCTGGTGATAGCACAAGGGACTTGTCGGAGAAAAGCCCTTTTTGCATAACGTGAACGTGGGCCTTTCTCCTGACGGCGATAAACAGGATCTTGGGGAGGTTCTCGGAAGGCGCCTCAAGATCGAGGCGCCATCTCTTTTCAAGGGTTCTCAGGCGGTCTTCTTCCCGCACAAAGAGAGCCCCGTCCCTGCCCATCAGGACTTCTCGGATGTGACCCTCCCGGACATAGCCCCAGCCGGGCTCCTCGTGAATCGCCTGGAGAAGCTCTTTCAGGGGGACAAAACCGGCGGGGTCAGGCACCAGCCCGAACTCATCAGGCCTGTGGGCAAGGACGTAAATCAGGAATCGGCTGAGGTCTGTGACCCTTATTTGGGTTTTTCTCCTCAAGGAGCCGTCCCTTATCTCAGGCCGTCCTCTTTCTTGGCTTCTTCTTTCTTGAGCCCGCCGATGCGAGGATGGGGCCTGCCGCAGTCCGTCACCACGATGACGACCACGATCTCGTTCGCCCTGGGCGCGTCATCGACCCTCACGGTCATGGCGTCAAAATGGGAGCGAACAAAGGCTGCGTCCTTGTAATGGATTGGAACGTCGATTTCCGTGCCCATGCCGCCGATCTTCTTGGCAGAGGGAATAATGGCTTTCCCGCCGCCGACCGCGTTGCGCAGGGGCGTGCCCAGCTTGGGATGGAGGATCGCCGCCGCATGCTCTCTTTCCCCCGCCTCTCCCACAATGGCGGCCTTTCCGTAGCTCTCAGCCTTTTCAGGCGCGATCCCAAGAGCTGTCACCGCCATTTTTCCGAGAATCCCTCCAAGTTTGTCGCCGATATCGATGAGGGGCGTGAGATCGTCCACATACTTACCGGCAAAAGGGTTCTTGATGACCGCAATGGCTGCAGCCCTTTTTCCGGGGGGATCCATGGATCTGCCGCCCTCTTCCAGGATTTCTTCCACAATGGTGACGTATTTTCTGACTTCCATCGCAAAACCTCCTTAAGAGAAATGTCTAATTGAAGAAGCGCCTCAAGTATCTGGAGTGAGCTAAAGTGCCTAACATTTAAAACCAGAAAAGCAAAGAATACAGAAGACAGGAGACAGAATACAGAATGAAAACCCAAAAGCGTAACCACGAAAACACGAAAGGAGGAAAGCACGAAAGAAGAGGAGGTGGGGCGCTTTCGTGGTTGGTTTTTCACTGATCGCTGGCGACTGATGACTGATCACTGTTTTTGAAACCCCTCCTACATCTGCTCCACCAACCTATCCCGAAAATACGTTGTCATGTCAACCACGCCCTGCACCGCCACAAAGGCGCCCAGGATGACCCCTCGCCGCACCAGGTCTTCCGCTCTCCGGACCGCCTGGAATACAGCCCTGCGTTTCTTTTCTTCCGAAAGGGGGCCGACCTTGACGGTGATATCAAGACCCGGAATGTCGGTGTAGGGATCCATCTCTTCCGCTGCACGACGCCAAACCTGTTTGTCTTCCACAAGACTCGCATTGGCAACGGCCGTGGCTGCAGCGTCCGCCAAGGAAGCGGTTCGTGCGACCACCGTGGCGGCGGAAGCAATGCCTCTGGTCAGGCTTCTTCCGCCCAGGCCGCTGGTGGCCACGCCGTGCGAGGGAACGCCCGGATCAAGGGAGATCACGTGAGAAACGGCAGGGTCCATGACATCCGGCCGGATCCCGACCGTGACGGGCTCTTCCCTGTTCGCACGGATCGCCACGTCTCCTCCATTTTCCACCACCACTTTGGTCATGCCTCGTTGAAAGAGGAAATCCGCCACTTCATCTGCAAGGGTGCCCGCCACGCCGGCCATGGGCGTCAGATCGTCATCCCCGACCAACACGGCACTCTCTATCATTTTCAGGACCAGGGCATCCCTGATTTCTTCCCGGTGCTCTAGAAACCGAGTTCCCAGGAGTTTTCGGTGGCGCGCTATCCTTTCGAGGTACCCAAAGGATTCCTCCGCCGCCCTCAGGGCCGCGTCTGTTTGAGCCACTTTCCCGATGGCGGCTGAAATCACCAGTCGCATGGGGCCGGACTCAGCGAGAACCCTCCCTCCCGGAAGGACCGTTGCCGATCTCTCGAAAGGCATCCTGAACTCTCAATCTCCGGCAGGCGCCGGCTCTTTCGCATCAAAGGGTTTCATGGCCTGAACGTGGCCGCCCATGTCTTCGTAATCGTTGAGACGCATGGTGTACTCTATGGGGCAGATGGTCGCCGGGGTCGGGGTCCAGTAAAAGAAGCTTCCTTTCACCCTCTGCACATCCACCATGAAATTGATGCCGCCCCCGGGCAAAATAAACGTGGGCGCCCCTCCCACCGTCAGCACGGCCCTGGCCTGATGCACGGCCTGCGTCAGCTGGATCGGGTACAGGACGACCCCCGCTCTGGCACTTCCGCCGGCACCGCCCATGTAAAGGGCGGATACGAGCGAGGGTTCGCAGCTCGAAGCAATCGCCTGGAGAGCTTTTCCGGCTGCATCGGTAAGGGGCATCTCCTTGAAGTGTCCGCCCTTGTCGATCTCGAACAGGGCCGCGTTTCTGGCGGTGGTCTCGGTGATGAGAACCCGCATGCCCGGCCGCGCCAGTTTCGGATCCACGCCGGCAATGACGTCCAGGGGATGCACGATGGACGTGCCGCCCCACCCCTTGCCGTGATCCCCGAAGTAACGGCCGGGTGTGCTTTTCCTGAACTTGAGCCTGATGCCCGAAGGTGCTGCGCCTACGAAACGGCCGGCGGCATGCTCGCTCATCAGGCCCGTCAAGTGGGAGTCCAGAACGATCACTTCGTCCGCCGCCTCTTTGAGAAGCGGGGAAAAAAGGCCGAGCGTGGCGCTTCCGCATCCCACCCTCATATTGTCCGGCTTCACCCCGTCAATGAGCGGGGGCCGGCCCACCTGGATCTCCAGCTTGCTTCCCCCTTCGATCTTGAGCTTCACCGGCTGTTTGTTGGCGATGTCCGTAATCGTTCTCGCGACCGCCATCCCATCCTTTCCGGTCAGGAGATTGACTCCCCCGATGGAAAGCATCTTGGAGCCGTACTGCTCCGTGACGACAAGACCGACTTTTCTCTTACCGGCCGTCACGGGCGCACCCTCTTCCCCGATGGGAAGATCCGTATCGATCTTGACCATGATCCCACTGTAGCTGAGGGGAGCTTCGGTCACCACGGTCACCACATCCACGTCGTGCTGCCTTCCCTTGACGATGTAAGGAGCGGGTTTGCAGTCGGGATAGGTCGTGCCCGCCCCGATGCCTGTGATCAAGGGCTTGCGGATTGCCTCAGCCGGATCAGGTCCTACCGTGTCCTGGACCTTGCTGAAGGGGTAAAGGGGTGTGACGCGGACCAGCTTCCCGTTCTCGTTGCGGTAGCGCTGACACGCCCCCAGATTCCCATCCCTGATCCGGCACTCGATCGGGCAGGCGTCGCACTGCATTCCCTCCAGCAGGGAAAGATCGCCGGCACGGATCGCCTCTTCCGGGCACGCTCTCATGCAAGCGCCGCACTGGCTGCAGCGGTCGTCAATGACCGCCTTTTTCTTTTTCAGGCGGATTGCCCCGAGAGGGCAGTCCTGCACACAGGTCCCGCAGCCGACGCATTTTTCCAGATCAACCTTCATACCGGTTCCAAGCCGAGTGGTTTGAAAATCATAAATCCTGTTGCAGGTCGGAATAATGGAAAGGTGGAATGTTGGAAAGATGGGTTAGAAAGCAAAGAATTCAACAGGGATGCCCATCATTCCATTATTCCAATATTCCATTCTTCCTGTCACTTCCCCACCGCCGGCTTCTTCACCGGAGGCGGCGTGTTGCGGCTGATGTTGACGACGATCCTGCCGTCTACCAGAACCATGGACACGGCCGGCACGTCGCCGGCTGCCAGAGCCCCCAGGGCATCCTTTCCCACAGAACCCATGGGAGCGTCCATCACCACCAGATCCGCCTCTTTGCCTTCCGCAATGACCCCGCGATTGAGCTTGTGGAGTTTGGCGGTGTTGCCAGTGGCCATGCAGACAGCCTGCTCGGGTCGGATCGGGGTCATGCCGGCCAGGAGACTCATGACCCGCAAGACCCCCAGAGGCACGACGCCGGTGCCGGAAGGGGCGTCATTCCCGATGATCGCCCGATGGAGCGCGTTGTGCTT
>Ga0073932_1004586_pt1 | contig 16159 bp, 12 predicted proteins | sample DewCreD2012metaG_FD_76967 | JGI IMG/M metagenome (GOLD analysis project Ga0073932, IMG submission 76967) | Hot spring sediment bacterial and archeal communities from British Columbia, Canada, to study Microbial Dark Matter (Phase II) - Dewar... ... | reverse complement strand
TCCCTCCCCAACCCCAAAACGCTCCTTCCTGCGCTATCCCCACTTGCTAAACCTTGGCCGGATCACACACCCCTCGCCCACCTCTCACCCATCTCACCCCAAACTTTGACGTCACCGTGCTTTGGATCTTCTGGGCTGTTGAGCCTCACCCAGTCCCATGGTAGCATACACGGGCTTTCTTCCGAAGCACCCCTGTTCTGTTTGCGCCGCCTCGGTGAATCTTCATGGCCTGGCCCCACAGATCGGAATTGCTGTCTTGCCTTCCCCCGTCACACGGATCCCCTGGCACGGAAGGCCCAGACCCACGGACTCCACGCCGGTGTTTGGCTTTTCTTCTTGCGCTTCACCTCACGTTCCTCTTGACGATCCTTGCTGCGCCTCGCGGAGCTTTGGCTTACGTGGGCCCCGGAGCGGGTTTTGCGTTCCTGGGGTCTTTCTTCGCTTTGGTTGGTGCCCTCGGCCTGACGCTCCTGGCTCTTCTTGCGTGGCCTCTCAGGGCCTTACTCCGCCTGGGTCGACCGGGCCGGCGCCCTGGCAGCGACAGAGGCATTCGTCGTGCCGTGATCCTGGGCTTCGACGGAATGGAGCCCTCGCTTTTCGAGAAATTCGCAAAAAAAGGCGTCCTTCCCAACCTCTCCCGCCTGGCATGCTCAGGGACCTACCGCCCCCTGGAGACCACGGTCCCTCCTCTTTCTCCTGTCGCCTGGTCCACCTTCCAGACCGGCGTGAACCCGGGCAAGCACGGCATCTTCGATTTCCTGCGCCGGAACCCCCGGACGTACAGGGGGGAGCTTTCTTCCGCCCGGGTCCGACCGGCCACGAGAGAACTCCGCTTCTGTAGTTTCCGCCTTCCTCTGGGCAAACCTTTCCTGATCGGCCTGAGAAGATCCCAGCCGTTCTGGAAGCTTCTCGGCGAACGAGGAGTTCCCTCATTGGTTCTAAGGGTTCCCATCACCTTTCCGCCCGAGCCGTTCCGCGGCCTGTGTCTTTCCGGAATGGGCGTTCCGGATTTGCTCGGATCCCAGGGCACCTGTACGCGATACACCACCTACAGCGAAGACGCGGCTGCCCCGGACTCGCAAAGGACCGTGCGGGTCCGCTGGACCGGTGAGACCGCGAGGACGCGGATTCTCGGCCCTCCAAATCCCTTTCGATCCGATGGACGTCCCCTCGAATGTCCTCTCGTCCTGCACCGAACGGACGGTGGCGTCCGGCTCCGCCTGAAGGGAGTCGACTGCGTGCTCCGCCAGGGAGAGTACAGTCCCTGGATCCGTGCTCGGTTCCGGGCAGGTCTCCTAACCGTATACGGCATTGTGCGCTTTTACCTTACCCGCCTCGATCCTTTTCTGGATTTGTACATGACGCCTGTGCAGATCGATCCCCTTCATCCTGCGCTGCCGGTGTCGCACCCAGGCATTTTCTCTGTGTACCTCGCAGGCAAACAAGGGGCTTTCTCGACCCTCGGCCTTGCGGAAGACACCTCGGCCCTCAACGAGGGAATCCTGGACGACAGGGCCTTTGTCAGCCAGTGCGAGCTCATCCAGGGGGAGCGGGAGGAAACGTTCTGGGACGCCTTTGAGCATCTTCGTGAAGGCGTTCTCGTGTGTGTATTTGACATGATCGACCGCCTCCAGCACATGTTCTGGCGCAACCTGGACCCGAACCATCCCGCCCACCCGACCGGCTGCAACCAGCCGGCCGACGACGTTCTGGAGGAGGCCTACCGACGGGCTGACCGGCTGGTCGGAGAGATTCTCGAACGGGTGGACGACCACACCCTGCTCTGGGTGATCTCAGACCACGGATTTCGCTCGTTTCGGCGATCGGTCAACCTGAATTCGTGGCTCCACCGTGAGGGCTACCTCGCGGGAGATCTGGTCGGCGCCCGTGGAGACTGGTTCGAGGGGGCGGACTGGCAAAAGTCCAGAGCGTATTCTCTCGGCCTGTGCGGCATATACGTAAATCAGAAAGGCCGGGAAAAGTGCGGCATCGTTGAGCCGGGACAGGAGACTCGCAGGCTCAAGGCCGAGATCATCACGGGTTTGCTCAACCTCAAAGACCCGGCCACGGGTCTCTCCCCTGTCGCAGAGGTGCTGGACACCTCCGAGCTCTATCGAGGACCTTACACTGAGGACGCGCCTGACCTGATCGTGGCGTATCGTGAGGGCTACCGGACATCCTGGGAATCGGCCCTGGGTCGGGTGACATCCGAAGTGTTCCAGGACAACGTGCGTTCTTGGAGCGGAGATCACCTGTTGAGGGCAGGGGAAATCCCGGGCGTGTTCTTCTCTAACAAAACTCTGGACTGCGACCGAATCGGTCTTGAGGACCTGGCGCCGACCTTGTTGTCGGCTTTCGGCTTTTCGCCGCCCTCTTACATGGACGGCAAGCCCCTGTGGCATGGCCCAGCCCAGGGGAGTACGGGTTCCGAGCCAGTTGGCCAAGAGGGCATGAAGGCTTTGAAGGCGCCGCAGCAGCGGGGGAGAAAGATGCCAAGAAAGATCAGCATCGAAGGAGACCTCCTCAGACGAGTCCGCAAGGCGAGACTCGCCGCGGGTTATGCCTCGGACGAGGAGTTTGTCCGGCACGCACTGGAAAAGGAAATTGAGCGGATTGAGTCCTCGGATGACGAGGACGCGGTCAAAACCAGGCTCCAGGGCCTGGGCTATATTTCGTGAGAATCCATTGGAAACCCTTTACAAACTTCGACACATAACCGGGGCGGTGTTGTCCCCTCTTCTGGACTTCCTGTCCGGCTTCGGGCCGGTCTGGTTCGCAAGCTTCCTCGCCCTTTTTTCCTCCTTCGGAATTTTGATCGTGTACCGGGCCTGCTCTTCAGCCGGGAATTTCCAAAAAGCCAAGAACCGCGTAAAGGCCCATCTTCTTGAACTGCGCCTTTTTCAGGAAGATCCTGCCCTTGTGGCCAGGGCTGCCTTGGGGGTGGTGAGGGCCAACCTCAGGTACCTGCGCATGCACGCAAAGCCGTTGGCCGTCTTCATCCTGCCGGTTTCTTTGATCCTCTTGGAGGGCGAGGCCCGCCTCGACCGCAGGTGCTTTCTGCCAGGGGAAGCCATCATCGTCCAGAGCTTTTGGCCCCAACACGGCTTGACCGGGCTCGGGGAGCAGATCGAGATTGTCGTTGCCCCGGGACTTGTGGTGGAGAGCCCTCCTCTCCGGATTCCAGGCCAGAAGGAGATCGACTGGAGGCTTCGGGCCAAGTTGGCCGGAGTCCATCGGGTCGCAGTGCGAAGCCCCCTTGGACAAGGTTTCGTGGACGTGAGCGTCTCGGATGAACTCGGTGCGCCCCCAGGATCCGCGGGCCGTTCGGATCACACCGAGGCAACGGCCGGTGCGCCTCTGCTGCGAGTCGAACACCCGAAGAGCTTTCTTGCCCTTGGCAGTTTCCGCGTCCCTTGGCTCTGGGTTCTTGTCTCGGAGACCTTTCTGTTCGTACTTGCTTTCAAGGGAAGGTTCGGCGTGGAACTCTGAGGGGTTGAAAATCGACAGGCCGGCATGTCGGCAAGACATGCCCGAGCCCGCAGAAACACCGAAAGGAGGCAAAGGAATGAAGGAAAAGGTCCTCGTGGTGGGCGGTGCTGGATACATCGGAAGCGTGGCCGTGTCCATGCTCCTCGACGCGGGGCACGAAGTGGCGGTTTTCGACTCTCTCGAGAGGGGGCACCGAGAAGCCGTGGACGACCGGGCGCTGTTCTTTCAGGGCGATCTTGGGGACCGTCCGAGGATCTTCGAGGTATGCCGGCGATTCGAGCCCTCCGTGGCCATGCATTTTTCGGCCTATGCCCTTGTCGGGGAGTCCATGGAGCATCCGTCCCTGTACTTTCGGAATAATTTTTGTTCCGGCCTTCACCTTCTTGACGCTCTGGTAGAGGTGCGCACGCGGTTGCTCGTCTTCTCCTCCACTTGCGCGACCTTCGGGGTCCCCACCGAGATCCCCATTACCGAATCCTGCCCTCAGGCGCCAACGAATCCCTACGGCGAAAGCAAGCTTATGTTCGAAAAGGCCTTGAGGTGGTACGACGAAATTCACGGGCTCAAGAGTGTGGCCCTCCGGTATTTCAATGCAGCCGGCGCCACGGAGCGACTCGGCGAGGACCATGATCCAGAGACGCATCTCATTCCAAACGTCCTTCGGGTGGCCCTAGGGAAGAGCCCCCATGTTCCGGTTTTCGGCACAGACTACCCCACTCCGGACGGAACGTGCATACGGGACTACATCCACATCGTGGACCTCTGCGAGGCGCACCTACTGGCCATGAATTTGGAACGAAGCGAGCGTTACAACCTCGGAAACGGCGAGGGATACTCTGTGCTCCAGGTGATCGAGGCGGCCCGGGAAGTGACGGGCCATCCGATTCCCGTCAAGAAGGAGAGAAGGCGGCCGGGCGATCCGCCCTGTCTGGTGGGCTCATCGGAGAAGATCCGCCGCGAATTGGGCTGGAGACCGCGCCATCCAGAACTAAAGGAAATCATCCAGAGCGCCTGGGACTGGCACCGGAGGCACCCGGACGGATACCGGAGACTGTGACGGCCCGGTGGGAGAACCTTCAGGGCTCCCGTCAGCCGGCTTGCCCTCTCCTTACCGCCCGCGGAAAACCCGTGCTCCTAGACAGCCTCGCCCGGAAACGTTGGCTCGGTCCCCTGGCGAGAGCGGTTCCATTCGATGATCTCGGGTACCTGTTCCGAGAAAACCGCCTGAGGCCGAAACCCCAGAAGAGTCTGGATCCGGGAGATGTCGGCAATGGAATGCCGCACCTCGCCCGGATGGGGCGCTTCGTAGACGGGTCCGGCGCCGGGCCGAATTCGTGCGGCGAGAAGGGAAGCGATCTCGTTCACCGTGGTCCCGATCCCGGTACCCACATTGAACACCTCTCCGTCGAGGTCTGATTCGAGCGCCATCACAGTTGCCCGGGCTACATCCCGGACGTGAACAAAGTCCCTGCACTGATTCCCGTCCCCGAAGATCACGGGCGGCAGTCCCTCCAAGAGCCTGCGGATGAAGATCGTCACAACTCCCACATAGGGCGTGAAGGTCTGCCGGGGTCCGTACACATTGAAATAGCGAAGGACCAAAGCCCGAATCCCGAACCTCGGGGCCAGAAGCCGCACGTACTGTTCAGCGGCCAATTTCGAGATGCCGTAAGGGGAGAGGGGCGACACAGGATACGATTCCGGAATAGGCCTCGGCTCAGGGCAGTCTCCGTAAACTGCCATGGAGGAGGCGAACAGAAATCTCCTGACTCCCTTCCGGGCGCAGGCCGAAAGCAGGGTGAGCGTGCCCAAGAGATTGATCCGGGCGTCCGGCAGGAAATGTTCGAGAGAGTCCCGGATGGCCACTCTAGCCGCCAGGTGGACCACGGACCCGACTTGGTCCAAGGCTGAATCCAGCGCAGTCGGGTCGAGAATGTCTCCCTGGACGAACTCCGCCCCTGGCGGAATGTTTTCGCGCTTCCCCACAGACAGATCGTCCAGAACCCGCACGGGGATGTTCTTTTCGAGAAGAAGCTCGGCCACGTGGGAGCCGATAAACCCCGCCCCTCCGGTGACAAGCACGGTCTGGCCGCTCAAGGCTACTCCCTTCTCTCCGGGGATTCCGGCTTCCGGGCGAGGCAGAAGAGACTCAATCCGAAAGGAAGGTCAAAGCCCCTGAGCAAGCGTTCTTCTGCGGCAAAGATCCTGAGCAGGAGAGGGTTAAGCCAGCTTGGGGCCGTGGACCGAAAATCCGAACGCGGAACAACCTCCTTTCCAAGCGTTCTTTGGAGTCGGGTCAGGAGGTTCTTGCCGTGGCGAAAGATGACGCTCACCGGAAACAGGAAGGTGTTCAAGTACGTCACCCTGCGCACCTCGAAGCCGGCGGCCTGGATCTTGCTCACAAACTCCCGCAGGGAATACCTCCGGTAGTGGTGGGCCGCCACATCGTGGTCCCCCCACATGAACCGGTAGGCCGGAACCGAGAAGGCGGCCAGGCCCCCCTCTGCGCAGACTCGAAAAGCCTCCCGCAGCATTGCGGCATCGTCCTCTCCGTGTTCCAACACATCGAAGGCGGTCAGCAGATCGATCGACCCTGACCGCAGGGGCAGGCGGGCGAACGGCGCTTGGCAGAGCCGATAGGGCTTACGAGCGCGGCAGAATTCTAGGGCCGTCTGGGAGACGTCCACCCCGATCACGACACCGAGCCCGGAAAGGGCATCGAGGTTGACTCCGGTCCCGCACCCGATGTCCGCAACGTGTAACGTCCGGGGCCATTGCCCGCCGTCGGTTGCCAGGGCGGCCTCAATGAGGGTTAAAAAGATTTTGCGCCTGCCTACGAACCACCAGTGGTAGTTCTCGAGGTCGAACCACTCCTGGTACATCGATTTGTCCAAGCGGCGCCCTCCCCGGTCGGCTCATGGCCGGCCTCCTCTTAGAATCTGTATAAAATGCGGTTCTTGTGAAGGGCCAACTTCAAACGGACGTACAGAAGGAAGATGAACATGATCCGCACGGTCCGGAAGAATCGAACCTTGGATTCTCCGCCTGTACGCGGCCTGTGATTCACCGGGGCCTCCCCGACTTTGTATCCGCAGTGTTGCAGCTTCACCAGCGTCTCGGTGGGGAAGGGAAATCCCCGGGCCTCGAGATCCATCCGGCGGATCACGTCTCCGTCGTAAATTTTCATCGCGCACTGCGAGTCCGTGAATGACACGCCGCAAAGAAGCCTAACCAGGAGATTGTATCCCCAATTCGCCACCACCCTGGGCAGGGTGTCCTTCTTCTTGCGGCGATATCCAGTCACACATGCGTACCCGTTCTTCTTGATTTCGGACAGCAGCGAAGGTAGGTCGCGAACGTCGAACTGCCCATCCGAGTCCATCGTGAGCACAAAGCGGCCCCGGGAAGCTGCGATGGCTCTCTGCAGGGCCCCGCCGTACCCGACGTTCTCCTGGAGATCAATGACCCGAAGGTTCTCGAACTCCCCGCTCAGCCGCTTGAGGATTTCGAGGGTACGATCCTCGCTTCCGTCGTTCGCAACAACGAGCTCGCCCGATATCCGTTCCTCATCGAGCAAGGAAAAGCATTCCCGGACGGTCTTCTCGATGTTGCTTTCCTCGTTGTAGGCCGGCATGACGATGGAGACTTCGACCCCTTGTTCGTCGGCCATGGCGGGCTTTGTTCCTCCGACTGCAGTTTTATTATATTCTTTTACTACAGACCCGAGGACATTTCAAACCCTTCGAAAAATGTCCTGCCGGACCGGAAGTCCTTTGACATATATCATCGGCTGAAACATGCTTCTGCAATAGTTCCCGGAACCGAAGGGCCGTCCCTCCGAGGCACCCCTCACGGGTGGATTCCCGCGGATCGGGCCGCGATCAGCCCGCTCGCAGCAAAGGCATGGGAAATGGGCCTTAGATAAAACAGAAGGGGACGGGGGCCGTACATTTCGGGCTTTCCGTCCCAGCTTCCGTCGGCCTTCTGGCGGTCAAGCAGGAAGGACACCCCTTCCCGGATGATCCCTCTGTGGCGTTCCGGGTTGCCTCTGCACAGCTCGGCGATGGCCAGTCCGGTGGCGCTGGCGCAGGAAGGAGTCCCAGGGGTGATGCCCCAGCCGCCGTCGCTGTTCACAGCCGAAACGAGAGCGGCTCTTCCTTTGATTGCCGCAGGGCTGTCAGAGGGAAGCCCTCGGAGCAGGGAGGATTGAACAAATGGGAAGTTCCGGCACAAGCCCCCGAGCCATCCGCCGTCCAGGTCCTGGTGAGCGCTCATCCACTGGATGCACGGATTCAGGTCTATCGAGTGCGAAGGCTCGCATCTTGAGACTGCCTCGGCGATATGGCCCAAAACCTCCGGGACGACTGCGTCGCCGGCTGACTGCCAGGTGGTCCAGAGTCCGGCCGCGTCCTGACTGCCTTTCAGGAATCGCAGACCCGCCGAGATGGCTTCCCGAACGCGCTCATCGTCTTCTTTTGAAAGTCCGCTTCTACGGGCATCGTGAAGGGCAAGCAGTGCATGGGAGGTCGATTCGTTGTCCGAGATGATACCCGAGGCATAGCCCCAGCCGCCGTCCGGGTTCTGCTGGCGCAGGAGGTAATCCAGCCCTTGAGCCAGACAATGGTTCTGGAATTCACCGTTTTCCACGAACGCGCGAATCGTCGCGGAAGTGGCCCACACGTCGAGATTCACATAGGACCAACACCCTTCCTCGCTCTGGGCCCGCGTGAGGTACCGAGCGGCTTGACGCGCCTCGAGCAGATAATTGGCCTCGAGAAAGGCCAGAAAAGCGACGGCCGTGGAGACCGGGTTGTTCCAGACCGATCCGTCTTCCCATTGGAGTTTCTGAAGAAGCTCCACCGCACCCAGATCTCCGAGGAGAACTCGAACCGCCAGGAGGTCCGAAAGCGCCCAAGGCTTCCAGGCCCTGCGCTTCTCTTCTGTCTCTGTGAGATCCCGGACCTGAGCCAGGATCCGCTCCTTTGGCATCCAGCAAGTAAGGTTTCTACCCAGGGAGGTGGCAAGGGCGGCCAGGATTTCACTTTTGCGCAAATAGATCGGATCGAACAACAGAGGATCGGACAAATCGATGGCGCCGTACCTTTCCATCGCGAGCGAGTAAGCCATTTGCTCGTAGATTTCCGCAACCCGGTGGTGGTTCTGGATGGGCTGCCCTCTCAACCAGAGTCGGGCTTTTTGAACGGCCCGGTCGTGCTCGCCCGACTTGTCCAGCGCCACAAGCACAATGGCCGTTTCAAAGATCCGGGGGCTTGAGGATCCAGACCACTTGCCGCTCGCGTCCTGCGTGTCGATTGCGAGGGCGACCGCCTTGTTGATGGCGCGGGTCAAACCGCCGTCCGGTCCCCGGAGCTGGTTCAGGGACCTCTGGACCGCAACCGGTGTGATTTCCCCACCCTGCACCACGTCCCGAACCACATGCTCCAGTTCATCTCCCCTTGCCCCGAGCGTGAGGGCGATGCTTCGGGCATGGAGGGACATGTGACCCTTTTGAATCCCCTCCGAGGCCAGCGCGCGCACGGCAGCAAGGTTCTGGGCTAGTCCGACCGCTGCGGCGATCCGCGCCAGATCCGTGGCCTTTTCGACCTTCATGAGCCGCAGGCACATCTGGGCGACCCGGTTCACCGACACGCCTCCGCCGACGATCCCGACGGCCATGGGCAGCTTCAGCCGGCCGACCACGAACCGGCCGTCGTCCCCTTCCTCGATCCGCCAGGTGGCCAGGGGCCTGTAACGACCGTCCCGGCAGGCATACGCATGGGCACCGGCTTCCACGCCTCGCCAGTCGTTTCCGCAGGCGATGATGACTGCGTCGATCCCATTCATGATGCCTTTGTTGTGCGTGGCGGCTCTATAAGGGTCTTTTTCCGCGAGCTCGGAAGCGGCCACGATGCCCTCCGCGACCTGGTCCCCGGTGAAGTTGCGGGTGACGAAGCTGCTTACGGGAATGCGGACCCAGCTGCTGACGCAGCGGCGGTCGGCCAGGTTCGAGAGGATCTTGAGACCGGCTTTCCCGCCCGTCAGTCTGGCCAGAGGGCCGGACATCTCCTCGCAAGCCGTATTGATCAGGTTGGCCCCCATTGCGTCCCTGCAGTCCAGAAGGATGTGGACGACAACGTGTCCAGCCTCGGGGTCGAGGACGCGAAATTCCAGATCCCGGGCCCCACCACCCCGGGCCTTGAGTCTCGGATGGATCTGGTCAATCTGGGCCAGGAGCAAAGGCTTTTCCTCCTCGATCCTTTTTCGAGCCGCCTCGACGTCCGGGACGCCTCGGATCTCCACCTGCCCGATCATGACCGGATCGTCGCATTCGGTGAAGATGCCGCCGCCGTCCCGGGCGAACTTCGCGCCGTTGGAGGCTGCAGCGATGACCGACGGTTCCTCCACGGCCATGGGAACCAGGACCGGCTTGCCGTCTACAATGAAATTCGTCGCGATCCCCAGGGGGAGATGAGTCACGCCGATCACATTCTCGACCGTGGCGGCAGCCACGCGAACCGCTTCCTGCGACGCTGTGATCTGGGACACATCCTGTTCGGTGAGTTCTCCCCTCCGAACGAGAAGCTCGAGCCTCTCCTCCACGCTGAGGTTCCGGAATCCGGAAAGAACCGAAGAGCTTTGCACGGCCTTGTCCTCCAAAGAATCGATAAAAAGGGGCGAGCCGAAAAAGCGGGACCGACGGTCCTCGTCGGTGGCTGCGGCAGCGACAAGAGCAAAATGTACACGGCTCCAATCCGACATGTCAACGCACCGAGCCCAACTGTACAAACGCGCTGGCCTTTGCTAGTGTTTTTGTTGTCTTCGCCCATTTGTTTTACCTTGACGAACTGGAGAATCCCTTGGAAGGACCTGAAACCACGGCCCAAAGAAAGTTCGACCACCTTGCGATCTGCCTCGAACGCGAAGTCGAGACGGGTGACACCCTCCTCGACGACGTCTGTTTGCTGCCCCAGGCTTTGCCCGAACTCGGGCTCGAGGACGTGGATACCTCTCAGCGCTTTCTTGGCAGGCGCCTTGCATTCCCTCTCGTCATTGCAGCCATGACGGGCGGCTGCGAGGAGGCTGCGGCCATCAACGCATCATTGGCCACTGTGGCGGCCCGTCACGGGATCGCCTTCGGAGTCGGCTCCCAGAGAGCCATGATCGAAAACCCCGGATTGACGCCCACATACCAGGTCCGGTCCAAGGCTCCGGAGGTTTTCCTTCTTGCCAATATCGGCATCACGGCGCTCAAGCAGTATTCCTTGGACCGAATCCACGAGGCAGTCCGGGCGATCGAGGCGGATGCCCTCTGTGTGCATCTCAATCCCGCCCAGGAGCTGTTCCAGGCCGAGGGCGAGCGGGATTTCTCGGCTTGCGCAGCTCGGCTCGCCGAACTCTGTGCTGGGTCACCGTATCCCGTGATCGGCAAAGAAGTGGGGTGCGGCATAGACCGGACCAGCGCCGACAGGCTCAAGCGTTGCGGAGTCTCGGCCATCGATGTGGGCGGCGCGGGTGGTACGAACTGGATTCTCGTGGATGCCTTGCGGTCCGGCGCAGATCCGGGGCCTTTCCGGGACTGGGGAATTCCCACGGCCGCCTCCCTGCTGGAAGCCTCAGGAACAGGACTTCCTCTCATCGCGACAGGGGGCGTTCGCAACGGATTGCAGATGGCCAAGGCCTTGGCGCTGGGCGCCGACCTTTGTGGCATCGCCCTTCCCTTTCTTCGAATCCTGCGCCGCGAGGGTGTCGAAGGAGTCGAAAGGTACCTGGAGGATTTGAAGCGGCAGTTGCGGCAAGCTCTCTTTCTGACGGGAGCCCGAACTGTCGCCGATCTCAAGGCGAGACAGCCCGTTCTCGGGCCTCGGTTACGGAACTGGGTCGAGCAAAGGAGCCGGACTTGAAGGGCGTGTCTTCGGAGAACTGGAACCGGTCTCCTTTTGACAACCCCAAAGGAGGTCTGATACCTTCCTCGGCGGGCTGACGGAGGCTCGGATTGTCTTCTGCGGCGCGGTGAGATGCTCAAGGAAAAGGCACTCCTCTTCCGAAGGATATACGCCGGTCTGGATCTTCTGGTCACGGCCATATCTCTGCTCGCTGCAATCCTCATCCGTGCAGCCTTCGAACCCTCCCCGGACAGCCTTGGTCTGTTCAAGCGCTATTTTCCGATTCTGTATTTTGCTCTTCCCCTCTGGTACGGCCTCCTTCACTGGAACGGGATGTACGAATCTCACCGGACCAACACGACGCTCAAGGTCTCCTGGTGCGCCACCAAGGCTGTCGGAGAGGGGATTATCCTGATCATCCTGGTCGCCTACGTGTTCAAGGTTGCACCCATCAGCCGATCGGTTCTGGCTTTGTTCGCCGTGATCAATGTAGGCCTCCTGGTCATCGAAAAGGCAGTTCTCAAACAGGTGCTTCATGCGCTCCGGGAGAGGGGATACAATTTCCGCACCGTCCTGATCGTGGGCTCCGGTGTCCGCGCCTTAAGCGTGGCCCGCAAGATTCGGTCCCATCCGGAGTGGGGCTTCCAGATCTACGGCCTTCTCTCCCCCGGGCCGGAAGAGGTGGGGCGAGACCTGGGCGGCCTGAGGGTTGTTGGGACGGTCGAGGATCTTCAAAGGACAATTTCCCTGAACCCCATCGACGAGGTACACATCGCCCTGCCCTTGCTCAATCTGGACGCTATTACGCGCATGCTCGAAATCTGCGAGGAGCAGGGGGTTCGGGCAAGGGTGATGATGGACCTGTATTCGCCCACGATTTCCCGACTGCATCTCGAGGATTTCGGAGGCACCCCCATGCTCACCTTCACGGCGAGTCCGGCGGAAAGCTGGGCTCTGCTTCTGAAGTCCGTCATCGATCGAGTGGGGGCCGTCGTTCTCCTCCTTTTTCTGTGGCCTCTTTTTGTCGTGATCGCCCTCTTGATCAAGATCGACTCTCCGGGACCGGTTTTTTTTCGGCAGGAAAGGGTTGGCCTCTACAAGCGGCGCTTTCGCATTTACAAATTCCGAACCATGGTGAAAAACGCCGAGGAGCTCCTTCCTCAGTTGGCCGAGCGGAACGAGCTTTCGGGCCCTGTGTTCAAGATCCGCAACGATCCGAGGTGTACAAGGGTCGGGCGAATTTTGCGCAAAGCGAGTCTGGACGAGCTTCCTCAGCTCATCAACGTGGCCAAAGGAGAAATGAGCTTCATCGGACCCCGGCCGCCCCTGCCGTCGGAGATCGTCCTGTACAAACCCTGGCAGTACAGGCGCCTGAGCATGAAGCCCGGCATCAGCGGCCTTTGGCAGGTGAGCGGCAGAAACGAAGTGGACTTTGAGCGGTGGATGGAGCTGGACCTGGAGTACATCGACAACTGGTCCCTGGCCTTGGACTTCAAGATCCTCCTCAAGACTTTTCCAGCCGTTCTCCTAGGGCGGGGCGCTTCGTAGGCCCCCCCAGAACAAACCGACCCGGATCCGGTGAACCAGGGAGCGAAGCTGGTGGCTCGCGCACGCCGACCAGACCACCCGGTTGAGATCCGCAGTACCGTCTGGTCTTGAGCGGTTAGGGGGATTTTCTTGGTCAGGCCCGCCTGCCTTCTCGGGCGTTCCGCGGCCAGGACACAGGGGGTTACGCAATTTCCTGGAAGAGTTTTCCCCACTTGGTGTCCATCATCCGGCGGACCCGGGCCTTGCCGATCAGCGGATACCAAATCCCGTCATAATAGGTGCGAGAGGCCAGGTAGGCCCACGGAACGATCCTCGTTCTGAGAAGGGTTTTCTCGAGCGGCTTGAGCAGGCCATGGTAGATCTGCTTTTGGCCCCTGCTGGCGAAATTGTCCGTGTTGCGGAAGTGCCAGTTGATTTCTGAGATGTCTTCTCCCACGACTTCGATCTCTCTCGGGTCTCCGCATCCGAGTCCTCTTTCGTGGGCCAGCCGGATGAAGGGGATGGACAAGGGGTCAAATCCCATCAGTCGGGCCGAGATGGCGTCAATCGCCACCATGTCTCCGCTGGCCAGGATCACGTCCTTCTCGTGGGGGATCATGGCCCTGGGGCCGGCTCCCTCGCCCGCAAAGGTGCCGTCCATGACGGCGAAGAGGCCGCTGAAGATCTCTTTTTGGATGGTCAGCAAATCCACGAGGGTCTCGTGGATCGTCGCGTGGGCCCAGTGTCTTTCGTGGTGCAAAAGGGCGCCGAACGCGTTCTTCATGGCTCCGGTCATGGTCGTGAACACATGGGTCTTGACCGTGGGCAGGTGAATGATGTTCTCCCCGAAGAAGCGCTTTGGGATGAAAAGGCCGTCTGGGAAGACCTCGTTGAGCGTAAGCATCTCGCCTTTGGGTTCGTACCGAACCCACTCGCCCTTTTCCACGAGTTTTCGAAAGTCGGAGAGCTTTTCGGGCTGGAGGTGGACATTTTCGAGACCGTACTTTCCCACCACGATCTGCTTCTGTTTGTTGTTTACCTCGCCGATCCGGCCGTCAACCACCACGGTGCGGTTGTGGCATCCGTATAGATTCTCCCGAGGGAACCCGTCCTCCAGGAGAGTCTGAATCACGCCGTCCAACTGCCAGGGAGTTGTTGAACACCCGGGGAAATAGAGCTGCCAGGAAACGTTGATCTTCAGGCAGACCTTTCGGTCCTTGGCGAGAAACCGCTCGTACTCGGCCAGGTGAAGGAGCTTGCGATAGTCCGAAATCACTGTTGCGGGCTGGGTCTTCAAAACCGCCACTTTCGCCCTGGACATGTGCTGTCGGCCTCCTGGTGCATAATGGGCAGGGATAGGGTTTCCCTTTTGCCTCGTTTTGTGATACCTAGAAAACGTATCACAGTCGGCTCTGACCGGTCAATCTGACAATCCTGTCCTTTCTCAGCGAGTAAGTCCAAAAGCCATGACGATCGAATGCCCTGAGTGCCATTTGCCTGCCACGATGGAGGCCGAGGATATCCCGCCTTCCGGCGCAGAGATTCGATGTGACCACTGCGGTTTTTCTTTCCGCCTTCGGCCCCATTCGCCTGGAGAGGCCGACCAGGAAGGAAGCCCCCGACCGGAAGAGAGGGAGAACTCTGACCGGTCTTCTTTGCTGGAGCCATCCACGCCGCCACTGCCTGACCCAAAGGGTCTCCTTGAAGGCCTCCCGATCGAGGCGATCCTTGCCAGGGATGAAGTGCCTTACGCTGTGGTCCAAGCCCATCTGGCGTCCGAGAAACAAAGGGCCTCTGCCCGGCCCTCGGGCCGCTCAGAATGGGAATCGGCGAGCCAGGACATCCGGCCTCTACAGGACGCAGCCATCTCTCAACAGCACGACGTGCCCACAGACCGAACGATGGAAGGCCCCAAACTAGAGGGGCCTTCCTTTTCTCTGGAGCGCCGCCCGTGGGCATGGAAGAACAGGACAAGACTGGCTTGGAAACGGATCTTGGGGTGGGGCCTGCTGGCGGTCATCGTCCTGGGCGCTGGAGGTTTGTTCTATTTTCGCCCTTTTCCGACGATTCGCTGGGACGCACTCCAGGCATGGCTCGGAAAGGCTTCCGCTTTTCTGCCTGGAGGCAAACAAGAGGCGGGCAGCATCCAGTTCTCGGACTTGAACAGTTACTTCGTTTCCGGCGGCAGGGGACAGACCGGGGCATTCGTCATCGAGGGGAACGTCACCAATCACCACCTCGTTCCGTGTAAGTTCGTGCAGGTGAAAGGCACTCTGTTCGACGCCAAAGGGGATCGGGCTGCGGAAGAGACCGCCTACTGCGGCAACATCCTCAAGAAAAACGAGATCCAAAATTCGAGTGCGGAGCGAATCCGGGAGGTTCTCCAGAGGCCGTCCGGGGCGGGACTGTCCAACTTAAGCATCGAACCCGGCAAGTCCATTCCTTTCATGTTGGTTTTCCTGGATCCGCCTGAGAACGTCTCGGAGTTCAGCGTGGAGATTGTCGGGTACCAGAAGGAGACGCTTCCTGAAGAAAAGGAACAGCCATGAAAGCCTGCCGGTGAGGCGTCTGACCACGGGGGCTCGTGAAGATCAGCTTTTTTCCTTCTTCGGAGGCTTTTCGGTCCCCTCCTCCGGTATCTCCTTGACGGCGGGCGTGATGTCGATCTCGTCGGGCTCTCGCGTGGCCTTCTTGAAGTTCCGAATCCCCTTGCCCAGCGCGCCTCCGATTTCAGGCAGCTTACCCGCCCCGAACAAGATGAGAACGATGAACAGAATAATGATCAACTCGGTCGGCCCCATACCCCCTAACATGGCAAACTCTCCTTTCGAGGTCTTTCGATGGAGATCACATCGTCTCCTTCTCCTGCCTAGTTTAAAGGCTCCATGGGACAAATGCAAAGGGGACTGAGGCGCACTCTGCCCTGCCGGGCCGGCTTCGAGGCGATCTCCGAGCCGGTCTTTCAGCGTTTTTCCTCCCTCGTCCAGCCGACAGCCTTCATCAGGCGCAGGCAAACCTCATCGGACTCCAGGCCGGAAACCGAGACTTTTTTCCTTCGAGCCCCCTCTCCACGCTCCACCTCGACCCGGGAAGGCGCAACACCGAGGGCTCGGGCCAGCAGCCTGCGACAGGCTTCATTGCACGGTGACGTCAAAGTTTGGGGTGAGATGGGTGAGAGGTGGGCGAGGGGTGTGTGATCCGGCCAAGGTTTAGCAAGTGGGGATAGCGCAGGAAGGAGCGTTTTGGGGTTGGGGAGGGAT
>Ga0073932_1004583_pt1 | contig 16159 bp, 10 predicted proteins | sample DewCreD2012metaG_FD_76967 | JGI IMG/M metagenome (GOLD analysis project Ga0073932, IMG submission 76967) | Hot spring sediment bacterial and archeal communities from British Columbia, Canada, to study Microbial Dark Matter (Phase II) - Dewar... ... | reverse complement strand
TATGTTGGTCCAAAGCCAGGTGGCATTGGTTGCGGTCTGGTCTTGTGTCAGGGTCACCGAATCCCCGAAATCGCCTAAAGGAGCAAACCTGATACGCACCAGGTCTGTAGGCTTTAAGCCAACGGGGGTCCAGTTGATGCTCTTATCCGTGCCGACCTTTAATACCTCATCGAGGTGCGGCTCCTGCACGGTAATCTTGCCTCTGATCACAAAGATGGCGTTGGAATCGTCGTAAGGTACGCCGATGATAGAATCGCTGTCTTCGTATTCTGCGACTTTTATCTTTGCGGTTTCGGTAACTGCCCAGGCAGGGATACTGGACCACTGCCAGGTGCCGTTGCCGTCGCCGCTGGTGTTGGCGTTAACGCCTCCCGGAGGAGTAATCCGGGTCCAGTTCGTCCAGTTTCCTGCCGAGTCATTTGAGAACCATACGTGCACCTTATCCACCGGCCCATACAGGCGCCAGGTAATGTTCTGGGTTTCACTCACATTCCACATCTCTGGCAAATTAGGATAGGTAACTACGATAGTTGATAACACCTTAAACATTGCCGAAGTGTTATTGGCGGCTATCGCAGGGTCTTCAACGGTTTCGATAAAGATCTGCGTAAAGTTTCCGGCTGCGTCTGAAGAAATGTTCTCCCAGACATAACTTCCGTTTGAGGCATTGACGCCTGTGGCTATAATTCCGCCGCCTCCGGGGATCAAATAGCTTAAATTCACCTGATCCGACGCCCAGCTTCCCCATTTGTTCCAGGTGATAGTGCCGTTTTGCTGCGCATACCAGGTCTCATTAGCAACAGGCGCGGTTATCTGGATCTTGCCCTTGGTAGTGAAATTCTGGGAAGTAGTGGTAACGTTTATAGGATCATAATCCCAGGATACCCTTATCCTCTTATTCAGGCCTGTCCAGTTGGACTCGGCGCTCCAGTTATACCAGTTAAACGAACAGTCATTATCCGCATCGCAAAACACATCTGCCTGGGTAAGGTTCTGGGCAACCGTGACAAACTGGCCAGTAACATTGGTCAGCTCAACCGTAAAATTACCTAAAGCAGGGATCATGTTCCCTTGCTTTGTCCAGTTGATATAATTGGTAGAATTGCCTACCTGCCAGACCGTGCTGCCAGAAGGAGCGGTAACGTTGATCACGGGAAGGACCACGAACCGGTTGTTAGAGATGTCGTAATTGCGTGCCGAGAGATTATTATCGATTATGGCGATACGCAGCGTTTCGTTGATCAAATTCAAGGTGCTTCCGTTTGTGATCTCGGCGGGGATCTCCCAGGCATAGGTGCCGTTTTGATACGAGCCGGTAAGCGAGACATTGATCGGATAGACATAGTCGGCGATATTGGTGCTGTTAGAAGCGGAGATCATCAGGGAGACCGCGTCGTTTTTGACGGAATCCGCGTATTTCCAAGTAATATTCCTGGTCTCTCCTATCTTCCAAATCTCCCTGTCGGCATAGGTCTGGTTGACGGTCCCGCCGTTAGGGGTGCCCAGGGTAAAAGGAGCAAATTCCACCACCGACCAGTTGATGGTGGCATTGGCTCCGGTGTTGGAGCGCTTGAAGAATATGAACTGGTTGCTCAACGGCAGGGTTAAGTTCCCGATAACAGTGCCGGTCGCGTCGAATTTCTCCAAAACGTTACTGCCTGAACTGGCGACCCACATACAATTGTTGGTCTGGTCATACACGATATCAACGGGGTTAACGGCGGTGCTTGAAGAATTCATCGTGCTATTGTCGTTAGGATTAAAGCGGTTTATGGTATTGGAGGCAAAATTGACTATACAGAGTTCCTGCGTCGAAGGGTTATACGCGGTAGCCATGGGAGTAAGGTCGGGATAAAAGTAAGCGCGCGTGCCGCCGAGGTTAGAAACCCTTAAGCGCCAGACATAGTGGTTCCTCATAGAAACCGCCCACATCGTGCTATACCCTAAAGAGGAGTTCGATGTGTTGGCATAGCGGATCCTGATGAATGCCTGGTCAGTGCCTCCCAGGTCTGTAGAGCTACTGTTGCCTGCCGAGCAGTTAAAAGCATACACGCGGTCGCTGTTGGTCCCGCTCCATCCTACGACCCACATCCTTCCGTAGTCGGGGTCATAGTCAATACTCGATGGATTCGTCGTTCCGCTGCTGTAATTGCCCGTGATACTTCCGCTGCTGGCCTCTATTTTGGTAACCCTGGCTGCGCCGTAATTGACTGTCCACACCGACTGGGTATGGGCATCATAGGCGATATCCATCGGCCCGGTGGCTACGGTGATATTGGTAGTCGCGTAGGTAGTGGTATTGACCCTGGTCACGGAGTTTCCCACATAGTTGGCTGTCCAGACGGATTTGGTAGCCGGGTCATAGCAAGCGGAATTTGGGCCTGCGCCGACTGCAACGGTAGCTACCAAGGCGCCGGTAGTGGCATTATATTTGATCACCGTATTATTGTAATACTGCGTGGCCCAGATCGAGTTGGTCCCGGGATCATACGCAATGCCTTTGATCATATCCAGTGACGGATAGACAAGCGACTCATCCTCATAGGTAGCGGTAGTTGAAGCAGCGCTCGACAGCCCGGCAGTCGGGAAAGATCTGGTCCGGTCAACAGGATAGGTAAGCGTGGTGCGGTTTCCGCTATCGGCGGATGCCCAGGTAAAATTGCCTTTTTGCACCAGGCTGCTCTCATCTTCCAGCTCTATGGCATACCAGCGAATGTATGCTTCCGTGTCGGCTAGGCCGCTTTGGTATGCACGGCTGAACCTCACCAGCGTCTCATTTTGTATCTCTCCGGTAAATCTATAGCGCCCTTCTTGGCCGTCAACGGCATATTTGGTACGACTGTTATAAATAAGGAAAGTCTTATCCAGCTTTCCTGCGGGTATTGCCGGAGTAATCGTGCCGGTTGCCGTGGTGGTGGAATTGTCCATAAAGACCTCGCCCGTGCGCACGCGGGCGTCTTTATTGAATTCCGCCACCTGCCAGACGATATTGACGGTAGTGGTAGTAGCGTCATTAGAAGCCATCCTTTCAAGCCGCATCGTGGTATCATTCACCATGGAGGCGGTGATCTGCGCCATTTCATCGACAGTCGAAGAAGCGAGGTTGGAACGGATCAAAACCGTGGCAAAGCTGTTATTGGCAGCTACCGGCACCGGGATGGCAACGTCTTTGATCCTGTAAGAAGGATTGTTGTAAACGCCGGGGACAAAGGAACTAATGCCTCTCTGCACCCTGACGCCGTCAACGAATTCAACCAGGTAATAACGCACAAAAGCGCCGGCGCTTGCCGCAGCACGGTCGATAACAAGGCTGGTATCCGATTCAAACTGCGCGGTAAAAAGCTGGTTTCTGATGAGGTTGGCGGTGTTCACATCGGAATCGACAAAAAGAAAGATCAGGGTCTTGGTCTGATCGACCGGCTCTATGGTAACGGTCGCGGAAATATCGTTTGCGTCAACGTAGATTTCACCGGTCTGCACCTTTTTTATCTGCACTGCCTGGGCAGGCTCCTGGCGCACCAATAATAAGAGGCCTGCCAGCACAAACAACGTGACAGCAAGCGAAATGATTATCCTGCCTCTCTTATCCTTTAAGATCGCCATCTTTTTACTGCTCCTGGCTTACCAGTGTCGTTGAGTCTGCTTCGTCGGGTTTCCTGCTTGCCTGCCTCTGGAACTCTATATGTTTTGCCTCGCGCTTGGTGATCATGGGTTTCTGGCCGGGTGAGGTTGCAATTGTTTCTTCATATATTACCTTAACTATGTCGCCCAGTCCGATCTCGTTTAATTTCCTGCCGCTGGCGCGCGCGTCTTTTGCGATGTTGAAGGCCATTTCGCGCGCGACCCCTCCTGAATACGAATAGATAACAGCAATGAAATTGGCGCTAATACCTCCCACCTCTCCGCTTATTTCTTTTGTCACCACAGTGGTCTTTGGTGTTTCCTCTGAATAAGAAGCCATTTCAAAGCTGAGGCCTGCAATCACCGATAAAGCCATAATCGCTAAAAGTGCCTTGCGCATATTTTACCTTTGCACCTTATAATACCCGGGGCTGGAGAAAGCCACGCCCTCGCTGTAATTATCCCTGAACTGCCTGCGAAACGTTCCCTTCATCTGTCCGTCTTTCTCCTCGCCGCGTAAAAAAATAGTATCCCCTTCTTTGTTGGTCTGCATAGTCTCCCAGACAAGCGCCCCGTCTTCGTTTGTAATAAGGCTGTAATTGGAGACTGCAAACCCCTGGGAGGCAAGGTAGATCGATGAAACAGCCCCGTCTTTAAAGGTTATCTTGTCAAACTGAGGGTAGGTAAGCCTTGTCTCTCCTTCGGGCTTAAGCTCCAGGATCCACTCGGTGCCGTTAAGCTCCTCAAGATGCGCGGTCTCAGGCTCCCTTTCGATGATGATGGGCGCTTCTGCTTTCTGCGCCTTTTGATAATAGATAGTTGCTACCGCAACGCCGGCCATCAGCACCGCAAAAGAAAAATACACCGCAGGGTGGAACAGGTATTTCTTCTCCTGCTTCTCCGCCTCCCTCCTCTTCTCCATTTCTTTCTCAACCGCGGCAATGAAGGCGTCTGACCCCAGAAGCCCTGCTGAAGTTATCTTTTTAGAAAGGGCATCCATTTCTTCCTTGGTGGCACTGGAAAGAAAATCAAGATAATCGCGCGCCTGGGGAAACATCCGCGACATAAAATCTAAAGCTTCTTTAATCTCAGACTGGATGTCAACCAGAAGGTTCTGAACATTGATATTCAGCTCGTTGCGTTTTGCGGCATCGCGGAAGTAGGCGTATTGAAAAGCGCTTGAGAACGTGTAATCGAGGGGGGAGGCGGCAAGGCCCAGGCGCACGGGCGCTGTATGCACGTAGTTGATCAGGCTCAAAAGATACGTTTCTTTTTCAGCCACTGCCGATTTAAATCTTTCGCGGAAGACATGCCCTCTTTTGGCATAGCGGCTGTTGAAATATTTCGTGTAGGAGGAGTTAATGTCGTGCATGACCATGGAGATGGTCTCTCCTTCCTTGAGCTCCATAAGTAGAGAGAGGCTGGTCGGCATCAGGCTAAAAGAATAAAGCCTGAATCCGTACTGTTCCTTGTATTTTTTCAGCAGTTCCAAATACATTCTGTAATCCTCATCGTCAAGAAAAATGTTTTCACCCAAATTACCCTTGGCAGTTATATAGTATAGAGAATTTGCAATATAAATCCTGGGCAACCTGGGCATTTTCTCATTCTTTTTTTAAGATGCAGTGCCTGTCACTTTTTCTGTTTTTATGTGCTAAATTCCTTTCGGTGCCAGGCACTTTTTGAGAATACTAAAAAAAATCCCAGGCAATCTCCTGGGATTTTCAAGCGTTGAAGCTTCGGGAACCTGCCAATCCGGCATAATGAAATGCCGGACGCACGGCTTTGCGCCCTTCAATTGCTCGAAGTTTGCCTTTTTCGGACTTCCGGATTTTTTGATATAATGCTTCTATAAAAAGGATACCATACAAATTTACCCTATTCAAGGCGATATTTTCCCCCTCCTGAAGGGTCATATACGGTCCTTATTTATCTTTTCTTTTTGCTATTTTTCTTAGGCGCCTCTTCTTTTTCAGGTACTGCCTGCTGAACCGGCATCTCAGGCTTCACGGTTGAAAAATAATATGTGCTCTTTGAGCCCTTAAGCGGCTGTTTGCTTAATACTCCTTTCAACATACCGTCCTTCAATTCTCCACGGAAGAATATAAGCCCTTCTCCCTCATTGACTTGCATCGTTTCCCATACGGCAGTTCCGTCTTCCTGGATGGTAAGGGTGTAATTTGATTCGGGGTACCCTGTTGCTGAAAGGTTCTTTGAAACAACCCTTCCCTCGCCGCTAAATGTCAGCACATCTTCTTCAATGCCTGGTTTTTTCCCTGCGTTTTCAGGAGCCGCAGTGACATACACAAGCCATTCATGGCTGTTAAGTTCATCTTTTGCTCTCTCAAGCGCCTGCCTTTTGATGATCTCCTTTACTTCCGCATCATCTTTTTTCTCCTGTGGCTTGGCTGCTGTAGCCGCGTAGGCGTGCGTAAAGAGACCAGCAATAAAAATAACACTTGCGCATACTACCAGTAATTTTTTCATTCCTTCTTCCCTCCTTCTTGCTTATAGATTTTTATGTTCGCCTGCTCCTTAAGTGCCTCAAACCATTTCCCGTAACCTTCGTATTGTTTCCTCCTTTTAATCTGATTATAATACGAATCCTTTAACTTGCCATATTCTTTTTCGTCTGCCTGTCTCTTCTCAAGCACCTTAAATACGCCGTAGCCTTTGTAGATCGGGGCGGGGGGATGGATTTCCCCCTCCTTGAATTTCATCATTGCGTAACAGGCGTCTCTGGGTATCTTCCAGATGTCGATGAGGAATTCCAGGGAAACAAATCCCGGACGCCTGAATCTTTTTGGCTCTTTCTTTTTGAGCGCCTCCCAGAAGCGCGAATTTCTTTTTGCGTGGCGGTAGAAATCCTCGGCGTGTTTTAAGTCCCCGAATTCAACCAGTTCAAGCCCAAGCGTATTGTACTCATTGAGGAACTCCTCAAACATCTCCTGGTCGCTTACCTCAGGGGTGATACTTTCGCGTACCTGGCTTTTTAACTTCTCAACCTGCAGGAGGTGCCTGAGCTGGCTTTCAAAGAGCTCCACAGGGATGCCTATTCTTTCTTTGACCCACTCGGAGTATTTTTGCGGCTCTTTTCTCCAGTCAAAAGCAACTTTTTCCGCTTCAAGGATCTTGGAGGCCTCTTGCCACACTTCTTCCTGGCTGACTTCTATCTCCCTGCGAAAGGCCTCGAATGAAAGCAGAAGGTTATCCCAGATAAATTCCTTCCGCTCTTCTTCATTCTCCGGCTGCCTGCCGTCCCTGCCGCCGAATACCGCCAGGACGCTGCTGATGAATAAATAATTATGCATCGGCACCGGCATCCCGAAAAATTCACCGGCATATTCGTCCGAAGGAACCGCTTGCGCATCTGGTGTGGGTTTTTCCTGCTCTCCTGAAAGAGGACGGGTTAAAAAGCAGGATGCCATACATACCGATAAGACTAAAATGAGGCGCTTCATATCAAAGAGCTATTCCATGGGCTCCTTGCCGTCCCATGCCTGCCAGGTAAGGATATATTTCTTTGCCCAGTCCACATCTTTATCTTTTTTATCCGCATATTGCAAGTATTTACGGAAATAATCAATGGCCTTCTTGCGCTGTTGGATATATTCGGCATAAATATATCCGAGGTTAAAATAGGAGTAGGCGTCATCCGGAGCAAGCTCCACTGCTTTTTCGAATTCCGCGATAGCCCGAGAGTATTCTTTCTGCTTGGTGTAAAAAACTCCCATATTGTAATGCATGTTCGCGGTCCTGCGGATAAGCACCTTGTTCTGCCTGGCAATCTCCGCGCATTTAAGGGGCGCATCCACAAAGGTACGCTCAAGCTCCTTGTTCTTCTGGGCGGCGTCTTCGAATTTTTGCTGTGCACTCTGTATTTTTTGCTCCTGTGACTCTACCTGCGCCTTTACCTTTTCAAGCTCAGATTTGAGCTTGGAAAGCTCATCATGGCTGCGTTTAAGGTCAGAAGAGAGAGCGCTGTTTTCTTTCTTTAATGCCTTCGCCTCATCCTCGAGCTTCTTTATGGAAGTCTTGTCGCGCAGGTCCTGGAGGTCCTTGGAAATTTGCTCTTTTTCCCTGTATAATTGCACCTGCACGGTCTCAAGCCCCTTTATCTTTTCTTTAAGCGCGGCGATCTGGTTATGCAACTCCTGCTTCTCTTTCTCCACTGCCTCCTTCTGCTTCAGGATGGTCTCCTTATCGGCTTTAAAGGTCTCCACGTCTCCTTCGAGCTTGCGCGCTAAGCTCCTGTCCGCAAGCAGCCCCTTTACCTGCACCTCCAGTTGCTGGCGCTGCTGGGATACTTCATCCAGTTTTTTTTGCAGGTCTACAAACTCATTCCTAGCCCTGGTAAGGGCATTCTGCAACTCGCTTCCGGTAAAGGTCGCCTGCCGGAGACTCTCTGATTTTTTAGCCAGATCGCTCTTGAGCTTGGCATTATCGGTATTAAGCGTAACAACCGCAGCTAGCAATGCGCTGATAGAAAGCACTGCGGCGGCAAAAAGGATCTTTGTGGTACGTGCGTTAATTTGAGTCATACCGTGGCCCCTTTATTAAAAATGCTTCGTCTTTTGGGTCGTTTGGCTTGCTTTCCTGCAGGCTCAAGCTCTCCCGTAACGGCTTGATGCGCGGCTCTTCTCCTGCAGCAGGTTGCCTGGCATTGCCGTCTCCTTCTTTTTGAAGGAGCCTGCGCCCCTCGAAATCCTTGTAATCCCGGTAATCCTTTGGTTCGTCGCTGCCGAAAAATCCTTCCTTGCCGGAGATCACTTTGTCTCCGGTGATGATGTGGGGAGTTAAGAGCACCAGCAGCTCGGTACGCTCGGTCTTATCGTAGCCGGAACGAAACGGTATGCCTAAGATCGGTATCTTGCTTATAATGGGGAACTGCTCGAAGCTTTTGGTCTTCTCTTCCTTGCGCAACCCTCCCACCACTATAGTGGTGCCGTCCTTTACCAGGACGGTTGTTTCGGTAAGCGAAGTATCCACTATGGGAATCCTGTTATTGGTGGGAGTGACAAGGGTAGAGGCAACGCTTGAGACCTCGGGCCTGATTTTCATGACAATAAATCCTTCATCATTTATGCTGGGGGTCACTGCCAGCTGTATGCCTATATCCACGAACTGCACATCCTCTGAGATAGTGCTGGTGGTCTGGCCTGTGGTGGTCGTGGTAGTGACATACGCCTGCCTTTCACCGACATGGATCTTGGCCTCCTGGTTATTTACCGCCACAATCTTGGGATTAGAAAGCAGTTGAGTGGTACCCAGGGTATTCAACAATTGAAATATAAGGTCGAAGTCCTGATTATTATTGATGACGCCGTAGTGTATATTCTGTCCGGGCGAGGCCTTAGTGCCTGCGTTGTAGGTAGAGGTTGTGCCGCTGAAAGGGTATGAGCCGACGCTGCCCCCCATATCAGAAAGGACCTCCTGCCTGGAGCGCCAGTTTGCCGTTGATGCCTGCACTGCGCTGTAAGGATAGGAACCCAGGTACGAAAGGCCATTCTGCCTCATCAGGCCAAAAATCCCTTCCCATTCCATTCCTGTATCAAGCTGGTCTGAAAGCTTAACCTTAACGATCTTGGTATCGATAAGCACCTCTTTGGTTTGTTTATCAAGGTCCTTCAGCAGGGCCTCCACTTCCTGCATGCGTTCAGGCAAGGTCTGCACGATGACCTGGTTGTTACGCTCATCCGCTACGATAGAACCTACCTTCTTCCCTTCAAGCCTGAGCTTTAAAATCTCAACCACGTCTTTAGCGCGCGCGTATTGCAAAGGGTGCACCTTGACCGTAGCGCGCCTTTCAAACTCAGCCAGCACCCCTTCCATCTGCTTGAGCTTCTCCGGGGTATCCATGATAAGGACATTGCCTGATTCCTGGTCCACCAGCACCCTGCCGACCTCGCTCTTTAAGGCATCAAAAAGGTTGAATGCCTGCTCGGGTATCGCATAGCGCAGCTGAAAAATCCTGACCTGTCGAATGTCATAAAAATTCTTCCCGTAGATAGTCTTGTATTCTGCCTCGGTCATGACGTAGTAGATGTCCCCTTTGGTGACGTATGCCAGGCCGTTTGAACGCAGCATGATATCAAAGACATCTCCGAGAGGCACGTTCTCAAGCGTCAGGGTTACCCTGCCGGAGACATTCTTGGTGGTTACGATATTGAAGGTCCCTTTGCTGGAGAGGAATTTAAGCGCTTCGATAATATCGATATTGCGCAGGTCAAGCGAAACAGGAAGCTTCATCAGCTCTTCTCCTGCCAGTTTCTTTGAAGGCTGCTCTTCGGATGAAACAGGGTCTAAAACAGCGGTAGAAGGGGTACCTGCGGCAGCAGGGGTTACTGCCTGCGCCCTCTGTATGAGGGGCCCGGAAGCAGAATCTTCAGTCTCTACAGCCGAAACCTCTGCTGAAAGCGCCAGATCATCCCCCTGCTGGGCCTCTATCAGCCCTGCTGGAGAGAATAGACATAACAAAAGCCCGATAATTACAAACAACCTCACTGCTTCTTCCCCTCATTCTGCCAGGTTTCCCAGGTAAGGATGTATTTGCGTGCGCGGTCCGCATCCTTATCCTTGGGATCCAGGGCGAGGTAACGCTTGAAATGGAGCACTGCCTTACTCCTATCATTCATATAGTCCGCGTATATTATACCTAAATTATAGTGGGTGGCTGCGTCATTGGGATTAAGCTCAAGCACCTTCTGGAATTCAGTAGTGGCATCCTGGAATTCCTGCCGCTGCAGATGGAAAACCCCCAGATTATAATGCAGGACCGCATTCTCCTTGACCAGGCGTTCCTTAAGGAGCGCGGTCTGGGAGTATTTACGCGCGTCTGCGTCGATCTTTTTCTTAAGCATTTTATTGTCCCTGAGCAGCACCGCATTCTGTTCTTTTGCCTTTTCGTAGGTTTTAAGTTTGGCGGCTATGGTTTCTTTTTCTTTGGCCAGGAGAAGCAGGGCATCGTCTTTTTCTTTGGCTGCAGCGGTCAATTGCTGCAGTTGTTTTTGCAGGGAATCATTCTGGCTCTTAAGATGCACCATAGCTGCCTCATACTCGATGATCTTATCGGCAAGGGCTTTGCGGGCATCGCTGAGGTCAGTGGCAACCTTTTCCTTATCTTGCGTAACCACGGAAAGCTGCTGCACCTGGCCTTCGAGGTTTGCCTTTTCGTTTGAGAGCTGCACGGCTTTTGCCTCGCAGTCCTTAAGCTGGCTGGTCAGCCACTGGATGTTTTTGGAAAATTCAGCCAGGGCCTTGTCTTTTTCCGCAATGGTATTCTCGCGTTCGCGTATGGTGGCGTTGAGCTGCTGGATCTGCCCCTGCAGGTTTGCCTCGCTCCTCTGCAGCTGGTTTATCTGCGTTTCATATTCCTTGACCCTTTGCGAGAGCTCCTCTTTGGTACGGGTGAACTCTTCAATGGTCTTTTCCTTATTCTGCAGGGAAGCGCTTAACTGCTGCATCTGGCCTTCAAGGAGCGATTTCTCGCTCTGCAGGGGAATGAGTTTTGCCTCGTAGGCCTTAACTTCGTTCATCAGGGACTGTTCGCGCAACTTTGAAGCATTCAGCTGTTCCTGCAAGGTGTCGCGCTCTTTTTGCAGGCGTGAAAGCTCAATTTCATAGCTTTCGCTCTTGTTCAAAAGGGCCTGCTTGCTTGCCGAAAGCTCGTTAATGGTCTTCTCCTTTTCCTGTATCGCCGCCGCAAGGGTCTGGATCTGGCTTTGCAGGAAAGGCTCTTTTGATTTAGAGGCCTCAAACTGGCTCTGCAGGCTGATACGCTCGCTCTGCAGTTGCGCAAGCTTTTTTTCATAGTCCTTGAGCTGCTCATACAGGTCTTGCTTTCCCTGCTTGAAATCGGCAATTGCCTTTTCCTTTTCCTGGATGGCCGCTGCCAATTGCTCGAGTCTTCCCGCAAGGGTCTGCTCCTTGGTCCTGGAGGAATCATACTCGCTCTGCAGGGCGTTCTTCTCGTTCTGCAACTGGATCAGCTTTGCTTCGTAGGCCTTCAACTGCCCTGAAAGCTCCTGTTTATTCTGCGTAAAATCCGATATGGTCTTGTCTTTATCTTTGATGGCATCTGAAAGCTGCTGGATCTGCGCCTGCAGCGCCTGCTCCTTGAATCTGGAGACATCAAGCTGGTTCTGATGCGCGGTCAGGTCATTGTTGAGCTGGGCGAGCTTGGTCTCGTAATCTTTTACCTGGTAGGCCAGCTGTTTCTTGGTTTGTTCAAGGTCGGCGATGGTTTTTTCTTTTTCGCTGATGGCTCCGGAAAACTGCTGTATCTGGTTCTTCAGCTCCGCTTTTTCAGCCTGCAGCTGGATCAGACGCGCCTCATAATCCTTAAGCTGGTTCTGCAGGGACTGCTCCTTGGTCCTGGAGATATTAAGCTGCTCCTGGAGGCTGCCTTTCTCGCTCTGTAACTGGGCAACCTTTGCCTCGTAATCTTTGAATTGATTAAAGAGCTCCTGTTTATTTTTGGTAAGCTCAATGATGGTATTATCCTTATCGGCCACCGCCGAGGAAAGCCTCGCTACTTGCGATTCCAGCGGTTGAAGCTGCTCCAGTTTTGCCTGGCTTTCCTTGAGCCGCGCTTCCATATCGCTTGCCGTAAGACGGCTTTCTTCCAGGAGTTTTTGCATGCGCGCGTTCTCGCTCTGCAGGAGGTTGATTTTGGCCTCGCAATTCCTGATGTCAAGCTGCAGTTGCTTCTTCTCCTGTATTGATTCGGCGATTGCCTTGTCTTTATCAGCGATTGCCGAAGATAATTGGTTTATCTGCGCCTGATAGGACTGCTCTTTTGACTTAAAGACATCCAGCTGGTTGGCGAAGGTGCTCTTTTCTGCCTGAAGCTGCACCAGCTTGTTCTCGTATTCTCTCACCTGGGTTGAAAGCTGCTGCCTGGCCTGCATGGCCTCCATGATCGACTTATCTTTATTCTGCAGCGCCATGGTCAGATGCTGCAGCTGGTTCTGATAGGTTGACTTCTCTCCCTGTAGCTGGGCAAGGCGCGCTTCGTAATCCTTGGCCTGGCTCTGCATGAATTGTTCCTTTGACCTGGCCACATCCAGCTGGCTCTGCAGGGACTGCTCCCTTGTCTTTATGATATCAACCTCTCCCCTGATCGCCGCTTTTTCTTCCTGGATCTTCGCCAGCAAAGACTCCTGCTTGGCCTTCTGGGCTTTCAGCTCAGACTCCAGGGCCTCTTTCTCGTTCTGGGCCTGGATAAGCCGCGCTTCAACCCCTTTTATCTTTACGATGCATTCGTCCTTCAGCTTCTGGTAAGCCTCGCGGGTAACAACCAGTTCTTTCTTCAGTTCATTAAAATCAGCCAGGAGCCTGTCTATGCTCAAAGAATAGTTTGCATCGCCGGCCCCCTGCTGACAGAACCCTCCGGGGAAACAGAGCGTCGCAATAAAGAAGGCAAGCAGCGTGATACCCAAACCTTTGATTGTGCGCATAATCATCCCCATGAAGTTTTTGTTAATTATACGATTTAAAACCCTTTGCCGCAATCTCTTCGTTTACCGGAACATAGACCGCCGATGCGCCCAGGGGCTGCGAAAGGGGCTTCAATAACGTGCCGTCGTACATCTTGAAGCCCTTGGTACCGAAATCAAAATCCAGGGGCAGTTCCTCGATAACCGGGGCATACTCCTCTGCCGGTACTTCCGGCCTGAAAACATCGTAGCGCCTGGGAGGTTTGACGATGAATTTGTTGGCATCGTCGCTCGTTACCAGCCTGTCGCCTTCGAAAATAACCGGAGTAAGCATGATCACCAGTTCCACGTGTTCTGTCTTTTTGGTCGTATTCCTGAATAAAAACCCCACAACCGGGATATTCCCTAAAAACGGGACCTGTTCGGTGTTTTCGGTCTGCTCTTCGCGTCCCAGGCCACCGATGATGATGGTGGAGCCGTTCTTGGCAATGACCGTGGTTTCCGCGGTGTTGGTATCGATGATGGGGATTTCGTTATCGCTTGAACTCACCACCGTATCGATGACACTGCTGATCTCCGGCTTTACCTTCATGGTAATATACCCGTCCTCGTTAATCGTCGGGGTTACCGAAAGCCTAACCCCCACATCCACATAGGTAACCTCCTCGGAGACCGTGGTGGTAGTGGTGCCGGTAGTGGTGGTCGTGGTCACGTAGGCGCGCCTCTCTCCTATATGTATCTTGGCTTCCTGGTTATTGATCACCGAAATAGAAGGGCTTGCCAGGATCTTGGTTTTTCCGAGCGTCTGGAGAAAATTCACCAGAAGGTCGAAATCGCGGTTTCCGTCAACGATACCGACGTGCATATTCTTGCCGAGCGAGGCTTTGGTGCTGGCGTTATAGGTAGAGGTGGTGCCGCTGAAGGGGTATGAGCCGACATTCCCGCCTAAATCGCTAAGCACGCTTGAGCGAGACCTCCAGGCGGCAGTAGAGGCCTGCACCGCGCTAAAAGGATACGATCCCACGTAGGCCATGCCGTACTGCTGCGCGACATTAAAAAGCCCTTCCCACTCTACGCCCTCATCCCTCTGGTTGGTCAGTTTTATCTTGAGGATCTTGGTATCGATGAGCACGGCCTTAGTTTTCTTGTCAAGGCTCTTAACCAGTTCCTCTATATTAGTCATCCTCTCAGGCAGGGTCTGGACAATGACCTGGTTGGTGCGCTCATCCGCTTTTATCATCCCCACTTTTTTCAGGTCCAGTTGCGTCTTAAGCTGCTCTTCGACGCTCTTGGCGTTGGCATACTTGAGATTAAAGACCTTGACCGTATTTTTCTGTTCCAGCGCCTCAATCGCCCTTTCCGCTTCGGCGATCTTCTCAGGCGTGTCAATGAACATCACCGCGCCGGATTCCGATTCAACCAGCAGCCTTCCGATATCGCTCTTTAAGGCATCCAGGAGATTAAAGACGCTCTCGGGGATGGCGTATTTCAAACGGAACATCTTTACCTGGCGCGTATCAAAAAAGTTCTTGCCGTAGAGCATCTTGTATTCTGCTTCGGTCATGATATTGTAGATGTCGCCCTTTTTGTCGTAAGCAAGATTATTGGAACGCAGCATGATATCCAGGATATCCCTCACAGGCACGTTTTCCACCCTTAACGTCACACGGCCGGTAACGCGCTGCGTAGGGACGATATTCAAACCCGATTTCATAGCCAGGAATTTAAGCGCTTCAATAATGTCTATATTGCGCAGGGAAAGGGATATCTTCATATGCTCTCCCAGTAGCGCCGGCTGCTCCTGGGCGAGGAGCGCGTCAGTGGCGGCAATGAGCCCGGCAGTATCGACGATATCCTCTCCGCGGACACACAGCAGAGGCGCACCCGTCCCCGTGCACAAACAAACGCAGATGACCAGGCGGATAAGAAAAGAAGGCGCGCGCTTATTCATCATCGCAGCTCTATTTCTTCCCCTTCGTAACTAAGGATAACCTTGTCTTTAAAGACCGACTCAAGCTTTACTCCCCCTGATATACGCTGCCCTTTCTTCAGAAAGAAGGTCTTCTGGGTCTTAGTATCCTCAATCATAACGTCCGGGTCATACGACCAGGATATCCCTACGAGTCTCAGGTTCTGCACCGCTTCCAGCAACTTTTGCGAAGGCCCTCTTTTTGCCTCAGCCGGCTTTTTCAATCCCATACTGAAGATATCCCTTGCGCGCGCCTTTTCCAGATAATACGAGCCGGACTTAAGCAGGGAGGTAAGCTGTTTCTGGATCGTCCCTTCGCCCGGCTTCTCCACGCTCACCTTAAGGGTAATCTCCTTTTTCAGGTGCGCGACCGAAAAAGCTGTGCTGGCGGCAAAATACGCTGCCAGGATGAAAACGCAGATCTTCAGTATTTCGTTTACCGCCTTGATGTCGAACTGGCGCAGGTCCTTTAGATTCATCAACCCGGCAAACCTGCTGCGCAGGAAGCCCATGCGCCCTTTGAGCGCACCGAAGGAAAAAATGCTCATGCCTTGATACTTGATAGTGGCGGAACGCAAGTTCTGTTTTGCGTCCTGCCCCTCGATGAGATGGAGCAGTTGTTTCTCAGCCGGGACGTCTTTTTGTTTAGCCATAGGGCTAACGGTCGAATTTCTGCTGCGCGATCAATAATTCAAGCTCAATAGAAAGCTCTTTAAGCCTCTGTTCCTTTTGGCGCAAAGCAAGCAGCAGCGCCTTTCGTTCGGCCCTTGCCTTGCGCGCCGCATCTGTCTGCTCTTCCAGTTTTACCCTCAGCCCTTCTATCTCCTGCTGCAAGGCGTTCACATCCGCTTCCTTTTTCCGGACTACCTCATCCAGGCGCAAGACCTGTTCGCTAAGAGACGTATTCGCTTCATTCTGCCTGGCAAGGTCGGCGCTGGCCTTGATGAGCTGGTCATCTTTATCCGCCAGGGCCTGTTTAAGGTCTGCTATGGTCTTATTAAGGGAGGCATTCAGGCCTGCCTGTTTGGCAAGGTCTTCCCCCAGTGTGGCAAGCTGCGCTTCTTTCTCACCCAGGACCTGGTTTAGCTCGGCAACGTTTTTATTCAGGATACTGTTCAGGTTGGACTGCTTT
>Ga0073932_1004582_pt1 | contig 16160 bp, 9 predicted proteins | sample DewCreD2012metaG_FD_76967 | JGI IMG/M metagenome (GOLD analysis project Ga0073932, IMG submission 76967) | Hot spring sediment bacterial and archeal communities from British Columbia, Canada, to study Microbial Dark Matter (Phase II) - Dewar... ... | reverse complement strand
GGCGTTGCCGCGGCCGAATCACCGCGAGCGGCCTCCGCCCCCGCTGGCCCCGGTCGATCGGCGGCCTGAACATCCACCCAGGCCGCGGCCATTTGCAAGCCGATCACCGCAAACAACATTCGCACCGTAAAATGTTTGCGTGCCACGATTTCCCTCAACTGATCCTCTTCCCGGTTTCGACAAAGCTCTTTGGGCGATTCTTGTCTCGCCTCGCCAAGGACAATACTCTGCTTGGGCGATTGACGCCCGGTGCCGACGGCGTCACATCAAGCAACTGCCACAGCGGCGACCTGCGTTGCCACTGGCGCCGTCCGTTGACTGAAGTTCTACGATATCATTTGTCGTCGCGGTGCGGTAGAATGCCGCACGGCGCCGGCTGGTGCAGTCGGCTGGTGCGGACGGATCGAGCCGGCGTGGAGAACCATGCCCGAAGCAGTCTCGATGGAGGAGACGAAGGCTCGGCTCCTCGGTTGGGCCGAGCGGTTGGAACGGCACGAAGGCTTCGCCGAGGTGGTGTCGGCCCTGTTGGCGGGCCACGCGGCAACGCTCGACGGAGTTTGGGGCTCAAGCTGCGCGCTGGCGGCGGCGGCGCTCGAGCCTCGTTGCCCGGGCACACTGCTGGTCGTTTGCCCGTGGATCGATCAGCCCGACGATTTCCTCGACGATTGGGCCTTGTTCAGCGCTCGGCCGGGCGACGTTTTTCCGGCCCGCGAACTCTTGGCCGGCGACCTGAGCGTGTACGACGAGGCGGCGGCCGAACGGCTGGCCCTGCTGCGCAGGTTCTCTGCGGGCGAGCCGCCCCGCCTGCTGGCCGCCTCGATTCATGCGCTGTTGCAGCCGGTCGTTTCTCCCGAGCTGTTGGCGGCGCATACGCGCCGCTTGGCGGTCGGTCAGTCAATCGACGCCGACGAGTTTTGCCGATTCCTGGCGCAACGCGGATTCCAAAGCACCACGGCCGTGCAATTGCCCGGCGAGTTCGCCCGCCGCGGCGGGATCATCGACCTTTTTCCCACCGACGGCAGCGACCCGCTGCGGATTGAGTTGTTCGGCGACGAGATCGAATCGCTGCGGCCGTTCGATGTCAACACGCAGCGCAGCCAGGCGGCGCTGCCGAGCGTTTCGCTGACAGCGATCGACCCGCAAGCAGCCCTTTCGGGCACGCTGACCGACTACCTGCCGCCGTCGAGCTGGGTGCTGCTGATCGAACCGTCGGAGATCGAAGTCCAGGCCCGGCAGATGCTCGAGCGGCTCGAAGACCCGAAGGCCTGTTACGACTTGCCGGAGGTGATGAGCCGCTTGTTGCGGTTTCCGTCGATCACCGCGTCGGGCGTGGCCGCGGCCTCGATGGAAGCCACCTGCCGGCTGAAGATCGAATCAGTCGAGCGATTCGGCGGCGATCTTCAGCGGGTGCGTGCCGAGCTGGACGAGGCCGGCGCCGGCGACGAAGTGTTTGTGGTGGCTCCCACCGAGGCCGAAGCCGCACGGTTGGCCGAGCTGTTCGGGCAAACTCGGCTGGCTCAGGCGGGGCGGCTTCATTACGCCGTGGGCAAGCTGCACAGCGGATTCCGCTTGGTTTCCGAGGGATGGACGCTGCTCAGCAGCGACGAGCTGTTCGCCCGCGGCGATGTCCGCCGCCCAACGCGCCGCCGCCTGTCGCGGGCGATCGACAGCTTCATGGAGCTGCGCCCCGGCGATCTGGTCGTGCATGTCGCGCACGGAATCGCCCGATACCGCGGGTTGGAACTGATCGACCGCAATGGGCAAACCGAAGAGCATCTGGTGCTGGAGTTCGACGGGCAAGCCAAGCTCTACGTGCCCAGCACGAAGATCGGGTTGGTGCAAAAATACGTCGGCGGCACGCGGAGCCGTCCCGCGTTGGCCAAGTTGGGCGGGCGCGTGTGGGAACGGCAGAAGTCGCGGGTCGAACAGGCCGTCACCGACTTGGCCGCAGATATGATCGACATCCAAGCGGCCCGCGCTTCGCAGCCGGGCATCGCCTTCCCGCCCGATAGCCCCTGGCAGCGCGAGTTCGACGCCAGCTTCCCCTACGAAGAGACGCCCGATCAGCTTTCGGCCATTGCCGCGATCAAAGACGACATGTGCCGTCCCCGCCCCATGGACCGGCTGCTTTGCGGCGACGTGGGCTACGGAAAGACCGAAGTGGCGATGCGGGCGGCGTTCAAGGCGGTCGAGGCCGGCTACCAGGTGGCCGTACTCGTGCCCACCACAGTGCTGGCCGAGCAACACTTGCGTACCTTCAAGGCGCGGATGGCAGAGTTCCCTTTCGAGATCGCCGCTTTGTCGCGGTTCGCCACCCGTGCCAAGCAAACCGAGATCATCGAACGGCTCGCCCGCGGCGAAATCGACATCGTCATCGGCACTCACCGGCTGGTGCAGCCGGATGTGAAGTTCGAGAACCTTGGGCTGGTGATCATCGACGAAGAGCAGCGGTTCGGCGTCGAGGTGAAAGAGCGGCTCAAGGCGTTGCGGCGGATCGTCGATGTGCTGACGATGACCGCCACGCCGATTCCCCGCACCTTGCACATGAGCCTGTTGGGCATCCGCGACATCTCGAACCTGGAAACGCCGCCGGAGGAGCGATTGGCCGTCGAAACGCGCGTTACCCGCTTCGACGCCGACTTGATCCGCCGCGCTGTGCTCCGCGAGCTGTATCGCGACGGACAGGCGTTCTTCATCCACAATCGCGTGAGCGACTTGGGAGCCTTGGCCGATCAGTTGCGGAAAATCGTGCTCGAAGCCCGCTGGGCCGTGGCCCACGGCCAGATGCCGGAACACGAACTGGAACAAGTGATGCTCGACTTTGTCGGGCGGAAGATCGATGTGCTTTTGGCCACCACAATCGTCGAGAGCGGGCTCGACATTCCTTCGGCCAATACCATGTTCATCAACGAGGCCGACCGCTACGGGCTGGCCGATCTGCATCAGTTGCGCGGACGGGTGGGCCGCTACAAACACCGGGCCTACTGCTATCTGCTGGTCGATCCGCGCAAAAATCTCACGCCGACCGCCGCCCGGCGACTGCGGGCGATTCAAGAGTTTTCCGATATGGGGGCGGGCTTCGCCATCGCCATGCGAGATTTGGAGATTCGCGGGGCGGGCAACATCCTCGGACCTCAGCAAAGCGGGCATATTGCGGCCGTCGGTTACGAGATGTATTGCAACCTGCTCGAACACGCGGTCCGCCGCCTAAAACGGCTGCCCCCGAAAGAGGTGGTCGATGTTGATGTCGATCTGCCGATCGAAGCCTACCTGCCCGCCGGCTACGTGCCCGACTTGCGGCAGAAGATCGACGTCTATCGCCGACTGGCCCGGGCGTCGCGCATCGAAGAGGTCGATGACCTTCGAGCCGAATGGCTCGATCGGTTCGGGCCGCTGCCCCCGCCGGCCGCGAGACTGCTTGAATTGGCCGGCTTGCGAATCGCAGCCCACCGTTGGCAGATCACCGCCATCCGACGCGAAGATCAATACCTGGTCTTTCATTATCGCTCGGCAGCGAAGATTCGCCGACTGGCCGATATGCTCAACGGCCGCTTGCGGGTGGTCGATACCGAAACGGCCTACTACCCGCTCAACAACGGGCAACAATCGCCGGAAGAGCTTTTCGAAACCGCCAAATCGCTGTTGCCCTTGACGTAAGACGGCGGTTATACTCCCGTCGCTTTTCTCTGAACGAAACCGCGGAAAAGGCCAAGCAGCCCAAACGTTTTTCAAACGCGATGCTGCCTCGCTTGAGCCGCAGACAACGCAAATCCAAGACAGACTAGTTCTTCCGAGCGTTTTTCCAAACAGACTGCCGGTTCGCGGTGCCCTTGGGTTCCGACGTGGATTGGAAAGACCCGCTTCGGGCCCCGTTTTACGCCGCACAAAACACAACTCGTTTCAGTGAAAGACGTTACAACACACGATCGTTGTTCCTTTGGGCGGTTGTGGGCCGCTGTTGGGCAGAGAATCTGCTTGGCAGCCGTTGCCTTGCTGCCGGCTGCGGCCTTTGTTGGCAGCCTGCCGGGATTGGTCCCACAACAGACGATCGCCCAAGAAGCGCCCCCGGTCGCCACGCCTTGGACTCCGCCGGGAGAAGCCCCGCGGCCCGAGGCTTCGCGCATGCTTCCGACAGTGACCGGCGGCCCGCGCGTGCCCGGCCCGCCCGTAGCGCCGACAACCCCCATCCGCCCGGGCAGCTGGCCCGGCGGGGCTCCGGTTTCGCCTGAACCAACGAGTCGCCCCTGGCCCGTGCCGCAGGCTGCGGTTGCGCCGAACGTGGCGGGGCCAGTGCCAGCGGACTATGCCGGGCTTGCGCCGGGAACAGCCCCGTGGCAAACGCCTTGGCAGCCCCCAGGCTCAGGCTCGGGTTCCGGCTCGGAAACGCCCTTCAGCATCCCCGCGCCCACGGCCGAGCTGCCGCTGGTGCCGTGCGAGCGGGCGCAGATGGTGGCCGCCGTGGGCAACGAGGCGATCCTCGTGGCCGATCTGCTCAGCGCCGCGGCCGAGAACATGGACCGCAACATGAAGCAGCAGCTCGAGGTGCGGCGGCGAAAGATGCAAGCCGCCGGCCGTCCCACCGAAGAAATCGAGGCCTTAGCGCGCCAATTCGCCGAAGAACGCGAGCGATGGATGGATGAGTTGAAGCTGGCGATCAACGAAGCGGTCGAGGGCGCAATCGCTCCCGAGCGGATGTCGGCCGATCAGCAGGCCCGCCGCAAACTGCTCGAAACGCTCATCAAGCATCAGATCGAATTGAAGCTGGCCCTGTACGACGCCAAGCGAAAGATCCCCAAAGAGGCCATGCCGGGGATCGAGAAGCAATTGACTAAACACTTCGATCAAACGCAGTTGCCGCAGATGCTCAAGCAATTCGGGGCGGAGACCTACCGCGAACTCGACGAACAACTGCGCCGCCGCGGCACGACCCTCGAACGCGAACGAAAGGGGTTTATCGAGCGCGCTTTGGCCCAGCAATGGCTTTTCCAACAGGTGAAAACCGAGGAAGACGTCAGCTTCGAAGAAATGGTCAATTACTATCGCGAGAACGGCGCCGAGTTCGACCGCCCGGCCAATACCCGCTGGCAGATGCTCAGCGTGGCGTTCACCCGCATTCCCAGCCGCCAAGAGGCCTACGCGCAAATCGCCCAGTTGGGCAATGACGTGCTTGCCGGCGCCGATTTCGCCGAGGTCGCCCGCCGCGGCTCCGACGGCGCGGGCGGTTCCGATGGACGCATCCGCGATTGGCCCGACGAAACGATCTCGGTGCCCGAGGTGGTCAAGCGGGCCATCGAACAATTGCCCCCGGGAACAATGAGCCCGATCCTCGAAGACTGGCGCGGCTACTACATCGTGCGGGTGGTCGAACGGACGCCGGCCCGCCGCATCCCCTTCGAAGAGGCCCAAAGCGAACTGCGCGAAAAGATCAGAACCAAACGCAACAACCAGCAGATGGAAAAGTACCTGGCCGAGCTTCGCGCCCAGGTGCCCGTTTGGACCGTGCTCGACTCGGGCCGCACCGCCTCGCGCCCGCGACTCGACCAAATCTACTGATCGCGTCTTCCAAATAGTTCCACACAATTACGGTAGCGGCCGCCGGCGCAGCGAAGCGGCCGATTGCGTAGGGATGCGATTTGAGGCGCTTTCTATTTTTCCGCGGTTTTATTTGGTCGCGCTCCAGCTCGACCCGACGCAGTTGCCGTCGTACCCGCACGATCTCCGCACGCATCGCCTCCTGCGAGGCATTCTCGCCGCACGGGCTTGGCGGCGGAACGAACTGCTCGTGCCACTGGCGGAGCGTCTTCTCGCAGACGCCGACGGCCTTGGCCGCCGCCGAAAAGCGGTTCGCACACTCGCAGCGAAGGCCGCGAACACCGCGAAGCGGCCGAATGCGTGCGGCATAGCCCTAAAGCGACATACACTTTCCGCGGTTTGATTGAAAGGAATACTGCTCCTCGACGATCAACCGCACCGCGTTTCGCTTGAACTCGTCAGAAAACCGCCGCCTCGATGACGGTACCGAGGTTTGCGCAAAGCACCCAACGTTTTCGATTCGGACGTTGCGAATTTCCCCTTTCAACGCGGCATTCCGCCGCCTTCCTTTGGTGTCCGCCGGTCCAGGGCCATCGCAGTTAGCCGCGGCCTGCGCCGTCTGGACTGCCCGACGGCGCGTGCTTCAAGACGACGTTTCGGTAAAGGTTGAGCATGTTCGCTTCCGGTGCCTCAAACTGCTCATAGAACGCGATCCAACAGCCGGCGGGTAGCGGAAGAGCAACAGCGATGTTTTTTCCGAGCACTTCCTTCACCTTGCTCTGCACGGCGGGAGGCATATCCACAGACAGCGGCAAGAAGACGAACGAGCCCGAATCGCATCCGATCTCCTTGGCGAGAACCTCGGCTCCCGACGGCGCGTCGCGATTCTCGTGGTGCATCGAAATCGGCATGACCAGAAACGGCTCCTTCCACCAGACCGGGACAGCCGTGTCGCCGCCGAAGTCCATCAGAAACAGGCCTCGGTCGCGGAGGAAAGACGCGATTTCGTCCGTTGAGTTATAGACATCAGCGACGTATATCGGGTCAACAAGCAGTATCTTCTCCCCGACGGTGATGAGGCTGCGGCGGTTCCGAAAGTTCAGTCCCGGAAACGCCGCGACAAAGTCGTCCTCCGGTTCGATGAGCCGTTGCGTCTCGACCACTCCAGCGTCTCCAGGTTTAGCGGCTAACGGCCGCCTTCAGCAGATCGCAGCCAATAGATTCTCAACTCCGCAACACGTCATCGCGATTCTGCTGCAAGGCTTCGTTCGGTCTGTCCGGATTCATCCATTGGCGGGAGATGCCTCTCCACCTCGCGTTGAAACACCAATGACAAGAGGGCAAGCCCGCCGAGTTCATCGGGATCGCAACATTCCTTGTCGCGCCGCAAGATTACGTAGTCGATGAAGCGGCAGAAGGGCGGTCTCGAAATCAATTGCTGTGAATTTCATGTCTTTGTGACCGACCAACCAAGCTGAGCAGCCGGGGCCGCTGGGTGAGCTACGAATCTGGGAAAGCTGACATGCGCTCCTGGGCTGCTGCAGCGCCTGGTTCGGCGTCTACAACTGTGCAAGTAGCTTTTCGTAATCGGCATGCGAGCCGATCCAGTACCAGACGACGGTCTCTCCGTCGAGCACCCCCACTGCCCGGTAGCTGATGCCGACGCGAGCAGAGTAGATCGGTGGATCCGCATGAACCTGCTTGAAGCGAAGGCCGGGATGGGTCGGGTTGTGTTGAAAGAGCCGGAACGCCTCTCGCGCTTGCTGCCGGACATGGGTGGGCAGGGCGGCCAGCAACTCGCGAAACCGCCGGGTCGTGCGCGAGCTCATACCTGCTCCGGGTCTAACTCCTCAGTCAGCCCGGCGCGATGCTCGTCGAGGGCCTCCGCGGCTAGGCGGGCGAGCTTGTTACCGGAGCGGGCCAGTGCGCGGTCGAAGTCGTCCTCCGCGGCCAGCTCGGCGAGCAGTCGGGACGCCAGCAGTTCCTGCTCGGGCGCAGGCAATTGGGCAGCCTTCGCGAACGCTTGTTCAAGCAGCGTGGCCATGACTTTTCCTCCTACTTGATTATACCACCGGGTCCGTCCACGACCAAGTACTGGCTACGGCGCAAACCAGCATGCCGGATGAAGAAGGGGGCATTCCCACGCCAACCGTGCTACCAATGAGCCGGCACGACCTTGGGAGCCATCGAGCAGTTGATCTGTCAAGGCGGCATCATAGCAGCACCGATGATCATTCCGAACAATCCGCAGGTGACCGAGATAATGATCTGCGCTATTCCGTGGCCGGTGCGTCCCTTGGTCAGGTTGACGACACCGCACACAAAGCCGGCGAGTCCGAGCGCCGGTGGAGAACGATCAAGGCCAGCCCACCGCAGATGTAGCCCGCTGCAATCAATCCCGCGTCGCCTTGTTTCTTCTCATCGCTCATGGGTCGTTGGCCTCCTGAAGCCGAACTTGGTTATAGGATGACCCGAGTATTACCTTGTAGGCTGCAAAGTTGTCAACCTAACGCGCACTCATTCTGCGCTAAAGTCAATGGCAACAGTCTGTTGCTCGCATGTCGCGCGGTTTTCTGCGTGATCGGCTGTTTCCGCCTAGCGCTCATCGGGACCACGGGCCAGTCCGTCCGCCGGGCTGCAGGCCTCCGCGGCTGCCGCAACGAAACAATCCCAGAACGCCGTTCCGACGATACGGTCCTCATCGGCCGCTCTGCTCAATCCGTTGGCCGCGAGGCTACTGCCCGCCGAGACGCTCGATCGCCTCGGCCACCAGTCGGCGGTGGCGGTAGATCGGGGTGGGATCCGCCGTGAACTCGGTCAGGCTGCGCGTGATTTCCTCGGGCACATCGAGCAGCTTCGACAACGCCGTATCGTCCGCGCCGCGTTGTTTGATCCGCTCGCGAAGCAGATAGAGCATTTCCCAGTCTTCGATCCCTTCGCGGAGCATCTCCCAGCGGATGCTCTCGACCGGGCCGGCAACGATCGGGCCGGCGCTGTTCGGCGGTCCTTCGGCTAGGCCCGCGACGGCCTCGATCGGCGGATAAAGGAATCGGCCGTCGCCGTTGCCCCAGAACTGTTTGGTTCCTCGGGGCACTCCGTAGCCGCTGACGTAGCTCATCGGATCGGCGTAGGGGTTTTGCAGCGAATCGGGAAAGGCCGTCGAGGAAGTCCAGTAGTTGCTCGACCAGATGAGGATGCCCGTGATCTGCCGCTGCCATGTCTGCCAAAGCCACACGCGAAGTTCGGTCGCCGGATGGTCGATGAACAGCGTGCAGTACGGCGCCTTCGGAACGCAGCATACATACCACCACACCTTCTCGCCAACGGCGATTCTTCGCTGGGCTTCTTCGTGGCGGTAGTTCTCGGTGACTGGGCACCAAATGTCGATCGGGCCGGCCAGCGCTTCGTTCGGCTCTTCGGTGATCATGGTGGTTAGCTTCGGAGCGTAGCGCTTGATGCGCTCCATTCCTTCGCGCACGTACGCGTAGTCCTTCGGATCCGGCTCGTCGAACCAATAGGTGTAGGCCATCGAAAGCCATCCTTGCTGCTCAAGGTGGCTTTGCATCTTGCTCAAATAGTCGGCGAAGGTGCGCTGATACTCGGGCGTATCGGCGCCGAAGCGGCCGATCTTCGGTTCCCATCGCTCGTGAAAGGTGCCCCCGCCCATCCCCTCCAGCCGCAACCGGAAATGCGTAAAGCGATATTCGTCAATCGCTCGGCGCAAAGCAGCATCGAAGCGGGTGAAGTCGATTTCGGCATGGGGCGGGTCGGCCTCGGGCAGCAACCGCACGCGGATCGGGTCGAGCGGCGCGGGGTGGTAGGGGCTGATCCTCGCCCGGGCGAAGCTGCGGAAATAGGCATCGAGCACGCGGCGTTTATCCTCCTCGGTTTTCAGTCGATGATAGCGCCAAATGTTGCCCGTATCCAACCCGAAGGCCGTGGCCAAGTGGTTCCGTCGCGGCAGCGAGAAATTCCACACGCGAAGCTTCAACGGCACCGAGGCCGAGAACCCTTGTGCCCGAAGCAAAACCGTGCCGCGATACTCGCCGGCCGCCGCGTTTTCGGGCACAGCCACGCGCACCCACAGCGGCTGATTCATCCCGGCCGGAAGATCGAGCGGTTGTTCTAACGGGGGCAAGGCGTCGGGCCACCAATCGACGATGCCGCTGCGATCCGTCGGATGCTCGACGAAGTGATAGGCCACACGCAGCACATCGACGGCCGACGGCTCGATCCGCGCCCCGCCGGGTCCGACCAGCGGCCCGACCTCGGCGCGCAGCCCGCGAAGGGGCACCTTCGGCCGAACGACCAACTGCGCGGCCTCGGAGTCGCCGCGGGCGGCCTCCAGCTCGATGGCTGCCGCAGTTTGCTGCGGCGCGGGCCGATACGGCCAAACCTTCCAATCGGCTTCGCACCACCAGAGCGAGGCCGACTCGGCCTCGGGGGCGGTCGGTAGCAGTCGCCCGTAATCGCCGCGGTGGTACAGATGAACCTCGACCGGCACACCAAGCCGCACGAGCCTTTGTCCCTGCGAAGCCAGAACGATCGTGTAATGGATTGTGCCGGGTTGAACCGGGCGCAACAACCGAAGCGATACGGTTCCGTTCGCGTCGATCTCGGCCGGCGCTGTTAGCGCCGGTTGAGGTCCGCCGGCGGTCTGCACTTCGGCCGATGCCTCGACCGGCGCCTCCCGCGGCAAACCGGACAGGCGAAGCTTCAACAGCGAGGCCTCGGGATCGTAGGCAACGCGCTCGACGGCAACTCCCTCGGCCTTCTCTTCCACAACGGCAAACAGCGTTCGCCCGACAACGATCTCGCCCGGCGCGGTGGGCATGCCGATCGGCGCGGCGGCGGATTGCGCGGCTGGATCGTGTTTCGCTTCGGTCCGACCGAGCGTTGCGGACTGTTCGCCGGCAAGGCTCCGCGTCGAGTCTGCGGCAACAAGCCGGGCCTCGACGCCGATTCGATCGACCTGGAGACTCGCCCGGCGATCGTCGCCGCGGAGCCGCAGCCAGACGGCCGCCCCGGGTTCCGCAGGCAACGCGGCGCACACCATACCGACCGCCTCGGCGCGGGCCGCTTCGCGCCACTGCGCGCCGTCGGTGCTGTATTCGATCAGCAGCCGACCGCCGGCGCGGTAGCACACCGATGTTTCAACACGCACTTCGCTCAACAGCGCCCCGGGCAGCGCAAACCGGTAAACGACTTCCTTGCCTTCGCCGAAACACCAACGATTGGTGTTCAGCGGGGCCGTGGCCCGAACCAGCGGGCGATGGCACATGCCGACCGGTCCGTCGAAACGACCGGCGAAAAGGTATCGGCCCTCGCGGATCAGCTCCCCTTCGCCCAGCGAGAATTGCGTTATGGCAGGGCGAAGCGCCAGGGCAAGGCGATGCACCGGCACGACGGGCACGATCTCGACCCGGTCGAACTGGAACGTGCCGTCGGCTTCCCATTGGCCCAAGCGAACGTCGGCCTCGTGCGCGTCGTCGGGCGCGCGAAAGACGAACGAGTATTCGCGCCAACTCGGCGTCAATCGCCAGTCGTGATTGGCAAACGTCGGACCGGAGGTCGCCCAGCCGTCGCCGCGGACTGCCCGGGCGGTCATGCGAAAACGATACAACCCGCCGGGATCGAATCGACATCGGGCGGTCCATCGGGCCGACCCCTTGCCCGATCCCGATATTTCCAAGAAACTGCGATCGACCCATCGGCCTTCGCCGCCGGAAAGCCGCCACCCGGCCGGGCCGTCGTCGCCTTGGTCGAACTGCCCGTTGGGCACCAGCGACAGGTCCGGCGGCGCCGATGCTCTTGTTGCGTCCGGCGGCACGCCTGCGTCGTCGCCGCGTGCGCGCGATAAACTCGAAAACGGCGCGAGCAACGATGCCGCCGTCAACAGTATCGTCGCCGTCAATGCCGAACGCGACATTGTCACCCTCGGCCGCGCCGCTTCGGGGAGGGCTGCGCGCAACAATTCCAAGCGAACTCTTTGCCGACTCAATCGAGCGTTCATCGGATCAGCTCCCAGGGGCGATTGGTCTCTCCGTTTCGGCTGATTCCTTCGCCACCAACGGAAAGCATTCCGGATGGCGGATCGATTCGACCGTCAAATCGATATCCAGCTTCGGCCAGAAGAGATGATCGGCCCTCGGCCGTTCGACATCGCAAAGCTGATCGATCGTCGCGTGGCGAAACCAAGGGAACTCGGCAAACGGCGCGAAAAGCTCTTCGTCGCCGACGAGCACCCGGAAGCCGTGTGTGGAAACGTGCGTTACCTCAACGGCCGAAGTGTCTCGTCCATGCATCGAGCTTCTCCTGTCGGGATGTGCCACACTCGAGCACACACGCAAAGCTCAACGTTCTGCTGGAAGCAGGACAATCGTATTCCATCTCGGGTGGTCAGGCAACTCGATGGCGAACACGGGTTGCGCGACACAAGGAAGCGTTGCTGCCGCACCTGGGCACGGAGCCGTCGAGAGCTTATCGTTTGTGCGGCGGCACGGCGGGCGTTGCGCCCGCGCCGCGGCCGACGGCCGGGATAATGGCCTCGGCCGTGCCCGGGCCGAAGTCGAAGATGGTGAACCCTTCCGCCCCCAACTGGCGCGCCCAGTGGATTTGCCCGACGACCCGATCGCCCGAGAGGGCCATCCGCGAGGCCGTCGCCCCGATGCCCGGGTAAAACGGCACCTTCACCAGCCGCCGCTGGTTGCTCACCAGCCGGACGAATTGGCGATCGTCGGGCGTGTAGTCCATCGGGCAGAGGAAATCGACGTAGCCTTTTTCGGCCCAAACCGGCCAATCTTGCCCCACGCTGCGGCGGCAGTCGGGATAGCTGCCGAACACCGCCGCCGAAATCTTGATTTGCGGCTTGATCGCCCGAGCCTCGCGCGACACCGATTCGACCAGCGCGGTAATCTGCCGGCAGCGCCAATCGTGATACTCGGGCTGGCACGGCCCGCTGTAGCAGTCGTCGGGCCAGCGGGCGACCGGCGCTCCGCGATCGCGCTCGAACCGTTGCCGGCAACCGTCGCAGTAGCAATTATCGCGGCCCGGATACCGAATGTAGTCGAAGTGCAGCCCGGCCACCGGATAGCGGCGGGCGACTTCGAGCATCGACTCGCGTTCGAGCCGCTGGTTGTCGGGATGCGACGGGCAGAGCCACGGCTGCTCGCGCCCCTCGACCGTGCGCTGCAACCGCCCCTGCTCGCGGAGCGCGGCGACGAACGCCTGCGGTGCGTTGCCCAGGTTGTAGTTCACCTTCCATACGTGAACCTCGATGCCGTATTTGGCGGCCGCACGGCAGCACTGGTCGATCTGGTCGCCGTGGCGACGGAACGTTTCACTGCGGGGCAGCAGGTCGCTGGGATAATGGGCCAGACCGCCCCACAGCATATTGGGCAGCACCATGTTGAAGCCGTTCTCGGCAAGCAATCGGGCCGACCGCTCCCAATCGCCGGGATACGCGCCCGTGCCGGAATGGTTCCACACGCCTCGGCCCTCGACGGCCGGCGACGGGGCGGCGCGGAGATAGGCTTCGACCAAGTCGCGGCGGTATTGCTCGGCCGCGGCCAGCGCGTCGAGATGGTTGGCGCCGGCAAGTGTGCGTTCGACCTCCACCCGGCGCGCAAACAGTCGATCGACTTCGCTCGCTTCCACCCGCGGCGAACCGCGCAAGTAGCGTTCGAGCGATTCCCCGCCGCGGCAATGGCCGATGTCGTTCAGCCGAGCGGCTGCTCCGGCCGCCAAATCGGCCCACAACGGCGGATGAAGCTGGGCCAACACCGCGCCGAGCATCCGCTGCTTCTTCTCGACATCGTCGTCCAGAACGATGTGTGTAAAGAACGCGCCGCGCGGGCTCATCAACCAGGCGGCATGGTCGGTGGGCGTGCCGTCGGCGTCGAGCCAGCGGGCGACGATTCGGGCGTCGGCCGTCGCGGGCCGAGCATCGGTGATGTTCCACGAGTGCTGACGAACCCGTCCGAGCGCGCCCAAGGCCGGCACGTCGTTGCCGAATTCGATCCACGAGAACCGCCCGGTCGGCTCGTCGCGTACGTAGCGCAACTGCCCGAATCCCAAGGCGGCCGCCAAACGCGGAGGCAGTTGATAGCAGGCGACCACCTTCCCCCCGCCGGCCGCATAGCGAACCAAGGCTTCTTCCGTGGCCCGATCCAGCCCAGGCCGATAGGCCAGCACTACGACGGCCGGTTGCGTTGCCGAGTTCGACCCCGATTCCGAAGCAGCGCCTTCGGCCGCCGAGGTCCGGCCGGTTTCGGGGGCGGCGCCGGCAAGCCGTTCGACCCACTGCGTATCGCGAAGCATCTCGCAGCGGATGCCCGATTGGGCCAGCGTGTCGTTCCAAAGTCGGGCCTGTTCGGCCGCGGTGCGGTTCTCGCCGACGTTCTCATGCTCGCGGTCGGGCAAAAGAATCGTCACCGGGCAGGCCGTCGCCCGAAGCTCGATCAGATAAATCGCAGCGTTCGACGCCGTGTTCAACGCCGTGTTCGCCGCTGCGTTCGATGCCGCATTCGACGCAGCGGCCGAACCGCCGCGCCAAGCGCTGATGCGAATGCCGTCGATCGTTCGCCACGAAGCGGGCCGCTGTTCGACGCCGAAGTCGGCCCGCGAAAAACGCAGCGTGACGATCTTCGGTCCCGGCGTCTTCTGACTACCGGTCGCGGCAGTAGTTCCCGCGCCACCAGCGGCCGGCAACGCTCGCTTCGCTTCAATCACCGAGGCGAAGTCCATCGGCTCTTCGTCCTCGGGCGTTCGTGCTCCGCAGGCGTACCAGCCGTCGCCGCTGCGGAAGTACAACGTCCACGAACCCACCGCCTCGGGCGAATCGACAGCCGCAACAAGCTCGAACCGGCTGGCCCAAGCCAAATCGAGCTTCACCCGACGATCGACCACGCCGCGTTTCAACTCGGGCTTGTCCGCAAAGGGCGCGAGCAACTTCAACACCGGCCGCGGTTGCCCGCCAACGGCGATCGTCGCGGCTTCGACCGGCGGGCCGCCTTCCGACGCCTGCCAAGCGGCCCGGGCCGATGTAGAGTCGGCATAGTCGAACCGATCGAGCACCACGCCGCCCCAATCCGAGGCGGCCGCCGACACTAAACAGGTCCACACCATTGCAAAAGCGGCCGCCGTCGCAACGACGCGGCCGATTGCGTGTAGCCCCTGTTTGAATTGCTTTCCGTTTTCCGCGGTTGTATTCAGGGCTGCGAAACAAGCGAAAAGCGCGGTCATCGTTCGGTTCCTTCTTCCCGGTTTCGCCCTGATTACGTCTTCATCGTGGGTAAACCGGCCGCAAGCAAAGCGACGCGGCCCATTGCGTACACCACGCAATGGAGACGTTTGCCGTCGCGTTCGACCTACCGCCCGATGCAGTACAGGGCGTTCTTGCCGCGGAGGTAGATGCAGCCATGAGCCACGGCGGGCGAGGCGACGAATTCGTCGTCGAGTTGGTTTTCAGTCAGTTTGTCGTAGCGCCGCGAGGCGGATACTACAGTGGTCAGCCCCTTCATATTGACGAAGTAGAGCCGGCCGGCGGCCGCGACCGGCGACGCCCGATATTCTCCCTTGAGCCGTTCCTTCCAAAGCAGGCGGCCATCGACCGGATCGAAGCAGCGGAGCACGCCGTCGTTGGAAACCATGAACAACTGCTCGCCGACGACAATGGGCGACGGGCTGTCGGAGGTGCCCTGGTCGAACTTCCACACGATGTCGTCGCGGGTGCGCGGTCCATCGCCGCCGGGCCGCACGGCCAGCAGGGCCTGCCGCATCCCTTGAATGGCGAAGATCGTCTCGCCATAGGTTACCGGCGAAGGGATGACGCGGTTGCCCGAAAGTCCCGTAAGCTCCCAGAGTTTTTTGCCCGTTTGCGGGTCGTAGGCGTCGAGGATTTGTCCGCCCCAAACGATCATTTCGGTTCGTTTGCCGGCGGTGCGGAGGATCGGCGTGGTGTAGCTGTCGCAGCTTTCGGCCGTGGCGGCGGTGGGGCGAAGAACTTTCCACGCCGGCGCACCGCTCCGTTTGTGATACGCCACGACATAGCTGGGCGAAGGTTCGCCGCCCAAGTCGCTGAGCGAATCCTGCATGCAAACGTTGACGACCAAGTCGTTGTAGAGAATCGGGCTGTTGCCGTGGCCCCACCAAATCGTGTACTTGCCGTGCTCCTCTTGCAGATTGCGCGCCCAGAGCTTGTTTCCGTCGAAGTCATAGGCGGCCAGCAGCCCATTGCCAAAATGGCAAACGACCAACTGCCCGTCCGTCACCGGCGAAGGCGTGGCCAGATTGTGCGTGTTGTGAAACTTCTGCGCGCTGCGCTCTTCGCCCGCCTTGCGGAGCTGAGCCGCCCGCGGCGTTTGCTCGCGGCCCACCTCGCGGGTCCACACGATGTCGCCCTTCTTTGCGTCGATCCGCAGCAGGAGCAACCGTTCGTCGTCGGCCTGAGTGGTGACGAACACGGCGTCGTCCCAGATGGCCGGGGTGCTCGCGCCCCAAGGCGGCAAGGGACACTTCCATTTGATGCCGGAGTCTTCGGCCCAACTGATCGGCAGATCGGCGGCCGAGGTGAGGCCGTCGCCCCGCGGGCCGCGCCATTGCGGCCAGGCCTCGGCGGCCGCGGCCCG
>Ga0073932_1004576_pt1 | contig 16172 bp, 11 predicted proteins | sample DewCreD2012metaG_FD_76967 | JGI IMG/M metagenome (GOLD analysis project Ga0073932, IMG submission 76967) | Hot spring sediment bacterial and archeal communities from British Columbia, Canada, to study Microbial Dark Matter (Phase II) - Dewar... ... | reverse complement strand
TTGGCGATCTGCAGGCTTTGCAAGATCGGCACGCCGCTGGCCATCAGGGTGCCGAGGATGCGGCAGAACCGGCAGACGGCGACCATGGTGAAGGTCTTGCCGGCCACGGGGATCTTGAGCTTCCAGGCATCCTTGTTGTACCGGCCGCGTTCGGTGCGGAAGTAGCCGACGACCGCCATGACCAGCAGGACGAGCACGCCCCCCAGCAGCCAGCCGTAGTCGCGGATGGTGTCGGACAGGCTGAAGATCATCTGGGTGAGCATGGGCAGTTCCATGCCGCCGCCCTCGAGCAGCGGGCGGATCTTCGGCACGACGATGGTCATCATCGCGACGACCACGCCGACGCAGGCGATCAGCAGGACGATCGGGTAGATCATCGCCCCGACGAGCTTCGAGCGCAGTTCGTTCTGGCGCTCGACGAAGCCGGCGACGCGCTGGAGGACGTCTTCGAGGAAGCCGCCGCGCTCGCCGGCCTTGACCATCGAACAGTGCAAATTCGCGAAGACGTGGGGGTGCTTGGACATGGCCTCGGCGAGGCTCATGCCGCCGGCCACGTCATCGCGGATCACGCGGAGCACGGCTGTCAGTGACGGGTGCGAGTTCTGCTTGCAGAGCAGGTCGAGCGAGCGGAGCACGGGCACGCCGGCGCGGAGCAGGTCGGCCAGCTGGTTGTACATGGTGGTCAGGTGGGCGAGCTTGACGCGCTTGCCGAAGAGCGAGCCGCCCGTATCCACTACACCTTCTTTCAGTTCGATCGGGTACAGAGCCCGCTCGTCGAGCATGTGCAAGGCGCCCTGCTGGCTGTCGGCCGTCAGGACTCCCTGGACGACCTCCCCCTGTACGTTTTTGGCTGTGTAGTTGAATGTCGGCATGTTTTGGGAAACTCGGCAACGGTTTTTCCTGTCTACGTCAGTCGTTCCACATGCGCTGTCAATGCTAATGGCTAACCGTGAACGGCAACAGCAGGCCTGCCGCCCAATTCGCCTCGTGTCGTTGGTTGTTACGATTGACCATTGACAATCAACCATTAACGTTCGCACTAGGCCTTCGTCACTCGGGTTACTTCCTCCGGCGTTGTGATTCCCATGCGGACCTTCGCCCAGCCGTCCTCGCGGAGCAGGACCAGGCCGTTCTTCCGGCCAGCCTGCAGGATGGGCCCTGCACCGGAGCGTTTCATGATCAGGTCGCGGATCTCGTCGTTGAGCACCAACAGTTCGAAGATGCCCAAGCGGCCCCGGTAGCCGGTGTTGAGGCACTTGCGGCAGCCGCGCCCGCGGTACAGATCCTCGCCCTGGTAGTTGAAGTCAGCGGGGAGCTTCCTGGGGTCAGGCTTATAAGCTTCCTTGCAGTCGGGGCAGATCCTGCGGACGAGGCGCTGGGCGAGCACGGCCTCGACGGAACTCGACACCAGGAACGGTTCGACGCCCATGTCGAGCAGTCGCGTGTTGGCGCTGGCGGCGTCGTTAGTGTGCAGCGTGCTGAAGACCAGGTGGCCCGTGAGCGACGCCTGGATGGCGGTCTCGGCGGTCTCGTAGTCGCGAATTTCGCCGACGAGGATGACGTCGGGATCGTGCCGCAGGAACGACCGAAGGCCGCGGGCGAAAGTCAGGTCGATCTTGCGGTTGACCTGCACCTGGTTGATGCCCTGCAACTGGTACTCGACTGGATCCTCGATCGTCAGGATCTTGATTTCGGGCGAGACGATTTCCTTCAGGGCCGCGTAGAGCGTGGTGGTCTTGCCGGAACCGGTCGGACCGGTGACCAGCAGGATGCCGTGCGGGATCTGGATCAGCTTTTCCCAGGTCGCCAGCGTCTCGCCCATCATGCCGAGATCCTTGAGGGTAAGCGCACCGGAGGACTTCTCCAGCAGACGCATGACGACCGCTTCACCCCAGATCGTCGGAATGATCGAGACGCGAATGTCCGTCTCGCGACCGTGGGCCTTGATCTTGAAGGCGCCGTCCTGCGGCAGACGCTTCTCGGCGATGTTGAGATTCGAGAGGATCTTGATGCGGCTGATGATGGCGGCCTGGAAGCGGCGGATCTCCGGCCGGGTCGGGGTTTCGTGCAGGACGCCGTCGATGCGGTAGCGGATAATCAGGTCGTTCTCGAACGGCTCGATGTGGACGTCGGAAGCGCGCTGGTTGAGGGCCTCGACGAGGATCTCGTTGACCAGCTTGACGACGCTGGCCTCCTGGGCCTCCTCGAGCAGGTCGCTGTTTTCAGGGTTGATATCGCTGACGACCTCGATGCCGTCCTCATCCTCGATCAGTTCCTCGATCGTGCCGCCGCCGACACCGAGGTGCTTCTTGACGACGCGGTTGATGTCGGCCTCGCTGGCTAGGACGGTCTCAACCTGCAAGCCGGTCATCAGGCGGAGCTCTTCGAAGGCGTATAGGTCGAACGGGTCGCAAGTGGCGACCTTGAGCGTGCCGTTGCTCTTGGAGATGGGCAGGAGTTTGCGCCGGTGAATCAGCCGGCTGGGCATCTCCTTGAGCAGCTGCACGTCGATGGGGACGTCGGTCAGATCAACAACCGGCATTGCCAACTGTTCGCTGAGGACGGAGAGAATGTCGTCCTCCTTGACATACCCCATCTGGACCAGAATGTGGTCGATCCGGTCGTGGGGATCCTTGCGCGCGGCAAGAGCGGCCTGAAGTTGTTCAGGCTTAATCTTGCCCTTTTCCAGAAGGATGTCGCAGATACTCACTCAAATTCTCCCGAAGCCACTGTTCGGCGTTAGCTAAGTTCGCATCATCCAATAACTTTCGGCTGTGGACGTTACAAACTGCACTACTCCCGTCAATGACTTTTACCCCATGGCGTCGCTTCCGTTGCGGGAATCCGGAAGGTCGAGAAGCCGTGCGCAGCCAGGCAGATGGCTCCAACAGACGGCACGGTGGTTGCTAGGGCTGCCAACCGGATCGTGCAATAATATCGCAGGATCAACCCACCTCAGCGGTTACGTTACGCTAACATATCATGTGGCAGGCGTTTAGAGGCATTACAGCCCGGATATTGGACGGCGCATCCATCTGGTATCACACAATAATGATCCCCGATAACTGCCAAGCGAAAGCCACCAACATGCGTTCTGGCGTCACCTTATCACGTTTGGTCGGGGACGACCAGAGGCTGACAAACAACAACAGGTGAATGCCCGGCCGCCAACCAGGGCCACAGGCGCTGGCCTGTCTGCCCTGCAGGCTGGGCAGTGAACCAGCAAGCAAAAGCCATTGCCGAGCCGCTGCCTGGCCTATGGGGTGCCTAACCAAACGGCCGGGGTCCGCAGGTTCCATCACGCACCCATGCCACACAAAGCCGGTACGAACACCTTGACGCATCCCAGATCAGTGAAGACTATTAACGATTCCAGGCCCCCGGGCGCCGTGGGGTGTGATGCCGGGCCGAGGACGGGGTGGCGGGTTGGGCGGCTGGCGCAACCTCGTTGCCCCGCAGGCATATGTGCAGGATTGCTGGTGCGAATGAGCGATCTTCCAACCACAAGCGGTCTGTGGCTGAGTCTGCCGCTGGCGGTGGGGCTGGCGATGGATGCGGCCGTCGTTTCGGCCGGCATCAGCGCCTCGCTACACAACATCACGCTCCGGCATGTCTTCCGCCTGAGCTGGCATTTCGGACTGTTCCAGTTCCTCATGCCGATCGCGGGCTGGCTGCTCGGCCGGCAGGCGCTCCATTACATCGACGGCTGGGACCACTGGGTAGCCTTTGGCCTGCTGGCAGCGGTGGGCGGGCACATGATGTTCGAGGCGTTAAAGGGCGGGCACCAGAAGGACCAGACAGTGGGGGCGGATGCAGCGAGGAAGGATCCAACGCGAGGCTGGACACTGGTGATGCTGTCGATCGGCACAAGCCTGGATGCCCTGGCGGTGGGTCTGGCGCTGCCGATGCTGGACGTGAACGTTTGGACCGTTGCGCCGTTGATCGGGCTTGTCACGGCGGGCCTGGTGTTGCTGGGCATCAAAGCCGGGCGAGTGGCGGGCAACCTCTTCGGCCGGATCGCGGAGGTGGCCGGCGGACTGGTACTGATGGGGATTGGCGTGAAGATCCTGTTGCAGGGGCTGGCCCAGACGATGTAACCCCAAAAGCCTTGTGCCTGCGGCAAACCAGGGGTATCGTATTCGTAACGATGGAGTTACCCGCATTCGAGCGCCCGTATCGACCTTGGCGGAGCATCAGCCGGGCGGGATGCGGCGCATTCGTTGCCATTCATCTCGCGTGACGGTCGAAGCAAGGTTTTATTGTCGATAAAGTGACGCACCAGTACCCCGCGACGCTTGCGGGATTCCGTCAAGGCGATGCAGGGCCCAGCGGCATCGCAATCCAAGGTGTCTTCAGCTCCGGAGCCGGCAGTATGCCCTCTCGGCAATTGGCAGAACTGATCGAAAACTATCATCAGCAGCTGCGCCAGATGCGTCAGCAGGGCTGCTCCTGCGAGCAGGTGCTGGACCTGGCCGAGAGGATGCTCGAGCAGATCGAGCCCTACCCGCATGCCTTTGCGGCCGCCGAGGCCGACCAGCGAGTCCTGCGCACGCTGCTGGACCACATCCCCGAGGGCGTGACCGTCGTCGAGATGCCGGATTTGCGCATCCGCGCGTCCAGCAAGGCCGGCCTTGCTTTAACCGGCCGGGACCCGAATTCCTCGCCTACAGCAGCCGAGTATGTTCGTGAAACAGGTATACGCACCTTCCACGCCGACGGGGTGACGCCGGCCCAACTGGAAGACATGCCGCTGATCCGGGCTGTGCGGCAGGGCGACGTGGTGCTCGACGAGGAATATGTGATCGAGCGGGCGGACGGCCGGAGGATCCCTCTGCTGTGCTGCGCGGTGCCTGTGCGTGATGAGACGGGGCGGGTCACGTCTGGGCTGGTGACCTACCGCAGCATCGAGGAACGCAAGCAGTTGGAGAAACTCCTGGAAGAGCGCGAACAGCGGTGGCGTTCGCTGTTCCAGTACAACCTGGACGCGGTATTCCACCTGGACGAGCAGGGGCGTCTGACAGAGGTGAACCCGGCGGCGCTCGAATTGACCGGCTACGCGAAAGAAGAATTGCTCGGCAAGCCGGTGGTGGATCTGTGCTTGCCCGAGCACCGCGCGGCGGCGCTGGGCAAGTTCCGAGACGCCCTGCAGGGCAAATCGGCGACGCTGGATGTTGCCATCGCGCACAAGGACGGGCGGCGGATCGAAGTGCTCGTCACGGGCGGGCCGGTGGTGGTGGGCGGGCGGACGGTAGGAGTCTTCGGCATCGCCAAGGACGTCACGGAGCACAGGAAGGCAGACGCGGAGATCCGCCGGCTCAACGAGGAGTTGGAGCGGCGCGTGACGGAGCGGACAGCCCGACTGGAGGCCGCCAACCTGGAAATGTCGGCCCAGATCTCGGAGCGCCGGCGAGTCGAGCAGGAACTGCGCGAAAGCGAGAGCAAGTACCGCAGCATCGTGGAGAACACGCACGACGTGATCATGCTGACCCGCTCCGACGGGATCATCCTGTACATGAGCCCGGCGACCCGCAACGTACTGGGTTACGAACCGGAGGAGCTGGTGGGCCGGAAGCCCTGGATCGTTCACCCGGAGGACACGCCTCACGCCCATGAGATACACCGCCGGGCCCTGCAAGGCGAGGCCGGCTCGGACCTGGAATACCGCATCGTCACCAAGGCCGGCGAGATCAAGTGGGTCAGCCACACCTGGACAGTCATTCCGGGTGAACCATATCACACGATTGTGAGCGTTGTCCGCGATATCACCGAGCGCAAGAAGGCCCAGGAGCAGATCATGCACCACGAGGCGCAGTTGCGCGCGCTGGCCTCGGAACTGATCCTGGCGGAAGAGCGCGAACGCCGACGGATCGCCACGGATCTGCACGACGACCTCAGCCAGAAGCTGGCGGTGGCCAAAATCCGCCTGTGCGTGCTCGGGCAGAGCGCCGGCGAGGACCTGGCCGGGGCGGTTGACCAGGTGCGGAAGATCATCGACGAGGCGATCCTCTCGACAAGGTCGCTGACGTTCCAGATCTGCCCGCCGGCGCTGTACGACCTGGGCTTCCTGCCGGCGGCGGAGTGGCTGGCCGAGGACATGCAGCAGCGGTACGGCCTTCAGGTGCGTCTGACGGACGATGGCCGGCCCAAGCCGATGGACGAGCGGGTCCGCGTGGTGCTGTTCCGCTGCCTGCGCGAACTGCTGATCAACGTCGCCAAGCACGCGGGCGTCAACGCGGCGACGGTCAATATCTGCCGACACGATAATACGATACAGTTGGTCGTCGAGGACGCGGGCAAGGGCTTTGATCCGCCGAAGACCGCCGGCAGCACGAGCCGTGGCGGATTCGGTCTGTTCAGCATCCAGGAACGGCTGGGCTATCTCGGCGGGCAGATCCAAGTGCGTTCGTCGCCGAGACAGGGGGCAACGATTGTCCTGCGGGTACCCGCCCAACTGGCGGACTCGCAGGGACCGGAGGTGTCGTGATGAGTACGACGGTCCTGCTGGTGGACGATCACCGGATGATGCGCGAAGGACTGCGGATGATCCTGGACCAGGCACCCGACATCCAAGTGGTGGGCGAGGCCGAGAACGGCCGGGACGCCTTGACCATGGTCGCGCAACTGCGGCCCAAGGTAGTGGTCATGGACATCGCCATGCCGGGCCTGAACGGTATCGAGGCGACACGCCAGATTCGCGCCCAGAGCCCGGGCACGCGGCTGATCGGCCTGTCGACCTACAGCGACAAGCAGTACGTGCTGGGCATGCTGGAGGCGGGCGCGTGCGGCTACGTGCCCAAGTCGGCCGCGGCGGACGAACTGCTGCGGGCAATCCAGGCGGTTTCGCGCGGAGACATCTACCTCGGCCCGGAGCTGGCCAAGTCGGTGATCGAGCGCTACGTGCAACGGCTTAACGCGCCGAGTTCGACGACCGCGACGCTGGGCCCGCGCGAACGGGAGATCCTGCAGCTGATCGCCGAGGGCCACACCAGCCGGGAGATCGGCGAGCAGCTCGGAATTTCGGTCAAGACCGTCGAGGTCCACCGCCAGAACATCATGAACAAGCTGGGCATGCACTCGATCGCGGAGTTGACAAAGTACGCGATTCGCGAGGGACTGACATACCTGGAGGGGTGACGGCAGACAGGGACAGCCGTCATGTCGCAAGAGCGCAGGCCACTCCCACAACAGCGCCTTGCGAGAACCCACAGGTAGCCTGGGGAACAACAGCCTTTTCACCGGGATACTCCAATGTGGTCCACGGCCACCCCGCCTGCGCCGGCCCGGCCAGGGCCGGGACCAGCAGGCCTGCCACCAGGCCCACGACTGCCCATGCCATCATGCGACACCTCCTTGCATTAGGAACCTATGGTTGCTCTGCTCCCGGCGACAGTGCCGGGAGACGCTTGGCTCGCAGACCGGCAAGATGGCAGCGCGTCCGCGATTCCCGACCGGCGGCATCGTCCACCTCGATTTTCATGGAGAGTCCCGCTCCGCACCACCCGGGCGGGCGCGCAGACCGGTTACGAAGGATGGTGCGGATCCCTATCCTGCTCTATCGAGAAATGCTCGTAGCGATCTTAAGCCAAACCGCACCCGGCCGCTCTCCACCCGGTGACTGGTTCCGGCACTGGCGCGGCGTTGCAGCACCCCAGACCCTTTGCCTGGGCCTTATAGCCCTCTTGTAGCACGCTCATTGCGTAGGTCTTCAGGATGCCGCGTCTCTCGCCAATGCACAGCACCGTTGCGATGCTCGGCTACGCGCGGTACCGTAACGGCCTGCATGACTGGCGGGAGGTTCCACCAGCCGGTTTCCGGGCATGTTTGGCTGATTACGTCATGCCGGGCGATCGACAGCCGCCAACGCGGCGCCGGCGTCGGCCTGACGAGGAGTTACGCACATGGCAGAGGGCAGTCGCAAGATTCGCTTCGGCGTCATCGGGGCGGCAGGTCAGATCGGCGGTACGCATATCAAGGCGATCAAGGAGAACCCCGACCTGGCGGAACTGGTCGCGGTGTCGGACGTCAACGAGGCCAAGCTCGAGAAGCTGGCGGTGGAGCTGGGCGTCAAGCCGTACAAGAACTACAAGGACCTGTGCAAGGACCCGAACATCGATGCGGTAACACTGGGCACGCCGCACCCGCTGCATCCGGAGCAGACGTTCGAGGCCTTCAAGCACGGCAAGCACGTGCTGACGGAAAAAGCGATGGCCGGCCGGCTGAGCCAGGCGCAGAAGATGGTGCAGATGGCCAAAGAAAAAGGCCTCAAACTGGGCGTGTGCTTCCAGCACCGCGTGGCGCCCAAGCACCTCAAGGCGTTCGAACTGATGGCCGGCGGCCGGATCGGCAAGATGCTTCGCGTGACGTGCGAGAACACCGCGTACAAAGCGGAGTTCTACTACAACAGCGGCGCGTGGCGCGGGACGTGGCTGGGCGAGGAGGGCGGCGTGCTGCTGAACCAGGCGCCGCACCCGATCGACATCCTGCTGAAGCTGACGGGCATGCCGAAGCGGATCACGGCGGTGGTCCGGGCGCAGATCCACGACAACATCGAGGTCGAGGACGTCGCCAGCGCGATCCTGGAATACGAGAATGGCGCGCAGGGGATCGTGCACTTCAACACGACAACCGTGCCGAGCGTCAACCGCTGCGACATCTTCGGCACGCACGGCGCGATGAGTTTCACCAACGACGCAATGCGCTTCTGGAAGATCGACCCGCCGATCAGCCGCCACAACAAGGAGTATTCCGGCCCAAACATTTACGGCGCGCCGGCGTGCACCGAAGAGCCGCTGACGCTGCCGGAAGTCCCGCGGCAGGGGCACATCAAACTGGTCGAGAACTTCTGCAATGCCATCCTGTGCGACGAGCCGCTGATCTGTCCGGGCGAGGAAGGTTTGTGGAGCCTCGAGTTTGCCAACGCGCTGATCATGAGCAGCTACACCGGCAAGCCGGTGGATCTGCCGCTGGACGCAGCCGCGTACGACCGGCTGCTCAAGAAGCTCCAGAAGGCGGGTCCGGCGGCAGCGCACCGGCCGATGCAGCCGAATCCGCTGGCGAAGCCAGCCAGGTAGTACACACGACGGATCCGCATGCAATACAAGGGCTGGAACTACGAGAAGACCCTTCTGGTGCGAAGCCGAACGGAACCCCGGCAGGACGAACTCATCGATGTCCGCATCCCTCTGGATTCCCGCTCGGCGGGCAACCTAGAGCGGGACGTCCGCGTCATTCTCAAGAAGGACTGGCACCTGCTGCAGCGCGAGGTACCGTCGCAGGTGTATGACATCCGGCGAGGCGAAGGCGTGGCGACCTGCCGGGTGGCCTTCGTCATGGATGTGCCCGCGCTCGATTGCCGGCGAATCGGCATCTACTACGACAATCCCGAAGCAACGGCGCCCCAGTACCAGTCCCCGCTGGAGATGGCCGGCGGGGCTCTCGGCGGCTCCGTCCGAACACCTTTCTTCAGCGCCGGTCTTGATCCTCGATCGGGGCAGATCAAGACGCTTGCGGGACGCTTCGAGATCCCAAGCGTGGATCCGCTGCACATCCCGTTCTTCGACCGGGTGCAGGAACATGCGGCGGTGTTGCTGGCAGTGAAGGATGCAACCGCAGGCTACCGGGCGGAGTATGTATCGCCGGCCGGGTGGGAAGAGCCGGAGGTGCGCGAAGACGTCCGCGGGCCCGTGTTCGTCAAGCTGACGCGCCGCGGCCGGCTGAGCTGGGCGGGCTGCCCGGAGCCCGGCCGGTGCCCCCTGTGCGAGGTCACCTACAAGTTCTTCGCGCACCAGCCGTACTTCCTGGTCTACACGCATATGACGTTCGTCGAGGACACGGAGGTCTTCGGCGTGCGGATGGGGGGGCTGGCCGTCAATCGCGACCTGTACACGCACTACACCTTCCGGCCGGTCTCGCCGAACCTGCCCGAGACGGATGTCGAGGAAATGGGGCACATTCTGATCGATCCGCAATACACGGCAGACCTGCCGGCCGGTTCGGCGTTTTCGGGACTGCTGCCGTACAACCTGGCGTGGCATGGTTTCATCCGCGTGAGAAAAGGCATCGACTGCGGACTGGCGGCCATCCAACTGCGGGATGGGATCCGCACGCCCGGCGGGGGGTTCCCGTACTATCGCGCGGCGACCTACGCGTTTCGCGAGGCGCACGCTGTTTCGTGTGCGCGGGCGCCGGTATATGTGAAGGTCTGCCGACCCGAAAACATCGTTCGGGTTCCGGCCGGGACGGTCATCGAGCATCTCGACGCGGTCGTTTGCGACCGGTTCGACATGGACTGGGGCAGCCGCGTGGACAGGCTCGGCAAGCGGTTGAACGACCCGGTGGAAATCGCGGTGCATCCACGGTTCATGCTGGGCGAAGTGCCCGCCGAGGAATACGAGCCGCTTCCGTACGGCCAGCGCGGCGATGCGTACCGCCGGCTGGGGGTGCGATGATGACAAACATAAGGTCAGGCACGTTCGACCCCCGGCGGTGGAAGGGCTTCCTGGCGTACCGGATCCGCGAGACGGCGGGCATTGAGCGCAAGCGCGGAGTGGCGGATTTCGCGTTCGAGATCAGCCACGTGCCGGGCGAGATGAGCAATCACGAGCTTCGCGTGGCCCTGCTCGAAGCGGATGGCTGCTTGCGCGAGGTGCCGGCGCAGTTCTACCGGTTGCGGCGCCAAGGCAGCGGTCTAGCGGGACGCGTTGCCTTCTTTGCCGATGTCGAAGCTCACTCGTCGCGGGAAGCCCGGATCTACTATGGCAATCCCGAAGCCGGGCCGGCAGACTACCTGCGCAGCCTCCAGGCGCGCAAAGGCGACCTGGGCCCTCAGCACTGGTTCATCGAGAACGAGTTCTACAAGATCGAAACACTGCCCAAGAGCGGGCAGATCTGGCACGTCTGGGACAAACTCGGCTCGAACACGTCGTGGCATCACAACGAGTGGGACTCCAACCGCGACAAGGGCGGCGACCCGTGCCACTGGGCGCCCAACTGCTGGGTGGCCTATCCGGAGCGCGTGACCAACGGCTACGAGGCCGTCGATCCCGACGCCTTCGACTGGCACTACGTGTTCGGCTGGGACAACCCGAAGACCGAGATCATCGACGGTCCCGTCTTCTGGGAGATGCGTCGCAAGGACGTGGTCTGGCCGCACCCGGAGCATTCGAGCCCGAACCTTCGGCGCGACAGGACCGAGAAGATCGTGGCCGAGGTGGTCTACCGCTTCTATGACGGCTGCCCGTTCTTCGTGCAGACGTCGGACATGCAAACGCTCCAGGACCTGCTGGTTTACTTCATCCGCAACAGCCAGTACGTGTTCCTCGACCACGTCTTCACCCACACGATCATCTGCCCGGAGGCGACGGGCCTGAAAGCCACGGACGAGGTCGAGCCGGCGGTGCTGCGGCTGATGGCGCACCAGGATCTCAAGCCCTTCCCGAACGTGCAGCACACGCTGAGCAACGTTCTGCCGTCGAAACTGGATTACACGAGTTTCATCCACGAATCGACGGGCGACGGCTTTGCGCAATTCCAGATGCTCGAGCGGAATACAAACGTGCATTCGGGCCGGCCGACGTATTACAACCACATGGTCTTCCTGACGGAGTTGCACAACTGGGCGGTGTATTACGCGCGGGCGTTCTCGTACACGAACCGCCGGTTCCACCCCGAAAACGCGGTATGGCTGCCCAAGGGCGAGCGGTACGAAGAAGAGAACGTCTGCCTGATCTACCGGCACGAGAACGTCGAGAGCACCATCGAGAACCTGGCGCGGTGGGGGCGGGAGTTGCGGAGTCCCTTGTCCGTAACCAATTGTCTGTAGCAGTGAAAACTGCGTCGGCGCGCTCGCACTGGAGTAGCCCGCAACGAGGGCCGCAACGGGAGTTTCCGCCCCGCAACCCCCCCCAGGCACCGCAAGGGCTGGGGATGGCCCCCCGGAGCCTGGCGTGTTACAAGTTCGCCTTGTCGCAGGCAGACCGAGGGCCGACAGCTACTGGGCCGGTGCCAACAGGGTACTGCTCAGAAACACCAGGGCTACGCTGAAGTAGATGACCAGGCCGGTCACATCCACCAGCGTGGCAACAAAGGGCGCGGAGCTGGTGGCTGGGTCCAGGCCCAATCGCCGGATCAGGAATGGCAACATGCTGCCGCTGATGGCTCCCCAGAGCACCACGCCGAGGATTGCTGCGGCCACCGTGAACCCCACAAGATGATAATGCTCGCCGTACTGCGTCAGGCCCGTCCATTCCCAGACATGGATGCGCAGCAGGCCCAGAAGACCGAGCCAGGCGCCCAGCAGCGAGCCGCAGAGCAGTTCGCGGCCCAGCACGCGCCACCAGTCGCGCAGGTCGATCTCCCGTACAGCCATCGCCCGGATCACCAGCGTCGATGCCTGCGAGCCGCTGTTGCCGCCGCTGGAGATGATCAGCGGGATGAACAGCGTCAGCACCAGCGCCCGCCGCAGTTCATCCTCGAAATAACCCATCGCTGTGGCTGTAAACATCTCGCCGATGAACAACACGCTCAGCCACGTCCCCCGCCGGCGGACCAGTTCGGGGATCGACGCCGACATGTAAGGTTCATCAAGGGCCTCCATACCGCCCATCTTCTGGATGTCCTCGGTGGCCTCTTCCTCGGCGACGTCGGCCACGTCGTCGAACGTGACGATGCCCACGAGCACGCCATCGCTGCTGATCACGGGGATTACCGGCAGGTCGTAGCGCTCGAGCGTCCGGACGGCTGCCTCCTGGTCGTCGGTGGCGTGCAGCGAGATCACCTGGCCGTCCATCAGCGAGCCGATCCTCTGACTTGGATCGGTCAGCACGAGTTGGCGGAGTTCGATGTCGTCAAGCAGCCGGCCGCGGTCGTCGGTGACATAGACGGTGTCAACGGTCTCGGCCTCGGCGCCGCGCTGGCGGATGTGGTCGAGGGCCTGCTGGACCGTCCAGTCCGGCCGGAGCGTTAGGTAGTCGGGCGTCATGATGCGCCCGACGCTGTCCTCGGGGTAACCCAGGATCACCTGGGTAGCGCGGCGCTCCTCCGGGCGCATCAGGGCGAGCAGCCTAGAGACCAGTTCGCCAGGCATCTCCTCGAAGACCTGGACGCGGTCGTCGGGGTCCATCTCGTTGAACATCTGGGCGAGGTGTTCGCTGGAGACCTGGGCGAGCAGGTCCTCCTGCTGGTCCGGCGGCAGGAAGGTAAACACGTCGGCGGCACGGTTGCGAGGCAGCAGGCGGAAGGCAATGGCTCGCTGCGGCGGCGGAAGAGCCATCAACACATCCGCCACCTCCGGGTCGGCCAGGACCATCAGGGCGGCCCGGACCTGGTGGGTCTCCCGCCGCTCCAGCATCTCACTGATATCCGGAGCGACCAGGTCGCTGACCATGTGCTCGTTGCTTGTCTGGACCATGACACTACCTTTGCGTTGTCAGAACAACCGACGAATCGTTCGCGATCACGTACCAGCCTTCCAAGTACCTGTCATATCGCCACTTAGCCAAGTAACACAGGTCGGCAGGTGGCTCATACCAAGCCCCTGCCGCACCCAGGTCGGACCTGCGGCAGGGATCATGGCTGCCGCACGCCCCGGTACCAAACCCGTTCTTCGCCTGCCTTATCGTGAAGTTTATCCTGCGCTTTTTGCAAAATCACAACGGGGCAGTATTATGGATCGTGACATATCGTACCGGGAAAGAACTGCCGCCATTGCGAGGGCATCGGATGCAAAGGCCGCCGCGGAGGTCGGTTGGCCGCTGGTTGTAAATGCAGGAGGACATCGACATGGTAATTCGCAAGAACAAGTCGGAAGTCACGTTCGTGTATCGCACCGACAAGCCCGTCAAGGCCGTCCGCGTCGTCGGCACGTTCAACGACTGGAACGAAGAGCAAGGCCGCATGCAGAAAATCAAAGGCGAGTGGCGCAAGCGCATCAGCCTGCAGCCCGGCCGGTATGAATATAAGTTCATTGTCGACGGCCAGTGGCAGCCCGATCCGGACGCATCCGAGAGCGTGCAGAACAGCTTCGGCTCGCAGAACTCGGTGCTGCAACTGGCGTAACAACGGCTGTCAATCGTTAATCGTGTTGTCGCTGCCCAGGTCGGCCAGCAGGAGCGGGTGGCATTTCGGGCTGCCGGCCAGAATGCTCAACCGCTGCGGGGTCGTCGCCTGCGCGGGAATGTCCATCGGAAAGATCGGGCGGCCCTGGAAATCGGTGAACAGGCCGCCCGCTTCCAGCACCGCCAGGCCTGCCGCGGCGATATCCCAGATGTAGCATTCCATCACGAGGGCGGCGTCGAGGATGCCCGCTGCCGCCATCGACAGGTGCAACGCGGCTGAGCCGTAGTTGCGGACGACGTACTTGTTGAGCCACTGGGTGACAGGCTGCGGCAGTGGCAGGCGGTGCTTGCTAGGCACGCCCATAAGCACGTCCCCTGCAAAGGGGTCCTCGGTCACCTGCACACGGTCGTGGCCGTGCCAGGTGCCGCCGCCTGCCATGGCCGAGACCGTCATGCCGGTGCCCGCCTCCACCACGGCCCCCGCGATGGGCATGGTTCGATTGGCCACAGCCACCGAGCAGGCGAAACAGGGCAGACAGCGGGCGAAACTGCGGGTGCCGTCGATCGGGTCGATGATCCAGAATCGCTCGGCCCCGACCGGGTCCGCTCCGCGCATCATGCCGGACGACTCCTCCCCTATGATCGCGTCGTTGGGGAATTCCTTCGTAATGATTTCGATCAGGGCATTCTCGACCGTCGTATCGGCCTCGGTCACAAGGCTCCTGTCGGCCTTGCGCTGGCGGGGGATGTCGGTCCGCTGCATCTTTCGGGCGATCTGGGCGCCTCTCCGGGCTAGGTCGATGCATGTCCTTCGCAGCGAGTCCAATTCTGTCGCCTGTACTGCCATCTGGGGCACCTCACGAATACGTGTTCGGATGTCGCTTACGCAACTGTAGGACTGCCAGCGGGCAGGGTCACTCAAGACGGGTGAGTTTACGCCGGACCGGGTTGGGTTGCCAGGGATGGTGTCGTGCTAACTCGGCGGCTGCAGTGGGCGAACGGCAATAGGAGCAATAGCACCCATAGGACTTATAAACGACCGTGACACTCGCTTAGGCTCAGTCCATACCACCCGTCGGCATCCTGTTTATCCCTGTGAATGTGCCATGGGCCGTGCAGGCCATGCTCGCTGGAGGGGTCAAGCCTTGCGGACGGGCCTGCCGATATTTCAGACTATGCCGCTCATTTCGCGTCGGGTAGTTAAGGGCGTTTCTGCAGAGTGATTGCCGGGCGCATCTGGCACCGAACGCACGAAGGCCCGCGAAAGGACTTCAGGACGGAGTCGAGGTGTATGTCCAAGCCGAAGATCTCGTTTGTCATCGCCACGCACAGCCGGTGCCAGCGGATGCTCAAGACACTGTCCCTCTTGGGGCGGAACGTCGGCCGGCTACCGCACGAGGTGATCATCATCGACAATGCCAGCACCGACGGTACAGCCGAGACGCTGGCTGAGCAATTGCCCCGGGTTCGGCGAATTGAACTGGACACGGACGTTGGCAGCACGGCCAGGAACCTTGCGCTGGGGGCCGCCGAGGGGGAATTCGTCTTCATGCTGGACGACGACAGCTGGCCCCAGGCCGGCACGACCGAACGAGCCCTGCAGGTGATGGCGGAGCAACCGCGGCTGGCGGCGGCCGCGTGCTACGTCCGCCAGCCGGGCCATACGACGCGGCACCAGCCGGGTGGCCTGCCGGGAGCATTCCTGGGCAGCGCCGTTGTCCTGCGACGCAGCGCGATCGTGGAGATCGGCGGATACCCCGTCCAGTATGGCGGCTGCCTGGAGGAGTATGACTTGGCGGCCCGGCTGTGGCAGGCGGACTGGCAGGTCAAGTGGCTCGACTCGCTGCTGGCATGGCAGGATCGGCCGGCGACAGCCGAAGCCGGCGACACGCTGAAAAAACTGACGGCCAGCCAGTTGCGCTTCTGGTCGCGCTATGCGCCGCCGGACCGTCACGAGGCGATGATCGAGCGGACCATCGAACGGTACCGCAGGATTGCCCAGAGGCACGATGCGCTGGCCTGCTATCAGGAAGGCTTGGCGATCGGGCTGAATGCCGTCTCGCACAACAGCACGCGGCGCAGGCCCCTGAGCGAGAACCAGTTCGACAGCCTGCTGGG
>Ga0073932_1004572_pt1 | contig 16179 bp, 13 predicted proteins | sample DewCreD2012metaG_FD_76967 | JGI IMG/M metagenome (GOLD analysis project Ga0073932, IMG submission 76967) | Hot spring sediment bacterial and archeal communities from British Columbia, Canada, to study Microbial Dark Matter (Phase II) - Dewar... ... | reverse complement strand
CGGGCGGAAGACCGGCGCAGGCTACATGGATTACAGCGGGCCGCAGCCGGTCCCCAACCCGAAGGTCGCCGCGGTGATCCAGGACTACCTGAAGCGGCACGGGGTCGCCCCGCGACAGATGCCCGCGCGCGAGATCGTCGACGTCCTGCTCGCGGCCGCGGTCAACGAGGCCGCCTACATGATGGAGGAGGGGATCTGCGACCGGCCCCAGGACATGGACCTCGCCATGGTCTACGGGACCGGCTTCCCGCCCTACCGCGGCGGCATCCTGCGCTGCGCGGACCGCTGGGGCGCGCGGGCGATCCATGAACTCCTCCTCGAACTCGAGAAGCGCTACGGACCGCGATTCACCCCCGCCCGGCGTCTCGCCGAGTTGGCCCGGGAGGGGAGAACCTTTTACCCCGAAGGCGCCTGAACCCGCTGGGGCGTGAACGACGCCCGTTCCCCGGAAGGAGGCAAGGCATGAAAGAAGTCGTCATCGCAGGCTATCTCCGCACCGCCCTTTCGCGCTCCCGCCCCAACGAGCCGGCGCGGGACTGGTTCTGCCGCACGCGCGCCGACGAGCTTCTGGCGAAGCTGCTGCCCGAGCTGATCCGGCGCACGGCGCTCGAACCCCGGGAGATCGACGACTTTCTCGTCGGCTGTGCGACCGCGGTGGGCGAGCAGTGGTCCTATGGCGGCCGGATCCCCCTCTTTCTCGCCAACCTGCCCGAGACCATCCCGGCGAAATTCGTCGACCAGCAGTGCGGCTCCTCGATGGCCGGCGTGCACATCGGGTTCATGGAAATCGCCCAGGACTTCGCCGACGTCGTGCTGTGCGCCGGCTACGAACACATGACCCGCGTCCCCATGGGGCTGACCAACGTGGAGCGCGGCCTGATCACCCCGAACACGACGCTCTTCCTCAACCCCGAGTACCGGCACTGGGACATGATGACCTCGATGAACATGGGGCTCACCGCCGAAAAGCTCGCTCAGCAGTCGGGCATCCCCCGCGAGGAGATGGACCGCTGGGGGGCCCGCTCGCACGAGCTCGCCGCCCGCGCGCGGAAAGAGGGCTTCTTCCGCGGCGAGATCCTCCCCATCGAGGCCGAGCAGGAGGACGGCTCCAAGCTCGTCGTGGAGACCGACCAGTCCGTGCGCGAGGAGACGACCCTCGAGAGCCTGCGCGAGCTCAAGCCCGTCTTCAAGAAGGACGGGGTGATCACCCCCGGGAACGCCTCCCCCCTGAACGCGGGCGCCTCGGCCATGGTGCTCATGTCCAAGGAGGCGGCGCGCAAACGGGGCATCCGGCCGCTGGCGACCCTGCGCGCCATCGGGTTCGCCGGCGTGGACCCCACGGTCATGGGTGCCGGCCCCGTGCCGGCGAGCCGCAAGGCCCTCGACAAGGCGGGACTGAAGCCCGCGGACATCGACTTCTGGGAAATCAACGAGGCCTTCGGGGTGGTGGTCCTGAACTGCATCCGGGAGCTCGGCATCGACCCCGCAAGGGTGAACGTCATGGGCGGGGCGATCGCGATCGGTCACGCCCTCGGTGCAACCGGCATCCGCCTGGTCGGAACGCTCGCCCGCATCCTCAACGTGAAGGGTGGCCGCTGGGGCCTGGCCAACGCCTGCGTCGGCGGAGGGCAGGGGGTGGCGACGGTGATTGAAAAGGAGGACTACCCCTGGTAGGGGAGGGGGGGCGTCCCCGCCCGGGGACCCCGAAGCGGTGAACCCTGCGCGGAGCGCGGCCCGGACGATGTTCGCCCCCTTCCACGAAGCCCTGGCGGATCCGCCCGGCCGGCTTTCCCTGCTGCGGCGCCGAAGCGGCCGGCCGTTGATCGGGGTCGCCCCGGCCTATTTCCCGCCGGAGTGGGTCCACGCCGCCGGGGGGCTCCCCGTCGCCTTCTGGGGGGCGGCGCTTCCCGTCGCCCGGGCCGATGCCCTGCTTCCGCCCTACTGTTGCCCGGTCGCCCGCTCGATCCTCGAGATGGAGCTCGCCGGCCGGACCGCGGAGCTCGCGGGCTGGGTCTTCACCTCGCTTTGCGACACCCTGGTCAACCTGCGCGAGATCTTCCGGCGACTTTCCTCCCGGCCGACCCTCGTCTTTCCGATCCCGCTCGCAACCGACCCCTTCGCCCGACGCCGCCGCCTCGCGGAGCTGATCCCGGCCGCGTTCCAGGATCTCGCCTGGCTCACGGGAACGGAGGTCACCTTTGCCGCGCTTGCCTCCGCCTCACGCCTCTACGGCGAAATCCGGAATCTCCAGCGCCGGCTCTATTCCCTCCGCCGCAGCCGGCCGGGGCTGATCGGCGTGCGGAATTTCTACGCCGCACTCCGGGCGGCCTTCTTCATGGAGCCCGAGGAGTACCGCGGGCGGCTCGCGGATCTCCTCTCCCGCCTCGAAGCCGCCCCCGAGCCCCCGGCCGGGCGCCGGCCGCGGCTTTTTCTGAGCGGCATGGTCGTCCCGCCCGACGAGGTCCTCGGGCTGCTCGAGCACCTCGGGCTCGACCCGGCCGACGACGATTTCGCAAACGGCGGCCGCATGATCTCCCGGCCGGTGTTCGACCCGCGGGACCCCGCGGGCAGCCTCGAGGCGGCGATCTTCGGCGGCACCCCCTGCTGTTGCCTCCACGTCCCCGGCACCGACCGGGCGGCGGTCTTTCCCCGCCTCGTCCGGGAGGCCGGGGCGGGGGGCGTGCTCCTTCTCCCCGTGCGCTGCTGCGAGCCGGACGCCTTCGAGCGGCCCGCCATCGGGGCCGGCCTGGCCGCCGCGGGGATCCCCGCCCTCACGATGGAGATGGACTGCGAGTCGCTTCCGCTCGAGTCGCTGCGCACCCGGCTCGAGGCGTTCCGGGAACTCCTGGAGGAATCGGGCCCATGACGCGGCTTGCCAGTTTCGCCCGCATGAAAGAGCTGATGACGGGCTATTACCTCGAGGCGAAGACGACCCGGGAGAAGCCCGTCATCTGGCTGACGAGCGGGGCGCCGGTCGAGTACGTCTACGCCGCGGGCGCGCTGCCGGTCTACCCCGAGAACTACGCCGCGATGTGCGCGGCGAGCCACCAGGCGCCCCTCCTGCTCGAGGCCGCCGAGGCGCAAGGCTACTCGCCCGACATCTGTTCCTACGCACGCACCGATTTCGGCCAGGATCTTCTCCGGGGGGGGCCGGCGGGCGGGCTTCCGCCGCCGCAGGCCCTCGTTTGCGCAACGAACATCTGCCGCACGGTGGTCAAGTGGTTCGAGGCCGTGGCCCGCAAAAACCGCGCCCCGCTCTTCGTCGTGGACATGCCCTTCCTGCACGACGGGCTGACGCGGGAGGCCCTGAACTACGTGCTCGGGCAGTTTCGAGCGCTCGAGGGGTTCCTCGCCGCGCAGACCGGAAGCGCCTTCGACCGCGAGCAGCTGCTGGCGACCGTGTCCTTGAGCCGCGAGGCGACGGGCCTGTGGCGCAAAACGCTCGATCTCGCCCGGCACCGCCCTGCGCCCATCACCGCCCTCGACGCCTTCGTCCACATCGCACCCATCGTGACCCTGCGGGGGACCCCGCAATGCCGGGACTACTACCGGGAGCTCCACCGGGAGGTCGCCGACCGCGTCGCTCGGGGCGAAGGGGCGATCCCTCGGGAGCGCTACCGCGTGCTCTGGGACAACCTGCCCATCTGGCACCGCATGCGCTGGTTTGAGACCTTTTTCGCCGAGCGGGGGCTCACCCTCGCCGCGGCGACCTACCCCAACAGCTGGGCGGCGATCGAGCCCCCGCCGGGGTTCCAGGCCGACGACCCCCTCGAGGCCCTTGCCGTCTCCTACCTGAACCTGTACATTCATTTCGGCTTCACGCAGCGCATCGACTATCTCGAGCGGCTGATCGAGGAATTCGCCCTCACCGGGTTCATCATGCACTCCAACCGGTCCTGCAAACCTTACTCGGTCGGCATGTACGGGCTGCGCGAGGAGCTCTCCCGGCGGACCGGGTTGCCCGGCGTGGTGATCGAGGCCGACCAGAACGACCCGCGGCAGTTCACCGAGGCGCGCACGGTGACCGCGCTCGAGGCCTTTCTCGAAGCCATGGAACCGATCGACGGCTGAGGCGGCCGGGAAAGACCGCGCGCGGCCGCCCGAGCCGCAAGTGAGCCCGGCCGATGGCCTTCTTTCCGGAATACGAGCGCTACGACGGGCTTGGGCTGGCCGAGCTCGTCCGCCGCGGCGAGGTCTCCGCGGCGGAGCTTCTCGAGGCCGCCCTCGAGCGCATCGCGCGGGTCAACCCCCGGATCAACGCCGTGGTGACCCGCATGGAGGCCGCCGCGCGCCGTTTCCTCGAAGAGCTCCCCGACGGACCCTTCCGGGGGGTTCCCTTTCTCCTCAAGGACCTCCTCTCGGTCTGCGAGGGGGCGCCGCTCACCTTCGGCTGCCGGGCGCTCCGCGGCTTCGTCCCCGACCACGACGGTGAGCTCGTCCGCCGCTGGCGCCGGGCGGGGCTGGTGATCCTCGGAAAGACGAACACCCCCGAGTTCGGCCTCGTCGCCTACACCGAGCCCGAGCTCTTCGGCCCCGCACGCAACCCCTGGGACCTCGGCCGCACCCCCGGCGGCTCGAGCGGCGGATCTGCGGCCGCGGTCGCCGCCGGGATCGTCCCGCTCGCGGGGGCGGGCGACGGGGGCGGCTCGATCCGCATCCCTGCGGCCTACTGCGGGCTCTTCGGCTTGAAACCCAGCCGCGGCCGGACCCCGAGCGGCCCGGACTTCGGCGAGATCTGGCAGGGGGCCGTCGTCGAGCACGTGGTCTCGCGCTCGGTGCGCGACAGCGCGGCCGCGCTGGATGCCGCCTGCGGCGCGGACCCCGGCGCACCCTATGTCGTCGCCCCGCCGGAGCGGCCCTACCGCGAGGAACTCGGCCGCGACCCGGGGCGGCTCCGGATCGCCTTCAGCACCCGCTCGCCCGTGGGCCTCTCCGTGCACCCCGAGCACGAAAAGGCCGTGCGGGAGGCTGCGGGCCTGCTGGCGACGATCGGCTGCGAAGTCGAGGAGCGGGAGCCGCCGCTTGACGGCATCGCCCTGGCGCGGAGCTATCTCACCCTGCTCTACGCCGAGGTGGCGGCCGATCTGGGGGAGCTGCGACGGCTCATCGGCCGCAGGGTGCGCCGCGGCGATGTCGAGCGGCCGACCTGGATCCTGGGCAAGATCGGCCGCATCGTGCCGGCCGCGGCGCTGTCCGAGGCAAAGCGCCTCTGGGGCCGCGCCGGTCGGGTCATGGGCGCGTTTCACGAAACTTGGGACGTCTACATGACGCCCACGACGGCGCACCCCCCCGCGCGCATCGGCGAGCTTCGCCCCGGGCCCCTCGAAATGCTCGCCCTGCGAGCGGTCGACCGCCTCGGGCTGGAGGGGCTCCTTCACCGCTCGGGCCTGCTTGAGAGCATTGCTTTCCGCAACCTGGAGCGGACCCCGTTCACCCAGCTTGCCAACTTCACCGGGCAGCCGGCGATGACCGTCCCCCTCTCCCACACCGCCGAGGGGCTTCCGGTGGGGGTGCAATTCACGGCCGCCATCGGCCGCGAAGACCTCTTGTTCCGGCTCGCCGCCCGGCTCGAGGCCGAGCGCCCCTGGTTCGACCGGCGGCCGCCTCTTTCCGGGACGCCGCCGCGGGAAGCCTCGGCGAACCGCATCCCCTGTCTGAAAGGAGGCCCTGGCCATGTACCGACGCATCCTGGTTCCGCTTGACGGCTCGGCGCGTGCCGAGCGCATTCTGCCGCACGTCGAGGGGATTGCCGCGAAGTTCGGCGCCGCGGTCACGCTCCTCCAGGTGGTCGAACCGATCGTGCCCGTGAGCAGCGCGGAGGTCTATACCCCCTCGGGAGACCAGCTCTCCGAGCGCCTGAGCCGGGCGAAGGAGTACCTCGAGGCGATCCAGGCCAAGATGAGGCTCCGCGGCATTCCGGCCGAGGTCCACCTCGTCAGCAAGGCGGTCGTGGACGGGATCTGCGAGACCGCCGAGGCGCTGCAGGTCGACCTGATCGCCATGGCCAGCCACGGCCGGACCGGGGCGGCGCGGGTCTTCTACGGGAGCGTCGCCGCGGGGGTCCTCAACCGCGTCGACCGGCCGCTGCTCATCATCCGCTCGCGATCGGGCGGATGAAGGCGGAGGCTCAGCGGGCGGCGGGCCTCTCGGGAAGCCTCAGGCAAAGCAGCATCGTGAGGAGGGGAACCGCCGGGAGCCAGAACAGGACCGTCTCCAGCCCGAAGAGGTCCGCAAGCCGCCCGATGACCGGGGTCAGAACGCCGCCGATCCCGAGCGCAAGCCCCATCATGAGGCTCGAGACCATCGAGCGGCCCTGCGGCGCCAAGGTCTGGCCGAGCGTGACCCCCAGCGGGAGGGTGGCCATGGAGAAAAAGCCGGAGAGAAAGGCCGCGGGGTAGATCCAGTCACCCCGCAGCCAGAGCGAGCAGAGAAGCGCCGGGACCGTGAGGAAGTGGCTGCCGAGAAAGATCGGCCGGTAGCGGAAGCGGTCGGCGAGGCTTCCGGCGATGAGTCCGCTCAAGGCCCCGGCCAGCGTGAAGAGCGCGGCCACAAGCCCGATCGAGACGAGGGGGTAACCCTCGCGGGCGTAGAGGACGGGGAAAAAGGTGATGAAGGCCTGGCTCACGAAGGCGCGGAGCACCATCACGACCCAGAGGTCGGCGACCGCCCGCCAGGAGGGGCCGAGCGCCACGCGCAGCGACTCGGCGAACCCCTTGCCGGCCAGACCCTCGCCCTGGGGGCGGGGGACCATGTGGTAGAGGAGCGCCATCAGCGGAAGGCCGATCCCCATCGAGTAGACCGTGCCCGGCATCCCGAAGGCGGCGACGAGTGCGGTGATCAGGATGGGCCCCACGCCGAAGGCCATGGTCCCGCCGGCGTTGAAGACCGACATGCAGAGGCTGAAGTTGCGGCCCGCGTAGGCCGCGATCATGCCCGCGACCGGCGGGTGGAACATCGACTGCCCGATCGAGCCCAGGGCGACGAAAAGAAGCAGGACCGCGTAGTTCGGCGCCACACCGACGAGCGGGATGAAGACGATCGACAAGAGCGGCCCGCCCAGGATGAAGAGCCGGGTGCGGTGGTGGTCGGCGTAGTAGCCCGCAAGCGGCTGCACGATGAACATGAGAAAGCGGTTCAACCCCGCGATCAGCCCGACCTGGGCGAGGGAGAGGGAAAAGACGTCGGCGAACGCCGGAAGGAGCGGGCTCACGAAGGAGGCGTAGAGGTCGCCCGTGAAGTGGACAAGCCACAGGGCGAAGATCACGCGCACGTCGGTCCGCTGCGCGGGATCGGGGGCTGTGGGGATCGCTTTCAGGGCGAACAAAAACGCTCCAGCCAGAGGCTGGAGCGCCTTTCTTTCAAGTGGTCGGGACGAGTGGATTTGAACCACCGACCCCAGCGTCCCGAACGCTGTGCTCTACCAGGCTGAGCCACGTCCCGACTGACCGGCCCTATCTATGCGATCCCGAGGCCGATGTCAACCGCAGCCGCTCACCGCCGGCGGCGGGCGGGGGGGCGGGGGATGGCCTTGCGCGCCGGGGCGGGACCCCCGAAGGGGTTGCGGCAGACGATCGTCTGCTCGCGGCCGGGGCCGACCGAGACGAGGTCGATCGGGACGCCGCAGAGCTCCTCGATGCGCTCGAGGAAGCGCCGCGCGGGTTTCGGAAGCCGCGCGAGGCTTCTCACCCCCGAGATCGGCTCCTTCCAGCCGGGAAAGGTTTCGTAGACCGGGCGGCAGGCGGTCAGCACCCCGATGCTCGCCGGGACGACATCGAGCCGCTTGCCCTCGTGCTCGTAGTGCGTGCAGATCTTCAAGGTGTCCAGGCCCTCGAGCACGTCCAGCTTGGTGATGGCCAGCCCGGTCACCCCGTTCAGCCGCACGGCGTTTCGCAGCACGACCGCATCGAGCCAGCCGCAGCGGCGCCTGCGGCCCGTGGTGGCCCCGAACTCCGCCCCCCGCTCCTGGAGACGGTTTCCGATATCGTCGGTCAGCTCCGTCGGGAAGGGCCCCAGGCCCACGCGCGTGGTGTAGGCTTTCACGATCCCGATCACGGCGCTGATGCGCCGCGGGCCGATCCCCGTCCCGCAGCAGGCGTTGCCGGCGAGCGTGTTCGAGGAGGTGACGTAGGGGTAGGTCCCGTGATCGATGTCGAGGTGCGTCCCCTGCGAGCCTTCGAAGAGAAGCCGTTTCCTGCGGCGTAGCGCCTCCTCCACGAAGACCGAGGTGTTCATGACATGGGGGGCGAGCCGCTCGGCGTAGCGGCGGTATTCCTCGAGGATCGCCTCGGCGGCGAGCGGCTTCTCCCCGAAGTAGTGCTCCAGGATGAAGTTTTTTTCCTCGAGGCCGGCGGCGAGCTTTTCGCGGAAGGTCTCCCACTCGAGGAGGTCGACGAAGCGGATGCCGCGACGCGCGACCTTGTCCTCGTAGGCCGGGCCGATGCCGCGGCCGGTGGTGCCGATCGGTTTTCCGCCGCGCCGCGCCTCGCGGGCGAGATCGATCACCCGGTGGTAGGGCAGGATCAGGTGGGCGAGCTCGCTGATCTTGATGCGCTCGGGGCCGGTGGCGATGCCGCGGCCGGCGAGAAAATCCATCTCCTGGATCAGCACGCCGGGATCGACGACCATCCCGTTGCCGAGAACGCAGGTCTTGTGCTGCAGGATGCCCGAGGGGACGAGGTGATTGATGAACTTCTCGCCCCCGATCACCATCGTGTGGCCGGCGTTGTTTCCACCCTGGAACCGGACGACCACATCGGCGAACTCGGCGAGCAGATCGACGATCTTCCCCTTGCCTTCATCGCCCCACTGGGTTCCGATGACGACGACGTTGGCCACGAACCCTCCTTCCGGGAACCGGGTTTGCGTTTTCAGGCGCGCCGCGCGCGAAAGAACGCCTGCAAAAGGGAGCGGCTGGGCTCCGCGAGCACGCCGGCGACGACCTCGATGCGGTGGTTGAGCCGCGGGTCACGGGAGAGATCGCAGATCGACCCCGCGCCCCCCCAGCGCGGATCGTCCGGGCCGTACACCAAGCGCTTGACGCGGGCGTGGATGAGCGCACCCATGCACATGACGCAGGGCTCCACGGTAACATAGAGCGTGGTGTTTAACAAACGGTAGTTTCCCAGGGCCTGCGCCGCGGCGCGCAGGGCGAGGATCTCGGCGTGCGCCGTGGGGTCGCAGCGCGCGATCGTGCGGTTGTGGTCGCGGGCGAGGATCCGGCCCTGTTCGTCCACGAGCACCGCGCCGACGGGGACCTCCTGCGCGGCCGCGGCGGCGCGGGCTTCCTCGAGGGCGATTTCCATATAGGCGCCGTGATCCAAGGCGAACCCCTCTCTGGGGCAAAACCCGGCGGAAGCGATTGCAAACCTCGTTTCTTTACCGCATACTGAGGCCGTACTCAATCGCCCGCCGGCTGAAGCGAAGGGTCCGCCGGCGGGCGGCAGAGCCATCCGGGAGGTGGGGCCATGACCGCACGATGGGGGGTCATCGTGGTCGATCTCCAGGGGGATTTCACCGAGGCGAACGCCGGGGCCCTCGCGGTCCCCGGGACCGGGGAGGCCTACCTCGAGGCCGTTTGCTCCGCATGCAAACGCCTTTTCGACCGAGGGGTTCCTCTCTATGCCACCCAGGACTGGCACCCCGCCGACCACGTCTCCTTTTTCAGCAACCACCCCGGCAGGAAACCCTTCGAGGTGATTTCGATCGAGGGCCGGGAACAGGTCCTATGGCCGCCGCATTGCGTCCAGGGCACGGCGAAGGCCGAGGTCCTCCTGGAGCCGGCGCTCCTCCGCGCGGTGGTGAAGAAGGGGATGGACCGGCGCTTCGACAGCTACTCGGGATTCCGCGACGACGGCGGTGCCGCAACGGAGCTCGAGCGCATCCTCCAATCGGACGGCATCGGCGAGCTCCTCGTCTTCGGTCTGGCGACCGACTATTGCGTGAAGGCGACCGCACTCGATGCCGTGCGGGCCGGATACCGGGTGACGCTGGTTGAGGGCCTGTGCCGCGGCGTCGCCCCCGAGACGAGCGCAACGGCGCTCGCCGAGATGAAGCAGGCGGGCGTCACCGTCGAGGCCGACCTCGAGGCGGTCCTGCAGCGGATGCCGCCTCTTCCGCGCAGTTGACATCCGCTGCGCTTTCCATTAAAGAGAGTCCGTTTTTCCTCCTGCGCCCGTAGCTCAGCCCGGATAGAGCGCCGGACTACGAATCCGTAGGTCGCAAGTTCGAATCTTGCCGGGCGCACCAGTCACATCAAGGGGTTACAGATTTCGGTCTGTGGCCCCTTGTCTTTTTTGCTTCATCCTAAACAATTTTGGAAGTTGAAGTTTCTCCGATGCCACGCCGCCCTGAGCCCTTTGAGGGCTAGGGTGGCCGAGTATCCTTGCCAGGAGTGCAGCAGGCTCCGCAAGGCCCGCGACTTCCAAGAGATTGCCTGGCGCCACCTCAACATGTTTTTGTATCATTGCTACGTCATCGGACGAAGGCCCCGGGTGGCTTGCCCGGAGCGTGTAAGCGAAAGGATCGCGGCGCCCCGGGTCGGGCGATGGGCGGTGGACCCCGTTGTTTGCACAGGCGGCCAGGGCCCAGGTGGGGGAAATGCCCCTTCAGGTCATGGCCCACCTCTTCGGCGCCGGCACCGTTTTCATCAGGCCACCCCCTGGGCCTTGCTCAAGGCGGGTCAGGCGGCGGCAGGCTAACCGACACGCGGGGGGAGCCCCTGATCGAACTGGAAACTCGCGGTTTCACCACCGCCTGGATCATCAAGGAGATGCTGCGCTGGATGTGAAAGGCCTCCGTAGGAGCCGCCCAGCGGCGCCTCCCCCTTTTACCCGCCGTCCGATGAAACGCATACCCCCTGTGCTCCCCTGGTCTCGGTCCCAAATGCGCTCATGACCCCGGAGAGCACACCAACCTGATGCGTTGCCGCTCCTGGGCCGCAACTCATTCACACGCTTACCCGGGGGTCGGCAAACATTGGGTGACGGTACCCCTCTTCAATAAAAAGGGCAGGGTCAGATCTTCCTGTTTTCCCCGGCTGCGGGAGTCTTGGACGTCTTGGTCATCGGATGACCTCCTCTATGCCTACGGGTTCTTTACACTCGGGGGAGTCACCCAATTTCCTCAGATCCTTGTGATCATCACCCGGCAAATCGGACAGAGGTTTGCTATGCCGCTATTTCCCCTGCCACCAGCGAAAGATCCGGTAGTCTTCGAGCAGCCGCGGCTCCTTTTTGACAAAGGCGAGAGGTGGAATCAGATTGAGCTCCTTGATGTCGCGCACCGAGGTCGAACGCACCATCGCGTTGAGGTTGGAGAGCATGGTGGCCGACATTCGCGCCCGGGTGTCGGCATCGCCCGTGGCGGTGTGCGGGGTAAAGATGAAGCGCAAGTCGGGCCGCTCCGACAAAATTTCGCGGAAAGCCTGCAGGGTGGCGGGCGGAATGGGCTCCTCCTCGAAGACATCGAAGGCGAGGTGAATCGAGATCTCCTTGGTCTTGAGCAGCCGGATCAAGGCCGCCGTGTCGATGATGCCCCCGCGCGCCGTGTTGACCAGCAGCGCTCGCGGCCGCATCAGCCGCAGCAGGCGCTCCCCGACGAAGTGGTGGGTGGACTCATCCAGCGGGATATGGAGGGAGACAATATCGGAGATCTTGAAGAGCTGTTCCACGTCCTCGTAGTAGGTCAGATTGGGGTATTTTTCCTCCATCTCGAGGCTCTGGAAGATGTCGTGGTAGGCGATATGGATCCCCCAGGGTGCAACCCGCTTGACCACCTCCCGGCCGATCTCCCCCAGCCCCAGGATGCCGTAGGTGAGGTTCTCGGTGTTCTTGGTGATGTGGCGGTCGAGATCCCAGCGCTCATCGGGCCCCCACTTGCCCTCCCAAAGGTAGTTGTTGAGGCCGACGATGTTGCGCAGGTTCGACAGAATCAGAGAGATGGTGTAGTCGGCGGTGGTGCCGGCCAGAACCCCGGGGGTGTTGGTGACCAGGACCCCGGGGTGCAGATGGATATGGTTCCAGCCGACGTTGCTCGTCGCGACCCCCTTGATGCTCGCGATCGAGACGATCTCTTCGGGGACCCGGTGGCCGATGTGGCAGCCGATGAAATCGGCCTCGTTTTCCTCGATCGCCTTCTTCATCTCGGCGAGGCTCGGAAAACGGCTCTCGGCCGTCACCACCCGTGCGACGGTGTTGAGGTTGCTCCACACCTTGTTGATCATGAACTTGAACTTGACCGACACTCTCGGGTTGTCGGCGATCTCCCGAAAGACCGGCGATGCCAGGTAGACGGTGGGAGTCGATCCTTTCACAGACCCTCCTTTTTGGGCCCGCGGCGGCCGCCGGGCCGCCGCGTTCGGCGAGGTGTCTTCCGACACCGGCCGTCTATTGTTTCGGCCAGCTTGCAATCACCTCGTTGTTGGCGTCCAGAATCTGAATGGACACGCCGTGATCGCCGTCCAGGCGATGGGTGGCGCAGCTGATTCACGGGTCGTAGGCACGCACCGCCATTTCCACGCGGTTGAGGAGGCCCTCCGTCACCTCTCCGCCGCGGATCAGGGCGCGCGCCGCCTGTTTCACGCTCAGGTTCATGGGCCCCAGGTTGTGGGTCGTGCCGACGATCAGGTTGGCGCGGGTGATGAGCCCGTTTTCGTCGGTGGTGTAGTCGTGGATCAGGGTGCCGCGGGGCGCCTCGACACAGCCCACCCCGCGGCCGGCCTTGGGCTCGACCGCGGCCCGCACATGGGGGTCGGTGATCTCCGGGTCTTCCAGGATCTCGATCGCCCGTTCGCAGGCGTAGACCTCCTCGATCAGCCGGGCGTAGTGGTAGAGCAGCGTTGCCTGGGCCGGCCGCCCGAAGAGGGAGCGGAACTCCTCGAGCTCCGCCTGGGCGCGCGGCGTGGCCATGCGGTCGGCCACGTTGATGCGTGCGAGCGTGTTGGCCCGATAGATCCCCTTGGGCCGGTCCACATCCAGAGAGAATCCCTCGTTCCAGCACTTGGCGTAGGGAAACTTGCCATAGGAGTAGGGTTCCACGTGCTCGCCCAGGTAGTCGGCGTAGTCGCAGGCGTTGAAGTCGGTGTAGCTCCCGTCGGGTTTCATCAGGCGAATCTTGCCGTCGTAGAGGTTGAGGGCGCCCTTTTCATCCACCGTGCCGATGAAGCCCGTGGTGATGACCCCCAAGGTCCGGATGGCCTCCATGTACTTCGGGAAGACGTTCTTCTTCGCAAAATCGATCGTGAAAAGGGCGAAGTCGAGCACCTGGCGCATTTTGCCCAGGATGTCGCGACGCTCCTCCTCCAGCATCGGTTTGGAGAACCCGCCCGGGACTCCGGCGATGGGGTGGATGGTCTTGCGCGAGAACTTGTCCAAGATCATCTTGACCAGGTAGCGCATCTTGACCACCTGGGTGGCCAGTTCCGGGTTGGCCTTGGCGATCCCCACCACGTTTCGCACGGCGTAGTCGGCGTCCGGGCCGATGACGAAGTCGGGGGCGGCGAGAAAGTAGAAGTGCAGCAGCTTGTCCTCGGCGTGGGCGATGGTTTGCATCAGCTCGCGCAGCTTGTGGCCGGCCGGGGTCGGGGTGACCCCGAAGCAGCCGTCCACGGCCTTGTTGGAGGCGAGGTGGTGCATCCAGGGGCAGATGCCGCAGATGCGGCAGACGATGTCCGGCAGCTCTTCGGCCGGCTTGCCTTCGACGAATTTTTCGAACCCCCGCAGGGACATGTAGTTCACGCGGGCATCCTTGAAGTTGCCCGCCTCGTCCAGCCAGATCTTGATGGACGCATGCCCCTCGATGCGGGTGATCGGTTGAATCGTGATGGTCTGAGTCATGTCAACGCGATCTCCTTTCCTGAGGTGCCGGTTTGAGCAGCGAGTGGGCCCCAGAAAAACGCAGCAGCAGGGGGCGGTTGGGGATGGATTTCAAATCGATGCCGTTCGAGGCGAGGGCGTTGAGCATGTCGAGCAGCTGGTTGCCCTCCTGGCGCACCGGCCCGGAGCAGCCGCGGCAGGGCACCCTGGCCGAGATGCAGCGCGGGGTGACGGCATCGCCCCCGCAGCCGGCCCGGGTGACCGGGCCCATGCAGAGCAGCCCCTGCTCGAGCAGGCAGCGCATCCGGTCGAGAGGCTCATCCGGCGCGCCATAATGCGGGGCTTTGAGGAAACGCCGCACCTGGTTCAGCTCCCCCTTGCCCTTGCGCACGGTCGGGCAGGTGTCGCAGACGCTCTTGGTGGGGAGATTCAGAGGTGTGCCCTGGACCAGCGCCACCAGAGCGTTGAAGACCTGATCGGGGTGCGGGGGGCAGCCCGGCAGGTAGATATCGACCTTGATCTTCTCGTCCAGCGCATAGCAGGACTCGAAGAGCGGGGGGATTTCCTCTGCGGGCAGCGCCGCCCCCGGATCGGTCGTCTCGGTCGTGAAGACGCGCTGCATCATCTCACCCACGCTCCAGGAGTTGGCCAGGGCGGGGATCCCGCCGTGGGTGGCGCAGGTCCCGAGAGCGATGATGAGCTTGCATTTCTTGCGCATCTCGAGCGCCACCTCGAGGTGCTCCTCGTTGCGGATCCCGCCGCTGATGAGCCCCACGTCGGCCTCCGGCAGGGAAAGATGCTTCTGATCGCCGAGCTGCCCGTAGTATTTGCCGTCCACCAGAGCCGGGATGTGGACGATGTCGGCCACCTTGAGGACCTCCAGCAGCCGCTCGCCCATGTCGATGATCGAGATCTCGCAGCCCGAGCAGGAATTGAGCCATTCACTTGCCACGCGCACTCCCATGAGATGCCTCCTTGTGTCCTAATCCTTGACCCGGACGCCCTTGGCGCCGAGGGCTCTGCGGTTCTGCTGGGCGGCTTTGCGCTTCTTGGCCGACCAGGAGCGGACCTTGGCCAGGGCCTGGGTGGCGAAGCCGGGGTTCTCCTTGGCGCTGAAGGTTTCAAGGCGCGCCGCCCCCAGTGCATCGCTAAAGGCGGCCCGGCCGAGCGGGGAGCGCATGATGACCGTGGTCCACCCCTCATCGGCGCCTAACCCACCGAAGGAGACATCGGCATACTCGGAGGAGTAGTCGGGGCAGTAGCGGCAGGCGTAACGGCGCAGCACGTGCAGGTCATCCAGAGGGACATGCCGCACCGCACCGTCTTTCAAGTGGAGCAGCAGGTCCTCCTTGATGTTGATCTTGCGCACCTGGCTCCACTCGAATCCTCCGAACTCGGCCAGATGGCGACGCTGCTCTTCCCCGAAGATGAAGTTCCCGGAGCAGAAGAGTCCCAGGCAGAATTGGATGGCCTCCGAAGGCACCAGGCCGAGGGTCTGCATGCGTCGCACGGACTTGATCTGGCAAGGGGTCCCCACCAGGGCGACGCGCTTCAGGCCCTTCTTCATCATCGGGTCGAACTCCTCGATCGTGGAGTAGGTCAAATACCGGTCGCTGAAGCTCTTCAGCCCGTGGGAGGTGTCGAAGAAGAATCCGGCCGCCTCCTTGATCTCGTCGGTGGAGGTGGCAAGGCAGGGCTGGCGCTGGAAGGGACCGGTCTGGCGGGTGACGATGGCCCCGTCGATGCGACCGCGCTCGAACAGATGGATGAGAAGCGCCGTGACGACACCGCCGTCGGTCGCTTTCTGGCGCACGGCCGGGTCGGCCGCCCGCGCCACCGTGATCTCGATCACCCGTCCGATCGGCGCGGCCCAGGAGATGCGCTCGCGCGTCTCGGCCTCGAGCTCATCCACTTCGGGGCAGATCGCATGGCACAGGCCGCATTCGATGCATTTTTCGATCTGCCCGTAGCGCGGCTTGCCGTCCTCGTCCAGCTCCAGCGCCCCGTAGTTGACGGCACTGCAGAAGGTGACGCACCCGCCGCAGCGATGGCAAAGCCCCGGCTTCTGGACCTCTTGAATCAGGTTGAAAAAGGTTTTCATGCCCTCTCCTTTCCGGGAGCGCCGGCGGAACGCCGGTTTAGAGGCCCATTTCCGCCAGGTCCGGTCCCAGGTAGCTGCGCTCGTTCTCCCCCAGGATCCCCATGGCGAGGCAGAGGATCGTCCAGAGGTGGACCGTGTGGTAGCCGCCCTCGTAGTGCTCGGCCAGGTCGTGGATCTGGGAGTGGCAGTTGTGGCAGGGGGCGATCACGTAGCTTGCGCCCGTCGCCATGATCTGGTCGAACTTGATCTTGCCGAAGGTGCGCCGCG
>Ga0073932_1004570_pt1 | contig 16182 bp, 21 predicted proteins | sample DewCreD2012metaG_FD_76967 | JGI IMG/M metagenome (GOLD analysis project Ga0073932, IMG submission 76967) | Hot spring sediment bacterial and archeal communities from British Columbia, Canada, to study Microbial Dark Matter (Phase II) - Dewar... ... | reverse complement strand
CTGCATGGTGAAAGATGTGGGGGGCGAAGGTGACTATGGTGCTGTAGATCCATGCTGTGGAGGTGCCCATGGCGATTAGGGTGTCCATGTTGGCGGTTTTGTTGCGTAACCCCTTGTATGCGCCGACGTAGAAGGTCCAGCCGATGATGAACTGGACAGGTGTGGCTAAGAGGAACATCAAGATGTTGGTTTGCTCCATTGGCAACGGAGGGAACCACATCAAAAGCATGATGGGGATGGTTAATGCGACGCTGACCGCCAAGAGCAGTTTAAGGCGTCTGATGTGGCGTTGGCGTGCTTTGGCTTCGGCGTCTTGGACTGATTTCTGCTGAGGCTCAACCACTTCGTAGCCAACGTCGCGGATGATTTTTTTGATTGCTGCTAAGCTGATCTGCTCAGAATTGTACTCAACCAAAACGCGTTCGGTTGCAAAGTTGACGACGGCACTGTAGACGCCTTCTTTGGCGTTGAGTGCTTTTTCTATGGTTTTGGCGCAGTTGATGCAGGTCATTCCACCGACTTGGAGGCTGACTTTTTCATGGATAACTTGGTAACCCGTTTGGGTTATGGTGTCCTCTATGGTTTTCTGGTCGACCACGTCGGGGTTGTAGTCGATGAGGGCTTTCTCTGCGGCTAAATTGACGGTGGCTTGGGTTACGCCGTTGAGTTTTTTGAGGGCTTTCTCTATGGCCCGTGCGCAGTTTATGCAGCTCATACCGCCGATGTTGAGAACGATTTTTTTGGTTTTCTGCTGGCTCATTGGCTTGCCTCCGCTTGCGCCTTGTTGTATTTAGGGTTTCGACAACGATATAAGTATTTCTTTATAAGATATATCTTTTAATTAAAGTCGTATGCTAAAACCCACCCAACAAACAACAAAACAAAAAAAGAAAACCAAAAAACTACTCTATACGCTTAATGATATGATACCCAAACTGCGTCTTAACCGGACCAGAAACCTGCCCCTTCTGCAACTCAAAAGCCGCCTTCTCAAACTCCTTAACCATCTTGCCCCTTGTGAAAGTGACAAGGTCACCGCCTTTCTTGCCTGACGAACAAAGCGAAACTTGTTTGGCGACTTCGCCGAATTTTTCGCCTTTGTCTAGGCGGGCTTTTACGTTGTTGGCTTCTGTTAGGGTTTTGACGAGTATGTGGCAACAGTGGACTTTGGTTGACATGGTTAATGTTTAGGTTGGTTTGGCATATAACTCTTACTTGCAGATTTAAAGTTGAAATTATGGTTTTTTGGTCGATTTTATTGGTTTAGCTAAATCTTTAATGGTGAAGTTCATGGTTGTGTCTGCAGAATTTGCATGTAACTGTAAAAAATCTCACTCGCAAACAAGCTGTTACTTCGAACTTCGAAGTAAGTGGGGCAGATACTGTTAAAGCAAAAGCGCCCATAACTGTTAGCTATGGAATCCACCAACGTCATCCTAAACATCGACGAGGAACAAAACCTCGACCGCGCCACAGCAGAGCAACTGGCAAAAATAATCGAGTTCCTACTCAACATAGAAGACTAAACTGTTTTTAGATATCGAACATTCAGGTCTAGTTTCTCGGCATTTTCAGGCAACTCACTATCTATAGAAACTTCCAAAAAAGTGGATTGAGGGAATTTTGATTCCCCTTAAACTTTGTAGTACTTAGCGTAGATAACTATACCAACAGCTAAGATGCCAATACACGACCCCAACACTACCGCGAAGTCGATTAGCACGGTTGGGCTTGTGATCGCTGCGCCACGCAGAAACAGTGAAGTTAAGGCGTTTGTGACGTAGTAGCTTGGAACTGCTTTGCCTGCAACCTCCGCAGCACCCGACAGCGATGCGCCTACGAATGTGCCCAGAAACATTTGCGGTAACAGGAACAGGAAACTCAACCCTGTGGCGGCGCCTGAAGTTTTTGCGATTGACGCGGTGATTAAGCCGAAGCCGACGTTTGAAAGCGAGAACACCAAAACCAGTATGAACGCGAAGGCATAGTCGGGTAAGCCGATGTTGGGTCTGAAGCCTAAAGCATAAACCATCCCGAACATGATTGCGCACTGGATTAGGGCAATAATCAAGTAGGACGTAACTTGGCTGGCCATGAATTCGGTGGGTGTTGTTGGGGATATGCGTATTCGTTTCATCATTCCGTTTTCTCTGTCGCCAGTGAACGACTGCGCAACTATCATAATCATAAAGACCGAAGCAAACGTGAACATACCCGGAGCAAAGTAATCAAACGCAGAAACCTGCTTCACTTCCAAAGAGGCAGTTTGCAGCTGAATTGGGCTTTGATGGGCTGGCTGGTTTTGGTCAGTGATGCCGTTGAGGACTTGCTGGATGATTGGCGGAATTGCTTGGGTTGCAACCATTGACCCCTTATCCAGGTACAAGGCGACTGTGGCGTTGACCCATTTGCTGGAATCCTCTGGTGCAGCGTAATAGGATGTGATGCTTTCGCTGAAGCTTTCAGGAACAATTATGGCTGCTTGGATTTTTCCCTGACTTAAATCCGTCTGGACAGTTTGATTATCCCCGTATGCAGTAACTTTAAGCATGGTTACGTTCGATAAGCTGTCGGTGAAAGTTTCTGACCATTGGCTGTTGCTTAAGTCGACGATGCCGACTTGATATGTTACAGTTTGCCCGCCGCCAACGCCTCCAAAAGACAAACCGAAAGCCAACACAAACACTACGGGAAACAGGAAAATCATGAATAACGCCGCTGGTTCCCGAACGGTTTTCTTAAGTTCCTTCTTGGTTAACGCAAATATCCTCTGGGTTTTCATTTAGACTTCCTCCCGCATGTTTCTGCCCGTTAACTGGATGAAAACTTCCTCGAGGTTCTTGACGTGGTTTTTCGCGATGAGTTCTTTAGGTGTGCCTAACGCGATGAGTTTGCCATGGTCGATTATGCCCACTCGGTTACATAGCTGCTCTGCTTCTTCCATGTAATGAGTTGTCAGGATGATGGTTTTGCCCTTTGTGTTTTGTTCTTTGATGAAATCCCAAACAGCATGGCGGGACTGTGGATCCATGGCTACTGTTGGTTCATCCAGAAATGCAATTTCTGGGTCATGGATTAATGCGAGTGCTAAGCTGAGGCGCCGTTTCATGCCGCCACTGTACTTAGCCGTTAACCGCTTTGCGTCTTCGGTTAGTCCCATCTTTGACAGCAGCATGGTGCTTCTTTCTTTGATGGTTTTTTTGTTCAGGCAGTAGAGGTTTCCGAATAACTCAAGGTTCTCTTTGCCCGTCAAGTAGGGGTAGATTGCGGTTTCTTGGATGCAGACGCCGATGAGCTCCTTGACTTTCTGTGCATCTTTTTGTGTGTCGTAGCCTTTGATTTGGGCTGTTCCACTTGTAGGTTTTATTAGCCCACACATAATGCTGATGGCTGTGGTTTTGCCTGCTCCGTTGGGTCCAAGTAACCCGAAAAGTTCTCCTCTGTTAACTTGCAGCGTGAGGTTGTCGAGTGCAAGTTTATCCTCGTACTTTTTTGTGAGGTTTTTGATTGTTATTGCTTGTTCACTCATGTTGGATTTCTCCTGTTGGGTTAATTGGTTTGTGAGAATTTAGTTTCATGTTTACCAGTTGATTACGAAAAGGGCGTTAGTGTTGGCTGTTTGTTCTGTTTTTTACTTTGGTTGGTTAAAAAAGTGGAACTAGGGTATTTCGTCGCGCCAAATAGGGAAAATGGATCCTGCATAGATAACGTTTGGGACCACAAATTGAACTGCAGGGTTTTGTTCTATGGTTTCACGGGTTTCTTTGAGTTCTTTGCTTGTCGGTGTCCAAACCATAAAGAAGTAGCTGTTTGGGATGTTGCTGAAGCTCCAGTAAAAGAGCGTGTTGGGATAGTGCTTCTGGAGAATTTGATTGGCTGAGTTGGGGTTGGAGTCGTTTTTTAGGTTGATGTGAAAGACACTCATTATGTCGTTAGCCACGTCTGGATACCAGTCGATGGAGAATTGTACAAGGAAGTTTTTTGTCATGTATGCAAGTCTGCGGCTAACTGTTTTAGCTGACGCCCCCACTTCTTCAGCGATGTCTGCGGTCGCTTTGCGCGAGTTGTCTTTTAGGGCACGGATGATTTTGTAGTCTAATTCACAGAGTTTTGTCTTAATATTCATCGCTGTAATGTTGGGCGGTATCGGGGAATTGGTTAACCCCACAGTCACTTCGGGCATCTCAGCGTTTTCCCTAACAAAGCGGACAAGACCGTCTAGTTCTGCAAGATGTTTTAAGTAGGCGCCTATGTAGAGGCTGTTTCCTCCCGCGACCGCTAACCAGTAGATCGAGCCTTGCTTTGCAAGTTTAGTTTTAAGGTTGTTTATGGAGTTGGTTTTGGATGTGCCATAGATTAATATGTGGATAGCAGGTTTAGCGATGAGGCTGAGTGTGGTGTTGAAGCGTCGGATTATGCCTAAGTCAATCATGGATTGGATGCGGTTGTGTACGGCGGTTACTGATAAATCGAGTTTTTCGGCGAGTTCGCGGTATGGCATTCTGGAGTTCGCTAAGAGAAGTTGGCAGAGTATGACGTCGTTTTTATCCATGGCTCCATCAGGAGCTATTTAGGCGGTGCCAGTATTTATAGCCCTTAGCAGATTCCCCTTCTTTGGTTTACGGTCAGTTAACTTGACCGTTTTGTTCTATATATAATGGAGAGGGAGTCAACGGTAGAGCAGCAGCGTGGTTCACGCTGCGGGCGCTATAGCAAGATATCGCTACAAACCCACACCTTAAGCCGTAACAGTTATTGAAAAACCCAGACAGCAGTTAACTAAAAAAGGTTGTTTAATAAAAGGGAAATTCTCTCAGCAAATGAGAGACTACGTTTTTACTCGATTACCTGAATTGCACCTTCAGGACATTGTGCTTCACAAGCTCTACAAACCAAGCATTCACTTTCCTTGGTTGGAGTAGCCTTGCCGTTTTTGATTTCATAAACACTGACAGGGCAAGTGTTGACACAAGTCTCGCATCCAGTGCATTTAGGATCGACAACAATTTTTACCATTTTTGTCTTACCTCACTGCTATAGTTTTTCAAAAAGCGGCTGGGTAAAATAAAAGGATTTAGGTGGCACGCCTGATTTTTTCACGTAAACGAGACAGGATTCCGTTTATAGCTGAATCAGCTTTATCTCGCATCTTTTGCGAGTCCGCCACACTGCGCCTGTAGGCTTCAAGCGAAATTTCCCCTTTCCGCCGCTGTGCCTCATAGATTTTTATGTTCTCTTCAGCCTCAGCCAAATCCGCTTCAGCCAAATCCAGCTGCCGCACCATATCCGCATGCGAACCACCCGCAGCCAAAAACACCGCTCTCCAACGATCAACGTTCAATTTCAGGTTTGCTAAGCGGGTTTCCACGGCGTTTCGCTGCAGTTTGTAATGGCTTCTTTGGATTTTGCCCTTCTGAGCCTGCACATCCAACGCTTTGAGTTCAGCAATCGCCAGCCGCTTACTTTCATATGCCTCTAAGAAGGCTTTGAGAGATGCTAAATCGATGGGTTGACCAGCTTTAACTGTCTCGAGCGCTGGGATTTCTATGGGTTGTTCCGCCAGTTGCTGAGACCTTGCCCGATAAGTTGGCTCTTTAGGTCTAATTTTTCTGTATCCAACAGCACCTACACAAACAGCTATAGCTATCAGTGCAGCCCAAAAGGTCGGTCTAAAAGATACCCAAACAGGGTTATAGCTAAAAGACAAGTGCAGGCTAGTTTGTTGAGGCGTCAAGTTGTCTACGTAGCTTACGCTGTTTTGTGTAACCGTAAGTGTATCTTGGAAGGTTTGACGTATCAAAGTTGAATTTAGGTTCAACTCTGAAACATCTGGGTCAATTATGGTTGCACCTTCAGGCAGATTAAACGTCACCGAAGCGTAGTTGACGATGTAGTGGTAATTGGGGAAGAACTCAAAATTCACCAACGTGTATTGGCCGCCAACCAAAGTGGCGCTCGGCAAGGTATACTGCAATGAGAGGCTTGTGGATTTTTCTTTGTCAATGAAAGCCGTTAAAGTTACGTTCACCAGCGTTGTGCGGCTGGTTTGGGAAAGAGTTTCCCCGAATTGGAGGGCATTTCCGTTTGCATCTTTAACGGCTATGTTTGAGGCTTTAAACGGTAAACTTATCAAGAGAGCACTTACGGGTGAAACAGGGGATTTGCCCGTTATGCGGTAAACTTCTGTGACTGATACTTCACCTTTGGGGTTTATGGTGACTTGGCGATCTAGGCTGTCGACGCTGATTAACTGCAAAGAACCAAGGGGCACTTTAACTGTGGCTTTGCCCACCGAATACGTGTAAGCCGCCAAGTCTGGGGCTAAATAGTTGACTGTGTTAACGTTTTCTCCATCTCTAGAAATCGTGACACTTGTAGGTGTGCTTGGAAAGGTGACTGTTACGTTGCAGAGTCCAACTGTTTGAGTTAAACTGGGGTAAGCAGGGTAATCTATGGTAAAGTTGCCGCCTCCCCCGTCTTCAACACGACTGTTAGAGAGAACAAACACCACGTTGAAAACGCTTGGAGCCTCTCCGTTGAAATCAACTTCGACAGCATAGAATCCACCGCGGTCCCCAAGAGGCACACCCAAATGCACTCTAAACATGCGAGTTTCATCATAAGCGAATACCTTGAGAACGTCTACACTGTACTTTAGGGGCAATCCGATGAGAAAACTTTCAGGCACTTGACCTGAAACGTAGATTCTATCTTGCACAATCATGTGACCAGAATACATGACCTCTACGTGGTGATCAACCCGACTAATGCTGTAGCGGCTGTCTTGTGCAGAAACCACGCTGCCCAGCAAAAGCGAAGGCCCAAAGGCACCTAAAACCAAGATAGCAATCAACAGTAAGATGTGGGGTCGATTCACCGAATTCACCAAACAGCGGTTTAGTTTTAGTGTTAGGTTACGTTGTTTATTTACTTTTACCGACATCTCAAAATGCGTTGCAGGCGAAAACCACGCGACGTCTCAGCGTCTACCTCCCCTCCCTTATTTAAAGACGGAAAATTTCAGTCATCTTGAGGTTAATGGCCCATGCTGCTGTCAGCTGCGGTTATTGGTTTGCTATTTTTCGCGGCAGAAGAAGCATTTTTCTGCCCAGTCTTTAGGCATTTCCTGCTGGCATTTGGGGCACATCAAACCCAGTTCGCGGATGGTTGTGCAGGTTTGGCAGAAGAGTTCTAGTACTTGGGTTTTGTTTGTTGGTTCTTTTACCAGTGTTGTAACCATTTGGTTGATTAGGTCTTTGATTTGGTGGCTGTTTTCGAGGGTTAGGTGGTTGCCGCGTTCGCGTCCGAGGTAGCGGCTGACGGCGGATTGGGATAAGCCGAGGAGGTCGGCGGTTTGTTTTTCTGTTAAGCCGTGGTTTTCTATTATGGTGCGTGCCATTATGGCTTTGACTGCTGGGAGGACTGTTTTGACTCCTACTTCGCATGGTAGTATCAAGGTTTCACCTGAATATTGGTTATTTTGTGGGGCAACTTATTTAAGTATGACGCATGTCATTAAATATGACGCGTGTCAAGACGGGTTAGCAGTTGTATTAAACACCTAAGCACACCATACCTCCACTTCCTCCCGCCTGACACCGCCAAGGAGACCAAACAAATGGGTAACGTCCTCCAATCTTCCCCCGACAGCCACAAAAAAGACCTCGCCACTATGCTAAAAACACTCGACGCTGAATGCCGCAACTGTGCACCCACCTCACCACTCGAATGCATCAACCGCTGCCAAGCCTATAAACTCAAAAATGAACTTCGCAAACTCAACCAAACAATGGAGAACCCAAACTACCTAAAAGAACTCTTCAACGTACTTAAAAACGAAACTCGGCTCCACATATTAAAAGCCATAGCAGACGGCAAATACTCCGTCAGCCAGCTTCAGCAGGAACTCAAAAAAACTGGCCGCACCCACAGCCAAGAAACCATAAACGAAGAGTACCTTCAACCTCTTCTGGCAGTGGGCTTAGCTAACGAATCATGCGACGAATACTACGCCACACACTTCGGCGGCCGCCTAACAGAAGTCCTCGGTGTTTTTCCTGAATTCGCTGAAGTTTTGCCTGCGCGTTCGGAGTGCCATGAAGAAACCCTGCTCAGATCGCTTTTGGCTGGCCCAAAAACCTTTGAAGAAATAGAAACCGTAATTTCCCCCAAAGTTGCATCACGCATCCTGAAACGTTTACGTGAAGTCGGGTTAATAGAAACACCCGAAGACCGAGAGTACATATTCTTTTTCCGCTCTAAACGTGACCCTTCACTTGAGACTTTGTCAGAAACAGAACGAAAAGTCTACGACAGCATCCCAAACGAGGGCATATCCGCAGGTAAACTGTCCAGAGAAACCCAGCTATCCACACGTAGAATCTACAAGTACCTCAGAGGCTTAAAGGGGAAAAAACTGGTTTTCGTAAGAAAAACCCCCAAAGCATACGGCTTAACCTGCAAAGGCGAAACCTTAGCTTCAGTTCTTGAAGGTATGCATGAAATAGTTGAGGAAACGTGGAATTCTTCCCAAAAAGTCTTCCACGCCGCCGAAAACTCTTAACTCCACTTTTTTGTGTTTTAGCCGCCGCCCGGTGCGCCATGGAATGGTACATTCTCCCAGAGCATCTTCCACCAGTCGTCTTCGGTTATGGTTTCGCCTTTAACGATGATTTCAAGAGTCATCTTGAGCATGGCGTGGTGGCGGATTTCGTCTTCGAGGATGGCTTTTAGGAGGAAAACGACTTTTTTGTTTTCGATTTCGGGGATTTTTTCTTTGAGTACCTTGATGAGTTTGGCTTCTATGTCGATGTGTTTTTGGATGAGTTCCCGCTGCGTGTCTAAGTCACCTTGGGCTAAAGCTGTCGATGCACTTGTCAGTAGAGTAATCGCTGAAGTGTAAAGCTCAGCATGCTTAACCGAATCCAGAGATACCCCTTTTAGAACGCCTTTAACCGCGGGGTTCTTCATATCCACGATAGCTTTCTCTAGTGATTCTACGATTTCTTTTTCTACGCTAACTTGATTTTTCAAAAAATCAAGAAGCTCTTTTTTTGGTTCCACACAAAATCCTCCAATCGATAGGTGTTAAGCGGTGTTCATCAAGGTTTCGGAAATCTTTTTGCCAAGCTCTCTGCAGGCATCGAGTGCTGTTTGGTCAGGAATGTATTTGGCAAGTACCGTCGGTTCGACGATTTGCATTTCAAACTCTTGTTTCATAATGTCAAGAACCATCTTTGGCGCTTCCCCACTCCAACCATAGGAGCCAAACGCCGCAGCAAGTTTACCTTTGAGATTCAAGTTTTGGGCTGAGGCTTCTTCGAAGAGGTTCTTGAAGTCGATCGGTATTTCTTTTCTGTAAGTCGGCGCTCCCAAAGCTATCGCGTCATAATTGGTCAATTCTTGCGCATCAACGTGGTAGTTGACATCCACTTCGACACCATTTACACTCTGGGCCCCTTCAGCCACAGCTTTCGCCATCTTTTCAGTGTTCCCACTGCGACTATAATACAAAACAAGTAATTTCTTCATACCCTAAAATAGGCTTGGAAAATATTTCAATATTGTGTTTGCCTGCTTGAAAACCTCAAAAGAGGCAGAAAAGACAGAACCTCAAGTGGCTTTCCTACCCGCAAGCTTCCCTTTTGCTCTACTATTTTTCTTTGCTCTATTGCTTCTGCTTTCACCACCTTTTCTGCCTATCTCCTGATAAAACTTGGAACCACGCTGCTCAGCCACAGTTTCGCCACCTTTCTTGCCGATAGCGCGGTAAAATTCTGGGCCTCTCTCGCTGGCAACTTTTCTTCCGCCGATTCTTCCCGCTTCTTGGCGGCTCATTTTTCTTTTTTGCTCAGTTTTCATCGCCAAAAATTATTCACCTCCAAAAATTCAGGTCTGAAATTACTTTAACCAATTATACGTCTTAAGGGTATGTGGCTTTCATGGGGCAACCACAAAACAGGTTTATTGAATTTTGCCGATTTCTTTAGTTATATCGATGGGCGAGTTGTAGGTTTTTTCTGGCAATCTGTTGATGACGTTCATGACATCGTCGGGTGCATCCTTGGTTTGGGCATTGTTAACTAACTTCTCTTTTTCTGCAGGGTAATGCATACCCTTTAGGTACTTCTCCACGATGGCGGGGCTTACATGTCCTGCTTTGCCGCTTCGGTCAGTGTATTGGCGTCTTGTGCCTCTGCCCTGCCCGATTCCTCTACGCCGTGTAGTGATTGTTTGTTCACTCGTGATTTACCACCTCCAAAAAATGTTCAAATAAAATCTTCAAAGTAACATGTTAATTTGAATGTTAACTTATCTTTCTTCGAATTCTCTTCCTTGCTCAATGAGTCTTCTTACTTTTTGTCCCCCTTTATGACCGATTTCACTGTAGAATTCTTCACCATGGGTTCTAGCAGTTTTTTCTCCACCCATTCGACCTGCCTCTTGTACAGTCATCTTTCCCTTCCTTCGATTTTCAGACAAACAAACTCACCTCCACAAACATCAATCATCTATCTTCTTGCTCTTTTCCCTCCTTGATTAGCCGTTGAACCCTCAGTCCACCCTTATGCCCAATTTCCTCATAGAACTCCCTGCCATGCGTCTCCGCGGTCCTTCGACCTCCCTTGTGCCCTCCTAATCGCCCTGCTTCCGCCACCGTCATAGTTCCCTTCCTTTTTTGAGCCAACAATTTCACCTCCACTAAAACAAGTCACCCACAAAGGGTTCCCTGAACTGGTTTGACCTCTACTTATCCTTCTTCGTACTGTTTGCCTTCTTGGATTAGTCGGCGGACTCTTTGTCCTCCTCTGTGTCCTGCTTCTTCTAGGCTGGTTTTGCCTCTTGCTTCAGGTGTACCCTCATGCTGTTTAGCTCTTCGAGATCCGCCTTTGCTGCCGATTTCACTGTAGAATTCAGGGCCGTGAGTTTGAGCCGTTTTTTCACCACCTAAACGACCTGCTTCTTCTACAGTCATTTTTCCTTTTCTTCTGTCTGCGCTCAAACATTTCACCTCCAAAAAAGTCGTACGTTAGCTTTCTACTCAATGACCTAGCTTAGAACAAGCTTCTTAAACGTATGTGGCTGTCCATAAACAGCAACAGCCAACAATACAAGCTAGCCTTAGAGATACACCTACATTACAAAAAAATAACCGATTTTTAGATTGCTTTATTTTATTCTTTTTCGCGGGCTTTACCCTGCTCCACAAGTTTGCGGACACGTTGCCCTCCTTTTGGTCCGCCAATCCTTCCGCCTTTACGCCCAATTTCACTGTAGAATTCTTCGCCATGCGTCTGCGCGGTTTTTAGTCCTCCCCGGCGTCCAGCCTCTTCAACAGTCATTTTTCCACGTTTTTCCTCCAAAAATGTCACCTCCCCTAAACTATCGACCTAAAAACAGAGCCTTCAAAACAGGGCTACTTATTCTCTTCCTTCCCGTTCCTTCCCCGCTTGAATCAGTCGGCGAACTCTTTGTCCTCCTCTGTGTCCTGCTTCTTCTAGGCTGGTTTTGCCTCTTGCTTCAGGTGTACCCTCATGCTGTTTGGCCCGTTCGGAGCCTCCTTTGCTGCCGATTTCACTGTAGAATTCAGGGCCGCGTTCTGCTGAGACTTTTTCGCCGCCTTTGCGTCCGATTTCTTCGTAGAATTCGCGTCCGTGAGTGGCTGCAGTTTTTTGTCCGCCTTTCCTTCCTGCTTCGGCAACGGTCATTTTTCCCTTTCTGGTTTCTTCTGTTCGTGTACTCAAAAAATTCACCTCCTACTAAACGATGGAAAAGCTAACAAGATATTTGCCGAATAACCGCTCATAAAGATATGTTGTTGTCGCATGGCAGTAACATACCAAGCTAGCCATAGAAACACACTTGTAGACTTGTGTTGTTGGCGTGCTTTTTTCTTCTACTCCTCCCATACAGCCAAAAAACAACAGAGAAATCCGTCTGTTTCAGCAATTTAAATATCGGGCAGGGTTGAACTACTATGTTGCTGAGTGCACCATGAAGGTTCTCCTCGTCAACCCGCCGCAGACATTCTACCCCGGCTCAGACCCACCCGCAGGCAACCTGCCCTTGGGTTTAATGTATATAGCTGCGGTGCTCCAGAAAAACGGTTACGCAGTGGAGATTTTGGATGCGTTTATGGCTGGCGCGGAGTTTGAGGAAAAAAACGGCGAGGCAGTAACCATAGGGTTCCCCCTTAAGCGAATTGAAGAGGAAATCCGAAGCAGAAACCCTGACATAGTGGGCATCGCGGGGCCCTTCACCAGTCAAATCGGCCACGCCATCGCCGTCAGCAAAGCCGCCAAAGAAGCCAACCCAAATATCCTAACCGTGGTCGGTGGACCCCACGTCACTTTGGTTCCCAAAGAGTTCCTCCAAGAAGCAAAAACCGTTGACATCGCTGTGGCTGGCGAAGGCGAATACGCCATGCTGGAAATCGCCCAGCACTTCGAGGGTAAAACGCAGCTCAGCGAAATAAGGGGTATCGCGTACCGCCAAAACGGCATCGTCGTCAATGAACGTAGACCCTTCATCGAAGACCTCGGCGAATTGCCTTACCCCGCCTACGACTTGGTAGACATGGAGCTGTATTTGGGGTCAAGCAAGATTGGCTACCGCAGCTTCCAAAACCGAGCCATCTCGATGATCACCAGCAGGGGGTGTCCGTTTAACTGCTGTTTCTGCTCGGTGCACCTGCATATGGGTAAGGGTTTCCGTGCACACAGCGCCAAATACGTGCTCGACCACATCCAATATGTCGTAGACAAGTACGAGGTCAAGAACATCTTTTTCGAAGACGACAACCTCACGCTGGACCTTAAACGCTTCGAAGATATCTGCGACGGCATAATCACGCGGAAAATCAAGATCGGCTGGGAAACCCCCAACGGCGTCCGAGCCGACCGCCTCACCTTGGAGTTGTTGAGGAAGATGAAGCAGTCAGGCTGCAAAAGCGTGTTCGTCGGCGTAGAATCGGGCGACCAGCAAATCCTCGACAAAGTGGTCTGCAAAAGCCTCGACCTCAACCGCGTGGTCGAATTCGCCAAGAACGCCAAAGAAATCGGGTTGAAAACAGGCGCCTTCTACATAATTGGGTTCCCTGGCGAAACAAAGCAGAATATGCAGCGCACCGTCGATTTCGCCCTTGAAATGAAACGCAAATACGATGTGGGTATGCACTTGTTCGCGGCGACCCCCAGCTACGGCACAAAGCTCTATGAGGAATGTAAAGCCAAGGGCTACCTGCCAGCGGACCTGTCATGGAATAGTTTTGCGCAGGCAAGACAAGCCAGAGGAATGCCGCTTATCAGTACCAACGAGTTCACTCCCGCCGAGGTTAAAGAAATAGCGGCGAAGGCACTGGCGGAGTACAAGAAGCTCTCGCTTATCGGGCACCTCAAAAACCCCCGCAAGGCATTGAAAACCGCTTTTGACCAGCCACAGCTTATTCTAAAATACATCAAAAACATTCTTAGCTAATCGATTTTGGTTGGAAAAATATTGAAAACAGCCAAAATTTATATTTCAAATTAGGCTATTTACTGGCGAGTGAAAAATTGGATTTAAAGAACTGTCCGTTTTGCAAAAGCTCGACAATAATAGTCTTAACAGACAAATGCAATGGATGTAACGGTGAAACGCGAGTAATGTATTGCCCCAACTGTATGGGGGCTCATACTTTTACATTGTTTAAAAATCAACTGGGCTGTTGGAATTGTCAAAAGCTGTATTCTTGGGCAGAATACGAAAATAATAGCCAAAAAGCTCCAATGGCTATTCAACCAAGCCCTTCAACACCGCCACCGAGCGCTGTTTGCCCAGTTTGCAATCAGCCTCTTACATATATTCAACAATACAGCAGATGGTATTGCTATAGCTGCAAACAATACCGATAGGATAACTAAGATTACAAATTGGTCATAGAGACAAAGTATAGTAATGATAAGTCGGCGGAGCCCGCTGGGATTTGAACCTGGAACCTCCGGCTCCGCAGACCGATGTCATAATCCGTACTAGAGACCGACAAGCTACAAGAAATTAATCTACCGTTTGTTTGAAAGGTTTATGTTGCTCTATCTTTTGAACAACTTATCGAATTGTTGTTCTGATAGGAGACTGATTTGTTCCATGGGTTCCAACTCACCGATTCTTTTGTTAAATTTCTTAATAACTTCTGGAAATACAGCTGTTATAAGTATGGCGTAGATTTCAATCAGTTGTTTGAATCTTGAAATCCAATCTTCGAATTCCTTTTTGTCAAATTTCGCAAACTCTATAGAAAACCTATCTATTAGTTCCAAGCCTCGGTAGTGCACGTATTTGCACAAATCACGATAAGTTTGCTCAACATACGCTTTGAAGGTTTTTGGAACGGTAGATTTAGTCAATTTTAATGCGTCAAGTGCTGAATAATCTGTGTCTGGATCAATCAGGTCAGCCAATACCCCAAAATCTCCCGTGAAGATCAGTCGCCCTTTGCTTGAATTTACCCAATTATCTCTTCTTTTTGATTGGGCTTCATAGGTTCTCGAGCCTACCTTACAACAATTATTGATTTTGTGGTCGAAGTACAATGCTGTTAAAGAATTCTCCAAGATTCTTCTAAGGAGAGCATTCGCAGGGGGATATTTCCCGTGTATTGCTAGGAATAAAGCTGATTCCATGTCTTGCATTATTTCTTCCATAGCGGCAAAGGAAGCTTGACAATTTGCTATCAGTAGCTCTTCTATAAGGTGCTCTCTGAGCCGTTCAATAATCGATACTACTTCAAAAATATCATTCCTGTTAGTCTCTAGACTTTGCTTTTTTGCTTTGCAAGCTGATTGAATGTAGTTCGAGTAACCTTTCACTACATCTTTAATACCATCCTCTATGTACTCAGCGTATTGCCTTTCATAGTTTTCAGCGAGTTCTTGTTGATATTGTTCATAATTTTCATAATCCGCTATTATATCGTAGACTGACCTTTTTGCGAGATCCTTTGCTTTATCGAGATTTTTTTCCAAGTATTTGTTTAGATAAAAGTAGAGATAGTGTTTGTTCTTGTCTTTGGGAAATATTTCTGGTATCTCGGGTATTTCTTGAACTTCAACCTCAAACTTTTCGGAGTTTGGGATATACTCCCAAAGGTTTCCTTTTTCCGATAGGTGCGCAATTACTTTAATCGGAAATACCTTGTATGCCTTAAAGAGATCTTTATGATTTGGAGACAGCGGTTCAATTAATTTCTGGTACTCTGAAAAATACTCCTCTATGAATTTCTTTAATTGATCTTTTGTTAAAGCCACAATGACCACCCCTTAAAAGACCTTACCTTCAAATCCGATTGCTGAGAATAAGTTCCCATTTATATATTCAATAGGGTCATACATCCGCTTATTCAGAATCCAAACATGCACGTTTGCTTTTGCCATATTTCACTCTACAACAGAAACTGTAGTGATTTGCTTTTGTATTTTTTGTTTATTACTTTTTATGCCAATTAAAGGCTAATTAGCTCTGTTATGATAGAAGAAATACCGATAATAAAAAAAGAGAGGAAGGAATTGAAAGTTTTACTTCTTTTTCTTTGCGTAGCAGATAGCCTCTATTATGAAGAGCGATATGGAGATTGTGATTAAGGCGTTGCCTGGCAGATCAAGACTTGAAACATTGGCATAGTTACCTGCAATAGCATAGAGCATCTTGAATATGCAACCGAATGCAAGCATTATCGATGTGAAGGTTGTTGCGATTATTTGTATGCTTACTTGTACGTGGTGTTTAGGGAAAGTGCTAACCTCCTTATGTTTGAAGGTGCAGCTCATGTCCCTATCCACCATGTCTCGGCTTAGCGTACAGTCAGATGCATGCGATATGCAACGGGCAAAGCCGGCATAGTCAAACATTGCATCGTATAGTATTGGCGGCAATAGCCCAATAGACAGGTGATAATTTGGCTGAGTACACTAAGCAGTGAGTATGTTTCGCTCAATATTTTAAATTATTGAACAGGGAATAAGCAAACAAGCGTTAGATGTATAAACAAATTGATATTATTAAGAATAAATTGGCGGGCCCGCTGGGATTTGAACCCAGGATTCTCGGCTCCGGAGGCCGATGCCTTAATCCGTGCTAGACTACGAGCCCAACGCAGAACCAAACATGCAAAGAACATTTAAAGCTAACCCAGACTACTCTTGGATT
>Ga0073932_1004566_pt1 | contig 16195 bp, 14 predicted proteins | sample DewCreD2012metaG_FD_76967 | JGI IMG/M metagenome (GOLD analysis project Ga0073932, IMG submission 76967) | Hot spring sediment bacterial and archeal communities from British Columbia, Canada, to study Microbial Dark Matter (Phase II) - Dewar... ... | reverse complement strand
TGTTCATTAAGCAAAGCACCATAGTTAATATACATGCTAAAATGATCCGCCAAAAAGCTCGTATTGGTTTCATTCGTATTGGTTTCATGGTTATTTCTCCTTTCATAAATTAAAATTAATAGATGTAGATGAGCGAATTGGAGTGAATTTTTATTTTTTGAGCATACGACATCACCTCCTTAAGGATAAAACTTGATTTGAACGCAACCTTTTTCCTTTATCTTTCATAATTCAATTTAATTTTAGCACAAAAAATTTTAATTTAAATTTATAAAATTATTAATTTCATTTAATTAATTTTATTTTATGAATTTTTATTTTTTTATATTGTTTATGCTTTTTAATTTGAGACGAGAAAGATGTCTTAACAAAAAATAAGTCGTTAATAATAAAAGTTATCAATAACAAATTAAAAAAAACTATATAGCTCTCTGGCATTCCGGGCAGATGCCAAAAAAATCAAGCCGATGATTAATAATTTTAAAACCGGTTTCCTCAGTAAGTTCGCGGGTCATATCTGTAAGGCTCTGTAGGTCCGGATCTATGATTTTTTTACATTGCGTGCAAATTAGATGGGGATGCGGATACGGTTTATTCCCATCATAACGGTTACCACTATCAGCAAATCCTAATTCAAGAATCTCATTAAGCTCTTTAAGCAAATTTATCGTCTTATAAACAGTTGCACGACTGGTTGTTGGGAAATTGGCTTTGACCTTTTCATATACAGTTTCGACGGTTGGATGGGCAGTGCTTGAGGCAAGTTCCTTGAGTATTGCCATGCGTTGCGGCGTAATACGGCATTGCCGGGCTTTCAATTTATCAAGCATAATTGCAAGACGATCCATAGGGACGAGATTGTTGTTCATTGCAGGGATTTTAAATAAAAATATTATTATTAAATAATATTTATTAGTTACTACTATTCTCCATAACTGTCAATATCTTTCTCTTGTTGCGTTGGGTTATAATTTAAGGATAAATTAAATATGTTCTTTAAATGAAACGCCGAGTTTTTTCATTTTACGCCACAGCGTCGTCCGATCTATACCAAGTTCCCGTGCTGCCATTGTGCGATTGCCCTGACATTTTTGCAGTGTTTCAATAATGACCTGTGCTTCAGCCTCTTTAAGTCGCGGATACTGTGCTGCATGGGCGTCCTTAGGGGTAGCAGTTCGGGCTTTAAGTTCTTGCGGCAGGTGGTGCATCGCTATCGTTGAATCGTGACACAGCACAAAAGCGTGTTCAATGATATTTTCCAATTCGCGAATATTCCCCGGAAAATCGTAGTTCATAAAAAATTCCATCACTTCGGGGGCTACGGCAGCTATTTCTTTTCCCATCTTGGCATTGAATTTCTGAATAAAATGATTAACTAACAGCGGTATATCCTCGCGTCTTCGCGTTAAAGGAGGGAGCGTAATTTTTATGACATTGAGGCGATAATATAGGTCTTCTCTAAATTTTCCTTCTGATAGTAACTGGGTTAAATTCTGGTTTGTTGCCGCGATAATCCGCACATTTGCTTTAATTGGTTTGGTTGCACCCAGTGGTTCATATTCTCCATTTTGCAGCACGCGCAGCAGTTTTACTTGCAGGGACAAAGGTAAATCGGCAATCTCATCCAGAAACAATGTTCCCCCTTCTGCGCGGGCAAAACGACCGGGCTTATCCTGTTTGGCATCCGTAAAAGCACCCTTAACATACCCGAACAGCTCTGATTCAAGCAGTGTATCAGGCAGCGCTCCGCAATTAACCACCACATAGGGACCTCGTGCGCGGTTGCTTTGGTTGTGTATGGCGCGGGCGAACAGCTCTTTTCCGGAGCCACTGGGACCCTCAATTAAAACCGTACTGTTGCTTTTTGCAATATCCGGCAGGATGTTGAATATTTTCTGAATTTCATGATGTTTGCTCACAATATCCTGAAAAGAATACTGCTTGGCAATTTCCTTCCGCATCTCTTCAATGGTAGATAGATCGCGAAAAGTTTCTACGCCGCCTATTACCGTGCCGTTTTTATTTTTTAAAACCGCCGTGCTCACGCTTACCGGGATCACCCTTCCCTGACTGTTAAGAATAGTAATTTTTAGATCAATTATGGGTTTTCCGGTGCGCAAAGTCTTCTCCATAGCGCAGGAACCCTGGCAGATATTTGCATGAAATACATCAAAACATTTTTGCCCGATTGCCTGTTTGCGGCTGATGCCGGTAATTTGCTCGGCAGCCTTGTTGAACGAGGTCACCTGCTGCTGGAGATCAATGGTAAATACCCCATCAGCAATGCTGTTAAGAATAATTTCCAACATGGGGTCAGGTTTTTTCGTTTCCGCCATGTGCTCCGTCTCCGTAATTATTGAGGTCTTTCCCAAAATATCTCATGAGGCATTTTATTGATGCCCCGTAACCGGCTCATCCCGCTGTCCACGGCCGTGAGGAAAACGGCAACTCACCCAATGCCATACGACACAAATCCGTAATGAATATTGCAGCTAATCCATATTCTTCGCATGCCTCGCTGGTAAGCCAGTAACAGCCGGGACATAGAAATATCATTGCTTCGGCGCCGTGGGTGCGCGCATCATCCAAATTTTTTTTGAGAATCTGCGAGCCTCGTTCGGGGTCGGTTTCACGCAGGCCGAATGCGCAGCACAGAGCATTCTTTCGATCATATTTCCGGGCAACCCGGTCTACGCCAATAATCTCAAACAGCGCATCCACATAGGGCTCTTTTTCCGGGGTATAGCGAGAAATGCAGGGGCGCTGGTAGGCTACTTTTCTGTTCAGTTTAATGACAGATTGTGGCTGCGCCTTCAGGTAGTTGACCATATACTCAATAATATGGATAGCCCTAAATGGCACCGGAATGCCATATTCCGGTGCTTTTCGGACGACCATAGTATAGCAGTCATCATGCATAAAGATGATTTCCTGCTTGCCGAGTTTTGCCAGGTTTTCAACATAGTGCCCGGCATAAGTGCGCACTTTAGTTTCCATGCCGGTGTGCAAAAAAACAGCGCGCGAAAAGTAATCGCTCCCGCTGACCAGCGTGAGTCCTTGAAACAGTTTGCTTTGGGTCATATTGCGGGGATAGGCATGGCCCATAACGCACAGATTCAGCGCCGGCTTATCCGGATCGCCCGGGATAATCTCATTGGGCACACTGGTCAGTGTTTCCTCAATAAATTCTGCAACGCCCGGTTCCACAAAATGGATCTGTTTCTCTTCGTGAAGTTGTAAAATCAAGTCGTAAGGATTGGCGCCAGTGGGGCAATATTCGTTGCACGCCATACAGGTAATGCACTGCCTGAGAATAGCGGCATTTTCCCCGCGTTTCAATGCCTGTATTTCATGTATTGCTTCGTCCTTGGTAAAGTCTGCATACTGGCACTGTGCAAAACATTCTCCACACTCTTGACATCGTTCGGCTTCAAACATGGCGGTTTCCTTTCAGTGGTTATTGAGGGCTGATTTTCTCAGCGCGGGGAATACCTGTAGGAGTTGCTGCGCAGCCTCACGTGCTTCCTGCCGCAGCATCCACTCATTTTTTTCCTTTGTCATTATGCTTGCAAATCCCCTGATTATTGCTCCGCGCTCGGTAAGGCTGGCTGTAACATTATTTTCATCCTTCTCAGAATAGTTGCCCTGATTGGTTACAATGACAAACACGTTTTTATCCCGCAGGTCTAATGTTTTCAGAAGGGTTCTCAGTGGAGACGCAAATCGGTGTATCCAGATCGGGCCGGCAATGATGATTGGATTATAGTTTTTGACCTCGCGGTAAAGAGGGACAACGTCGTCATCGAGATCAAAAAGTTGGTCAAACACGCAGTTTATGGTCAGAAGGCCATGGCGGTTTGTATTGGATATTATTTCTTCAATTTCACAGTCAATGGTTCGTGCTATTTCGCGGGCGATGATTCTGGTCGTGCCTAATCGTGAATAGTAGATAAGAAGAGGTCTGTCAGATATAACGGGAACATCCGGTGCTGCTGCCACGTGCTTGGCAGAACCGCCGAAAAACACAACTAACAGCACTGAGGCTATGATTAAGATGGGTGTTTGGTTGAGAAGTCTTTTCATGGTCATAAAATAATTTTAAATGTTTTTGATTTACGGACAATCTCTGCGCTGGATTACCTGTTAAACGTAAATTTATACAATATAAATAATTTGCTTGCGCGTCAATGATTGATTGGTCAGAACGTTTCCCAAAATTTATCCCTGAAATTCAGGTAAACTGCATGAGAACACAAAAACTCAAAGGATAAAAATAATCAAACCCCCTATGCAAGATTTCATCTCCACCGATGAAATATTTTTGGGAAAGTCCTGTTGATTGGTAAAAACAAGTTTGCTTTTCCTTGTTTCAAATCTTATGGTATGATTTTTAATAGGGCAGGGGAACCAGTTGAACGAGGCGGTCAACGATCTGAAACTATGCCATTCCAGCCTAAGCAGTCATGGAGGCGGCTAAACCGGTCGGACTTTTCCAGGGAGCTTTGCATAAGTTATTAGACAGCCCCAAATGGGCGCATAAAGATAAGCAATGAACTTAAAGAGGGAGGTACACTATGTTTGTGCAACAGTTTTTTGTCAAAGGGATAGCACACAGTTCATACCTGCTCGGGGGATCCAAGACCTGTGCTATTATTGATCCTCGCCGTGATGTTCAGATATATTTAGATGCTGCGCAGGAGATGGGCTTTAAAATAACCCATATCCTTGAAACCCATCTTCATGCAGACTTTATTTCAGGCCACTTAGACCTTGCAGAAAAAACCGGTGCTGTGATTTATGCACCCAAATCAGGACGTTGCGCCTTTAAACACACGGCAGTGTCAGAAGGCGATACCTTTGCTATTGAAGATATGAAAATTACCGTACTTGAAACGCCTGGCCATACCCCGGAGCATATTTCTTATGTCGTTGCCGACCGGTCGCGGGGGCCTGATCCGGTTGCAGTGTTTTGCGGCGATACGCTGTTTGTCGGCGATGTTGGCAGGCCGGACCTGTTTCCCAATCGCGCCCGGGAGCTTGCCGAAAAACTGTATGCCAGCCTGCACGATAAATTATTGGCATTGCCGCCCTTCTGCGAGGTGTATCCGGCGCACGGCGCAGGTTCCCTGTGTGGAAGAGCCATGGGTGCCAAGAGAACCAGCACCATCGGTTACGAAAAAAAATACAATGCCGCTGTAAAGATAAAAGATAAACAGAAATTCATCACCTCTCTGACCACCAATATGCCCCCGGCACCTGATCATTTTAGCCGCTGCAGCGCCATCAATGGCAGAGGGCCGACGTTAATAAAAAATTTGCCCATGCTGGAATCGCTTGATCCAATAGGATTTAATAAAAAGTTGAGTCAGAAAGACACGCTGGTGCTTGATATCAGACCGTATGAATCATTCTCAGGAGGACACATCTCCGGTGCCTATCATATAGATTTCAGGATGAATTTTGCCACGTTTGCCGGCTGGATGCTGCCGGCGTCCGGAAAAATTCTTCTGGTCACGGAGACGCCGCAACAGGCGCTTGAAGCAACCGTATGGCTGCGGCGGGTGGGCCTGGATAACGTGATCGGGTACCTTGAAGGCGGACTCTATGAATGGGCAAAGGCTGCACTTCCCATAGCTCGCGTGCCGATGCTGAGCGTTCAAGAACTCCGTGAAAAGCTGAAAAAAGGCGAAGCGTTCTCGCTGGTTGATGTCCGGGCGCAGCAGGAGTATCAGGCGCTGCATATCAAAAACGCCATAAACATTCCGCTGCCCGACATCAGGACTCGATTTAAAGAAATTAACCCCCAAAAACCCGTAATGGTCATCTGCAATACCGGGCAGCGGTCAAGCATGGGGTGCAGTATCCTCAAACAACACGGGTTTAAAGAAGTATTGAATGTGGCCGGCGGGATGACCGCATACAGTGCCGCGGGGTATGCCGGGGAATGCCCGCTCTGCATCAATCCCCATGGCCCGCAACACATGGGAAAATAATATACTATCCTGGGAGGGTCACGCATGGAACTCTTTGCTTTGAAACAGTGGTCGCCCTATGTTGTTGGCGCTGGCATTGGTATTCTGAATTGTCTGGCGTTTATTCTCTCTGACCGTTATATTGGCTGTTCCAAAGTCTTTTCTGATGCCAGCGCTTGGGTGGAAATGGCGTGTCGCGGAAAAGCAGTTTTTGACAAACCCTACTATAAGAAATTTATTCCCCACTTGGACTGGTTTCTAATGCTGGTAATCGGCCTTGCATGTGGCGCATTTATAGCGGCATGGCTTTCAGGTGACCTGCACTTTGTCTGGGTGCCTGCTGCGTGGGAATTACGGTTTGGCCAGCACGCAGGGTTTCGTTTCATCGTTGCGCTTGCCGGCGGTATTCTCATTGGGTTGGGGGCGCGCTGGGCTGGCGGCTGCACCAGCGGTCACGGCATAAGCGGCACCATTCAACTGGCCGTGAGCAGTTGGCTTGCGGTGCTGTGCTTTTTTGCCGGCGGGGTTATAACCGCGCAGCTGTTGTTTAACGGATGATAGAAGGGGCTGTTGAAAAACGCCAAACTGTCATGCTGAGCGTCAGTGAAGAATCTCTCACCCAGAGACAGCCCTGCCCTTATATAACAAAGAGATCCTTCATTTCATTCAGGATGAACACTTTTTCAACACCCCGATTCTACTGTTTAAAGGTGAAACTATGCTTGAGTCAATTCGCACCCAAAGAAAACTTCAGCTGTTAATCGGACTACTTGTTGGTGCCGGGTTTGGATTCCTTCTCCAAAAAGGCGGACTAACCAATTATGATGTCATCATAGGACAATTGCTCTTCTCAGACTTTACTGTTTTAAAAACAATGATGACTGCGGTGGTTACCGGCATGATTGGGCTGCATCTGCTCAAATCAAGAGGTGTTATTAACTTTCATCCCAAACCCGGTTCGTTTGGCTCAACCGTCATCGGCGGCCTCATTTTTGGCGTCGGGTTTGCACTTCTGGGATACTGTCCGGGAACGGTTTTGGGTGCTGCTGCACACGGTGCATTAGATGCGTTGTTTGGCGGTATTGCGGGATGCACAATCGGCGCCGGCATTTTTGCTTCTCTTTATCCCCGGCTGGAGAAACTCGTCCTTAAAAAAGGTTACTTTGGCGAGCTTACCTTGCCACAATTGTTGAACGTTAATGCATGGATTATTATAACCCCGGTGTGCTTGCTGATCGTGGTGGGTTTTGTTTTTCTGGAAAAATATGGATTGTAAGGCGCGAGGCTTTTTTACCATCCTGATTCTCTCTTAATACAGCGCATCCTTGATTGTGCCTGTGTCCGGGCAGTTGTGCGATACTTCTCTCCCCTGACCTGCTATCCAGCAAAAGAAATTATTTTTAAAAACAGCTTCAAATATAGTATATTAAATTATAATATCTACAGCATAAACGTGGGTAACCAGCTCGAAAAGTTTTGTTATGCACTGCACTATAAAGGAGACCACTTTATACCATTCGCCGCACATCTTTCTTGATAAGAAAAACGAGCCTATTATTATTAAATTTCTTGATGACAATCTAAACAATCAATTATTTGATTTATATCTGCATCAGGTTCCCCGCAATTCTTTTGACGGCTTGCCCCCGATCAAAGATGCCGCCTGTATGAAATGGGTGCAGGAAATGATTGCCACAGGCATCAACCTGGTGGCAATTTCAATTGAAGGCGGTCTGGTTGGACATGCAGCGTTATTTCCCATGAATGAAAATATGTGTGAAATGTTTTTGGTGGTTTCGCCGTTTTATCAGCATGCAGGAATTGGCTTCCAATTGACCCGGTGTATTATCCAGCTTGCCGCGGAACTTGGTTACAAGAAAATCTGGCTCTACGGAGAGATGCGGGATCAGACTGCAAAACATCTCTATAAAAAGTGCGGTTTTGAATATTTGAGTCCCGATTATCTCCAGGAGGTGGAGATGATTTTCGACCTCCAGCGGTATCAGAAAACCATGAGTCTGAAAGTTAAACAGATAATGAATAAACATGTGGTAACCTTGAATCGCAATAATACCTGTATTGAAGCGCTGGACATATTTATCAGGAACAATTTTGGGGCATTGCCCGTTGTTGATGTACACAATCGGGTTCTGGGGATTATTTCTGAGACTGACCTTCTGTTTGAGTCAAACCTTAATTTGAGGGTCGGCGACATCCAAACGATGGAAGTGATCACCGTTCAGGAAGACAGTTCTCTTGAAAAAGTTATCCGTCTTTTTTCATCAAAACGGATTCGCTGTATCCCGGTGGTCAATGATAAGAAGCAACTGGTAGGCATAGTGGGGAGAAAAGATATACTCAGTTATTATTTTCTAAAATTCCGCATGGGGCTTGATTTTAAATAAGCAGCGATTTGCGTAACAGCTTACCGTTGTTTTTAAGCTTTTTTGATAAAATAACAAATTTTCTTGACAAAATAAAAAATAATATGATATTTCCTCACGTCATCGCTTCCCAACTAAAGAATTAAACCCGCTTATTTTTTCATGCCATTTACACAAGAAGATAAAAAGTTTAAAGCAGAAAATATTTTTTGAATAAGTTACGAATCAAAAGGAGGTGGTAAACTGGATAACTATATAGAGATAACTATCTAATCTATATTTGCAATACCTTACCTGAGTAGCGATTTTATAAGAGATTAAAGGGTGAAAAAAACACTATGACACTTTAAGAAAAAAAGAAAGGAATAAGAAATGAAAACAAAACGTATGCTTTTTCTGTTAGTTTTATTATTGACACTTATACTGAACGCAATGAACACTAAACTGTTTGCAGCAGACACCAGCCCCTTTGACCGTTTTATTAAACCAATCACCAATCCGGTTTATTTTGATGAAGCACAAAATATTTCCTATGTTCACCTTGTCAATGCCTATCAAGATCTTCCCAAGCGCATAAATACTAAAGTGGGGCGCATTCCTCTTGATGGCTACCTTAATCTTACCGCTGTCAGACTTACCTATGCCTTCAATGAAAAGTTTTCCCTGATTGCCGCTAAAGATGGGTATATTTCGTTTAAACCTGACAATACCCTGAAAAATGAGTACGGATGGGGCGATATAGCTGCCGGCGTCAAGGGTGCGCTTTACTATTGTCCGGAAACGGAATTTATTGTTTCAGGGAAATTGCTTTTTGAATTTACTCAGGGCTCTGGAAAAGTTTTTCAGGGTAACGGCGACGGAAATGTAGCTCCCTCTGTTACCTTTTTAAAGGGCTATGATAAGTGGCAGTTTATGGGGACGCTGGGGATGATTATTCCATTCAATGCAAAAGAGGAGAGCATGCAGGTTTACCAGAGCTATCATGTGAGCTATGCAGCAACACCCCGGCTGTTTCCTCTGATTGAGCTTAACCATTTCTGCGTGGCGCGCCAGGCAGATAGAGAGTCCCTGGTGCCCCAGATTGCGAAGTTTGAAGGCGGCGATGTAATCAATCTTGGTTCAAAAAATGGACTTGATCACCGTCATTTCATCACGGGAGCTGTCGGGTTTCGCTATCGGATCTTTGAAAAAGCTTCGGTATTTAAAAATTTAGATTTTGGTTTAGCCTATGAAATGCCTTTTACCAATCCCAACAATGGGCTGATGCAGAGACGATATACCGCAGACTTGGTACTGCACTTTTAAAAATATTGAGTCACCGCAGCAGATAGGCGTTAAGAGCGACGCGTTGCTTTTAGCGATAGCGACACAATTTGATAAAATTTGATAATGATAATAGGGAGGTCTATTTATGGCGTACGATGCTACCAAAATGGCCGACTGGCAGATTTCTGAAGCTGCCGAAGCAAAAATGCCCACACCTGATGAATGGCGGGAACGGCTGGGTCTTAAAAAAGACGAAGTTATCCCGATGGGGAGGTTGGCAAAGCTTGATTTTCTAAAAATCATTGAACGTTTGAAAGACCGCCCTGATGGCAAATACATTGAAGTTACCGCCATTACCCCGACCCCTCTGGGAGAAGGGAAAAGCACCACTTCTATTGGTTTGATGGAAGGCCTTGGCTATCGCAAGAAAAATGTCGGCGGGTGTCTGCGGCAGCCTTCAGGGGGGCCCACGATGAATATCAAGGGCACGGCGGCAGGCGGCGGCAACGCCCTTCTTATTCCCATGACCGAATTTTCCCTGGGGCTCACCGGCGATATTAACGATATTACCAATGCTCATAACCTGGCAATGGTTGCGCTCACGGCTCGCATGCAGCATGAACGCAACTATAATGACGAACAGCTTAAGCGCCTCACCGGCATGCGGCGGCTTGAAATTGATCCGACGCGCGTGGAAATGGGGTGGGTCATAGATTTCTGTGCCCAGAGCTTGCGCAATATTGTGATCGGGCTGGGTGGTCGGCAGGACGGCTTTACCATGCAGTCAAAATTCGGCATCGCGGTCGGTTCCGAGTGTATGGCCATTCTCTCCATCGTAACTGATTTAGCGGATCTGCGTCAGCGGCTTGATCGGATTACGGTGGCGTTTGATAAGAACGGCAAGCCGGTTACCACCGGAGACCTCGAGGTGGGTGGCGCCATGTGTGCGTGGATGCGCAACACCATAAACCCCACGCTGTTGAGCACGGCAGAGTATCAACCCTGTATGGTTCATGCCGGCCCGTTTGCCAACATAGCGGTCGGCCAGTCTTCAATCATAGCAGACCGCATCGGCCTAAAAATGTTTGATTACCATGTTACAGAAAGCGGCTTTGCCGCAGATATTGGCTTTGAAAAATTCTGGAATGTAAAATGCCGGTTCAGCGGACTGAAGCCGCACGTTTCTGTATTAGTTGCGACCATTCGTGCGCTTAAAATGCATGGTGGCGGACCGAAAGTGACGCCGGGCATTGCGCTTCCCGATGCCTATACCAAGGAGGATTTGGCGCTGCTGGAAAAAGGGCTGCCGAATATGGTGCATCATATCAATACCATTCGTAAGGCAGGCATTAATCCGGTGGTGTGTATTAACTCTTTCCATACAGATACCAAAGAAGAGATTGAAATGGTCAGAAAAGCTGCAGAAGCTGCCGGCGCGCGCTGTGCCAAGTCCACACACTGGGCGCAGGGGGGAGAAGGCGCCGTTGACCTCGCCGATGCGGTCATTGATGCCTGCAATGAAAAGAACGATTTTAAGTTTCTCTATCCGCTGGATATGAAATTGCGGGATCGGGTGGGAATCATAGCAAAAGAGGTCTATGGGGCGGATGGCGTTTCCTGGACGTCGGAAGCTGAGGCAAAGGCAAAAATGCTTGAATCCGATCCGCAGTTTGCAGATTATGCTACCATGATGGTGAAAACCCATCTCAGCCTCTCCCATGACCCGAATCTTAAAGGCGTACCCAAAGGCTGGACATTGCCAATCCGTGATGTGCTCATCTATTCTGGCGCAAAATTTCTCTGCCCGTGTGCCGGCACCATCAGCTTGATGCCGGGCACCAGCTCTAATCCTGCATTTCGTCGGGTAGATGTGGATGTGAAGACCGGTAAAGTAACCGGCCTGTTTTAACGGCTGTATATCTGGTCAGCGATCGGAACCTGAAGGTCAGATTGTTTAAAGGATTTGAGGACCGGCATCTAACAGGCTGTTGAAAAGTGACCTTCTGCACGCAAAAAAGAATCTCAAACGTTTGCCGCAGGCAGGGGATTCAAAACGTGAGGAATGCCGCGAAGGTCGCAGACCGAAACCTTAGCATAGCCTCTCGTTTTTCAACAACCTAAAGCCTGCCGCAGGGCTACACTGAAAGTGCAGCTATGGGCGCCATCTGTTTTTTGCTGGATTTTGGCTCCTGTTTTCCGTATTCTCGGTGCCATGGCGAAAATTACGATCCACTTTTTACCGGCAAATAAAATTATTAGTGAAACATCAGGAGCAAATGTGCTTGCTGTTGCCCTTGAGGCTGGCATCTACCTCAATGCCGCCTGCGGCGGTGTGGGTGCATGCGGTAAATGCCGGGTTCTCATAAAATCTGGAGAAGTAGATTGCCGAGACTGCAGCCAGGTGCCGGCGGAAGAGTATGCGCAGGGGTATCGCCTGGCATGTCAGTCATATGTGCTCAGTGATGCCACAATTTATGTGCCGCCGGAGCTGCACCCAGCCGAGAGTATTTCGAAAACTGTGGAACCCTGCAAGCCGGCGCATAAGCAGGTGATAGCCCCGGAGCTTGAACGGCTGGTAAGCGGGGCATGGTATAATCCGGCGCTTAAAAAATTTGCAGTTGTCCTTGATCCTCCCACGCTTTCTGACAATACCAGCGACCTTTCCCGATTACTGCGCGCGCTCAAGAAACAGTATAATCTGGAAAATATTTCTGTTGATTTTCTGCTGCTTAAAAAATTGCCACACATTTTACGCTCATCCCAGTGGGAGGTCACGGTAACCATAGTGCAAACGCGCATGGAATCACAACTTGGCGAGCATCAATTGCGCGGTTCGCGGCGGCCGAAAATGATAAATGTTGAGGCCGGTAATACCGTAGCCGCACATTATTCTATTGTCCTTGACGTGGGCACCACATCGCTCTGGGGACAGCTGGTTGACCTGACCAGCAAAGAAGTCCGTGCCGTGGCATCGGCATACAATCCGCAGATCTGTTTTGGCGATGACGTCATCACCCGCATCATTCATTCCCAGCGCCCAGGAGGATTGCAGCAGCTTCAGGAGGCAGTGGTAGGCGGTCTTAACAATATTCTGCACGAACTGTTAGAACAAAGCGGCGTAGAGAAACAGCATATTTCCCATTTAACTGCGGCAGGCAATACGACGATGACCCATCTGCTGGTGGGGCTCGATCCTAAATATATCCGGGAAACGCCCTATACGCCCGTGGCAAATTTTATTCCGCCGGTGCGGGCAATCAGAGTGGGACTTGATGTCGGGGATCATGTGTATCTCTACACCTTTCCTTCAGTTGCCAGCTATGTGGGCGGTGACATTGTATCCGGTATCTTGGGATCCGGCATATACCAGCGCAAGGAACTCACGCTGTATATTGATATCGGCACCAATGGCGAGATTGTGGTCGGCAACCAGGACTGGCTGATGACTGCTTCATGTTCTGCCGGCCCGGCCTTTGAAGGTGGCGGCCTTTCCTGCGGGACGCGGGCAATGACCGGCGCCATTGAAGGATTTAAAATAAATCCGCTCACCTTTGAGCCGATGATCGTAACCATAGGAAAAGTGCGGCCTGCGGGCATCTGTGGTTCCGGCGCAATCAACATTCTGGCGGAACTTCTGCTCCACGGGGTCATTGACCAAAACGGGAAATTTAACCTGGATTGCAAAACCCGGCGGCTGCGCGAGGGAACAAGCGGCCGGGAATACGTTCTTTCATTTAAGGAAGACGCGGGGCTGGATCACGACATCGTAATTACCGAGGCAGATATTGACAATATCATGCGTGCCAAAGCTGCCATGTTTGCCGGATATCAATCGCTGCTCGGGAAGGCCGGACTTACCTTTCAGGATCTTGAGCAGGTCGTCATCGCCGGCGCCTTTGGCGATTTTATCAATCTTGAGAACGCGATCACCATAGGGTTGTTGCCCGAAATTCCCCTTGACCGGTATGTATTCATCGGCAACGGCTCGCTATTGGGCGCCCGACTCATTTCTTTGTCAAATGAGCTGCTGGATGACGCTGAGCGCATCGCACGCAAGATGACCAATATTGAATTAAGCGAAGATCATTCATTTATGGATAACTACATAGCCGGGCTGTTTTTGCCACATACCGATGCCAATCTGTTTCCTGCAACGCTGGAGCGCATCGCAGACACTGAAAAGTGCGGCAGCAGGTAATGCGGAGGAAAACACCTCGATGCGGCACAGACGGAAAATGACAGTGCAGTATGAGCGGGAGCATTGCGCGTGAGCACAATTGTTGCCATAGCCGGCAAAGGCGGCACCGGAAAGACTACTGTTTCCGGCCTGCTCATACGTTATTTGCAAAAGAACCGTAAAACCCCAATACTGGCGGTTGATGCTGATCCGGACGCAAATCTTGCGGGGGCGCTGGGCATGAAGGCAGACAAAACTATTGGCGGAGCCCGTGAAGATTTTTTTCAGAGCAAGGGCGATCTGCCGGCAGGGATGCCCAAGGAAGCTTACCTTGAGGTTAAACTGCACGAGACGGTGGTAGAAGGCCCCGACATAGATCTTCTGGTGATGGGACGCCCGGAGGGCGCTGGCTGCTACTGCTATATCAATAATGCGCTGAGAAAATATCTTGAGGTATTGGCGAAAAATTATTCGTATGTTATCATAGACAATGAAGCCGGTCTTGAACATTTAAGCCGCCGCACGACGCAGGATGTTGATGTCCTTTTAGTTGTTTCAGATTATTCAGTAAATGGCATTCGTGCAGCCAGGCGTATTGGAGAGCTGGCAGATGAATTGCAGCTAAGGGTAGGAAAACGTTTTCTGATAATAAACGGGGCGCCGGAAGAACGTGCCGCGCATTTTGTGGAAGAGGTAAAAAGAACCGGCATGCCGGTTATTGGTGTCATTCCCGCCGATGAACTGCTCCCGCAGTTTGAACGGGATGAACAGCCGCTTATCCAGCTCCCGGATATTTCCCCTGCAGTACAAGCCATTAATTCCGTGGCACAACAATTGTTTTAAACAACGTTTCCGCAGAACCGGCATCATGTGTTGAGGGTCTGTGGCATTAAGGGAGGGAACCTATGACCGCAAAGATAATCAGCGGAACTGAAATTGCAGCGCAAATACGGGAAGAGATTAAGGCCGAGGTTGTGCAGTTGAAAGAGAAATATAATGTTGTTCCGGGATTGGTTACCATTCTGGTGGGCAACAATCCCGCATCGGTGAGTTACGTGACCGGCAAGCAGAACACGGCACACGAGCTTAATTTCTATTCGGTGCAGGACAATCAGCCGGAGGACATTTCTGAGGAGCAATTGCTGAAGATTATTGATGCCTATAACAGGGATTCCCGGATTCACGGGATTCTGGTGCAACTGCCGCTGCCCAAGCACATAGACGAAAAGAAGATTTTAAACGCCATAGATCCGGATAAGGATGTTGATGGCTTTCATCCGGTCAACGTCGGCCGTCTCATGATCGGCGGCAAGGAGGCGAAATATCTTCCCTGCACGCCGGCAGGTATCCAGCAGCTGATTATCAGGTCGGGCGTGCCAATTGAAGGGGCTGAGGTTGTGGTCGTGGGCCGCTCAAACATTGTTGGCAAGCCGATAGCAAACATCCTGTTGCAGAAAGCGCCCGGGGCCAATGCAACCGTGACGGTTGCGCACACGGGCACAAAAGACCTTGCCGGTCATTGTAAGCGTGCTGACATTCTCATTGTTGCGGCAGGTGTTCCAGGATTGGTAAAGCCGGAGTGGATCAAGCCGGGGGCGTGCGTCATTGATGTTGGCGTGAACCGGGTGGGCGAGAAGATAAGCGAGAAAACCGGCAAAAAAATTCCCATCTTGCGGGGCGATGTTGATTTTGAAGCGGCAAAAGAGATTGCGGGCTATATTACTCCAGTGCCGGGCGGTGTGGGCCCCATGACCATCACCATGCTCATGGCAAATACCCTCAAAGCGGCAAAGTTTGCTGCAGGAATTAATTAAAAAGCAGAGCGTTACGCTTTCATTATTCAGCGATCGGAGCACCAAACGAATTGTATCAGAGGGACGCTGATGGCTGTAAGCTCATCAATTATGATTGGAGGTTAAATATGCCAGTAGAGGTTCCAAAGCAACAATATGCGGGAAGCATCAGGGAAATCAATCTGGGAAAAGGAGACCAGCAACTGCTGGTGGGCGGTGAGACAGCATTTCCTTTTTATACCTTTGAGGGAGCGCTGCCGCATCCGCCCAAGATTGCCATCCAGGTGCTTGACTACGCGCCTGATGACTGGGCAGAAGCATGTATCAAGCCGTGGCAGGATGTGCTGGGCGATCCGGTGGCCTGGGCGTGCAAGGGACTGAATGAGTACGGCGCAGACTTGATACATATATGACTTAAAAGCAACGATCCTAACGGGCTGAATCGGCCCGCAGAAGAGGCGGCGCAGACGGCAAAAGCCGTCGCCGCGGCGGTCTCCATCCCGGTTATTGTATGGGGCTGCGCCAATGCGGACAAGGATGCCGAGGTGCTGAGAAAGGTTGCTGAACTCTGCGCCGGTATGAATATTATTATTGGTCCGGTTG
>Ga0073932_1004551_pt1 | contig 16266 bp, 12 predicted proteins | sample DewCreD2012metaG_FD_76967 | JGI IMG/M metagenome (GOLD analysis project Ga0073932, IMG submission 76967) | Hot spring sediment bacterial and archeal communities from British Columbia, Canada, to study Microbial Dark Matter (Phase II) - Dewar... ... | reverse complement strand
AGGCAGAAAATCTTTCGATTAAAGCGTTAAATCTTGCTAAAAAGCATAATGATTCTGAAGGTATTTGTTTAGCTAATGAGCATCTTGCTATCATTAGAATTAAACAAGGCAGATATGCAGAAGCAATTGAGCATAATACAATAGCGTATGATATTTCTCTTAATAAAGATTTTATTGCAAATATTCCCGGTGTTTATTATAACTTTGCTGTTATTTATAACAGGCTTGGGGATTATAATAAAGATAAAGCGATTGATTATATGAAAGAATCTGAAAAAATAAGACGTACTTTTAATGATATAAGAGGAATTGCCTCTGATTTAGCTATGATGGGGCGAATTTATCTTTCTAAAAAAGATTATCAAAATGCGATTGATAAGTTTAAACAAGCTCAGGAAATTTATAAAAAATATAATGCTCTTAGACCGTTAACTTCCACATTATTGGGAATATCCACTGCTTACGAGAATATAGGAGATTATAAGTCAGCTCTTAATTATTTCAAGCAATTCAAAATATTTAACGATTCAATTTATAATGAGAATGTTAAAAGAGAAGCGGCTGTTTCAAATGCAAAAAGGAAATTAGAAGAGAAAGAAAAAGAAATTCAAAATCTTGAAGAAAAAACCCAAATTCAAAGTGAAATTCAGAAATATCTTATTGTGTTTTCCTCATTAATAATGCTTCTTTTATTTACCACTATCATTCTTTACCTGAATATAAGAAAGTCAAGACAAAATTTATCTGAGATAAATCAGAAACTAATATCTCTAAATAAAGAACGTGATAAATTTTTCTCAATAATTTCTCACGATCTTAAAAGTCCTTTTTTGGGAATACTTGGGCTTACAGATTTATTAAAAGAAGAGATATTTAAATCTGATAATCAACAAATGAAGAATCTAATAAAAAAGATGGACAAAGCTGTTAATAATCAATATAAATTAGTTGAGAATCTTTTAGATTGGACAAGAATTCAATCTGGGAAAATGGCTTATGCTCCCGAAAATTTTGTTTTGACAAATGTTATAAATAATTCGGTAGAGGCATTAGAAAATTTTTCTTCACAAAAAAATATTCGTGTTGAAAAAAATATAGAGAAGGATTTTAATGTTTTTGCCGACAAAAAAATGATCACTTCTGTTTTTTTGAATCTTATTACTAATGCAATAAAATATTCATATTCTGACTCCGTGGTCAATATAATAGTATCTCAAAAAAATGATGATTTCGTTTCAGTTAAGATAAAGGATAGTGGAGTTGGAATGACTGAGGGAAAAATCTTAAAAATTTTCAACCAAGATTTTAGTTCTAATCTTTCAACAGAAGGAACAGAAAAAGAGAAAGGAACTGGACTTGGCTTGATTATAGTCAAAGAAATGTTGTTGAAAAACGGAGGTGATATTAACGTAAAAAGTAACCCAGGTGCCGGAAGTATTTTTGAATTTACTATTCCTTTAGTTCACAAATAATATTACTTCAATTCGTGAGAATCTTCATCGTATTTACCTTTTAACTCATCTATGTGAGTTTTATTCCAAAGTGGAACTTTATCGAAATATGCTGCTCTGCCAATGATGTGAGCGGCAACTGGCGCTGTTAATAATAGGAAGACTATGATAGCTAATGATCGAACAACAATCCCAACACTACCCCAAAAAAAAGAAGTTCCAATTAGTACCAAACCAATACCCAAAGTAGATGCTTTTGTTGTTGCAGACATTCTTGTAAATAAATCCGGCATTTTTATAATTCCAATTGCAGAAAGCAGGATAAAAAAAGATCCTAACATTAAAAAGACTCCACTAAGAATTTCAATCATTTTCTTGTTCTCCTTTCAAGGTAAAAAGCAAAAGCAACAGTTCCCAGAAAAGCTATCAATGCAAGAATTAATCCTACGTCCAGAAATGTTGTAGTTCCACTTTGAATTGAATAGACAGCAATGAATGCGATAGCATTTGAAGTAAGAAGATCTAAGCCGACAATTCTATCTTCAGTAGAAGGACCGGAGATAATTCTATAAAAAATCAATAAAAGTGATAAGCCAATTATAATAGTGGATAGGTAAACGGAAATCTCAATGAATGTCATCTTAAAACCTCAAGTAACTTTTTTTCAAGTCCGTCTTTCAATTCTCTTGTAAAACTTTCTTTATCATTTACATATAAACCGTGTACATACAAAGTTTTTTTGTCATTTGAGACATCAAGACTTAATGTTCCTGGAGTTAAAGTAATGAGATTGGCAAAAAGAGTTATTTCAAGATCTGTTTTAGCATCTAAAGGAATTGCAACAATACCGGGCTTCATATAATCTTTAGGAGTAATAATATCATAAGCGACGATCATATTTGCTTTAATTAGTTCTTTGATAAAATATAAAATGAACTTAATTGCCAAAGGGATTTTACTAAAATATTTCGAACCACCGAGAGCTGACCTTGATACCCAAAGGATAATAAATCCGATAATAATTCCTTCAAGGAAAGTTTCCGCATTAAGTTCTCCGGCTAAAAGCATCCATGAAATTGCAAGTAAAATGTTAAAAAGTAATTGATTCATTATCTCATTCCCAAAACAGAATTTATGTATTCTTTAGAGTCAAGTAACTGAACTGCAACATTATTTGCAAAAGTGAAAAATGGCTCTGCATAAAAGCCAATTATTATTGTTATCAAAGCAAGAAAAACAATGGGACTGAATATCAAGAATTTTTTTGTTCTATTAAGAGATTGATAAAGTTCGTTAACTTTCTGAATATCACCACTTGGGTCATCTTTCCAAAAGACCTCATTCCATATTTTAGTCATAGAAAAAAGAGTTAAAATTCCTACAAGCAAAGCAATTCCAACGACAAAATATTGATTTAATTCGAGTCCAGCTTTTATGACAACAAACTTTGCCCAGAAACCAGAAAGCGGTGGTATCCCCGCAAGTGAAAGAGCAGGAATTAGGAAAAGTAAACCAATAAAAGGATAATATTTATAAACCCCGCCTACCTCATTCAATAAATATGAGCCCTTTAATCTTTTCACTACTCCACTAACGAAGAATAAATTGGTTTTAACAATTATATGATGAATAATATAAAATACTGCTCCGGCGATTGCCAGTGGAGAAAATAAAGCCAAACCGAGAATCATATATCCAATCTGGCTGATAATATGAAACGATAAGATTTTGCGAAAATCACTTTGAGCTGCTGCGCCCAAAACACCTGTAAACATTGTAAGAGCTGCGGAAACAAGCAATATAGTGTGTGTAAATTCTATGTTGTGATTAAAAATAGTTGTGAAAAATCTTATTAAAGAGTAAACACCAACTTTAGTTAGTAAACCCGCAAAAATTGCTGAAACTGCAACCGGTGGAGTGTGATATGAAGCAGGAAGCCAGAAAAATAAAGGGAAAATTGCTGCTTTTACTCCGAAAGCAACCATAAATAGTATCGAAACAACGGTTAATAATTCTTTCTGTTCAAGCAATGGAATTACTCTTGCAAGATCTGCCATATTAAGAGTGCCTGCTATTCCGTATAAAATACCAACTGCTGCAAGAAAAATTGCAGAAGAAAGTAAATTAAGAGTAACATATTTAATTGCACCTTCAAGTTGTCCTCTTCTTCCGCCGAGTGCTAATAAAACAAAAGAGGAAATCAACATTACTTCAAACCAAACATAAAGATTAAAAACATCGCCGGTTAAAAAAGCTCCGTTTATGCCCATCAATAAGAATTGTAAAAGGGGATAATAAAGATATTTCTCCCTTTGTGAATCAATGGTTCCTATAGAATAAAGAGCTGTCGAAAAACCAATAATAGCGGTGATTACAACCATCACAGAAGAAAGTAAATCAGATACTATTGTAATTCCAAAAGGAGCTACCCAACTTCCAACCTGAAGCGAAATTATTTTTTTTGAAATGGTTGAGGATAGAATAATAACAGAAACAATTAACGAAATGACACTGGAAACCAAGTTAAAGTATTTATGCAGATTTACTTTATTCCATAGTAAAAGCATTATGACTGCAAAGAAAAAAGGAATTATTATCGGAAAAATTATTAACTGCTCCAAAATTCACCTACTTTAATTCATCTGTGGATTTCATCTTATCTAAGTCGTCGGTACCAACGGTTTGGTAAGCTCTTTTGAATAAAATAATTGCAAAAGCCTGAACACCAAAACTGATAACGATTGCCGTTAGTATCAATGCCTGAGGCAAAGGATCTGCATAAGGTTCAGATAAAGTTTCAGCACCTATGGGAATAAAAGCTGGCGAGCCTTTTGTCAATCTTCCAATAGTAAAAATTAACAAATTAGCTGCGTGTCCTAAAAAGATAAGTCCGAAAATGACTTTAACTAAACTTCTTCTTAAAATCATATAAGTACCTGCACCGTATAGCAAGCCAACAATAATTGCAAGAACAAAAGTCATTTTTTATCCTCCTCAGCTAAGGAAAAAATTATTTTGAGAGCAATTCCCAAAACGAGTAAATATACTCCAACATCAAAAATTAAAGGAGTTCCTATTTTACCAATTACGGGGAAGTTTGTTTTTAGCCACACACCTGTCATAAAATCCTTTCCTAAAAACAAAGATGGAACTGTGCTTAAAAAAGCAATAAAAAGACCAACGGCAATAAGTTTTATCGGTTCAACTTTTAATAATTTTTTTGCTTCTTCAACACCATTCCCTATAAAATAAAGTGCGTAAGCAGCAGCAGCAACCAATCCGCCTACAAAACCACCGCCGGGTTCATTATGACCTCTCAAAAGAAGAAAAAATGAGAAGATAAGTAAAAGAGGCAATAAATATTTTGAAGCTGTTGATAAAATAACTGAAAACATCATTCTTCCTTATCGTCTAATCTTAATTTTAATAAAGCAAATACTCCCAAAGCAGCAATTCCCAACACAGTAATTTCTCCCAAAGTATCAATAGCACGGAAATCAACTAAAATTACATTAACAACATTTCTCCCCTTTCCGCCTGGAACACTATTTTCAGTGAAATATTTTTTAAGTTCTGATGAAAATTCAAATGAAGTAACAATTAGGACCATTAAAGTCATAAAAATTCCTACGCAAGAAGCTATTACGAAGTCTCTGATTTTACTTCCTGCTTTTGAAAACTGAAGAAACTTTGGAAGTTTATATAACACAAGAACAAATAAAATAACTGTTAATGTTTCAATGGCGAATGTAGTTAATGCTAAATCAGGAGCGCTGTGAATTATAAAGACAATTCCTACTGAAAAACCGACAACTCCAAGAGCAATAATAGATTTCAATCTTGATTCTGAAGTGATTACAACAAAAGTAGAAATTATAATTATTAGAGAAATAGATATTTCATAAAATGTTAATGAAAAATCCAGGGGCAGAACAAATTCTTTTTGAATTTTTAGTAAGGTATAAGCTGAAAGAGATATTGCTGTAATAAGAATAAAAATTATATAATTCCTTAAATATCCATTTTGAAGAATTTTCGTTTGATACTTTGCAAAACTCATCATTCCATTAATTAAAAACTCATACCATTCAGATGGTTTTAATATCCTGATGAGTTTAACGTTTTGTGTAACCACAAGGAACTTTTCTCTTAATAAATAGAATAAAACTCCAATAATCAAAGTTATAAGACTCAGAAGCAGAACCAAATTGAATCCGTGCCAAAGTTTAATCTTTAACCCAAGTGTTTCAGTGAGAATACTAATTGAAGATTGTTCAAGTAATTTTCCAATAAAGAAATTTGGAAAGATCCCCATCAAAAGACCAAGAATTCCTAAAACCGCTGGGCCTAATAACATCTTCAAAGGGGCTTCGTGTGGCTGTTTGGGAGATTCAACTATTTTCCCCCAGAAAGGTTTAAAACCGACAAGAATAGTTATCATTACTATCAATGCATTTGAAATAACAGCAACCGCAATTAAAAACTGCCCCCAGAAATCTACTTCAATGATAGAAGAATAAACAGTTTCTTTGCCAATAAAACCCACAAGCGGAATCACTCCCATCATAGAAAAAGAAGCTAAGGCGGCGGTAATCATAGTAATCGGCATAATTTTTTTCAGACCTCCGAGTTTTGAAACATCGCGGGTTCCTGTTTTGTGGTCTAATGTGCCTGCAACCAAAAACAAAGTTCCTTTGTAAAGTGAATGTGCAACCAGATAGATGAAGAAAGCTTTAATTGCCAGCTTTGAACCAATACCCAGTAGCATAGTCAAAGTACCTAACACACTTAAAGTTGAATAGGCAAGTAATTTTTTCAAATCCATTTGGTTAAAGGAAAGGATTGCAGCAAATAGCATTGTAAGTGAACCAAAAATAACAATAGAGTCCTGCCAGATTTCTGAGCCACCAAGAGAATGATTTAGTCTTGCGATTAAATAAATTCCGGCTTTAACCATTGTAGCTGAATGAAGATATGCACTAACAGGAGTTGGAGCTTCCATAGCATTTGGCAGCCAGAAATGAAAAGGGAATTGAGCAGATTTTGTAAATGCACCAATCAAAATCAGAATTACAATTGCAACGTAATGCGGGGAATTTTTAATTGTATTATTTAAATCATATAAAGAAGAAATTTCAAGACTCCCTGAAATTTGAGAGAGCAAAATAAATCCAGCCAAAAGAGCTAATCCACCTGCCCCCGTAACAAGCAGTGCTTGAAGGGCTAACTTTCTTGATTTCTCTTTGTGATGGTTAAAGCCAATTAAAAGATAAGAACTGATGCTTGTTAATTCCCAGAACATAAAAAGAGTAATCATATTATCACTTGTTACAAGCCCAATCATCGAAGTCATAAAGATTCCTATGTAAACATAGAATCTGTCAGTATGTTCATATTCTTTCATATAAGCACCAGCGTAAAGAAAAACTACTGCTCCTATCAAAGTAATAATAAGAACAAAAGTCAGACTTAAACCATCAAGTAAAAAAGTAAAATTAATTCCAAGAGAAGGAATCCACGAAACGCTTTCCCGGATAATATTTCCATTAGCGACTTCGTGATAACTGGAAAGAAAGCTGATAAACATAAAAATCGGGAATGATGCAGCTATCCATCCGAAATAATTCTTCAGCGGCTTATAAATTAGTGGTGCTAAAGCCGAAGCTAAAAATCCTATCAGAATTAAAGTTAACATTAGTAGTTATAAATTTTCTTTAGCGAAATTTAATAAGAATCATATAGTTTGATAACATCAGAAACCAATATACACTAAATTCAGTTCATAAAGCAAAAAAGATAAAAGTGATTTATATAAACTTTGTAAAATATTCAACCACGAATTGCACGAATAAAAAAAAGATGACATCTTTTATAAAGTTGTCATCTTTTAAACCAAAGAGTTATTTTGTTTATTAGAATATTTTACCTGATCAATATCATCTTCTTCGTCTCATTAAATGAACCTGCTTGCAATCTGTAAAAATAAACACCGGAGGGTAATGTTGAATTTAGAATGTAGAATGTAGAATGTTTTCCAGCTTCGAAATATCCATCAACAATTGTTTCGATTTCTCTTCCAAGAACATCATATAATTTTATTGTTTGCCTGCTGCCTACTGCCGACTGCCAACTGATCGTAGTGCCAGGGTTTCCGCCAGAGGCGGATCCGCCTTGGGCGGAAAAAGGATTGGGATAGTTTTGAAAAAGTTGATAACTTTCTAAAATATCAGTTTGTTCCTCTAACGAAGATGGTTCATAGGGAAAAAAAAACATTAGCATATCATCTATTGTAGCACGCCATAATCCCCAACTATGACCTTCAGGTCTTTCTTTCCATCGCAATTGATAATTGTTATTTAAAAGGAAATCTCTGAAATTTCTCATATTCGTTACTAAAGAACCCTCATAACTTCCCCAAATACTACACCATTTTATATTTTTATATGGACCGTTAATTATCTGATTATAAATCTCATAGTTATTTGGCCAAAAAGCTCCGGAATGTAAACCGCACAAACCAAACACCTCTGGATGATTGTATGATATTATTGCAGAAATATTCCCTCCGAAAGAATCACCTAAGACTAATCTCTTGTCAGCTTGTTTTATTGTTTTGAATGTTGAATCAATATATGGAACAAGTTCATTAGCAAAAAATAAACGATATTGATTCCGTTTGCTTCCGGCATATTCATCATTACGATTATTCGGTCGGACAAAAACTGCAATTACCGGCTCAATTTTATTGCTGTCTAATAAATTATCAATTACATTAACTGCATAACCGAGAGAGATATATTCAAAACCATCCTGAAAATAAACTGTTGGATATCTTTTCGATGAAGTTGAGTCATAACCGGGTGGAAGATAAATTCTTAATTGATAAGTTGTATTTACATTAACGCTGAAAATAGTTTTATTAACAACTGTTCCGTGCGGAATATTCGAACGATAATTTATTTCCCAAGGTTGAACATACATTGGCATTGCAAGTTCAGAATTTGGTCCGAATCCTCCCATTACTTGTTTTGGATTTTCAGGGTCTAAAATCCAATTGCTTCCATTGGTAACAAATTTGTAATCTAATCTTGCATCTGATTCAAATACTCTTGAATAATACCAGAAATTTGTCTGCGAAAGATTTATCATATTCCAATTTGGATTCCAACCGTTAAAGTCTCCTGCAATTGAAACCGAATTTACATTGCCGCGATAAATAAAATTTGCAGAGTCGCCAGTTATAAATGGAATGCCTCTTGTTCGGGCATAAACTATGAAACTATCTACCGCCGCATTTTTTTGTGTTTGGCTCTGAAGTGAGTTTACATAACTGATAAATTGTTGAAATTCGTTTTGAGAATAAGAATTAGTAACAAATATCAATACGACGAGAATGAGAAGTTTTTTCATAACAATTTTTATTTTAGTTTAACTTTATTTCAAAAATAAATATGAGTTCTGAATGAAACTATCAAATTATCTTGTAAGACCAAATTCAAGAATTGACTTGTCAAAAATCAAAACTGACTTGACAGATGAAAAGATTTCTAAAGACACTTTTGAAAAAATTCTGTCAAGAAACATTCAAAAAATATCTGAACTGCAAGAAAAACTATATGCTGATAATAAGTATGCCTTACTTTTAATTTTTCAGGGAATGGATGCAAGCGGAAAAGACAGTATGATTAAAAATGTTATGAGCGGGCTTAATCCTCAGGGAACACAGGTTTTCAGTTTCAAAGAACCGTCAAAGCAGGAACTTGACCACGATTATCTATGGCGAATTCACAAAGCAATGCCAGAACGAGGCAGGATTGGAATTTTTAATCGCTCACATTACGAAGAAGTCTTAATTGTTCGGGTTCATAATTTGATTTCAAAACAAAATATTCCCCACAAGTTAATTTCAAAAAACATTTGGAAACAGCGTTACAGACAGATAAATGATTTTGAAAGATATTTGTTTGAAAACGGAACAATGATTTTGAAATTTTATCTTCATATTTCTTTTGAAGAGCAGAAGAAGAGATTTCTTAAAAGAATTGATGACCAAACAAAAAACTGGAAGTTCTCTTATCAGGATGTAAAAGAAAGATCATTTTGGAATAGATATATGCTCGCTTATCAGGAAGCGATTTCCTCAACAAGCACAAAATTCGCTCCGTGGTTTATTATTCCATCAGACAAAAAGTGGTTTGCAAGAACAGTTGTAAGTGAAATCATCTATCAATCATTGAAAAAATTAAAATTATCTTTCCCCGAACCTTCAGCAGAACAATCTGAAGATTTGAAAAGAGCAAGGGAAATATTGTTGCAGGAATAAAATAATTTTCACATTTTAATTGTGAACAAAAAATCTTTTAGGTACAATATGAAATATATTTTTACTTTCCTTTTAATTTCTTTCGTTAGTTTAAACATTTCTGCTCAAAATTATAAACAAGTTAAAATCTTTCTTAATGATTTTAATACTATTGAAAAATTGCAGCAAATTGGTATTGATGATGACCACTTTAATTTTGAAAAAGATAACTCAATTATGACTTTTATCTCCGATGCGAATCTTCTCAAACTAAAAGCATCTTCTTTCAATTATCAGGTGTTAATAGATGATTGGTTTGCTCATTATAATTCACGTCCCCAACTGACGCAGGTAGAGAAGCAAAATTTTATAAGAGAAAGTAAAGAGCTGTTTAATGTTGACGGATTTGGTTTTGGTTCAATAGGCGGTTATTATACATTTAACGAAATAGTTGCTCAACTTGACTCGATGTATTTACAATATCCTAATCTAATCACTCAGAAATTTCAGATTGGTTCAAGTCAGGAAGGCAGACCAATCTGGGCTGTAAAAATTTCAGACAATCCAAACACAAGTGAAAATGAACCAAAGGTTGGCTATGATGCTTTAATACACGCACGCGAGCCACAGTCAATGGCTTCTATGATGTATTATATGTGGTATCTGCTTCAAAACTACGGAATCAATCCCGAAGTAACCTATCTAGTAAATAACAGAGAAATGTTCTTTGTCCCTTGCTTTAATCCGGATGGATATGAATACAATCGTCAAACAAATCCTAACGGTGGAGGGATGTGGAGAAAAAACAGAAGGAACAACGGCGGCAGTTATGGTGTTGATCTAAACAGGAATTTCGGATATATGTGGGGTTATGATAACAGCGGCTCAAGTCCAGATCCAACAAATGAAACTTATCGAGGACCAGCTCCTTTTTCAGAGCCAGAGTCTCAGGCAGTAAGAGATTTTGCGATATTAAATAATTACAAAACTCATTTTAATATGCATTCTTATCAAAATGCTTTTCTCTATCCTTGGGGCTATATCAATTCTTTAACTCCTGACAATAGCATCTATGTAGAATTTTCAACTGATATGTGTTCATATAATGGATATACTCACGGAAACAGTTATCAGATTCTTGGTTATAATTCAAACGGCTCTGTGAGAGATTGGATGTATGGAGAACAAACAACAAAACAAAAAGCTTTTGGATATACAGTAGAAATTGGTTCATCATCTGATGGATTTTGGCCGCCAACTAATAGAATTTTTCCTCTTGCTCAGGGAATGTTAAAACCAAATCTTTATAATGCCTGGGTTGCTGGAGAATATATTTCTCTCGGTAATTATTCTTTTTCTCAACAATATTTTAATCCAGGAGATGTTGTTCAATTAACAATTCAAACTGTTAAAAATAAAGGATTGAGCGATGGTAATAATATTTCACTAAATTTAACTTCTGATAATTCTCAAATAAATATTTCTAACGGATTGATTAATGTAGGAAATGTTCAGGCAAGGACAACAAAAAATGTAAATCAGAATTTTTCGTTTACAATTGGAAATATACCTCCAGAAACAAATGTAAAATTATTGGTTTCAATATTTACTGGAAGCACACAACTCAGAACAGATACTTTAAAAATTATTATTGGTACACCAACATTATTACTTGCAGATACAACCAGTAATATCAACACTCTGTGGAATATAACCGCAATTCCATCAACACCTGTTTGGGGAGTAACAACTTCGTCATTTGTTTCCGCCCCTAACTCATATACTGATAGTCCAACGGGAAATTATGCAAACAATGCAACAGTAACAATGACCTTAAAGGATGCAGTTAACTTAAGCAGTTATGCAAATCCCAAGCTAAAGTTCTACACGAGGTTTGATATTGAAAATAATTATGATTATGGACAAGTAAAAATTTCAACAAATAATGGAACAACTTGGGCACCGCTTCAAGGAAATTATACTAATCCAGGAACAGGTTCATTTCAACCTAACGGAGAGCCTTTATACGATGGAGTGCAATCAACCTGGGTTGAAGAGGAAATCTCTCTTGCAGGTTATACTTCAAATCAGAATAAATTAAGATTTGAATTAAGATCTGATGGTTCTGTAAATAGAGATGGCTGGTATTTGGATGATATTTCAATTTATGTTTTTACAATTATACCCGTTGAGCTTTCTTCTTTTAACGCTGAGATAGTTGAAAGTAAAATTTTCCTTAAATGGTCAACATCAAGCGAATTAAATAATCTTGGTTTTGAAGTTCAAAGAAAAATTTCTGGTGTTAATTCCGAATGGGAAAAAATTGGTTTTGTTAATGGTGCCGGCACTACTCAAGAAAGAATGAATTATACTTTTATTGACGAAAATCCTATTAATGGAACAATTCTTTACAGATTAAAACAAATTGATATTGATGGCACATATAAAATTTTACCAACTGTTTCTGTGAACTATGATGTTCCTTCTGAATTCGTCTTGGAACAAAACTATCCCAACCCGTTTTCCGCCCAAGGCGGATCCGCCTCTGGCGGAAACCCAAGCACTACTATCAGTTGGCAGTCTCCAGTAGGCAGTAGGCAAACAATAAAATTATACGATGTATTAGGAAGAGAGATCGAAACAATAGTTGACGGTTATTACGAAGCTGGTAAGCATTCTACATTCTACATTATAAATTCTACATTGCCTTCCGGAGTATATTTTTATCAATTGAGAGTAACCGACCCATCAACTGGCTCGGTTATTTATAAGGATACGAAGAAAATGATTTTAAGTAAATAGTATTATATAACCAAACTCTGATTATTTAACAGTAGAAACTTGAATAGTGACCATCTAATATAGTTCATTAAAAAGATGAATTATTTTAACAAGATGCCATCCTATTGTAGAAATATTATAAAATATAATAATATTCAATTCATATTTTTTCCTGATGAAGAAATATTTTCATAACTTTTGCCTAAAAATTAGTGAATTGTCTTATGATGAAGCCAGTTATATTCATATTTACAATATTTCTAACTTTAAATAATCTTTATAGTCAAGATGGAAGTCTTGATTACTCCTTTGGTTCAAGCGGAAAGGTAATTACTGATTATGGCTTAACGAATGACTATGGTTACGATTTAGCAATTCAAAGTGATGGAAAGATTATAGTTGTTGGTAAAACTTACGCTGGAACAAATTACGATGTTGCTATTGCACGATATAATACAAATGGTACATTGGATAATACCTTTGGATATGGTGGTCTTATTGTGAAAAATCTTCAAAATTATGATGATATTGGTCAAGCTGTAATTTTACAACCTGATGGGAAAATTTTAATTACAGGAACTACATTTAATGGAAGTTTTGTCCGGGACTTTTGTTTGTTAAGATACAATTCTAATGGAACCCCTGATAACTCATTCGGAGTGAATGGCGTTGTGATTGCAGATATTGGAAATATTTTTGAATATGCAACTTCATTAGACCTTCAAACCGACGGAAAAATAATTGTTGGCGGGTATTCTGCAAATAATCTCAACAATACAGATTTTGCTATTGTAAGATTTAATTCCAACGGGTCAATTGATAACAGTTTTGGAAATAATGGAATTATAAAAACAGCTATTGGTTCAGGAAATGATGATTTATATTCTATAAAAATTCAGAGTGATGGAAAAATTTTAGCTGCTGGCATTGCTAATAACGGAACTTTTGATTTTTGTTTAGTACGCTATAATACTGATGGTTCGTTAGATAATACTTTCGGGACTAATGGAATTGTATTAACAGATTTTAATAACAGATACGATCGAGCCACTTCTATTCAAATTCAACCTGACGGGAAAATCTTAGTTGGTGGAATTGCAGAAATAACAAATGGCAATATGGACTTTGCCTGTGTGAGATATAATACTAATGGAACATTAGACAACACATTTGGTTCAGGGGGTAAAGTAACAAAAAATATTATGACAGTTAATGATTATTGTTATAAGCTTATTTTACAAAACGATGGTAAAATAATTTTATCTGGATATTCTGATAACGCCTATGCATTATTCAGAATATACGCAGATGGTTCTACTGATTATTCTTTTGGCGGCGGCAGTGGAATGGTTTATACACCATTTGCTGCAACTCACACTGAACCTAATTCTTGTCAAATTCAAAGTGATGGTAAAATTGTAGTTGCTGGTGCTGGTTATACAGGACACTTTCCTCCTTACACTTGGAATTTTACACTAGTCCGATATGAAAACGCAACTCCACTTCCTGTGGAATTAAAACAATTAAATGGATTTATTATCAACGGAAAAGTTGAACTCCATTGGCAAACAGAAACAGAAGTGAATAATTATGGGTTTGAAATAGAAAGAAATGTAAGAAAAGCTTCCAGCTTTTCAGGTATATGGGAGAAAATTGGTTTCTTTAAAGGTAGTGGTAATTCAAATTCACCAAAAGATTACTCATTCACAGATGAAAATCCGCCGAGTGGAAAATTAAAATATAGATTAAAGCAGATTGATAATGATGGAAGTTTTAGTTATTCACCCGAAATAGAAATTGAAATAGAAGTTCCCCAGAAATTTGAGTTATACCAGAATTATCCAAATCCATTCTCCGTTAATGGGGAAAAAACTGGCACCACTATCAGTTGGCAGTCTCCAGTAAGCAGTTGGCAAACTATTAAACTTTACAATTCTCTGGGAGAAGAAATTGAAACAATAGTTGATGGTTATTACGAAGCAGGTAAACATTCTACATTCTACATTATAAATTCTACATTGCCTTCCGGAGTATATTTTTATCAATTGAGAGTAACCGACCCATCAACTGGCTCGGTTGTTTATAAGGATACGAAGAAAATGATTTTAAGTAAATAACTTTATGAGATTGTAGAAATAACACTAACATCTTAAGTTTATTCCCAGATACTAATCAGGGGGTTAAAGTTAAAGTTTAAGATAAAGTTTTTTACTAACATCTGAAATTTATTCTCTGACGCTAATCAGGATTTAAAGGTCTTCAATAATTTCTCCGCCGCTAGAGTAGGAGTAATTAATCCTTTTGCAATTTCTTCTTCGATTGACTTGATAGTTTTTTTTACTTTTTCATTGGAGTAGAATTCATCAATTATCCAATCTTCAACCATTCTATGAACCCATTCAATTTGCTGAGATTTTCTTCGCGTTTCAAAAAATCCGGACTCTTTGGTTAGTTTTTCAAATTCTTTAATTGTATTCCACAACTCGGGTATTCCTTTTCCAGTAATCGCAGAGGCAGTAAAAGCTTTGGGAATCCATCCTTTAGTAGCAGGCTGTAAGTAGTGTAAAGCATTTTCATAATCAGCTTTTGATATATTTGCTTTCTTCTCATTGTCGCCATCAGCTTTGTTGATAAGAATAGCATCAACCAATTCCATTATACCTCTTTTAATTCCTTGCAATTCATCGCCGCCGCCAGCAATCAGAACAAGAAGGAAAAAATCAACCATTGATCTGACAGTTACTTCACTTTGACCAACGCCAACAGTTTCAATTAAAATAATGTCAAAACCTGCGGCTTCGCAAACGGTAATTGTCTCTCTGCTTTTTCGTGCCACTCCGCCTAATGTTCCGCCGGAAGGAGAAGGTCTGATAAAACAATTGTCTTGTTTGGAAAGATTTTCCATTCTTGTTTTATCGCCAAGGATACTGCCTTTGGTTACTGTGCTGCTTGGATCAACAGTTAAGACCGCCACTTTATGTCCAAGTTGAATTAAATACATTCCAAGAGATTCTATCAAAGTGCTTTTGCCCGCACCAGGGATTCCTGTAATTCCAATTCGTAAAGAATTATCTGAGTGTGGAAGAAGTTTTTGTAATACTTGTTGTGCTATTTCATTATGCTCTGGATTATTGCTTTCAATCAGAGTTATGGTTCGTGCTAAGATGTTCCTATCAAAATTTATTACTCCGTTTACATATTCGTCAACAGAAAGCAATTTTCTTTTGTGAGATTTATTATCCACAGTAGTGTTTTTCTTCACGACATCAACGCCCCTTACAATGTTTACGGCAAATTCATCGCCAGCATTTTCTGGTGTCCAGTCTGGTTTGTATGTTTTATTTTTTTTCACGTATGATTAACATCTATAATCAAATATTATGTAATATCTCTTAATGTAGTTTTTACTAAACTAATTCATCTTGAAAACTCTTAATAAAAAGTTTTAGCCAGAAGCAACAGAATTAAATAATTTGGTTGCTATCTTTTATTTCAATTAAAGTCAAGTATTAAAAGTAATACTACTTCTGTTAAAAAATTTTTAAGCAGGAGGATTCCAGGTTGAAGAATCTAATCCGCTGTCTTTTGTAAGAGAGTTTTTTATTTCGGCAACCCTGAAAATTGTTCTGTTAAATATTCTGAAAGAATTTTCTATGTATAACCGCATTGATTCAACATCATTTAAATCAGGTTCGTTATGAGATGCTTCCAGCATATCATTGTAAATTTGGT
>Ga0073932_1004547_pt1 | contig 16277 bp, 8 predicted proteins | sample DewCreD2012metaG_FD_76967 | JGI IMG/M metagenome (GOLD analysis project Ga0073932, IMG submission 76967) | Hot spring sediment bacterial and archeal communities from British Columbia, Canada, to study Microbial Dark Matter (Phase II) - Dewar... ... | reverse complement strand
GTACACCTCGTAAGTGCCACCAGCGACCGGTAGCGTGGGACGAATCGTGTAGTTGGGCGTGCCGGCGGTGGCATAGCGCGAGCCGGTCCCGGTCAGCCCCGGCGCGGTGCTCTTGAGCGTGGAGTTGGCGAACCCGGCGTCCGCGTAGGGTGGGTTGGCGTTCAGGTTGCCGTCGGCCAACCGACTCTCCACGATGACTTCGTTGACCACGCCGGCCGGGTTGGTGGTAAACGTGAAATCGGCCGACACGGTTTCCAGGCCCACGGTGTTGCGGGCGCGGATGCGGCAATGATAGGTGGTGTTGGGCGTCAGGCTGTTGAGCTGCAGTGCGTGGCGGCGGCTGAGCGCAGCGTTGGTGACCGTGCTGCCGTAAGCGGTGGTCGGGCCGTAATCCACGCTGCCGGTGGCGCGGTCGTCCGTGGTCCAGCAGATTGTTGCGGCGGTGTCGGTCAGGTTGCTCACGCCAATGTCGGTCAGGGCCGGCGGGGTGGTATCTGGCGGCAACCACAATACTACGGCGCGGTTGTCCCCGGCAGCCAGGGTCACGTTGGTGGCGGCCTGGCCCAGGTCTGGCGCGGTGGCGCTGACGGTATAGGTGCCCGGGAGCGTCTCGAAGAAGGCAAACGCGCCGTGGGCTTCGGAGCGCTGAGTGCGCGCCGGGGCACTGCCCAGAGTGACGGTGGCGTTGTAAACGGCGGCACCGTTGTCCTGACGTTGCACACTGCCGCGCAGGATGGCGCGGGTGGGGTTGGCCTTCCACGGCAATGGCGGTGGGGAGACCCAGGTGGGCTGGTGATTGTCCCGCAAGTAGCTGAACGTGCCGGTCTGGTCCACCGTGCCACTGTTGGGGGTGCGATAGCTGTAAAGGACAAAACCGTCCAGGGGTTTGCTGCGCACATAACCGAGCTGCCAGACCGTGTTTTCCTTGGTGTTGAGGTAGGCGCCCTGGCCGAGGTAAACCCGCCGCACCCCCTGATGGGCAAAGGCGTCGTCACAACGGGGCATAAACACCCCGCTGTTGTCGGCGCTGTAATCCATGGGCATGCACAGGTCAATGATCCCCTCACTGTTCCAGGCCGCCCAGTCCTGAAAGCGCGCGTTGTAGGCGTCACTGCGGCTGCCAAACACCGCGCAGGAGATTTGCAGGTTGGGCTTGACGGCCAGCAGGTCGGCGTTGACCCAGCGGAGAAAATCGGTGATTTGCCGGCGGCGCCACTCGGCAAACTGGGCGTCTGAAGGAGCGGGTTGGCCGGTTAGCTCAAACTCGGCGTTGTAGCGGGCCAGCGCGGTGGGGTTGTAACCGGAGTCCGTAGTCGGATACCGGATGTAATCCCAGTGAAAGCCGTCCACGTCGTAGCGGCTGACGATGTCCATCGCCATGCGGTAGTTCCACAAGGCAGCGTCCGGGTGGCCCGGGTCCAGGTAATAGCCCTCGCTCAGGTAATTGGTGCCGGTGGAACTGCGTGTCAGATACTCGGGATGCGCATTGAAGACGTGGGCCGACTGCGACGGCGGGGTTGTACTGCTCCAAATCAATTGGGTGGTTACCCAGCAGTGGACCTCGATCCGCGGCGTGCCAGTGTGGGCCTTGGTGATGATCTCCTGCAGGGCGTCAAACGAGGGGCTGATGGCCGTGGTGCGCGGTTCGGTGTTGGGCCACTGCGGAACATAGAAGGCGTCGCCGCGACGGCGCATTTGGACGACCACGGCGTTGAAATGGTAGGCGCGGCAATCGGCGATGAGTTTGGTAACCTGGCTCGCATCGAGGAAGCCAGCTCCCCAGGCGTCCACCCACACGCCCCGAAACTCGGCCTCTTGCGCCCCAACCGCCAGTGTGGCCGCCAACCAGAACGCCGCGCCAGGCCCCGCGGCGCGGCCCAAAGCCCTGTTATCCATCGCTGGCAGCATAGTTGCGCGGGTTGCCCACTTCAAGGCCACCGCCGGACACGCGCGCGGCGGCTTGCCAGCAAGGCTGCACGCTTGTGCCAGAACAGACGGTGGTTCTGTCCAGCCACGCCCGGTCGGGGGCTGATTCGCACTTCGGGCTTTATCGGCCGCCGCGAACCTGCTTCCATCGCCGCTGCGGTTGGTTTTCGACCATGGGCAAAGAATTCAGCATCGCGCCAAAAACCGTCCCGAGAATTGAGACGCGTTACCGCCGGATTGTGACGCCGATTCCGCACCCGGACTCGGTGGCGACCCTGGAGACGCTCCGCCGTTTCGAGCCGCAGTCCATGCGCGGCCAGCCGCCGCTGGTCTGGGAACGGGCCGAGGACATCGCGGTGCACGACAAGTACGGCAACCGCTGGTTGGACTGGTCCAGCGGCGTGCTGGTGGCCAACGCCGGCCACGGCGCGCCCGAGATTCGCCAGGCCATTGTGGACCAGGTCCAAAGCGGCCTGCTACACAACTATTGTTTCCCCAGCGAGGAACGGGCTGCCTTGGTCGAGCTGCTGGCCGAATTGTCTCCCGCCCCGCTCAAGAAGGTCTTCCTGCTGACCACCGGCTCCGAAGCCGTCGAGTGCGCCTTGAAGCTGGCGCGCGCCCACGGCATCAGAGTGGGCGGCTGGAGCAAAATCGGCCTCGTTGGCTTCGACCGCGGCTTTCACGGACGCACACTGGGCGCGCAACAGGCCGGCGGTTTGGCCGGACAGAAGACCTGGATCGTCAACGAAGACCCCGCCATTGTGCACGCGCCGTTCCCGGATGGTTACTGGCAGGAGGACACCCGTTTCGACACGTTTCTGGCCGCGCTGGCCCGGCACGGTCTGGCGCCGCAACACGTCGCCGGCGTGGTCATGGAGACCTACCAGGGCGTCGGACCGGATTTCGCGCCGGTGGATTACGTGCGTCGGCTGGCGGAGTTCTGCCGGCAGCACAACGCGGTGCTCGTTTTCGACGAGGTGCAGGCCGGCTTCGGGCGCACCGGCACGTTTTGGGCCTTCGAGCACTACGGCGTCGTGCCGGACCTGATTTGCTGCGGCAAGGGGATCACCAGTTCGCTGCCCTTGTCGGCAGTCATCGGCCGGCCGGACATCATGGACCAGTTCCCGCCCGGCTCGATGACCAGCACGCACACGGGTAACCCGGTTTGTTGCGCGGCGGCCCTGGCCAATGTCAAACGCCTCCTGGCGGCCCGGCTGACCGAACGGGCCGCCGCCCTCGGCCCGGTGTTGCTCGATGGCTTGCAGCGAATCCAGACGCGGCATCCGGACGTGGTTGGCCGCGTGGCAGCTCGAGGGCTGGTTGGCGGGATGCAGATGGTCAAGCGCGCCCGTAAAGAACCCGACCCCGACCTGGCTCACGCCGTGGTGGAGCGCTGTTTCTGGAAGGGCCTGCTACTGTTCGCGCCGGTCGGGGCTTGGGGGCAAACCGTCAAGATTGCCCCGCCGCTAACAATCCCCAAGGATGCGCTGGACGAAGGATTGGCAGTGTTGAGCGAGGCCACCGACGAGGCTGTAGCGGCCATGTAAACCTGCCAAACCTGCCTGCTGTTACCGCGGCAGGACCGGGCAACCTTGCTGTCGGCGCGGCCGCGTTTCACCAGGACGACGGTCTGCTGCGCCACCCCTGTCCAAGTCCGCCCGGGCACGCCGAGGTCCGTGCCTCGGAGGGGCCTTGCACTGTGGCGAGCCGCTTCTGAGCAGCGAGTTCCCGCCCTGAGCCAGGATGCTCCCGCGCGTGGCCACACTGCGCGGGCGACCGGTGACACTCGGAGTTCTCGGACAAATCACGCTGGCGAGCGGGGAAACTGACCGGGGGTGAGTGCGGTCAGCACGCTGACCGTTCAAACTGAGGGCGAGCGATACTTCCCAAAGAATTGGCTCCAGAGGTAGGACTCGAACCTACAACCACACGGTTAACAGCCGCGTGCTCTACCATTGAGCTACTCTGGAGCGCAACTTGCGGCTCAATCTACCGACCGCCCGGACGCGCGTCAACAGGATTGCCACACTGCTGGCGCGAGGCAGCGGAACGGGATGGGGATGCGCCCCACATTTGACTTTTCGTGGCTGCCTGCCCGGCTTAGCATGGGGGCTGAGCCATGAAAGCCGCACGCGCCGAAGCTGAAAGCCGCGCTGGCCTGCCCGCCGCGCTGGCGCGCTTGCTCAAGAGGCGCTGGAAGGCTTACTGCAAGGCCTTGGACCGTTGTCAGCACAACGTGACCGCCAAGTCGGTGCACGCTTCCCGCATCCAAACCCGCCGCCTGCTGGCCGCGCTGGAATTGCTGGGCGCTTTCCTCCCCGAGACCCATCTGACCGGAGCTTGTCGGGCCTTGAAACGGCATCTGGAGACCCTTGCCGACCTGCGCGACACCCAGGTGCAGCGCCGGCTCGTCGCCCGGTTGCTCCGGCGATGGCCGGACCTGGCGGAGTTTGACGCCCGACTGGCGCGTCGCGAGCACCGCGCCATCAAGCAAGCCCGCAAGCGCATCCGCCGGATCAAACGCAAGAAGCTGCACGCGCTCGTGCGGCGCTTGGCCAAGGAAGTGCGCGACCTGCCCGTCGCTGAAGTCCGGCGTAAAACCCTGCACGGCCTCCGTCGCGCCCTGGCGGAAGTGATGGCCCGCCGGCGGCGGATCGTCCCGGACGATCCCGCGACAATTCACCGCACCCGGGTTGCCTTCAAACACTTCCGCTACATGGTGGAAAGCCTTTACGAGGCGCTCGCCGAGCTGCCGCCTGAGCTGCGCCGGACCATGCGGGCCTACCAGACTCTCATGGGCGACATCCAGGACCACCAAGTGCTCAGTGCCGCTTTGGAGGCTTTCGCCCACAACCAGGCGCAGGACCCGGGTCGCGCCCGCCTCTGGCTGGCCGCAGTGGCGCGCCGTCGCCGCCGCCTCATCGCCCGTTTCCTGAGCCGGGCCGACGAGGTGGAAAACTTCTGTCGCCTAATCCGTTGTCCGCTGCCCACCGCTGACACCGACTGTTCCCCCCCATGATGACCCTCTACTTCCTCCGTCACGGTATTGCCGAGGACCGCACCGCCCCGGGTATCAAGAGAGATGCCGACCGCGTGCTCACCGCCGAAGGCCGCCAGAAGGTTCGCCGCGTGGCCAAGGCCATGGACCGGCTCGAACTGCAATTCGACCGCATCCTTTCCAGTCCTCTGCTGCGTGCCCTGCAAACCGCCGAACAGGTGGCAGGCACATTGGCCCGAGCGCCCAAGGTAGAAGTCTGGGAGGAACTGTCGCCGGACGGCGACGCCGCGGCCCTGATCGAGCGCCTCAATCAGCTCTGTCCTGCACCCGATCACGTCTTGCTGGTGGGGCACGAGCCGCATATGAGCCGGCTGATCTCGCTGCTGCTGACCGGCACGCCCGATCTGGCCATGACTCTGAAGAAGGCAGGCTTGTGCACCCTGACTGTGACCGAGCTGCGCCCGGGCCGCTGCGCTACCTTGGAATGGCTGCTTACTCCCAAGCAAATGGCCCTGATGCGCTGACGCGGATCGAACCCAACCGGCAGGCCGTTGAAAGCGGCAGGAAATAGGCCCACACGGCCGGGAGGCGGTGTCTCAACCTGCGAGCGGGCGTGCAGAGGGGACCTTCGGCAAGATGCGGAAGCATGTTGGCCGACCGGAGGTCAGTGGGAGTGTGCTTCGGGCATCTTGCCCGAAGGACGGCGTTTGCCCAGCAGGACCGAAGGGCTCTGTCGGCAAGATGCCGACAGCACGTTGGGTTTTGCGGCAGGAGGCTGACAGCAGGTTGACAGTTGTGCGTGCCTGGAAGTCACTGCACATCGGGGGAAGGCCGGATGCGGTGGGATTCCTGAAACGGGCGGCCGGACCTGTAGCGCGCCAGCAAGCGGTCGTTCTCAAGGGCCAGTCGCGCGTCGCCAGCTTGTGTCGCAAGGTCCCGCGCCAGCGTGGCTACCCGCACGGCGTCGTCGAACCGGCCGGCGCGGGCCAGGGCGGCGGCCAGTGTCCCCAGCACCTGTGGCTCTTTGTTGGCTGTCAGGGCGCAGGCTCGTTCGGCCAGTCGGACCGCTTCGGCAGGGTCAAGGAGCGCAGGCTCAGGGCATGTTGCCAGCAACCAAGCCAGGTTGTTCAAGGCCGAGACATTGTTGGTGTCCAAGCGCAGCACCTCCTGGTACTGGCTGGCCGCCTCCGCGTATTTGTCTTGCGCGCGCTGCGACTCGGCCAAAAGCAGCCGGAACACCGGCTCGCGCGGCGTCGCCCGAACCGCCTCGGCAAGGGCCGCACTCAAGGTCCAATGCGTCGGGTCAAGGCGAAGCGCCTGCTCATAGTGCCGGGCCGCTTCGGCCACTCGACCGCGGTCCAGCGCCCAGATGCCTTGGACGACGGGCGTCTCCGGATTGGTTGGGCGCACCCAAAATGCTGTTATCACAGCCAGCGCCCAGGTGACAAACCACGCGCCCAACAACCGCTGCAAGGCCGGTCGGCCGCGGGCCAGCCAGTCCCAGCCGTTGACCATCGCCGCACCAAGCGGCAGCAAGGCCGGCAGGCCGTAGAAGGCCTTCACCTGCGCGTAGGACGGCACGCGCAGTGACATGTAAAGCAACCCCACCCCAAAAACCGCCGGCAGCCCGAGCATCACCACGCCGACGGCATCCGGCCGGCGCACAAATCCCACCACGCCCACCGCCATGCCCAGGAGGATCAGCCCTGTGCCCACCGCCGCCAGCCACCAGGCCGCCCCCATGAGGTCGTAGTTCCACGGCGGCCTGAACGCCAGCCACGCCGCGCTACTGACGAGTCCGTCGCCCCACAGCGTCGCATACAACCCATCCCAAAAACTGGCAAAGCTGCTGAACAACGGGCGCACCAGCACCTCCCCGAAGCGCGTGTAGTACTCGACGGTCCGATACCCGGGGCATTGCCACCAGGCAAAGCCGGACGCCGCATCCCAATTGCCCACCAGGGGGTGGCCCAACTGCATCCACACCCGCGCGTAGTGCCAGCCGCTGATCAACGCGCTGGCGCCGAGCAGGACGCCAGCATAACTGAGGCGCCGCCGCCCATCCGACGGTTGGCCTCCTGGCACGGGCATGGCCAGGGCGCAAGCCAGCACCGGCACGGCCAGCACTGCGGAGAACTTGGTGAGCAGCGCCAACCCCAGCAGCAGACCCGCGCCCAGGGCATTGGCCATACCTGCTCTCGATGGGGCAGCTTGGGATTCAGCCCGCAGCGTCCGCAGGCAGAACCACACTGCTCCTGTCACCAGCGTGGCTGCCAGCACCTCGTTGGTCACGTAATGGGCCAGCAGCAGATGCGCCGGCAGCAGACCGGCAAACAGCGTGACCACGACCTGTTTCCAGCCCTGCTGCGGGAAAAGCAAGCGGGCACACAGGAACACCAGCACACAGTGTCCCCACCCGACCAACCCGTTGACCGCGCGCAGCAACAACGCGGCAGAGTCGTCGGCGGGTGTCAGGTCGGCCAGGCTCAGCACCGCTGCGGCGGCCAGGTAGTAAAGGGGCGGCTGGTACATCTGCCAGCCAGCCGTGGCCAGCGGCAACGTGCCGGTCTCCTGCAAGTGCCGGACGTATTGTTCGTGCCCCTCGGTGTCGAAGCCAAACAGGCGGGGCAATTGCGGCAGGTTGTTGGCCCACAGGGCCACCCAGGCTACCAACAACAAGCCCAAGACCGCCGCAGGCCGCGCCGCGCGGTTCAGCCACCGCAGCGGCAATCCGTTGGCTACTCGACGCCCGAACGCCCCTGCAAACCACGCGATCAACCCCGCGATCACCAGCGGCACCGCCACACGACGCACCTGACCGGGCAGCGGTTCCTGTCCTGCCAGGTAACCGCCCGGCTCGATGGGTGGAGGTTGGCGAGCCAGACGCGCCGCCCGCCAGGGCGCTTGCGCGCGCAGGGCCTCCCATGAGGCGTCCGTGGCGAAGACCTCTTCCCCGGCCTGCAGCCTCAACCACAGCGCGGGTGGCCCGGCAACATTGGTGACCACGACCTCGATGCAGTTTTGCCCGGCTTGGAGCAGCGTGGTCACGTCAGCCTGCCGCGGATGCTTCCACCCGCGGCCGTCCAGCGCCAGGCCGCTGACACCAACGCCGTTGAGCCAGACGCCGGCCTGTCGAAACGCACAACAGCTCAGCCAAGCCCGATCCGGGCGGCCGGGCAGTTGAAACTCGCGCCTGAACCGCACCACATCCGGAGCGGCCTGCCGAATGTCCGCGCTGGCCGGCTCTGGATACACCACCCATGCGGCGCCGCGATGTCCGGGCAGGAACGCGATGGTGTCGCTGTGCACAGCCAGCCACCAGCCGCCGCCGGCACAGAGCGCCAGGCCGGCCAGAAGGCCCACGACGACGAGATGGCGTCGGACTGGTAATGCGCCCATACGCCGGCATCGTGCCCCTGCTGCCCTTGCTCAAGCAAGCCGACGGCGGCCGTTCCGGCCCGACATCGGAGAATCGGAGGGCGTGCTTCCCGCTCCGTGCCGGCAGGGCTGTCTTCGGCCAGGCTCAGGGAACTTCGCCGGCAAGAGGCCAAAGACGGTTGAAGACGGTTTCGCGCACCCCGCGCGGGACAAAGGCACGGGCCGGTTTGACTGGAATTCAGCGGCGCAGGGGGCATCAACGAGGGGCATGACCGGAGCGGTGACGCGGTTTGCCGGCGCGCAGCACGCGGAGGGTGAAGCCGCGTCCGTTCTCGAAGCCCTCGACCCGCGCGGTGACTTCCAGCACCGGATACCGTACCGTGGCCAGGCCGTAGCTCTTGTAAGTGGCGGCGAACAGCTCCGTTTCCACCATCCCCGTCCAATCCGCCAGGGTGAGGAACTTCATCGGCTCGCCGGTGACCTGGTGGTGGACGCGTTGCTCGACCACCAGCCCGCAGGTGACGACCGTCTCGCCAACATGATCCCCCAGCCGCGCCACCGGGCAGTAGGTTTCCCAAGCCACGTCGGCGTAAAGCTCCAGTGGATGGCCGCTGACGGGGAAGCCCAGCAACGCGGTCTCGGCCTCCAGCCGCTCGCGACGGGTCGGCTCCTTCAAGGACGGAAGCTCGGAGAGCGCACTTGCGGCCTCCGGTCGGGAGGTGAGGCTTGGGGGCCATGATGGGGCCGCCGACAAGGTGTCGTCCGCGCGCCGGGTTTCGCCGCCCCCGCCTCTTGGCTTTGGGGCTTCGGGTTTTCCAAACAGCCAGCCCTGGCCGGCTTCGAGCTGGTGGCCGTAGGCGCGGATGAGCCACTGCGCTTCCCAGAATTGGGCCGTACGGGTCGCGCCGAATTCGTCAAACGCGCCCACGCGGATCATGGCCTCCAGTTCTTCCGGCTGCGGGGCGACCCGCCGGTAAAAATCCGCCATCGAAGCAAACAGGCCGCGCGCCCGCTCGGCCAGAACACGCGCCTTCGTTCGCTCGGTCAACCCCTTGACGCGGGTGAGCGGGGCGCGGATGAAAGTCCGAAACCCGGAATCCGAAGGCGCGCCCGCCGAAGCGCCCGGTGCGGCGTGTCCGTCGGCAGCCTGGCTTGGCCCGGATATTTCACACTCCTCGTAACCGCCACTGGGAAGCAGCGGACATTTCCGGTGCGCGGGCAGGTCTGTCGCCTCACGGCGGCAGCTACGGGCTGTCGGGGCTTCGTGCTCGCCACGAAATGTTCGGGTTGACGCTGCGGCGCAGAGTGTCCAGTCCGGCGGGTCACCGGTGTCCAAACCTGCGGGCCGAGGCGGAGGGGGCGGTTCGCCGGTCGGGCAATCAGCGATCCGGCCGGCCGCCGGAGCTTCGGCGTGCGGGTTGCGCGTCACGACAAAGCCTGGTCCTGGCTCATTAACGCTCGGCGGCAGCAGTGAGATGCCCAGCCGGTGACACTCCAGCACATAGACCAGCGGATCGTAAAAGCCCTTGCCGTGGGTGAGCACCGCGGCCATGAACTCGGCGGGGAAATGACACTTCAACCACGCGGCCTGATACGCCTCGACCCCGTAGGCCGTGCTGTGCGCCTTGCAAAAGGCGTAGCCGTGGAAGCCCGTGACCAGCGCCCAGACCTGGCGGATTGTTTCCTCGCTGTGGCCGCGGGCCTTGGCGGCGGCCGCGAATTCGGCGGCGATGGCCTGCACCTCGGCCCACTGCTGCTTCACCAACGCGCGCCGGAGCACGTCGGCGCGCCCGGGGTTCAGGCCGGCGAAGGCCTCGCAGATTTGCAGGATGTGCTCCTCGTACACCACCAGGCCAAAGGTGCTGCGCAGGCACGGTTCGAGCGACGGGTGGGCATACACCGGCGCTTCCAGGCCCTGGTAACGGCGGGTGAACCGGACCTTCTTCTGCTCGTTGGCCGCGCCGGGGCGAATGACGCTCACAATGGCGATCAGACCGTCAATGTCGCGCACGTTGCACATGCGGCAAAGCGCGGTCATGGCCGGCGACTCGATGTGATGCACGGCGCGGGCGTTGCCGCTGGCAATCATGGCCCAGACGGCGGGGTCGCGGAAGGGAGCGTCCGGGGTGGCCGAGAGGTCTGGCGGTTGGTGCGGAGGGCAGGACGGCGGGGGGTGTGGCACGCGTCCGTTTACGGTGCACTGCTCCCAGTCCACCTGCATCCCGCGGGCGGCCAGCAGCACCCGGGTGTCGCGCATGACCGCCAGGCCGCCCTGGGCCAGGATGTCCATCTTCACCAAGCCGACGGCCTCGACGGCGTCCATGTCGAAATGCGTAGTGGGCCAGCCTTTGTTCGAGCGGAAGGTGGGCGTCAGTTCGTGCATGGGCTGGCGCGAGAGCACCAGGCCGCACGGGTGCATCTTCGGATGCCGCGGGACGCCGTCCAGGAAGGCGGCCACTTCCACCGCCGTCCGGAACGGTTCTTCGTCGAGGGGCAAATCGCGGCACTCGGGGCTGGCGCGAAGCAGGTCCAGGAGCTGGTGGCCGCGCGGGCGCGATTCATCCGCCGGCGTCCAGCCGCCGCCGAAGCTCCACGGGAAATGCTCGGTGAAGCGGCGGATTTGGTATTCCGAAACGCCCAGCACCTTGGCCACGTCCGCCACGGCGCTGCGGGCCTGGAAGGTCGAGAAACCGCCCACCACGGCGCAATGGTCCGGGCCGTACCGGGCGAACAACAGGTCCACCACCTCGTCTTTCCGGTCGTGGGGGAAATCCACGTCAATGTCCGGCAGTTTGTGCAGCGCCATGCGCTCCTTGTTCAGGAAACGGCGGAAGTAGAGGCCGAACCGGATGGGGCACACGTCCGAGATGCCGAGGCAGTAGCACACCAGCGAGTCGGCCGCGCTGCCGCGGGTGATCCAGCCGATGCCGCGCGCGCGGCAGGTTTGCAGCAAGTCCCACGTGAGGAGGAACAGGTCCTCGTAGCCCACCTCGGCGATGATGGCCAACTCGGTTTCGATCTGGGCGCGCACCTGCGCCAGCGACACGGCCGCGCCGGTGTCGGAAACGATGCGCCGCCCGGCGTAGCGCCGGTGCAGGCCTTCGAGGGCGAGCCGGCGGAGAAACGCCCGCGGGGGCAAGCCGTCCGGTGTGCGGAAGGCGGGGAACTGCGGTTTGCCGAAGGGCAACACAAAGCGGCAGCGGTCGGCCAGCTCACGCGCGTGGGACAACCAGTCGGGATGCGCCCGGCAGGCGCGCGCCATTTCCCCGGGCGTGCGGAAGTGGAAACGGCCGCCCTGCCGTTTGTCCGGATGCGCCTGGCGGAGCAGGGTGCGCGTGCGGATGGATTGGAGGATGTCGAACTTCAACCGGTCGGCGGGCGTGGCGTAGTGAATTGGGGGCGCGGCCACGGTTGAGAGGCGGCTGCCGGCGCTTTGCGGCGAGGCGAGTTGGTAAAAGCGGCCGGGGAACAGGTCGGCCAACGAGACGTCGGGGCTGATGGCGAGCAGACCGTCGGCCCAGCGGGCGAGCGTGGCGCGATCGAAGTTGCGGCGATGGAACTCGGCGACCGAGCCGGCATGGGGTTCGGCGTCCCCGTGTTCTCGGGCCGGGGCGTCGTCTTGGCGCTGAGTCGGGTCGGGGTTTTCAAGGGCCAGGGATGCGGAGGCGGGGCGGGGCGGGGCGGACAACAGGCGACAGAGGTTGGCGTAGCCCCGGGCGGATTCGACGTAGAGGAGCAGGGGAGCACCGGCCACGCGGATTTCCGCGCCAAGAATGGGCTGGATGCCGGCCTGCCGCGCCGCTTGCGTGAACTCGACCGCCCCGTGCAGGTTGCCGAAGTCCGTGAGTGCCACGGCAGGGCAACCGTGCTGCGCGGCCAGACGCACGAGGTCCGCCGGCCCGAGCGTGGAGTCCAGGAAAGAATAGTAACTGTGGACGCGGAGCGGAACGTGCGTCGAGGATGGAGGATGGAAGATGGAGAATCGCTTGGGAGGATGCGGGCCTGCTTCCGACGTAGCCCTTGGTTCTCCGGGCGAAACTTGCCCCGCGGAGCGCGGACCTGCTTCTTGGAGAGACAAACATTCCTGCCCGCCCGCGCTGCATTCCGGCAACGGGCCAAAGCGGACAAGAACGCCCCCGCTCCTTTCGCTCCACTGCGAGTTGGGAATGAGACTCTCGGTTCTCGGATTTTGGGTTTCGGGTTTCGGAGTTTCCGCAAGCGGCTGGACGGGGTTTGTGCGCAGCACGAAATCGTGTCCACGCAGCAGCACGGTTGCGCCTTTGACCCGACGCAGTTCGTCCACCACGCGGGCGAGCCGTTCGCGGGCTTGCTGTTGTTCGGCGGCGCGATCCAGCGCCAGTCCGCCGCCGAAGACGCCGTCGTACAGGTTCGAGAGTTTCAACGACACCAACCGCAGGCTGACGCGGCGTTTCCAGGCCCGGCGCAGCATCCCGCCCAGCCGGCCATAGACGTCGGTCTCCAGATCGGTCGGCTCGACGAGGCTTTCGCTGCACTGGTCCTCGGCCATGTCGTTGTAGCGGACCTTGACCGTGAGGGTGCGGATGCTTTTGCCCTCGGCGCGGACCTTGGCGAACAGGTGGTCGGCCATGCGGCGAAGGACGGCTTCGAGGTGGGCTTCGTCGGTGAGGTCTTGGGCGAAGGTTTCCTGCTGGCTGAAGGATTGCTGTGGCTCGCAGGCGGGGAGGAGCGGGCGGTCGTCCACGCCGTTGGCGAACTGGCGGATTTGCCGCGCCTGGCTGCCCAGCAACAGCTCCAGCCAGTCCAGCGGCGCGGCGGCGATGTGCCGGATCTGCGCCAGGCCGGCGGCGTTGAGGCGGGCGGCGGTCTTCGGGCCGATGCCGGGCAGCCAGTGGTTGGGCAGCGGATGCAGGAAGGCGATTTCGCCGCCGGGCGGCACCTGGTAGAAGGCGGCGGGCTTGTGCAGCTTGGAGGCGATCTGACTGACGAGCTTGTTCGAGCCGATGCCTTCGCTGACGGAGATTTTGAGTGCCTGCCGGATGGCGTTGCGGATGGTTTGGGCGATTTCGAGCGGCGACCGGCGGCGGTTGGCGGTCAGGTTGAAGTAGCCCTCGTCAATCGAAGTCTGCTCCACCTCCGGCGTGAAATCGTAGGCGTAGGAAAACATCCAGCGCGAGAACCGCTCGTATTTCTCGAAGTCCCCGGGGAGCACGATGAGGGCGGGGCAGAGCTTGCGCGCCCGGGCGGTGGGCATGGGCGTGCAGACGCCAAACCGCCGCGCCTCGTAACTGGCGCTGGCGATGATGCCGCGCCGCTCACCACCCACGGCTACCGGCTTGCCGCGCAGTCGTGGGTCGGCCGCCTGCTCCACCGAGGCGAAGAAGGCATCGGCGTCCAGATGAACGATGTGGCGCATGGACAGACCGAGGGGGTGGCTCGGCTTTCGGGTTTCAGATTCCTACGGCTGGCGTTTGCGCACCAGCGCCACCAGCACCCCCTGAATTACCAGTTCCTCCGCAGGGATCAGGTCGGGGTAGCGGGGATTCTCGGCCTTCAAATACGGCTTGCCGTTGCGGAGCATGAACGTCTTGAGGGTGCTTTCGCCGTCAATCAATGCCGCCACGACATCCCCGGGTCTGGGTTCGGCGCGCGGTTCGATCACGGCCAGGTCGCCGGGGATGATGTGCTTGCCGATCATCGAATCGCCACGCACCTCCAGCGCAAAGGCCACTGGCGAGGGTTTGATTCCGAGGCTCTCGATGTCAATCGAGACGCACCCTTTGGCCTCCTGCACCCGGGGCGCGGCGAACCCGGCAGGGATCGAGCCGTACAGCGGCAGATGCGCCACCGGCTTGCGCAGGGCGTGCAGCGGCGAGACCAGCCGCAAGGCGCGGGCGCGGCGCGGTTCGCTTTCCAACACGCCTTTCCGGCGCAGGGCGCGGAGATGATCGGCTGCGGCGTTCATGCTGCGGAAACGGAAATGGGCGGCGATTTCGCGCAGGGTGGGGAAGACGCCCCGCTCCTGCTGCGCGGCGGCAAGGAAATCCAAGATTTGCTGCTGGCGTCGGGTCAAGGCTTTCATACTGTTCAAATGAACAGTAGTCAGCCAAAGGCTCATTGTCAAGCGCGCGGCCAACGCCAATTCTCACCGAGGTGAGAGGCGTTGTTTCGGTGTCCCGTCGAGAGAATGGGGCTACTCGGCTGCGTTTCGCATTTCTTGAGTCGCCGGGATGGGATACAACCGGCGTATGTTGAGTGTGCCCAAGACCATGCAGGCGGTGGTATATCGCGGTCCCGGGGATCTGCGACTCGAGACAATACCCGTACCACGGATTGGCCCTGGGGAACTGCTGGTCAAAGTGGCCGTGTGCGGCGTTTGCCCCACGGACATCAAGAAAATCCTTCACGGGACGGTGCCGCCCCCGCGGGTTTTTGGTCACGAAACAGCCGGGACAATCGTGCGGGTGGGCGCGCGCGTGCGCGGCTGGCGACCCGGCGAGCGGGTGGCGTTGCATCACCATGTGCCGTGTGGGGACTGCCATTTCTGTCGGCATGGTGTCTTTGCGCAATGCCGGGGTTACAAGCGGACAGGAGTCACTGCAGGGTTCGAACCGGCGGGTGGGGGATATGCCGAATACGTGCGCGTGCTACCCTTTGCGCTGCCCGGTGTGGTGCGGATTCCGCCTGAGAACAGCTTTGAAGAGGGCGCGCTGCTTGAGCCGGTCAACACCGTCCTCAAAGCGGTGCGGCGTCTGGGGCTGCAAAGGGGCGACCAAGTGCTGGTGGCGGGGCAAGGCCCGATCGGGCTTTTGTTCACGGGGCTTTTGCGGCTGGAAGGCGCCCAAGTGCTTGCGAGTGACCTGTTGCCAGAGCGTCTTCGCCTCGCCAGGCGCTACGGAGCGCGGTGGACCTGGCGGGTTCGGGGCGGTGACCCGGATACACCTGCCGTCTCTTCGGTGGCTCGACGCGCCGGGGCCACGAGCCGGCGCGGGGTTGGGTTAGCCGGACCACGCGCCGGGAGTTCAATCCGGGATGGTGCTGCTGCGTCCGGATTGGCCGGGCTTGTCTATCGCGTCACACGGCGGCGGGGGTTGGATGCGGCCGTGGTGGCCGTTCCATCTGACGCTGTGGTGCGTGAGGCTTTGGGACTGTTGCGGGGCGGCGGCAGACTGTTGCTGTTCGCCCACACGACGCGCGGGGACGCGCTGACGGTAGATCCCTCGGCGGTATGCGTGGACGAGAAGGACCTGCTGGGCAGTTACTCGGCTGACATCACCTTGCAGGAAGAGGTGGCGCGGCTTGTGTTTACGCGGCGGTTAGACGTCCGGCCGTTGATCACACACCGATTCCCACTGCGGCGAACGGCCGAGGCGATTGCACTGGCTGCCCGACCCAAGGCAGGTTCACTCAAAATTGTGGTGACCGAAGAGTAGCAACATCGGACGCCGGCGCGCCCGGCGGCTGGCCTGGGCACTTGGGCAGGCGGTTGCCTAGCGAGGTGTCATGCGTCGTGAGGCGGCTGCTGGGGGTGGGCGTCGAGCGATTGAGGTGTCTTGGGCAGCCGCTTTGCGTAAGGAGAATGGAGGTTGAAGTAAATGCCGCAAAGGGGGCGCGGGGTGTCTGCCTGGCTGAGTATCACCGTCACGTGTTTGTCCAACGCGATGCCGTGACGCATGTTCGGGCCGCGGCTTTCGTAAGCCCGTATGGCTTTGGTCACAAGAGATTCCAGCGCGCGCTCGAAGTCATCGGTCGGTTTTTCCAGGTTCACCACATACCGATCATAGGCGCGCGTGGCTTTGGTCATCTCCTCGCGGAAATCGTCTGGCGTCATGGGCCGAGCTTAGCGGGAGAAGTCGCGAATTCAAGCAGGCGTCGGTGTTCTGGAGGGCCGCTCGCCGAAAATCGCTGTTCCGATGCGGACAATCGTGGCGCCTTCCTCGATGGCGACTTCAAAATCGCTGCTCATGCCCATGCTCAGGTGGGGTAGCGGTGTGCC
>Ga0073932_1004531_pt1 | contig 16315 bp, 21 predicted proteins | sample DewCreD2012metaG_FD_76967 | JGI IMG/M metagenome (GOLD analysis project Ga0073932, IMG submission 76967) | Hot spring sediment bacterial and archeal communities from British Columbia, Canada, to study Microbial Dark Matter (Phase II) - Dewar... ... | reverse complement strand
CATCTGAAATTATATCCGCCGCCGTTAATTTTCTTGAAGCATCACTTAGCGTAGCACCATTTATTTTTATTCCACCAGTAAAATTTGGCAGGTTAAAAGTTGGCGAACTCGTTGTTGCTATATCTTGTATAGTATTAAGTTGATTACTTGTTAGTTTTAGATTAGTTGTATTGTAACTTAAACCAAGTGTTCTATTGGCAGTTAAATCACCACCACCTGTCAAGGGTGCTGATGTATTTAAGGTTCTATCGGCTCTTACAGAGTGATTTGATAGAGTTGCCGCACTATTTAGTGTTAATTGATTAAATGTAGGTGTATCAGTTGTCTTAATAGGTTGAATGGTATCAAGCTTATCTGAGGTTAATTTAAGATTATTAGTTATAAGCAGAGAGACAACACCGCCGCTCATCTGCAATGGTAAATTAAATAATGGTATTGTGCCATAATAACTACTGCCGCCAGAAACAGGACTACTTATAATACTTGTCCCCGCGCTTTCGGAAGGTCCAAAAACAAGTTGTCTGAAATCATAATCGTGACCTGTTATTTCAACAGCTTCAAGTGATATAGTTCTTGAAACAAGATCTATATCCAATTTTGTAAAGAATGTCGTAAGAGAGTTTATAGATAAATTATCAATCAACTCCCAATCAATTGTATTATCGTCAAGATTAAGTGTTAAATCAAAACTGCTGTGTCGTTTACCATAAAAATCCAAAATAGATAAAGCTATATTAGCCGCATATGTATCAAGTTCAGCCTGTGTGTTAACAGTAGGGTCGCCGACAATTATATCTTTTCTAATTGGATTTTTGGGTTTGATTTTACCAGTTAGAGCAAAACCAGTTTCCTGTTTTGTTATTTCTGCTACTCCCGTAAGAAATTTACCTGTTACTTCATCCTTAACCCAGCTAAGCGCATTAACAACAGCTCCATCAGTAAGCTTATCCCAAAAATATTTTTTCTCTGGTCCTGAAACGATATTAGTGCTGCCAATTGATCGAGTGGTACCGCCTGTATCAAGTGAACTCTTACTTTGGACAATAATATTCCCCGTCTTATCCGTAAAGACATAAACCTTCATTGAATCTGCAAGCATTTTAAGTACATCAAGCGGATCTTTCCCAAACGGTTTTTCATCTACCAACATGCCCGCATAACTCAATGCTATATTAAAAGTACTTATACCTCTGGATGTAACCGTAATATCAGACCAACTTGATTTAATAAAGACTTCTAAAAACTTTAGACCGTCAATACTTTGAGGAATACCAGATTGATAATTCAGAACATCTATTCCGTAAACTTCCTTTTCTAAATATTCACAATAACCGGAACTCATTTCGATTGTCAGTCCATCATGATATGCAGTTAAAGAAGGGACTATTTTAATTTTATTCCATTTTTGTCCATCGAGATTTGTTTCTATCCAGGATTCAGTTACTAAATAATAAGCAGAACTTGAATCAGCATTCATTGTGTGTGGATCTCTGATAAGTTCGCCTGGAAAGATGATTGGTGAATTAAATTCCAAAACGGTACCCCCTGAATCAAACGCCCTGATCCATATTTCAGAACATTCTTTCGGAACCGTTGCACCAATAGGAGTGAAAGCAAATCTTAAATAAACTGCTATTGGATACTGGGCTAAAACTCTTGCATTGAGAGTATTTTTAGTCCTTATAAGAGTATCCTGTAATATGTTTAACGCACTTAATTTATCAACGAGGCTAAAACTTATTACATTCTCATACTCATTCCATTCCAGAGTGCTGAAATCAGCTATACCTTCAAATAGTTGGACTAAAGTTTGATCTGATTTGGGTGCAGAAATCCTAAATAAATATCTTTGCTTTGATGTTAGATCAACAGAGAAAGCATTATAAACAGGATTACCTACTTGATACCAAAAAGAAACTTCAGCATCGTCAAAGACAATTACACCGGCTTCGCCTTCGTTTTCACTTTCAACTTTCTTTGATATGACCGGAGGCTCTATTAAGTAATCACTCCAATCCTGCCAGCTACCAGAAGGATAATCTTTAAATTCTATTTTAACCTGATAGACCATTTACTGCTTGAAAAATATTGATAAGTTACTCATATCTATTGCACTTAATTTAATATCGCCAAGTTCATCAATCGCAATTGGTTCATAAGCATCTATTTTTATCTCAACACTAAGCAAGCTTTCAATTTCATTATTAAATTTCTCAAATGCCTCTTTGTCATCAGGATCAATTTGGTGTTGCCCAGCTTTTTCTTTGCCATATTTCTTGATCAAATTATTTCGAGTAAGATCAAATTGATCAAGTTCGCTTTGGATTGCTTTAGAAAGCCGCCCAAGCCGATAAGCTGTTTTTACAGGTAATTCTTTGTTTAATAATTTCCTGAGACTATCAACGTTTTGTAAGATGTCTTTTAATGTTACAGTCATAAATATCCTCTATAATTTTGATTTATTGTTTAAATAATTTCCTTTCACAGTTATTTTTCTTGCTTCTCTATTATCAAGATAAGCTCTTGCAACTATACCTTGTTCAATTAATCTGTTTAGCTTATTAATGCTATCTTTAATACCGCTTAAATCATAATTAACTGTGCCATTACTTCCATATATCTGTGGTCTCAATTCTTGTTTAAAAACTTCTACAAACGTCTTTTCAGGAGCTATAATTTCATTATGATAACCTTCCACAAATCCACTTTCACCCTTTGGTAATCTTCCACCTAACGCATAACCTGGTATTTGTACTTTGCCTATTTGCTCAACTCTTTGCAACCCGGCTACTATGGCAGCAGCAGCTGCTGCAACAGCAAGAGCAGGTCCAACAATTGGTATTCCAACTAGAGCTTTATATGCTGCTTCAGCCGCAGTGTATGTGTCAATCAATGCCTGAGCTTTTGCAAAGGCCTGGTATGCTAATGTGTGTTGTGCAAACATACCACCAATTGCTCCCAACGTTTCTGCAACTTTTTCTTTTTCCTGGTCTAATAGGTTTAATTTATCAGCTGTTGTTAATTCAGCAATTTTTGATTCCTGTTCCTTATGCTCTTTAGTAATCCTATTTGTCTCTTCTGCATTTATTTCAACGAGTTTTAGATTTTTCTTCAGTCCTGTCTCGAGATTCTTAGGCTCGAAATTCTCAGGAATAGTTTCACTAAATTTCTTATTTAACTCTGCTTCAGCCTCTGTGCGTTGATTTACTAAATTTGTAACATCCTGACCAAATTTCCTATACAATTCGATCATTTGATTAAAATGCTGTATCTTTTGACTAAGTATGAGATAATCATTGTCCGTATGTATTTTAAGCATTGCTTCCTGATGCCGTTGTGCTTCGGCAAGTTCGATTTTATTCTTTTCAAATAATGCTTTTAATTCTTCTTCGGTAAGTTTTTTTGTGGTTGTCTTTTGATTATTTATTTCATTATAAATTTTTATTTTATCTTCTTCCAGCTTAAGCAGCTGTTTAGTTTGTTCTAATTGTTTAGTCAAATTCTTTGAGGTTTCAGTTTCATAATAGTTAACATATTCGTACCCTTCTTTGTCTTTAGTAACAACTTTTTCTTTAGCGTTTTGAATATCTACTTTAAGTTTTTCTAAATCAGCTTTCAATTTATCTCGCTGTTTTTCAGCATCACTAAGCATCCATTTTAATTCTTCTTTTTTAGCTTTCAAGGCATCATCTTTGATTGCATCAAGCATATTTTGATATGATTTATTTCCTTGTTCTGAGACTTGATTAAAATGCTCATAAGCCTTTGATAATTCATAAAGACCATAACCAAGAGCAATAATCAATGCGCCTATTCCTGTTTTAATAAGCGTAGCTTTTAACCCAGTTAATGCAACACCAAAAAATTCAATTGATTGTATTGCAGGGAGAATTCCGGTTACTCTCAAAGTAACAAAAGCAGTTGTAACTGAGGCAATTATACCAATTATCCCGCTCAATTCTGGCGATAGATTATTTATTTTTTCTGCAATATTTGCCAAAGCCCCTATCATTGGTGATAGGGCATTGCTTAATAATTGTCCAGCATTTTTTTTTAAATCTCCGATTGCATTATTCATTCTGGCAATCTGCCCGGATGCAGATTTCCCCATTGCTTCTGCCTGCCCGCCAATTCTTTCGTTTAACATTGCCATTATTTTATCAAGGTCGCCGCTTTTTATTATTGTCTCGTCAAGACCTTTTATATATCTGCCTATCGTTCCAACATTGCCATTAAATAAATCTGCCATCGCCCTGGCTGCTGTATTCAAATCCGTACCCATCACAGTTGCAAGGTTAGCAGCTTGCAATGTTGCTTGTTTTGTTTGTTCAATAGATAAGCCCATTGCAAGCAACTGAGCCATTACTGTTTCAGTAACTTCCTCACCATAGACGGTTGTTTTTTGTAATTGTGCGGCAAAATCTGTAAGTGATTTAGTATTCTCTTCGGTAAATTGTCCTGACTGTCTAAGTGCAGTATTAAGTTTTATAAGTGCATCTTCTTGTTCTTGATAAGCTGTAAGATGAGTTGCAAATGCCTGGCTTATTACATTATATGCCTCACTGAATCCCTGTATAATTTCTCTGGCATTATTAAAGCCTTGTGAAATTGCTGTAGTTAAGCCATTTACTTCCTGCTTCCCGTATTTGAAACTTTTATAAAGTTCTTTTATATTTTGGTCAGTTAAATTAATCGTAGCGTTGGCATCTTTGCCATCAATACTTATTACTAATTTTATTTGATTATCTGCCATATGAAAAGCATTTTATCCTGGTTAATTATTTTAATAGTGGTAATCTTTGCTGATTGGATCACTACAAAATTATTTTATAATAGAAAGAAGTAGTCAGTTATCTTTTAGCTTTTCCCACTCTGCTATTCTTATTTTCATCTCGTTAAGTTCTCTTACTTTTAACAAATAATACCAATCGTAACAATCTTCAACTGGTAAATCCTCTACCATTGCCTTTTTGCTTATATCTGATGATGTAAGCTTAAAAAGTATTGGGTCAATAGATACAATAGCCGGTTCAAAGTAATTAATCTTTAAGCCGGCTAATTTTTCAAGTCTGTTAGATGCGCTTATATATTCTTCATTTAATCTTTGGAAGTGCCGGCTGTATTTTTCATCAAACTTTTTTTTCGCGTAAAAAAATCATTGATTGCCCGGCTTACTTCCTCAAAATCTTCTTCATAAATTTCACCTTCAATCGGCTTATCGAGTATAATTGATAATAATCTCTCTATTCTGTTATCCGTTAGCAATAATATGATTGAATTATTATCTTCTAAGTTAAAACCACTTAGTATCTTTAATATTTCCCCCCAATCTTTCAGAGTATATTTATTTTTTAGCTGGTAGGTCTTTTGATTTATCGTATACATTTATTTCTCCCGAACTAACTATTTGATATGTTGTTAAATCTTTTATCTCATATTTCTTTGATTGCTCCGGCACTTCACACAATAGCTCATTGTCCTTTATTATCAATCCCCCTATCCGGCTTGATGTGTAAAATATCTGATTGCCTTCATCGTCATACGTCCTCAGAGCATATTTACCTTCTTTTAATTTGATTTTTAATTGCATTCCCGCCTCCTTACTAATAACCAAATTTTATTGTACCACCAGTTGTCCCTTTAGTATCAGCGGCATCACCACCGTTTGAAGTTCCGTATAGAAATGATACTGCATAAATCGGAACTCTTCCTTCTAACACTATCTTCAAAGTTCTCTCCTCATCGTTTATCATAAACTCATCCGACTGAGATAATACAAGACTATTGAAATCAAATTTATCGTAAGTAGTTGCTCCATTCTTTTCCTGAAATACAACACTATCAAGCAATCCTTTATTCAATCGAGTAACAAAGTCTGATATTGCCGCCTCTCGTCCTGTCATCTCAAGAGTTATCATTAAATTGTCAACAATAGACATATTATCAATGCTTTTCTTATTCTCAGTTTTTATGTTAAGACTTCTTACTGTGATTAAGGAAGTCGAACCTAAACTTGTTCCGGATGGCTTTTCAAATTTCTCAGGGTTAAATCCTCTGTATAATGTTAAATCAGTGCCATCGTCGGTTATGCCTGCAAACGTTACAGCAGACGCACTATCAGCACCATCAATAAATGTTTTTGCATCATCAAATGGGAATGCTCGTTCGAAGGTAATTTTACAACTTCTCCCGTCCTGATTGTAGGTCCATTCAAAATCAACTCCAAGCTCTTTACCGGCAATGAATTTAAATACATCTTTTGTTGACGCAGATTGATTTTGTGTAACCACCTGCACATCAACATTTCCATTAAGCCAGTCAATCAGTTTTTTGAAAGTAAAAACCGTTGGCTGCATTGATTCTCCTTCAAGCTTGAAGTTTAGATAATTGCGGAGTTTCCTTTTCCGGTAATCTTCCACTTGCTTAAAGTGGTTAATGGTTAATACAGCATCCTTGCGGATACCGAGCGCAATCGGATCAGCCGGTGTCGTTGCCAGAGTCCCTTTGTTGCACATTACTATTTGTTTCAGTCCTGCAGCTGCGTATGCCATTTTATTTTCTCCTTATTTTAAAATTTGGTTTGTCTTGGCCAAAGTCGAAACCATCGAATCTGAACCAGGCCGTGTTTTTATTATTTATATAATTGCCGGCAAGGTCTTTAACATTATCAACTTTTATCAGATAGTTCGTTTTATAATCAAGGAAAGACACGAATAAAATTACTATACTATCATTTACTGCTTCTACTTTGTCAATTAGTTTTACTTGCATAGTTTGATCATATAGCGTGTAGTTATCTTTGTTAAGTATTGTTTCCATCTGCATCCGCTCGCTGAATACTAACTGGATGAAATGCTGTTGCGCAGATGCCATGGTTGTTATTATTATCAGTAAAAATAACTTTATCATTTTTTCTTCCTGATAAAAAATCCAGCCGGTTTAGGTTCAATTCTATCCAAATCCACCCAATCTGTAACTACCATAGCGCTATATTTTAAATTAGCCGTATTGATCTGTACTAAACCGGCTTTGAGATATTGGGCATATTCCTTATCGGCAAATTGATATTCGCCAAACAATGTATCTCCAACCACAACATAATTGGTTAATGTTATCATTAAATCACTTACATCAGGATCGAGGTAATCCATATCCGGATGTAATCTCGAGGATAATGTGTCTGTTCTTATTTCCACGAACACCTTATATATTTTATCCGGCTGCGGGTTAACGATACCGAATTCTATTTTAGTCTTTGTATTTGGCTGCGCACATCCACCTGTATTCAATATAATGATAAAAGCCAGCACCAATAAGTATTTCATTCTATTTCTCCGATTTGTTAGCCTTGTGTCCGATTATTTTATTTAAAGGGTACATTAAACTATTATTTTTAATACCATCATTGATCCCAAATGCAGCCAAGAGCAACGGTATTCCCACCTGCAGCAAATAATCTGTTAACTGCCACAAAAAGCTGTCCTGAGATGTAAGGGCATTAACTCCTTTAACAACGAATAGTACTAATGCCCAAAATTCTTTTTTCTGCCAAAAATAAACCTTCATTTTTATCTCCTTATTTTAATGATTATGATCATAAACAAAATCACAAGCCCAAGAGCAAAATACCATACAAACCTATGGTTATCAGATTTCTCAGTGATAAACTGAGCAACTGTATCTAATCTGGTAATTGTAACTGTATCCGGCTTTGCTTTCACATAGAATTTTTTCTCAACCGGATAATATCTGACATCAATGATAGTATCTTTCTCAACTATCTTGTTTGTTATTACTACTGTATCTGTTACAGTTTTAGCATCCAATATTTCTTCAATTGTTGGGCTTGCCGTGCGTATTGTGTCCACTCTTATTGTTTCAATTATTCTCGTACCGCTGCATCCAACAATAAACAATAATATTGCTGCTATAAACAATATTGGTTTTAACCAATGAATTTTTTCAAACCAGCTTGTACTGTACTTGCTTGGCTTAAATAAATCTTTGCTGGAGTAGTAGTTAATAATAAGGTCATAAATGATCCAAAAGGAAATTGCTATAGCAAAGATTATCCTGGCTGCATCATAACTTACCCCCGAATAAGCCCCTACAGTAAATCCGAATAATACAGCAAAAATTCTTTCAAACAACTGTAGCCAGTGCCAGAGCCTGTTCAGTTTTTCCTGTTCGGTATATGTAACTGCAAGGTATCTTTCTTTCCATTCAATACCTTCAGCAAATGATGCAAATAAGATGAAGGCTAATGCTGTTAATGATATTAAAATTATTTCCATTCCTTACTCTTACTCTTAATCTTATTCTTACTCTTACTCTTTCCGAAGGAACAATGATTTCTCTTCCGCTCTTCTTTTAACTAATCCTGGCAATTCTTTAAATCCGCCTGGCTGTCTTGCTTTAGTCCACTTCATAAATTCTTCACCGGCTTCAAGAATCTTATTCTCGTTCAATCTTTTTAGTAATGTACTTCTTTCAAAATTTCTACGGCCAATGTTAAAGACAAAACTAACAAGTGCATCAAATTGATTCTGACTAAGTTCAATATCTACCAGGTCTCTTACAGCATTCTCAGCATCTATCACATCAATCTTTAATAAGAGTTCTGCCATCTCCTTATTGATGGTCATACCTGGCTTAACCGTTTTAGTATGTCCATAACCGATAGTTAAAATGCCAGCCGGGTCTTTATAAGCATTTAATCTTAAGCCCTCATACTTTTTAATCAGCTCTAATCCATTTTTACTTGTAATTTTTGTTGAGTTAGGTTTAATCATTAGACTACTCCCTGGGAAAATTCAACTGGCACTACAAATGTTGCTGCATAGCTCCAGATACCTGCTTCTTCTCCAAGCCACTCATCCTGGCTGCAATAGATCATTCTATCGGTTCTCTTTGCATCCATTTTATAGCCGCTTAGTTTATTAATCGCAAAATCCAAATACTCCTCCGGAGTATAGTCTGTCCTATATCTGGCGGTAACAACTACCATTATTTCAATATCTCTGTCCTGTGCAACAATATTTTTTACATCTTTTTGTCTGAATGTGCTGCCTTTATAAATAACCAAATAAGCTCCAATAGGATGACTCAATTTATACTGCTCAATTGATGTTGGGATTTCAACTGGTATTTTATTTTGTGGGTTCATCCCGGCATTTATTGCAGATTCCAATGTATTCTTGATTAGTTCTTTTACTTCTCGTATCATAATTTATCTAAGATGTCTTTATTAAATATCCGGTCATCTTCTGTCTTACTTATCTTAATAAATCCCGCTGTCGTCTTTTTGGGCAAATTAACCTGTAATTCTCCTTTAGCAATTTTGCTCAGTTGTGCTATTGCGTTATTATAAATATTAACAATTGATTCCGGCATCTCCAGACGATAACGCCTTTTGTATAAATTATAAATTGCTATATCACAAATTATCTGCGTTAATTGTTCTGGCAGCGGTGCAGGGAATAAACTAATATCATATACATCTCTCACATAATTTTGGAACTCATTACTGGCGATATTAATTGCTTCAAACATCCGCTCACTATTTACTCCACCGGCGTTCTCATCATCCGTTAATCTTATAAGTTCTTCCTTCGATATATATTTTTCAAGGATTTCCTGATCTACATATGCCATTGTTCACTTTTTCCCGATTTTTAAAATTCTTTCATAAATCGCTTATAAGCCACGATCTCGGCTTGACCCTTATCTAACCCCGTCCAAAAAAAGTTTTGAGTTTTTAAATGGGGTTTAAATGGTTTTTAAACGGTGTCCCGGGTCATAGTTGAGATCAAAATTGAGCCCTCCCGAAAAACGGGAGGGTTTTTAGCCAGATTTAAGCAAATCACAACAGCCAGATTATGGCAGTCTTATTCCTTCTAATCTTGCAACACTCAAATCATTAAACAGCACAAGATCAGCATCAAACTCAACGCTATGAGTATAATGTACTCCGACTAATCCAAGGTCTTTGACTTCAACACCGATGTTTGTTGCAACCGAAAGATCAGATGCTTCGCCGAATCTTACCGCATAGATTGATGTACAATCCGTGCTTGTTCCAACAGTTTCATTCTGCGGAATCACCAGGGCGCCTGTCTTATCGTAACCAGCATCTCTCAGAGGCACGCCATTGTAATAAGGTATCAGCATTCCGAATGAATTTATCTGCCACTGAATGAATTCTCGGGCAATGGTGGTTAATCTGCTAAGAGCATAGGCATTCATAAACAGCACCTGAGCACCGCCGTCAATTTTCTGAATCAATTGATTGAGCAGCTCAAGGAATTTCTGCTGTGCTGTTTTTGATGTTGTATCATTGCCAAGGGGAACGCTGTGTCCATTAGTAGCCGCTGTTATCTTTTGTCCGGCAGGTACAATTGCCTTAAGTCCGTTAAACTGTGTACTGGATTGCACGCCGTTAAAGAAATAATACTGGAACTGTTTGCCAAGATTTTTTGCAAAGCTCATCAGCTCTCTTGCTCTTACGCTTGCAACATCCAAACCTCTTCTTTCGTGTGCTCGGTCAACCTGCACTTTGTCACCAAGTATTTTCAGGGTAGGATTAGCGAACGCTTGTGAAATAACATTAGCAGGGTAATCGGCATCCAGTGCGCGGAACTGACCTCCGCTGGCAGTTGCCGCTTTGCGTGCATAATCTGCATTGCCTACAATCGGGTAAAATTCTGCAAACTCGAGTACAGTTGCTCGTGAGATCATCTGAGCAACTACTTGCTGGGTTAATGTGTCATTTGCGGATATTTGCTGCAGTTTCATTTAGTATCTCCTTTTGATTATTAATTTTTCATTTGTCTTCTGATTTCTTCTGCTACGATTTTACTTGCGGGCAAATCATTTTCTTTCCCCTCGGCTGGTTTGCCCGATTCTCCAAAGTCAATGATTTTGGGCATAGAGTTTATTAGGTCGGTAAGTAGGGATGATGGTTCTGATTTCACGCCTTCGCTAAATTCATATAGCGGAGTTAAGGATACCACCTCATACAATTTTGTAATTGTGTCTTTCATCTTAGGCAGCAACTTGCCTTCTGATATTGCTCTTTCAACAATCTCGGCAAAATCCTTAAGCTGTGTTTCTCTCTTCTGCTTTTGTATTTCTTTCTCCAATGTGGATTTTTCAACTAGCACCTGAGCATATTTTGTTTGCAGCTCTTCAAATTCTTTTTCCTTCTCTTCCATCTTTTTGAGTTGCAACTCATATTGTTTTACTTTTTCCTCTAGCCCTTGAAGATTTTTTTCTACCGATTTATCCTCAAAATCTGTGGCTACTTCTGTTTCAATTGTGCTGAGATTTTCATCTTCTTTAAATTCAGCATCCGGCAATCCTTTTACCGCCGGCGGCTGTGCACCAAGGAAACCAACATGTCGTAATGTTCCATCCGGATAAAGACTGATTGAACGCTTTTTGAAAAGCCCTTTATTAACCATTTCAACAAATTCCTGAGCAAGCTGGGAGGGAAGAGCGTAAAGTGTATCACCAACTCTCTTCAGTTTTTCAATCCAGCCAAATGCAGGTGCATTTGTTTTGGGATGTCCAATGACAATTGGAGCTTCGTGCTTTGTTTTGTCATAACTCTCAATGATTTTATCAAGATCATTCTCGGTCCATTCTCTTTCATTGCCGTTACTGTCCGTGTGTTTACCTGTTTTGAATATCGCAAACCATTTATTCATTGCTGCCTCTTGCTTGGTTAAGAAATATGATTTATTTTTGTGTCAAAATTATTCCTATCATATCCCCACCTAAATTGCACCGTTCAAAATAAATGCAGAGGCACGAATTATATTTTTGTATAAAACTTCGGAGATTTATTTATGGAATTGACCCCCGATCTGCTTAAGGTGCTCGCAAACGGCGGTATTGCAATTATAATTTTTGTTATTTGGTTTGTTACTTACAAGACTCAATCTAAAGACTATGCCGCACTTGTCGAAAGATTATTTAAACAAATAGAGCAGGACCTTAAGTACAAAGAACTTCTCATCGGAATACTTACCAGGCTCGAAACAAAAATGGATATACACGAGAGGAGAAACAGAAATGAGTAGCAATGAATTGCTTATAGCCAAAGGTCGCCTCGCAGAATTAAATGAGCGTTATAAAGAATTCGAGATGAAAGCTGAATCTCTGTTAATTCAACTTAGAGAGATTCTTAACCCGTTTTCAGAATTTCTTGATATTGATCTTGAGAAAGCTCTTTTATTAACAAAAGAATTCCGCTCTCTGCAACTCAATGCTCGGGAATGCTTGGCTCAGATTGATAGGATTAAAGAGACTTACAATTTATAGAGTAAGAGTAAGATTAAGAGTAAGAGGAAGAAATGAAAAATGCAGCGTTATATGAAGAAGCAAAACGGTTATATGTTATCGAAGGATTTTCAATTGATGCAATTGTTGAACTGCTGAAAGATAAGGTTAGCCGTAAAACTCTCTATAACTGGAAAACTGCCAATAACTGGGACGATCAGCGGAAGGCTTATCAAAAAGAAGATGAAGATTTGCAAAAAGAAATCCGTGAGATTGCACGGATTGCAATTAAAGAAGCCAAAGCTAATCCAACTCCGCACAATATTTATGCTGTTGTAAAAGCTTTAAGTGCCTTAAAACTTATGCAGGGCATTGAATTGGTTGAAGATGAAAAGGGTGAACAAATAACAGGAATTAAAAAAGAAACTATTGAACTGATTAAAAAAGAGATGCTCGGACTTGGTTAAAAAAAAATTAAATACTCAGCCAACTTCTGAAATCGATAATCAATCTTATTTTCTGCCTTATCAAATAGATTGGCTAAATGACACCGGTCAGATAAAGGTTTGGGAAAAATCCAGGCGAATCGGTGCAACTTATGTTCAGGCGTTTGAAGATGTCAACGATGTTGTGCTTGGCAATGTTCCTGCCGTATGGTTTTCTTCTGCAGATGAATCTGCGGCAAAAGGATATATCCTTTACTGTGCTCAATGGGCTAAACTGTTTGACAAAGGGGCAAGAGACTTAGGCGAACAAGTCCTTGAATCTGACAAATCAATAAAGACTTTTACAATTGAATTTACTAACGGCAGAAGAATTAACGCTCTTTCTTCTAATCCTAAAGCATTCCGTTCTAAAGGCGGTAAAGTAGTCCTCGATGAATTTGCATTTCACAATGATGCTGTTGCTTTATGGAAAGCAGCTAAACCCGTAATCACTTGGGGTTTTCCATTACGAATTTTATCGACCCACAAAGGCAAACAAAGTTTATTTTACAAGTTTGTTGAATCAATTAAATCCGGCAAACTCAACTGGTCTTTACATACAACTACAATCTTTGATGCAGTAGAACAAGGATTAGTTGATAAAATCTATAAACGCAAAACAACTAAAGAAGAAAGAGAAGCCTGGCTACAAGAGCAGGAAGAAAATTCATTTGACCGCACAACCTGGCTCGAAGAATATTGCTGCACACCAGTTGACGAAGCAACAGCATTCCTGTCTTACGAACAAATCTTTTCAATCGAACGTGATGGAATTTTACTTAGCGACTTTGCGTCTTTGCGTGAAACAAATCTTTTCGTCGGTGTTGACATCGGCAGAAAGAAAGACCTTACTGTTATCTGGATTGCCGAAGAAGTCGAAAAGTTTTTATTCACACGCAAAGTAATTGAACTCGAACGAACTCCATTTAAATCACAAAAAGAAATTTTATTTACTTACTTAAGTTTACCAGGTTTCCGCCGTGCCTGCATAGACGCAACCGGCTTAGGAATGCAATTAGCAGAAGAAGCACAAGACAGATTTGGCAGATATAGAGTTGAACCGATTACTTTCACAGGTAAAGTTAAAGAAGAACTTGCTTACAACTTATTGCGTATGGTAGAAGACCGACAAATTTTTATCCCGCCAGATAAAAATATTCGTGAAGACTTACACAGCGTTCGCAAAATTACAACTGCAAGCAATAACATAAGATTTGATGTGCAACAATCAGAAGTAAGTGGACACGCAGATAGATTTTGGGCTTTAGCTCTTTGCTGCTATGCGGCTAAAAATAATGCAGGGATAACATTTGCAAAATCGAAAATTAAAAGAGAAAGTTATAAACTAATAGAAAATTTCACTTAGCGTCTCTGCGTCTTTGCGTGAAATTTGTTTCTCGCAAAGTCGCTAAGTCGCAGAGGAGATAATATGGAAAAAAACTTAACAAAGGAAATTCCGTTACAATATTTGTTGCAATTGAGAAAAATTACTGTGGAAGCTGTTGCGGAAAGGGGAATTGATGTTCAACAATATAAGCAAGAAGTGGCTCCCCTAATTCAAAAGATGAAGAATTATCTAAAAAATTATCAGGAAAAGTTAATTCATCAAAATGCGTAAAAAACATTATGTATTGCATTAATAATTCATATAGCAATGTCTGTTCGTCAATATTAAATTTAGTGAGTATATCGTCACTATGCAGGTTTTTAATTGAACCTAATTTGCTGAATAAATTCTCAATCAAATTTGTCTTAACAACTTGGGGGAGGAATGATTTTGAAAAAGAATTTTGAACAAAGCTATAGATTATTTCGAGTACATTTTCTGACTTTACCATAGTTAAAATTAGGAAATTTTATGAATACAAAAAACTTAACACAGGAAATTGCAACCAGGCAAAACTTCGATAAGATTGTAACCTACTGGAATATGCTTCCAGACCCAGACCCAATCTTGCGTAAAATCGGGAAAGATATTACAACTTATCGTGAGCTGATGACAGATCCACATTTATTCTCAACAATTCAACAGCGTAAAGCAGGTGTTCTGTCACTAAACTGGGAACTTCAGCAGCAGGAATCGGCACAAAATGAATTTGACTTGATAAACAATATTCTTATAAACATAAATCTCGAAAATTTTATTGATCAAATACTCAACACTCCATTATTTGGTTTTACTGTATTCGAAATAATCTGGAAAAAAGAAGGCAATTATTTAATCCCGGATAGGATTGATGAAAAACCGCAGGAATGGTTCTTCTTTGACCAATATAATTATCTAAACCTCAAAAAGAATTTTAATCCCAATCTTGGGACTAACGAAGGAGAAATTATTAATCCTCTGAAATTCATCTTAGTTCAACACAAACCAACTTACCAGAATCCTTATGGTGAAAGAGCATTGAGCAGATGCTTCTGGCCTGTTACTTTTAAGCGTGGCGGATTAAAATTCTGGATTACTTTTACCGAAAAATATGGCAACCCATTTTTGGTTGGGAAGCTCCCTCGTGGCTCTGCTCAACAAGATATTGATAATCTTTTAACCTCGCTTGAAAATATGGTTCAGGATGCAGTTGCTGTTATTCCGGATGATAGTTCGATTGATTTAAAAGAAGCACAACGATCCAGTTCCGTTGAAGTTTTCAAAGAATTGATGAATTTCCAAAATTCTGAAATCAGCAAAGCAATTCTTACTCAAACACTTACAACAGAAGTTCAAGACACTGGCACTTATGCAGCTTCAAAAACAATGGGCGACATGCTCGCTAAAGTTCAACAAGCCGACCAACGACTTGTTGAAAGGGCAATAAATAAAATCATAGATTTAATTTACCAGGTTAATTTCAATTCAATTAATAAACCAAAATTTATTCTTTATGCAGATGAAGATGTTGATAAACTACTCGCAGAAAGAGATCAAATATTAGTCAATACAGGCATTAAATTCACCAAAGATTATTATATCAGAAATTATAATTTATTGCCTGAAGATTTTGATATTACAGAAAAACCTGTTAACCCCGAATTTGCAGAAAAGAACAATGTAGGCACAAAGATTGCTTTGCCCGATGAAAAAAAATTAACCGATGAAATTATCAATCAACTTCCGGACAAGCTTCTTCAACTACAAATCGAAAGCACCTTAAAGCCTGTTTTATCACTCATCGAAAATGGTGAAACTTACGAAACTATTATGGAACAGCTTGCCAAAACTTATCCGGCAATGAGTACGAATCAGCTCGAAGAATTACTTACAAAACTTTTATTCATCAGCGAAATAACCGGCAGAAACTCAGTGTCATCCTGAGCTTGTCGAAGGATGACGGAGGAAATATGCCAGAAAACATTGACATAAAGCTTTTAATAGGACTTAAGCCGGAACAGATTATCAACTATCTCAAACGCAAAGGATATAAAATATCCTGGAACTGGCAGGACACCTGGAAAGAAGCCCATACAAAAGCCTTCACCGTTGCCAAGGCGATGAGACTTGATATTCTAAGCGACATCAGAAACGAACTTCAGAAAGCGATTGACAATGGTTT
>Ga0073932_1004527_pt1 | contig 16328 bp, 8 predicted proteins | sample DewCreD2012metaG_FD_76967 | JGI IMG/M metagenome (GOLD analysis project Ga0073932, IMG submission 76967) | Hot spring sediment bacterial and archeal communities from British Columbia, Canada, to study Microbial Dark Matter (Phase II) - Dewar... ... | reverse complement strand
TCCTCCTGCCCCAGCAAGGCGGCGATCGCAGGGACCGCGTCCTTCGCGTCGGCTCCCTGCAGCGCCAGCGCGCGCACGGCCTCGCGCCGCACATTCCAGTCGTCTTTCCTCAAGGCTTCCAGGAATTCCGAATGGCGTGCGAGGAACTCGGCCCAGACCTCGTCGGCTGTCGCCCAGTCGTCGCGTCTGGCCTCCCCGCCCTTCCCGTCCTTCGCCGGCGCCCAACCGGTCTTCGTACGGCGAAGCGCGAGTACCCCGCTCTCCGCAATGTCCTGCCACCCCTGCGCGTCCGGCCGATCGTCAGGCGCTTCGGCACGGAAATGCGCCTTCGCCGAGACCGCCATCAGAGGCTCGAAGGACCACAACGGACGAACGGCGCACTCGACGGACGCCTGTCCTACCAGGTCAAGCGCCGCGCCGGCCATCTCCACGTCGATCGCGACCGCGCTGGCCTCCTGCACCTGCTCGCCAAGGCCCTTTGCGCCCCTGCGCACCACCGAACCGGAGACACGCAACACGGCTTGTTTCTGGAATGCCGCCGGGATCGCCACGGCCTTCCCATCCGCCGTCGCATAGACCACGATCCAACCCGGCGCGGCCCTGCTCTCCGCTTTCGCTCTGAGGCCGACCCGAAAACCCGCGACCGGGCTGCCCCACGCGGGCTCCTCGGCGAAGCCGCCACCGCAGGCCAGGAGCAGAAGCGGCAGGATGGCCCGAGTCATCCGGGCGTCTCCACGGGTTTCAAACGGCATGACGATCGGTTACCGCCCTTTCCTGTACACACCATGCCATGGACCTCGGCCCTTCGCCAAGTGGCACGGAACGGGCGCGCGAAACGGCTCGCGCATCGAACTCGCGGCACACATCGGCAAGCCCACCGTGGCGCAAAGGCGACCCGAACCATCGACCTTCCCGCCACGCACCGTCACGATCCGGCGGACGCGTTGTCGTGCGTCATGGGCCACGCGGCGGTTTGCGCGGTCCGCGAGCCATCAGAACTCCGCCTGCCCCGGCGCGCGCGGGAACGGGATCACGTCGCGGATGTTGCCCATGCCCGTCAGGTACAGCAGCGCGCGCTCGAGCCCCAGGCCGAAGCCCGCGTGCGGAACCGTGCCGTAACGGCGCAGGTCGCGGTACCAGTGGTACTGTTCGGGTTTCAGCCCGCACTCGGCGATGCGCCGGTCGAGCACGTCCAGCCGTTCCTCGCGCTGTGAACCGCCGATGATCTCGCCCGCGCCCGGCGCCAACACGTCCATCGCGGCGACCGTCCTGCCGTCGTCGTTCAACCGCATGTAGAACGCCTTGATCTCCTTCGGGTAGTTCATCACGATCACCGGCTTGCCGATCAGCTTCTCGGTCAGGTAACGTTCGTGCTCGGTCTGCAGATCCATGCCCCACTTCACGGGGAACTCGAACTTCTGACCCGACCGCTCCAGGCGCGCGATGGCTTCGGTATAGTCCAGCCGCTCGAAATTCACCGAAACCACCTGCTCGACGCGCTGGATGCACTCCTTGTCGACGCGCTCGGCGAAGAACTTCAGGTCGTCCATGCGTTCGTTCAGGACGGCCTTGAAGATGTACTTGAGAAAGTCTTCGGCCAGGTTCGCGTCGGAGGTCAGATCGGCGAAGGCGATCTCCGGTTCGACCATCCAGAATTCGGCCAGGTGACGCGCGGTGTTGCTGTTCTCGGCGCGGAAGGTCGGCCCGAACGTGTAGACCTTGCTCATCGCCAGGCAGTAGCACTCGACGTTGAGCTGCCCGCTGACAGTCAAGTAGGTCGGCTTGCCGAAGAAGTCCCTGGCGAAATCGACCTGTCCCCGGTCGGTGCGCGGCAGGTTGGCGAAGTCGAGGGTGGAAACCCGGAAGAGCTGCCCGGCGCCTTCGCAGTCGCTGGCCGTGATGATCGGCGTGTGGATCCAGAAGAACCCGTGCTCGTGGAAGTAGCGGTGGATCGCCTGGCTCAGGCAGTGGCGCACGCGCGTGATGGCGCCGATGGTGTTGGTACGGACGCGCAGGTGGGCCACTTCGCGGAGGTACTCGTAGGTCGCCTTCTTCGGCTGGATCGGATAGGTCAGCGGGTCCGCGATGCCGCCGACCACCTCGACGGCCGAAGCCTGCACTTCGACCGGCTGCCCGGCGGCCGGCGAGGCGACCAGTTTGCCGATCGCCCGGACGGCGCAACCCGAGGTCAGGTGCTGGACCTCCGAGGCGTAGTTCGCCAGGGTGTTCGGCGCGACGATCTGGAGCGGCGCGAAACACGAACCGTCGTGGAGATGCACGAACGAACACCCGGCCTTGGAGTCGCGCCGCGTGCGGACCCAGCCCTGAACCGTGACGTCGCTTCCGACCGGGACCTTGCCCGAAAGGATTTCGGCGACCGAAGACGCTTGCATGCCAGCCCTCCCCGTGCCTCCTGCGCGAACGCCCTGTCGCTCCCGGCTACGGCTTCCGCCGCCTCGCCTCGGCGCTCAAGGGAAGCGACCAGACCTTGATGAACCCGCGCGCGGCCTGGTTGTCCAGCCGGTCCAGCTCCGCCGCCGCCTGACCGCCGGCATAGAGGCTGCATTCGCTGGAACGGCCGATCACCTGCGCGTTGCCCTTGTAAAGGCGCAGCGTCACCGAACCGGCCACGTGGCGGTTGAGCCGCTCGAAGAAGCAGTCCAGCGATTCGCGCAGGTCGCTGTACCACTGGCCGTTGTAGACGCAGCGCCCGTAGGCCACGCTCAGCCCCTCGCGCACCTGGAGCGACTCGCGTGACAGCGTCATCTGTTCGAGGCCGCGCTTGGCGATGTGCAGCACGGTGGCGCCGGGCGCCTCGTACACCTCCCGCGACTTGAACCCGATCAGGCGGTCCTCGATCAGGTCGGAACGCCCGATGCCATGCTTCCCCGCGACGGCGTTGAGTTCGCCGATCAATTCGACCGCGGGCCGGCGCTGGCCGTTCAGGCCTATGGGCAGCCCGTCGCGGAACTCGATCGCAATCTCCTGAGGTTCGTCGGGCGCCGCCTGCGCGCTGCAGGTGAGCGTATACGCCTCTTCTGGCGGAGCGACCGCGGGATCCTCGAACAAGGCGCTCTTGATGGACTGCCCCCACAACGTCAGGTCGTAGCGGAAGGTCTGTTCCTGCTGGGCCGGGACGGCGATGCGTTTCGACCGGGCATACTGCATGCGCTGTTCGGGCGTCTTCAGATCCCATTCGTGCTGCGGCGAAAGGATCTTCAGGTGCGGGGCCAGCACCTGGATGGCCGTCTCCAGCCGCACCTGGTCGTTTCCGCGGATGGAACTGCCGTGCGCCACATGGGTGGCGCCTTCCTCCAGCGCCACGCGGACCAGTTCGCGCGCCACCAGGGGCCGTGAGAGCGCCGTCCCCAGCAGGTAGGTCTGGTAATGGGCCAACGCGCGAAGCGCGGGCGAGATGAAGTCGTTGTAGAAGTCGTCCCGGAGATCCTCGATGCGCGCCGAGACGGCGCCGGCCATCAGCGCCTGTTCGCCCAGCGCCTCCAGATCGGCGTCGCCGCCCACGTCGGCCGAAAGGGTGACGACGTTCAGGCCGTAATGCTCCTTCAGCCACGGGATGGCCAGCAGCGATTCCTGCGAGCCGTTGAACGCCAGGACACACTTGGGCATCGCGCGTCGTTCCTCTCACGCTTCGACTACGTGGTGGCCCTCACTTTACCGCGCCGGGCGCGATTCTCAACAGGCGTGCCGGCCGAATCGCGCCCGACGTTGGTTTGACGTCGGAGAACGCCAGCCCTACAGTGCATTTTGCGGTATTTCCGATCGCCGGCCTGCAGGAGGATCCTCGAACTTGAGCGCACCCACGCCTCCCCTCCCCGCCCACCTCGATCCCCTGGCGCTCTACGAGACCATGTTCGCCATCCGCACCTTCGAGACGCTGATGGAGGAGGAAGCGCGCGCCGGACGGCTTCCGGGCACCTTTCACAGTTCGCTGGGCCAGGAAGCCGTCGCCGCCGGGGTCAGCGCCTGCCTCTCGAAGGAAGACCTGGTCGTCAGCAATCACCGCGGTCACGGCCACTTCCTGGCCAAGGGCGGCGACCCGTTTCGCATGATGGCCGAACTCTTCGGTCGCGCGGAAGGCTATTCGGGCGGCAAGGGCGGCACCCAGCATATGGCCGGCGTCGAATGCGGGTTCATGGGCTCGAACGGCATCACCGGCGGCGGCATTCCCATCGCCACCGGCCTGGCCATGGCCCTGCAGCGCAGCGGCTCGTCGTCCGTCGCCGTGAGCTTCTTCGGCGACGGCGCCGCCAACCAGGGCGCCTTCCACGAAAGCCTCAACATGGCCGCGCTGTGGAAACTGCCCGTCCTGTACGTCTGCGAAAACAATGGCTGGGCGATGTCCACGCCCGTCAAGCAGGCGACCGCCGGGCCGTCGATCGCGTACCGGGGCGAAGCGTACGGCATCCGCCACCGGACCGTCGATGGAAACGACGTCGAGGCCCTCGCCGCCGTCACCCACGCGGCCCTCGAATTGATCCGCCAGGACCACGCGCCCGTTCTGCTCGAAGCCCGCACTTGGCGGCGCCGCGGACACAGCCGCAGCGACCAGAACCTCTACCGCAACGCCGAGGAAGACGCCCACTGGGCCGCCCGCGACCCCGTCGCCACCTACCGTGCCCGGCTGCTGGAATCGCAGCGCGCCACGCCGGAGGCCCTGGCGCAGGTCGAGGCGTCCGTCAACCGCCGCATGGCCGATGCCCTGGAGCGCTGCCGCCGGCTCCCGCCCGTCGCCCCCGCCACCGCCTTCGAACGGGTCTATGCCGAACCGCGCGAAACGGTCCGGGATTCCGGGCCGGAGGACGAGGTCGAAACCAAGCCGTACTGGCAGGCGCTGCAGGAGGCCCTCTGCGAGGCCATGGACCGCGACGAGCGGATCTTCATCTTCGGCGAGGACGTCGCCGAGTACGGCGGCTGCTTCAAAGTCACCCGTGGCATGCTGGAACGCTACGGCCCCCGGCGGATCGTCAACACGCCGATCAGCGAAGCCTCCATCGTGGGCCTGTGCACCGGCGCCGCCATGGGCGGCGTGCGACCGGTGGCCGAACTGATGTTCATGGATTTTGCGCTGCTGGCCTTCGACCAGCTCTTCAACCACGCGGCCAAATTCCGCTACATCTACAACGGCCAGGTCGGCATCCCGCTGGTCGTGCGCACGCCCATGGGCGGCTATCGCGGGTACGGCGCCACGCACAGCCAGTGCCTGGACGCCCTGGCCATGCATCTCCCCGGCGTGCGCATCGTCACCCCGTGGAGCCCGCGCGACGCCAAGGGACTCCTGGCCACCTGCCTGGACGGCGACGATCCGGTGCTCTTCGTCGAGCACAAGGCGCTTTACGGCACCACCGGCCCGGTCCCGAAACGGAGCGAACGGCTGCCCCTGGGACGCGCGCAGGTCGTGCGCCCGGGGCGGCATCTGACGCTCTGCGCGAACTCCTACATGGTCGGCCTGGCCCTGCAGGCGGCAGAGCGGCTGGCCCAGGACGGCATCGAGGCGGAGACGATCGACCTGCGCTGTCTGAATCCGCTCGACCGCGAGACCGTTTCGCAGAGTGCCGCGCGGACGCAGGGCCTGGTCCTGATCGAGGAAAGCCATCGCACGGGCGGCTGGGGCGCCGAACTGGCGGCGTCCGTGCAGGAGCAGGCCTTCGGCTATCTGGATGCGCCCATTCTGCGCGTGGCCGCCGAAGACGTGCCGATCCCGGCGGCGCCGGAACTGGAACGCGCGGTCCTGCCGAACGTGGAAAAGATCCTGAGCGCCGCACGCCGCATCGTCGACCGTCGCGGGTGACCGGAGGACGGGACGTGCCGGCCGGATTTGCAGGATTGACAGGATGCGCAGGATCGACAGCATGTACGGGATGTTCATTCTTCGCGGGGCTGGGCATGGAACCTGACGGCACATCCGGAAATCGCTCGCTCGTCTTCGAACGTCTGCACGGATTCCTCTCCTGGGCCGCCGCGGCAGGGATGCTGGCCTGGAGTCTGTCGGCGGCCGCGGCGGAAGGGGCCCCGGCGCAGGACGGGCAGACGGCCTGGTGGGTCTGGGCGATCCTGCTTTTCGCGCTCACCCTGGCGATCGGTTTCGGGGCGGTGCTGGCCGGCGTCGGCGGAGGCGTCGTCTTCGTTCCGTTCATGGTCGGTTTCTTCCCCTTTCACACGGATTTCGTTCGAGCGGCCGGAATCATGGTCGCGATGGCCACCGCGCTGGCAGCCGGTCCCAGGTTGATGAGCGGGAACTTGGCAAGGCTGAGGGTGGCGCTGCCCTGCGCTCTGGTCGCATCCGTTTTTGCAATCCTGGGGGTAGAACTCGGATTCGCGCTGCCCGTCCACGTGTTGCAGTCGCTCCTGGGCCTCTTTATTCTGAGCGTCACCGCTTCGATGGCGCTTTCGAAGAAGTGCGAATATCCCGAGGTGAAAACCCTTGATGCGGGGGCGCGGTTCTTCGACCTTCAAGGTCGGTTTCTGGAAGAAAGCACGGGCCTCGTCCATCCTTGGCGCATGCACCGGACCTTGGCCGGTTGGGCGTCGTTTGCACTGGTCGGACTGATGGCCGGAATGTTCGGTCTGGGCTCGGGATGGGCCAGCGTGCCGATCCTTAACCTGCTGATGGGGCTTCCCCTGAAAATGGCCATTGCCACCAGTCTGGCCATCCTGCTCCCCAACACCTCGGCCGCCGCGTGGGGCTACCTGAATCATGGTGCCATACTGCCCATCCTGGTGGCACCCTCGCTGGCAGGCGCGATGATCGGTTCGCGTCTTGGGGCGCTGGTGTTGCCCAGGATTCGGCCACAAACGGTCCGCCACATCGTCATCGCCGTCCTTTTGCTGAGCGGGCTTCGCGCGCTATTGAAAGGGTTGGGGATATGAAGCCGGACGAGCCTACGGTCACAGCCGGTTTGCCCGCCAGCCCGACGGATTCGCAGGCCGACCTGCCCACGCCGCAGCGCATGACCTATGCGCTCGTGCTGGATTGGGGCTGCACCATCGCCTTCGCATGCCTGCTCATCGCGTTCGGGTTGTACGCGGCTCGAATCGTTCCCCCGCTGGTACCGCTGGACGAAATACCCAGCCGCTGGACAAAATCCCTGGAAGAGTTCCATCGGGAAGCCGGGATGACTGGTCCAACGGAAACGGGAGGTCGAATCCGTTGGATCGGGCATCTCGACCGTGGAGAGTTTGTGGTCTATCTGCCCATCGCATGCATGAGCGGCATCTCGTTCTTCGCGTATGCCGTATTGTTGCCCTTCTACGTACGGCGCCGCTCGTACGCATTGCTGGTCGTCGCCGTGTTGCAGTTGGCGGTCCTCGCTTGGGCCGCATGGCCTGGAACCGGGTGACCCGTTCGGCCGGCTTCGAGGATGAGGATCTGGTGAATCCGACATCCCTTTGGAAGAGCAAGCTTGGTGCGATGACCGTTTCGTAGAACGCCCCCTTCTCCGCGTGGAGCTCCGAAAATGGGCATGGCTTCGCAAGCGAAAAGAAAGCGGCCGGGCATGGGCGGCAATTGCCCCCCCGCGCCCGTGGTTTCCCTGGTCAGCCTCGGCTGCGCGAAGAATCTGGTCGATTCCGAGCGCATCCTGGGCCAGTTCGCCGAGGCCGGCCTGCTGATCGCCGAGGATCCGGCCGACGCCGACATCTGCCTGGTGAACACTTGCGGTTTCATCCACGATGCGCGCGAGGAATCCGCGGGGGTGCTCCGCGAACTGGCGGCGCTGAAGCGCCAGGGCCGGCTGCGGTTCCTGATCGCGCTGGGCTGCCTGGTCGAACGGTCCGCGGACGCGCCCGATCTCGCCGCGTTCCTCGACGCCGCCGATGTCAGGCTGGGGTTCCAGCACTATCCGCGGCTGGCCGACATCTGCCACCGGCTGATGGCTGGCATGGCCGACCCGCTCGAAGCGGGAATCCGGAGGAAAGACCCGACCCGCTACGCGCAGTTCCTGACCGCGCCGCGCCTGCGGATCGGCGCCCCGCATTCGGCCTACCTGAAGATCTCCGAAGGTTGTTCGAACCCCTGCCGCTTCTGCTCCATCCCGCGGATGCGCGGGCGCCAGGTCAGCCGGCCCATCGCCGACATCGTGACCGAAGCGCGCGCGCTCGTCGACGGCGGCGCCCGCGAACTCAACCTGATCGCGCAGGACACCACCAGCTACGGGCGCGATTGGGACCGCCAACTGCACCTGCACGAACTGCTGGCCGCCCTTTCGGACCGCCTGCGCGACGACGTCTGGTTCCGGCTCCTCTACGCCTATCCGCGCAGCCTCACGGCCCGGACGCTGGACGCCATGGCCGCCGACCCGCGCTTCTGCCCGTACGTGGACCTCCCGCTGCAGCACATCGACGACGAGGTGCTGAAGGCCATGGGGCGCGGCGTGACGCGCGCGCAGACGGAAGAACAGCTCGACCTGATCCGCCGCAAACTGCCCGACGTTTCGCTGCGCACGACCTTCATCGTCGGTTTCCCCGGCGAGACCGAGGCGCAGTTCGAGACGCTGTTGCGTTTCGTGCGCGAAGGACATTTCGCCCACGCCGGCGTCTTCCTCTATTCGGTCGAACCCAAGACCCCCGCGGCGGTCCTGACCGACAACGTCCCGCTGGCGGAAAAACAACGCCGGCGACAGGCGCTGATGCGGGCCCAACTCGACGTCTCCCGCGCGCACCTGCGGAAACGCCTGGGGCGGACCTTCGACGTGCTGGTCGACGGCCTCGTTTCCCCCAAGACCGACGCGCCCAAAGGCGCCAAGGCCGTGGCGCGCAGCCGCCACGAGGCGCCCGAGGTGGACGGCACGATCTTCCTGCGCGGAACGGTCTCCAAAAGCCTCCGACCGGGCGACCGCCTTCGGGTGTGTGCCGTCGAAGCCCTGGATTACGATCTCGTCGCCGAACCGGCGGAAGGACGATGACGTCGAGAAGGGGTGCGGTGGCGTGCCCTCAGACGCAAGCTGCGGGTCCGGAATTTCAGCCTTCATCGTAATCCTTGTCGTAATCGTCGTCGAGAACGACCGAGCGTGATTGCGACATGGAACCGAACGGCCGGGAGGATGTTGTCACGGCTTCGGCTGCTGGACCTCTTCGGTGGCGACGGAGAGGAAGTAGGCCTCCAGGCGGCGGCGCCAGCGCTCGGGCATGCCTTCGCGGTAGACCTGCAGCATTTCCTCGCGCATGGCTGGCGGCAGCTTGGCCCACTCGGCCTGACGACTGGCGACTTCGGCGGGATTCAAGGCGCCGCGCTGCGCGCTCCCGCCCATTTTGGAATCGGCCATGGGGCTGCTGGCCTGTTTCTGCTGTCCCGGCTGCTGGCCTTGCTGCTGTTGTTGCTGCTGTTGCTGCTGCTTGGACTGGCTCTGCTGCTGTTGCTGCTGCATCTCCTCGACCTTCTTGATCAGCTGCGTGAGGCGCTCTTCGATGTCCTTCTGGTCCACCTGGACCGCCTGGTCGTGCCGGTCGGCGCGGAGCTTCTCCTCGACTTCGCGCATATCCTTGGAGAGCTGGCCGAGGACATCTTCCCCCTCGCCCTGGTCGCCGGTCAGGTCCTTGGCCACCACGGCATCCTTGCCGCGGACCGCCCGGACGGCGTCGGCGACGGCCATGCGGACGCGGTAATCCTGTTCGGCATCCAGCGCCTTCATCAGTCCTTCCAGCGAGCGCGGGTCCTTGATTTCCTTGAGCGCCAGCGCCGCGCGCCGGCGCACGCCCGCCTTGTCGTCCTTCAGGAGCGTCTCCAGCAGACCGTCGATGGCGCGGGGGTCGCGGATCTCGCCTAGTTCCAGCGCGGCCTGGGCGCGGACGGCCTCGTTCGAATCCGACAGCATCCTGCAGAGCGCCTCCACGCCGGAGGCGTCCTTCAACTCGCCCAGTCCCGCGACGCAGGCCAACCGCACGCCGGTGTCGGGCTCCCTGGGAAGCGCCCCCGCCAGCGCCTCGACGGCCACCTTGCGATCGCCGCACTTCGGGAGCAGCTTGGCGGCCAGTTCGCGATGCAGCGCCTGGGAAGCGCCCAGCGCGGCGACCAGTTTCTGGCGCTGCTCGGCCGCGACCTTCGCCAGCGCCTCCTGCGCGGCATCCTTCGATTTCACGCCGGCCGGCAGATCCGCCGCCTGCGGCGACTTGAAGTCGAAGAGCCCGGTCGAGGCCTCCCACAGGACGCGCAGTTTCCGGTAGGCGTCCAGGGGCAGATCGTTGGCAGCGTTGCCGTAGGCTTCGGAGACGGGCTGGGGCTTCTCTTCACCGGCCAGGGACGTGACCGTCAGGAAAAGTCCGAAGAGCACCGGCACCAGGACGGAGGCACGGGCGAGCGTTTCGGCCGACGGGCTTTCGGCCATGAGATGGCCCGCCCGTGGGCCCCCGCCGCCCCTTCCCGCGTTCGCTTCGCTCACGCGGTGGCCACGACGCTTCGGCGGGACGGGCATGTCGGTTCTCGACCTCGCGGGGACGGGCGCGGTAGTCGTCTTCATGGGCCGTGATCCTCCTGGACCTGCTGTTCGCCCTGTTGCTTCGCCTGCTCGGCGGCCTGCTCTTCGAGCTGCTTGGCCATCTTTTCGGTGATGCGCGCGATGTCGCCTTCCTTCTGCGCGGTGCGGCGGAGCGACTCCTTCAGGTCGTTCGTGAGCTTTTTATCGGGTGTCTTGACCACCTGTTCATCGATGCGTTTGGTGCGGGCATTCACGTCGCGCTGCATGATGCGCAGCATCTTCAATTCGGCCAGCGGCGGGACCAGCGGCGGCTTGCCGCCTCCGCCACCGCCGCCGCCTCCTCCCCCGCCCTTCTGCTGTTTCTCCTTCCGCTCCTTGCGCAGCGCGTCCACCAGTTCGCTCAGCTTGCGGACGACGTCCTCCTGGACCTCCTGCGTCGCCAGGCCCGTCTCCTCCTTGTCGAGCCGCCGCGTGGCCTCCTGCATGTCGTCGGTGGCCGTCTGCAGGACCCACTGGAAGACCGGCGCCTCCTCGAGACGCTTGACGATGGCCCCCGCCGACTGGGCCAGGGCGCCCTGTTCCTTCTGCACCGCGTTGCACTGGATCTTGGCGCGGCGCGGCAGGTCCTTCTCGGGTCCCGGGCGCTGCGCTTCCACCTGCTGCGTGCGCTGCAGAAGGTTCTTTTCCACCGTCAGCATCTTGTTCAGCTCCTGCTCGATCTGGAAAAGCTCCTCCTGCTGGCTCTGGTTCTGCATCTGCTTCTGCATCTCGTCCAGGTTGTCCAGCGCGTCCTGCAGGTCCTGCTCGGCCTCCTCCTGCGACGAAACCGCGCCGCTCTGCTGGCCCTGGCTCATCTGGCTGGACGCCTGCGACTGGTTGCGCGAAGCGCTCTCCGTCGACTGGCGCGCCTTCTGCGCGTTGCGCGAGCCGGTCTGATCGGCCATCTTGTCGAGCTTGGGCTTCAAGCGCTCGACCTCATCGCGCAGCGCCTTCTGCAGTTCCGATTTCTGCTTGAGCACGTCCTTCAAGCGCGGGTCTTTCTCCTGCGCCGCGCGTTTGGCCAGTTCGTCGAGCTGCTTCAACGCCTGCTCCAGCTCCGAAAGCGCACGCTCCTGCTCCTTCGAAGCCTTCTCGCGGTCCGGCCCCTGCTGCTCCCCCTGCTGGCCACCTTGCTGTCCACCCTGCTGGCCACCCTGCTGGCCGCCTTGCTGGCCGCCTTGCTGTCCACCCTGCTGTCCACCCTGCTGGCCGCCTTGCTGTCCACCCTGCTGGCCGCCTTGCTGTCCGGACTGCTGGCCTTGGGAGAGCGCATTCTCGGCGTTCTGCATGTGGTTGGAAGCGCGCTGGATGTTTTCGTCGGGTTTGGGAGCGCCCTCGAGCTGTTTTTCGAGTTGCCCGATTTCCTTGGCGAGTTCGCGGGCTTTTTCCTTGAGACCGCGCTGCGAACGTTCCAGACGCCGGGTGGGGTCCTTCAGATCCGAGACCTTGTCGCTCATCTGTCCCAGCAGTGCCTTGGCCTCTTCGATGTCGGCCAGGGCCCTGGCCTGGTTCTTGCTCGAGCCGGTGGGATTGGACTGGCCGAGGTCCGTCTGGGATTGTTTCATGTGACCGGCGGCCTGACCGACCTTCTGCCCGGCCTGACCCACGTCGCCGGCCTGGGCCATGCCGCCCGCGGCCTGTTCGGCCTTGGCGATGGCGTTGGCCAGTTCGGCCAGTTGCTGCTGCAGGTTTCCGGCCTGGCCGGCCAGTTTGCCCTGCCGTTCGCCCATGGCACCGTGGGCTTTGGCGCCGCTCTGGGCCATGGCGTTGGAAGCCTTCTGGAGCGCTTCGCGGGCCTGTGCGAGCTTGCCGGAGGCGATGCCCTGCTGGTCGCGCGCCTTGCCGATCGCGCCCTGATCGGCGGAGGGGGCGCCGCGGCGGAGTTCATCGGTCGCTTCGCCCATGGCGCGGGCGCCCTGATCCAGCGTGGGCAAGGCTTCGCTGGCCGCCTTGGCGGCGCCGGCCAGCTTGGGATCCTTCTGCGCGTCGGGGGTGGACGCGGCCTGTGCCAGCTGGGCGAGGCGGGTGGCGATCTCGTCGGCGCGCGCGCGCAGGTCGGCCTGTTTGTTCGCCACGTCGCCGATGCTGCCTTCGTTCCGCTGGCGTCCGCCTTCCAGGGCCTTGGCGAGCGCCTCTTCGGCCTGTTTCAGCTTGTCGGTGGCGGTCTCCTGATCGGGCCGCGCGCCGCGCGGATCGCCTTGTCCCAACGTCCTGCTGGCCGCCTGCATGCTCTCCGGGACCTGGTCCAGCGAACCGGCAGCGACCCTCATGGCCCGCGCGACGGTTTGGCGGCCCGGATCCGCGGAGCCCGGCGTTTCCTTTTCGATCTGGTCGGCGGCCTCGCGGAGTTGGGCGCCCAGCGGCGCGACCTGCGCCGCCAGCTCGTCCTGCTTGGTCTTTGCGACCTGGGTCTTTTCCGCGCCGGCCTTGGGGTCCTTGTCCTTCAGTTGCGCCACCGCGGCGGTGGCTTTCTGCAGGTCGTCCTGCGCCTGGCGCGCGGCCTGGACTTTGGCCAGGACGGCTTCGAGTTTCTGGCGGGCCGTGTCGACGCCGAGGTTCCTGGCCTCCTCCTGCAGCGCCTTCTCCTCGGCCTCCAGGTCCTCCAGCTCGTGAACGGCGCGGGCGATCTCCTGTTCGGCCGGCGTGAGGCTCTTGACGGTGTCGCGGAGGATCTCCTCCTGATCCTTGGCGAGTTTGTCCAGTTCCTGGCGGGCGCGTTCGATGGCGCGTTCGAAGCGGTTGGCGTCGGGATGCGCTCCGGACCGGGGTTTTTCGGTTTCCTTTTTCAGTTCCTGCTGCTGCCGGTAGAGGTCCTTCAGTTGGCGCTGCGCCTCGCCGATGCGGCGCTGGAGTTCCTGCTTCTCGCTGACGTTGCGCGTCTGCTCGGTCAGTTCCTGCTGGCGCTTGAGGATGTCCGCGAGCTGGCGCATGGACTCCTTGATCTCTTTGAGCATTTCCTTGTAATCGGTTTCCTTACGGCGGCTGAGGACGGTGATGATGCGTTCGAGGCCCGTTTCGGAGGCCTTCTGTTTGAGGCCGGCGGTGCCGAAGCGGAAGTCGGCGATGTCGAGCTGCGCGCCGACCATCTTGTCCTTGATGCCGGGGTACTTGTCGCCGGTGGAGGGCATGTTGGGGTTTTCGGGCGTGGCGTCGGTGTTCTGGGCGATGGCGATGGCGTCGGTGATGTTTTTGGCGATCCACTTGTCGACCGCCTCCATCTTGGCGCGCGCGGCCAGCATGCGGGTCATCAGCAGGTCCATGGCGATGGAACAGTCGCGCTGGTCATGCTCGAGGCCCTTGACCACGCCCTGTTCGTCCTTGCTGGCCTCCTTGGGGTCCTTGGCGCCCAGGCGCTTCTTGATCTCCTCGGTAAGGCGCGTGACGCCCTGCTGTTTGAGGAGCAGTTCGCGGGCGAGGCGGATCAGTTCCTCGGTCTCGGCCCACTTCTGCATGTGTTCCAGCAGCGCCTTCAATTCGGTGAGCGCCTCCTGCTGTTTGGCGCTGGCGCCGCGCAGGTTCTGCATGCGCAGGACCTCGGTGCGCGCCAGGTTGGCGGCGTTCATCTGGCTGGCCGCGTTCGGCATCGGCTCGCTGCCGCAGTGTTTCAGCGTGTCGACGATCGTCTGCAGGCGTGCCGTGTCATCGGGGGTGTCGAGGCCGTTGGCACGGTAGCGGCCGCTCAGATCCTCGAAAGAACGCGCCAGGTCGTGGGTCTTGTTGATGATCTGCTGCTGCAGCACCTCGGCGTCGCTGACGCGGGCCCGTTCGCGCTGCTCGAAGGGATTGCCGCGCGTGAGGTGGTCCACCATGGCGTCCACGTGGCCCTTGTCCGTCTCCTGGTCGCGGATGATCGCCTTCAGGTCGTCGATGAGGCGCAGGCGCTCGATGTCCAGCTTCTGCTTGATCTCCTCGCGCGAAAGCACGCGCAGGTTGTACTCGTAGGACTCCTCCGCCTTGCGCCCGGTCTCGGGGCAGAAGTCGAACGCCTCGGCGCGATAGACGACCACGTCGCCGGGCTGGAGCGCCAGCGGCGCCAGCGCCCAGTCGCTGGAGACGACGCGCTTGCGAACCTGCTTGCCGAGGCCCTCGTCGGGCAGCGCGAACTGCCCCTCGATGGCGGGGCTCTGCGTGTCGGCCTGCACGGCCTGCCCGCCCGCATTGGCCCCGCCGGGCGCCTGCGCCACGCCGCGATAGATCTTGTACTTCACCTCGCCCCGCTGGAGCCCCCAGTCGTCCTCCATCGCCACCGAAAGCGGCACGACGGCGCTGGGCGTGACTTCCAGGTTCTGCGCGGGAGCCAGCCAGCGCACCTTCGGCATCTGGTCGGGCAACGCCACGATGCGGTGCCGGATGGGCTGGCCGTTCGAGAAGCCGTCCGTGCTCGTCAGCCAGATCTCGTACGCACCGCTGCGCGTCAGCTTGACGGAATGCGTGAAGCTCTCGCCGTCGAAGGTCATCGGCTGCGCGTCCCGCTCGGGATCGCCTTCGCCCACCAGGATCCTTGCGGAGTTGAGCGGCTTGTTGGCCCGGCCCGACAGCCGCGCCACCGTGCCCACGACGTTGCGCAGCTCGCGGCCCGTCGCCTTCTCCAACGCCGTCGCGCCGATGTAGGTGGGCGGCTCGTACGTCACCTGCAGATCGACCAGGTCCGGGCGATCCACGACCTCGACACGCAACTGATCGCGCTCGTCATCCCCGTCGCCCAGCCGGTTGTCGCCGGCGCGGATCAGGTAACGGAAACTCTTCTCGGGCACCGCGTACTCGTAGGTGAACTCGGCCATCCGGGTGCCGTCGTCCCTCACGATCGACTGCCGGGTGGTGATCGGCTGGAAGGCATCGAAACGCGTCTTGCCGTCCTCCATGAAGGCGATCTCGGCATGGCTGGGCAGCGAACCCGTGCACTGGACCACCAACACGATCGGCTCGCGACGCGGCCGGACCATGCGCTTCTCCGGCACCGCGATGAACGTCCGCACCGGGTAGGGATAGTTCGACAGCGAGACCAGCCGGATCAGCCCCGCGCCCATGTACCCGGGCAGCAGCGCGAGCAGCAGCAGGAACAACGCCCCCGCGCCCGCCGCGCCGCCCAGGAAAGGCTTGAGCCGGTCCCGCTTCACGACACGGCTGAAGTCCAGTTCGCTGGCCTGCTCGTGCGCCTTGCGCGCCACCTCCTCGATCATCGCCTGACTGACGCCCGTCTCCTGCGCGAAAAGCTGCGTGAGCTGGATCGTCGAGATCAGACTGTCGTTCAGGTCGGGAAACTCGCGCTCGACCGCCAGCGCCATGTCGTCGATCGACAGGGGCGTGGAAAGCGGCTGGACAATGTAGCGCCGAACGACGAAGACCATCGTCGCCAACAGCCCGCCGGTCAGCACCAGGCGGAACACCCAGTTCATCACGCCCGGCGTGCGGAAAAAGAAGTAGTCGATGAAGATGACCGCCAGCATGCCGACCATCAACACGATGAAGGTTCGCGCCAAGCCATGCCAGAGGATGCAATCGCGCAAACCCTTGCGAAGCAGCGTAAGCCGGCGTTTGAGGTTGTCCTGAAGCATTTTTCAGCCCTTGGGTTATGGAAAACTCGTCGCGCGTTTTCCGAAGATAAGACCGGGTTCCTGCACTTGTGGCCGGGACGAAATCTAAAAAAACGCCGCGAATCGCCGCACGAGGTGCAGGGCCTTGTATTCCGCCTGCATCATTCCCCAAGGAGTACACGGAGACATGGCGTTGCAAGCGAATCGGGCTGTTGCCCCAGTCTAAGTACCGCGCCGCAGAAGTTTTTGACCCAGTGTGCCGCGAATGCGGGTCCGGATCGAGGCGCGAGCGAGGAGCATATCCGGAGGAGATCTGTAACGAGCG